>Ga0073932_1005542_pt1 | contig 13637 bp, 13 predicted proteins | sample DewCreD2012metaG_FD_76967 | JGI IMG/M metagenome (GOLD analysis project Ga0073932, IMG submission 76967) | Hot spring sediment bacterial and archeal communities from British Columbia, Canada, to study Microbial Dark Matter (Phase II) - Dewar... ... | reverse complement strand
TCTCCCCTTCCCCGACGACTTCTTCGACGCTGCGCGTTGCTGCGACGCTCTCCATCATTTCCAAGACCAGGAGGCGGCAGTCGCAGAGTTGGCACGAGTAGTACGCCCTGGTGGGGCGATCTTGCTGTTGGAGATGAACGCCTCAGCCCGTCTGTCTGGGCTTCTGGCGCTGGCCGAGCGACTTCTAGGGGAACCCGGCGCGTTCTTCTCTCCCGCCGAGTTGGTGGACCTGCTCGCACGGCACGGTATCACAGGCCGCGCGATCCCACAGGGGTCACTCAGCTACATGTTTCTGGGGGCGGTCGCCTAGCACCTCAGGCAAGGACCGGGGCACGTCACGCACGTTCGCCGCCCGGCACGTCCACGACCACGTTGTCTATCAAGCGCGTACCCCCGAAGCGGACGGCCACGGCGATCAGGCACCTACCCTCGAGCCGCTCCAGGGGTTCCAGCCGCACCGCGTCCACCACTTCCACGTAATCGATGTCGGCCAGGGGGGCCTCCCGTATCAGCCCGACGACCAACTGCGCTAGGGCTACAGGGTCGCGCTCGCCCTCCTCGACGGCCTGCCGAGCGGCGCTCAGTGCCCGAAATAGCACCGGTGCCTGTGCCCGCTCCGCTTCCGTCAAGCGGGCGTTGCGCGAGCTGAGGGCCAGACCATCCGGCTCCCGCACCGTTGGACAGGCGACGATGTCCACCGGTAGATTCAAGTCACGCACCATTCGGCTGATGACGGCCAGTTGCTGGAAGTCCTTCTCTCCGAAATAGGCGCGGTCAGGGGCGCAGATGGTGAGCAGCTTGGCCACCACCGTACACACTCCGCGGAAATGCCCCGGACGAGAAGCCCCGCAGAGCCTTTCGGTGAGCCCGGTGACCTCCACCCAGGTGCTGAACCCTGGCGGATACATCTCCGTGACCTCTGGGCTGAACAACAGGTCGGCCCCTGCTTCCGCCGCCAGCCGGGAGTCGGTGGCCAGGTCACGGGGGTAGGCATCCAAGTCGCGCCGATCGTCGAACTGCGTGGGGTTCACGAACACAGAGACCACCACTAGACCGTTCTCCGACCGCGCTCGCCGTATCAGAGACAGATGACCTTCGTGCAGCGCCCCCATCGTCGGTACCAGACCGACACTACGCCCTTCCCTGCGCGCCGCGCTGATAGACGAACGCATCTCGCGGATGGTCTTCACACAGGGGATGGCCATATCGTGCGCCGGATGGGTCCTAACGACGCCTGCCACTCGGCATCACTTTCACATGGAGCCGTCCGGTCCCGAGGCCACGAAATCGGCCAGCCCGGGGACCCCGCCCTTGCTTTCCGCCACGCGCACCGCCCGCCGGATGGCCGCCGCCACCACCTGCGCCGCCGCCACCCCCACCTGAAAGACGTTGCCTTGCACCTTGCCGGTGGCGAGGACGAACACAGCGTCACCGTCGACTGGGGTGTGTACCGGGTCGATGGCCCGGGCGAGCCCGTCGTGGCATAAACGTGCCACTATCCCACATTCCAGCTTATCGAGGGCCGCATCGGTCATCACAGCCGCCAACGTGGTGGTCTCCACCGCATTGAAGACGGGCGGACTGGGCATCGAGAGGAGCTCCCGGCTGCTCCCCACGAACTCCCCGCCCCGGCGCGCTCCGGCCAACACGGTCCCGTCCTCCGCCAGAACGTCCCCCAGGGCGTTCACCACAGCGAGCGCCACCACCGATATCCCCGACCCGGTGGTCGTCCGGGCGAGACCCACCCCGCCTTTCATGGCACCCGCCATACCTAGCACTTTCCCTACGGTCGCCCCCGTTCCCGCCCCCACAGACCCTTCGACCGGACCGCCCGGCCCCTCGAACGCCGCGACAGCTGCCGTGTAGGCGTCCTCTGGCCTCGGGCATGCCGTGGCACTCCCCAAGCCGAGATCATAGATGACCGCCCCTGCGACCAAAGGAATGCGAGCGTACGGAGTGCGATAGCCGAAACCCCGCTCTCTCAAGAAAGCGGTGACCCCGGCCGCCGCCGCCAACCCCGGGGCACTCCCTCCCGTGAGGAGCACCCCATGCAGCTCACGCACCGAGGCATAAGGAGAAAGGAGAGCGGTCTCTAGCGTGCCTGGGGCCCCACCGCGGATATCCACCGAGGCGGTGACACCTTGCGGAGCCAGAATCACGGTGCAACCGGTGAGCCCTTCAAAATCCGACCAGTGGCCGACATAGACGTCGTCTAGCCCTAGCTGCTCGAACACAGTCTTCGCTTTCCGCCTAGCGAGAGTTCTTCCTCATCTGCTCGAGGAACTCCGCGTTCGACCTGGTCTCCTTGAGTTTCTGGATAAGGAGTTCGATGGCAGCGTTGGGGTCGAGCGCGTGAAGTACTGACCGCAGTTTCCACACCATCTTGGCTTCGGCCGGGTCCATGAGGAGTTCTTCCTTGCGGGTGCCGGAGTTCTCGATGTCAATGGCGGGGAAGATACGCTTGTTGGCCAGTTGTCTGGTCAGCCGCACTTCCCAGTTGCCAGTGCCTTTGAACTCCTCGAAGATCACCTCGTCCATCCGGGAGCCGGTCTCCACGAGCGCCGTGGCCAGGATGGTGAGCGAGCCACCTTCCTCGATGTTACGGGCCGCCCCGAAGAACTTCTTCGGCGGGTACAGGGCGGTGGAGTCCACCCCACCCGAGAGGATCCGACCGCTGGCCGGCGCCTGTAGGTTGTAGGCCCGGGCCATGCGCGTGATGGAGTCGAGTAGGACCACCACGTCTTTGCCTATTTCCACCAGCCGCTTCACACGCTCCAAGACCAGCTCCGTGACCTGGATGTGGTTCTCGCCGGGCTGGTCGAAAGTGGAGCTGACGACCTCGCCGTTCACCGTCCGCTCCATATCGGTGACCTCTTCCGGCCGCTCATCCACTAGGAGGACGATCAGATGGACCTCGGGGTTGTTGGTCGAGATGGCGTGGGCGATGTCTTTGAGGATGGTGGTCTTGCCTGCCTTGGGCGGCGAAACGATGAGACCCCGCTGTCCTTTGCCCAACGGACTGATGATATCCATGACCCGAGCCGAGATACGGTCGGGGGTGGTCTCCAGCCGCAGCCGCTCATTGGGGAACAGCGGGGTGAGAGACTCGAAGTTCGGGCGGTGCCGGGCCTGTTCGGGATCCATGCCGTTGACCGTCAGTATCTTGAGAAGGGCATGGTACTTCTCATTGTCGCGCGGCATCCGCACCTGCCCGGTTATCTCGTCTCCCCGCCGCAACTTGAAGCGACGGATCTGCGAGAGAGAGACGTAAATATCAGAGTCGGACTGGGTATAGCCCTGGGTGCGCAGAAACCCGTAGCCGTCGGGCAGGATGTCGAGCAGACCGGTCCGGAACTGAAGGCCGCGATCCTGGGACTGCTCGTTCAGGATCTTCATGATGAGATCCTGCTTCGAGTACTTGCGGAAATTCTTGATGCCCAGCTCTCCGGCGATGATGTGCAGGTCGGAGAGCAGCTTGGGCTCGATCTCGCTTGCTGGGGCGGACTTCACCGCCACTGTCTGTTGTTGTTCTTCGTGCTCGTCCACTTCAGATCTTTTGTTCCTCCGATATCTGTGCGATGACCTATGCGATTGGTATTTGTTCTCTCGTCTGCCCGGAACGACCACAGGTGCCCAGCCAAACGGCCCCTGCAAGCCACCGGTTCTTCACGTCACCTTCAACGCGTATCCAAGTGCACCCGGTTGTCACCGTCCTGTCTGTGCAGAGTCTGAATCGTCCTCACGACATGACAACGTGAGCACATGACCAGCGTCTCAGTACGCACTCCGTCAGCCCGGGCTTCCACTCCCCGCAGGAAGCGCCCACCGGTGACCGCCGTGGCTGCAAAGACCACGCCCTCCCCAGCCATGTCCGCGGTGGTCAGCTTGGCTTCCACATCGTCTATCCCCCCCGCCTGAAGTCGCTCGACCTGGCGCCGCGAGACCGGCCAAAAACGAGCCTGGATCTCCCCTCCCAGACAGCGCAGCGCCGCCGCCGCCAAGACTCCCTCGACCGCACCCCCTATGCCCATGCAGACATCGACGCCCGCCTCGCGCACGGCAGCTGCTATGCCCGCCGACACGTCCCCATCGGGAATCAGACGCAATCTAGCCCCCGCCTCCCGCACTTGAGCGGCGAGCTCCTCGTGACGAGGCCGATCGAGCACTACCACCACCAGGTCCTCGAGAGGCTTGCCCAAAGCCGCTGCGATGTTCTTCAGGCTCCGGTCTACCGGTGCGTCGATATCCAGGACCCGGGCCGCGGGCCCCGCGACCATCACCTTCTGCATGTACATCTCCGGTACCGCCAGCAGACTCCCCGGCGGTCCTGCGGCCACCATAGATAGTGCCCCGTCGACCCCGCGGGCCAGAGGCTCCATCCCCTCCAGAGGCAGCACGACCACGTCCCATACCTCGTCCGACGCACCCAGCTCGTCACCCACTCGCAGAGGCCCGGGACCGCTCCCCCCTCTGGCAGCGACGACACGGACCTTGTCGGACGCATCAGACAGAGCTTCTGCCATGGCGGCGCGCGCTCCCAGCGCGGCCGCCATGCCGTCTCCGCGCCCCATCCACCTGGCCGCCGCCAGTGCTGAACTCTCGGTGACGCTCTGGAAATACCGGCAGCCGCAGGACACTTCAGACGGCATAGACCCCCTCCCGCTCCTCGATCACGTCATAAAGCGCATCGACTACCATCCCAACCGTGTCGTCGATGTTGACGTTATCGACCACCAGCGTACCCTCCCGGTCCGCCTGCTCCAGGATGAAATCCTGGATGCGACGGATCTCGGGGAAGCTCTTGAGATAGCGAGCCACCGCCCTCTTACCCGCCGTCTCTTGCTCTCGCACCAAGAAATGGCTGCGGTGCAACTCCTCGTCACGCACGGACACCACGAGCGGAAGCACGAATACGTCCGACGCCCGCTCCTTCGCCCCCATGGAGGCCAACATGCCCGGCACCATGTGCACCCCCTCCACCACCAGACTGTTGTGCTCTTGAACGGCGCGGTCGATGATGGCGAGGACTCCCACGTTGACCATCTCCACCTGCTCCATGAAGCCCAGCATGTGGTGGTCCAGCTCTCCTCCCACCGGTATGCGCACAGCTTGCGCTGCTTCGTAGGAAGAGAAGTGGATGGCCGGCATCAGACTCTTGGAGAAGAAGGCCCGCATAGCCTCGCGTATGGAGTCCGTGGAGATGATACGCACGATACCTAGTCGGTTGGCGAGACGCGCGGCGATCGTGCTCTTACCCACTCCGGTCGCTCCCCCGATGAGGATCACGACCGGTTTGTCTTCAGCCGCCACTTTGTTCCACAGGCGGTATCGCTGCAGGTACCGGTCTTCGCCGCGGGCGGCGAGCACACTCTCCACCATCCGGCGCAGCTGTTCCACCCCCACCTCGGTGTCCCCGCTTTCCGCCAGGCGGCTCTCCACCTCTAGCGCCACCACGTAAGAACGCTCCGGAGGAAGCCCCGTGGAGGTAAGGGCGGTGGCCAGCAATCCCTTGGAGAAGGGGACTCTGTGACCCTCGCTGACCAGGTGAATGATCACTGGCTCATGCTCCGCGTTCGAACCTTTCTCTGGCTGCGGCTATCAGACCCTCTACCAGCTCTTGCAGCTCCCCTGCGCGGACCCCCGGCGCTTCCTGGGGCAAGTTCTCCACAAAGACCACGGGGAGCCCCCGCCTGTCGGCTTCCTCCACCACCACCTCGATCGAGGCGGCCTTGATTTCGGTCAGCACCAACTCCGCCCTCGCCAGGGCCGGCCCGGCCAGGGCCTCCCGGAGAGCCGCGCGGTCGGCTAGCCGAGAGGAGACCATCTCCACCCGGCAGTCACAGTGCTCCTCTAAGTACCTGCCCAGCGCCTCTTCTTGTCCTTCCGGAGCAGTGGAAAAGAAGACCACCCGCCTGCCCTTCACCTCACCCGCGGGTCGCGGCCTGAACACGACAGGAACCACAGGGACCTCGGGTTTGACCTCCCTCACCGCCTTGACCAGCTCGCGCACTTTCGCCTCCGAAGCCAAAGGCTCCTCTGCCATAGTGAGTACGAGACCGTCGCTCACCAGAAGCCGGAACCTACCCAGGTACCCCGTAAGCTGCGCCACCTCTTGATGGGCACCTGCCACCAGGAGCTTCGCGTCGCTCGCCACCGGCGGCAGGGCAGCTCCACTACCTTCGAGGATCACGAAGCCGGGCCTCAGCTCGTTGGCCACCCGGACCCCTTCGCGCACGTTCGAAGCGAACGGCGACCCGGCCAGCCCACCGCCGCACCGTCGACACCCCACCGTGACCACTCGCGCCAAGACGGCGTCCTCGATGTAGTCCGAAGCGGCGTGCCGGCCCAGCCTGCTGATCCTCAGCAGATCCGCCGCTGTTAGACCCCCCGTCCGGCCATCAACGACCTCCGGCTCGGCAGGCCCGCCCCTGCCCATAGCGACAATCACCACCGCCGGGCCTGGAGAGACCGGGACCACCCCTTCTCGGGCGGACGTTTCCTCGACTATCCGCGCCGCGTACGCGCTGACAGCCGTCTTACCTACCCGCTTACCGGTCCCGATGACCGCAAGCGAAGGACTAGAGCAGAGACGGTCACGGGCCGGGGAGCTGAAGTGGAAATCGGGACCTACATATTCGACGTTGCGCGCCAAACTTTCGCTGATGAGGCGAAAACGCTGTTCGTATCCTAGCACTGGTTCATCACTCAGGTCAACGACCACTTCGGGAGCGAACCGCGCGATGGCCGACCGGAGAGCGTGTACCGGGTCGTCGCCTACGACCACCGGCAGGCCGTATTCCAACACTAACTCCGTCTCGCTGGACTGACTCCGGAGCTTCTCCGCCCCCCCGAGAAAGACGGCGGCTCGGATCTCATAGCGGTCAGCGGCATTTCGCAGCGCTTCCACTACCACCGCCGGGTAGTGCTCGCCGTCGATGAGAGCCAGCGCGATCCGCTTCATCGGCTCTGAAGCCGGTCGAACTCGACGATGGTCTCCTGCCCATGGAAGGGGAACCGCCGAGAGACGACCACGTGGCAGCCCTCGATCTGGATGACGTTGTAGCAGGGCTTCGTGTCTCCGCGCAACCGCAAAGTGGCCACCGTCCCCGCGTTGACCACATACATGTTCTCTAGTCGCCAAGCGTACGGCACATGTTTGTGTCCCGAAAGGACCAGCTCTACGCCGCAGTCGATCAACACCTCGAGCACATCCCCGGCATCGTTCACGATGTTCCGTTCACGACCCGTGCCCGGTATGGGCAGAAGGTGGTGGTGAAGGACGAAGACCTTGAAATCCTCCGGGCTCTCCATGAACGCCTGCCGTATCCAGGGGTAGCGGTGGCGTCCTATGCGCCCGTTATCCAAGTCGGGTTCCGTCGAATCCACCCCGACGATGGTGACCCCGTTCTTGCGGATGACCGTCTCCCGGACCGCGAAAAGTCGCTCGAAATGGGCATAACCCACGTTCCGACTGTCGTGATTGCCGGGCACCACCAGCACGTCCGGGCAGGTGAGCCGGTCCAAGTACTCCCGCGCCTCTCGGAATTCCTGCCGATAGCCCATATTCGTGAGGTCACCGGTCACCACCACCACGTCTGGACGCAGATCGTTCACCTCCACCAGAGCCCGGTCGAGCAGGTTAGACACGAAGTACTGGGAACCCGTGTGCAGGTCGGACAGATGGGCGATGACGCACGAGCACTGGTTTTCTGGCATCGCGCTCACTCCGCCGTGGTTACGATCTCCTCCACTCGGCTGAGGTCGGCAGGGCAATGGATGATGGGCCGAGACTGTTCGATGGCCGTCTGCGGATCCTTAAGACCGTGACCTGTGAGAACACAGACCACAGTGTCTCCCCGGGGAAGGCCGTTCTCCCGATACTTGAGCAGGCCGGCCACACTGGCCGCCGACGCCGGTTCGCAGAACACTCCTTCTCGCTGTGCGAGGAGACGTTGAGCGGCCAGGATCTCCCCGTCGGTGACATCCCGTATAGCACCGCCCGACTCCCTAGCCGCAGCTAAGGCCTCCTCGCCCCGCGCCGGATTTCCGATGCGGATGGCGGTGGCCACTGTCTCTGGGTTCGCGATGGCATGTCCCCGCACCAGTGGGTTCGCCCCTGCCGCTTGGAAGCCCCACATCACTGGCAGCCGGCCAGCCAGACCGACCTCTCGGTACTCTCGGAAACCTTTCCAGTACGAAGTGATGTTTCCCGCGTTGCCCACGGGGATGGCGAGTAAGGCGGGCGCTTCACCCAGACTGTCGACTATCTCGAAGGCTGCCGTCTTCTGACCCTCGATGCGATACGGATTGAGAGAGTTCACCAAGGTGATCGGGTGTCGGGCCGCGATGTCTTTAACGTAGTCGAGGGCCAGGTCGAAATTGCCTTCGATGGCTATGGCGACCGCCCCATGCATCAAAGCCTGCGACAGTTTTCCCATCGCGATCTTGCCCTCGGGGATGAGGACCACGCAGCGCATGCCCGCCCGGGCGGCATAGGCCGCCGCCGAGGCTGACGTGTTGCCGGTGGAAGCGCAGATGACGGCCGTGGCCCCTTCCTCAGCCGCCCGCGTGATGGCTACGGTCATCCCGCGGTCCTTGAAAGAGCCCGTGGGGTTAGCCGCCTCGTACTTGAGGAAGACGCGGCAGCCTAGCTCTTCGCTCAGCCAGGGCGCCGGGATCAAAGGCGTACTCCCCTCTCCCAAGGTGGCCGGAGGAGTGTCGGGCCGGAGAGGCAGGTAGGCCCGATACCGTTCGATGACACCAAACGGCGGCTTCATGAGAGGACCCTAAGAGTCATGGGGGTGCTCTGGCAGCAGGAGAGCTGCTTGACCTGCTCGATCGCCGCGAAGAACCCCGCCTCCTTGGTCGGATGAGTGATAAGTACCAGCTCGGCCTTTTCACCACGGCCCTTCTGCAACATGCTGGCGATAGAGACCGCGTGCTCTCCGAACACCGCCGCTATCTGAGCCAGAACTCCTGCGCGGTCTTCCACGTTCATCTTGATGAAGAACGCCGACTCCACCTCGCTGGCCGGGAAGAATTCCAGGCTACGGTAGCAAGAGCAACTCTGCAGGAAACCGACGTCCTTGGTGTTAGCGATGGACACGATGTCGCTCACCACCGCGGTAGCCGTAGGCCGGCCACCCGCTCCCGGCCCCATCAGCATGATCTCTCCGATCTCATCCCCTTGTAGGAAGACCGCGTTATTGGACCCGCTGATCGACGCTAAGGGGTGCGACTGGGGCACCAAGGCGGGGAACACCCGCACACTGACCTTCTTCTCGATGAGTCGCGCTGCTCCGATGAGCTTGACTACAAAGCCCAACTCTTTCGCATACCGTACATCATCGAGAGTAACGCCCTGGATGCCTTCATAGGCCACATCGGCCAAGGTCACCCGCGAATGGAAAGCGATGGAGCCCAGAATGGCCATCTTGGCCGCCGCATCGGCCCCGCCCACGTCGGCGGTGGGGTCGGCTTCGGCATAGCCCAGCCGCTGTGCGTCAGCCAGGATCTCGGCGTAGTCTCCCTCGTCCCGGTACATTCGCGTGAGGATGTAATTCGTGGTGCCGTTCACTATCCCGTAGACCGTCTTGAGGCCAGCGGCGATCATGCTCTCCCGCATGACCCTGATGATGGGGATAGCACCCGCGACCGACGCCTCGAACCGGAGATGACGCCGCGCTTCTCTTGCCAGCGTGAAGAGTGCTTCCCCACGGGTGGCCAGGAGCTGTTTGTTCGCGGTGACCACGTCTTTTCCCTTGCGCATGGCTGCGTCGAGGAAGTCGAAGGCCGCCCCGGTACCCCCGATGACCTCGACTACGATGTCAATGGCGGGATCATCGACGATATCGCTGAAGTCACGGGTGAAAAGACCAGGCGGCGCCTCAGCCGGAACTTTCTGGGGGTCGATCTCAAGGACCTTTGTCACCTGGAGGTCGACTCCCGTGCCCTCGAGAATCTGGTCATGCTCTTGCCGGATCAGGCGGTACACGCTGGAGCCGATGGTGCCGAAGCCCAGCAGGCCTATTCTCACGGTTCTTTTCCCGTTCATCCCTCTCCTCCGCCCGGCCACGCGCTCTCGTCGTGAAGTGGCCGGTGTTTGGCTATGAGATCGTTGTAGTCCTCCCGTTCTATGATGACCCGCGCGTGTCCGTCCTTCACCATGACCACGGCCGGCCGGAGACTGCCGTTGTAGTTCGAAGCCATCGCATAACAGTAGGCCCCGGTGGCCGGCATCACCAAGATGTCGCCCGGTTCCGGGGCGGCGATGACGGCGTCACGGAGGAGGATGTCGCCGCTCTCGCAATGCTTGCCCGCTACGGTCACCGTGGTATCCGCGGGCCGGGTGGCCTTGTTCGCGAGCATCCCCTCGTACTCCGCGCCATAGAGCATGGGCCGGATGTTATCGCTCATGCCGCCGTCTACACTCACATACGTCCGCACCCCGGGCACTACCTTGATGGTGCCCACGGTATAGGCGGTGACACCCGCCTTTCCCACGATCGACCGGCCGGGTTCGATAAGGACGCGCGGCATGGGTAGGCCACGAGCCGCCATCTCCTCCCGCACCCCTTCGACCTTCACTGCGGCGTAATCGGCGATGGAGGAGGGAGTGTCCTCCTCGGTATAGCGGATACCCAACCCCCCGCCGACGTTCAAATACCGGCACTCGAAACCCAGCCGGTCGTGCGCCTCAGCGATGAGGCCCACCAGAATCTCGATGGCCTTTCGATAAGCTTCGAGCTGAAAGATCTGACTGCCGATGTGAGCATGGAGCCCCATGAGCTCCAAACGCGGCGAAGCCAATGCTTGGCGGATGGCCTCCAGAGCGACGCCTTCCACCAATCCAAAACCGAATTTGGAGTCCACCTGGCCAGTCTGGATGTAAGTGTGGGTATGGGCCTCGATGCCGGGGGTGATGCGTAAGAGGATACGTTGCCGGTCCCCTGGCGGCAGGCCGCGGGCGGCAAGCACCTGCTCCAGCAGCGTGAGCTCTTGGAAACTGTCCACCACTATGAAGCCCACCCCGCCGGCCAGCGCGTATTCAAGTTCCGCCCTGGTCTTGTTGTTGCCGTGGAAAAAGATCTTCTCGGGCGGGAAACCCGCGACTTTGGCGATGTGGTACTCGCCCCCCGACGACACATCGATAGATAGGCCTTCCTCCAGCACCAATTGGTCGATGGCAAGAGCTGGGAACGCCTTGCTGGCGTAGATGACCTCGAAATCGTCCGTATGGAGCGCGAAGGCTTCGCGGTACCGTCGGCACTGGTCGCGGATGGATTCTTCGTCGTAAATCAGAAGCGGAGTCCCGAAGGCGGCAGCCAGTTCGACCACGTCGCAGCCGCCGATCTCCAGATGACCGGAGGCGTTATGGGACGCGGTGATCGGATAGACAAGCGTGTGAGTCAAGACACCCTCCCGGCAGGAAACACGCCGGTACGTTACCACACAAGGGCAAGCTGGTAGAATGGACATCCGGCATGATGGAGCGACCGCCTACCTTCGCCTATTACCGGGGCGCCAAGCAACCCGAGTTCGCCACTCGCACTGAGCTCGAGGCGGCGAAGTTGTTCGACTACCACCGCATCGCTTGGGAGTACGAGCCCCGGACTTTCATCCTGGAAGAAGACGAGCGCGGTAACATCTTGGAAGCGTTCACTCCGGACTTCTACCTACCCGACCTGGACCTCTACGTCGAGGTCACGGAGATGAAGCAGTCCCTGGTCACCGCCAAGAACCGCAAGGTGCGCAAGCTGCGCGAACGATATCCGGATATCAAGATAAAGCTGCTTTACCGGAAAGACTTCGTGCGGCTGGCGCAGAAATACGGCCTGTGAGACTAGCATGCCGGCTACAGGTCCCATCTTCCTCGACGAGCAGACCATCCGACGCCGCGTGGGCGAACTGGGAGCCGAGATCACTCGCGATTTCGCTGGCGAAGAACTCCTGCTGGTAGGCATCCTCAAAGGGTCGGTCTTCTTCCTTGCCGACCTGGCACGGGCTATCGAAGTGCCTTTGGAGATCGATTTCTTGAGTCTCAGTTCATACCACAAGGAGCACCAACAGACAGGGGCCAAAGCCATCCGCTTTCTGAAGGACCTCGACCAGCCCATCAAGGACAAGAACGTGATCGTAGTGCAAGACATGATCGACTCCGGCCTGACTTATCACTTCATCCACCGCTCCCTCACCCTGCGTCGGCCCCGCCGGTTGGAGGCTTGCACCCTCTTCGACCGCCCTCAGCTGCGGCTCGTGGATATCGAGGTGCGGTACCGGGGTTTCGAAGTGCCGGATGACTTCTTCGTGGGCTACGGCTTCGACCATCAGCAGTACTACCGCAATCTGCCCTACGTGGCTTACCTGCAGCCAGACGACCTACAACAGTCGCTTTTCTAGGACCTCAGACTGTGAAGACGACGACAGTCCGTTTCCCGACAGCCCGAGGCCGTTTCTCTCGTTCCTCTCAAGAGACCGTGTCCCTTGTCGGGACGCTTTATCTGCCCTCGCGGCTGGCGACCGCTTCCGTGTCCCGTCCGGCCGCAGCTCGTGGTCCCGTCCCTGGGCTCCTGGTCGGCCACGGAGCTGGCAGCCATCGTGGCCGCCACGATGGGTTCTGCCGCACTGCTTGCGACGCCGGCTTCGTGGTCTTGGCGTTCGATTTCCGTGGCCACGGCCAGAGCGAGGGGGTGGCGGACGGTCCGCTCGAATCAGACATACTCGCCGCCGCACGATTCTTGCGGAACACAGGGACGGTGGACCCGGGGCTCATCGCGTACCGGGGCTCTAGCATGGGCGGTTTCTACGGTCTCCGGGCAGCGCCGGAGGCAGCTCTTGCCGCCCTTGTTCTGCTGTGCCCCGCCAGTCGAACCGTCCTGTTGGACGCGGTGTTGAAGGCTGAGGAAAGTGGCCCCGCGCGTGAGGGAGACCTCGCAGCGCCGGGTGATCAAGGACGGGACCGGCGCTCAGAGCCCGAGGCCCGCTGGGACCTACCGCGCATGCGCCGCTACTTGGAACGAACTGAAGAGTGGGATGCGACTGCTCAAGTCTCTTGCCCGGTACTGATCGTGCATGCCCGGGGCGACGAGGTGGTCCCGTTGGACCATTCCCTGGCGCTCGCCCAGCGCTTCCCGGGCGAGGTGACCCTCACCATCCTTCCTGGTGGCCACCACACCTCTGCCCAGCACGACCGTGACGTACACCGTCAGGTCGTTCACTGGTTACGGCGGCAGCTCTTGCAGTTTCCTTAGGACCGCCTCTGTCTGGGCGGGGGCCCGCTGGGTGCGGGACCACTGTCCGCCAAGCCGGGCCGACCGGGGTCGATGTCTGAAGTCGACAGGAGGAGCCTTAGGCGAAGGCAGCCCCTCTAGCGTAGGCATTGAACGTATCGGTAGAAGATCGCAAAGGCTCGTTCGAGTGCATCGGGGTCCAGCTCTATGCCGGCCTCGCCCAGCAGGCACTCGCGCACGTGATGACTGATGAGGTGCGCGCCTACTCCGTCCAGGGCCGACCTCACTGCGGCCAGTTGGGCGAGGATCTGTTCACATTCCTTGCCCTCCTCCACCATGCGCCTGAGACCCCGCACCTGTCCCTCGACCCGAGCCAGGCGGTTCAATATGCGGGCGGCTTCCGCCGCG
>Ga0073932_1005539_pt1 | contig 13640 bp, 8 predicted proteins | sample DewCreD2012metaG_FD_76967 | JGI IMG/M metagenome (GOLD analysis project Ga0073932, IMG submission 76967) | Hot spring sediment bacterial and archeal communities from British Columbia, Canada, to study Microbial Dark Matter (Phase II) - Dewar... ... | reverse complement strand
GATGCGCGGTTTCCAAACTCACGTTCAACAGGGAGCCCGGCGAATAGAAATCCCGGCTCGACACGCCGCGCAACACGTTTTGCGCCTTGATGCCCAAATTCTCGGTGGCGAACTCGCAGGAGTGGTTCAGGAACACCAACTTGCCGCCCCCCTCCAGAAACGCCTTGAGCGCCGCTACTCCCTTTGAGTCCAAGCCGCCGGTGAGTTCCTCGCTCATCGCTCCCTTCCGGAAGCCATTGGCGATGACCGATGCGCTTTGGTCCGGAAACACAAGCACGTCGAAGTCCTGATTCAAGTTCCCCGCCCGGATGCGCGGGTTTTCGACGCTCGCGTATTCAAACCCGAACTGCTCCACGATCCATCGCGTCCAACCCTCGTCCATGCTCGGCACATAACTCTTATAAATGCCGAAGCGCGGGCGGCGGATTTCGCGCCATCCCTCGCGGCGGACGGCTGAAAAATCGCCCGTCTGCATGTCGCGCCACACAGGGCGCCCGCTCTTCCAGATCCGGTTCACCTCGACCCATGTGTCCGTGTCGGCGGCGGCGAGGGCGCTGCCGGCGAAGTGGAACTGGCGCGCAGGCTGAAATGGTCCGCTTACGGGCTGATCCAGGGTCTTCACCTCGACGCCGAAGAGCAGCGGCAGCGTATGCGCCGTCACATCATATGGGCGCTTCGGGGGACCTCCGGGATACTGCCGCAAATCCGGGTACTGCTGCCTCTCCAGCAAGGTCTTGGCGAAGGAACTGTACGGCTGCTGCATTCGGATGATGTAGTCGCCCGAGGGAGCGGCCTCAATTTCCACCAACCCGAACGCCAGCGTTTCGAGCAACCGCCGCGCCGCTCCCGGATCCCGCTGCCGCGCCGGAATCGCGAACCCCCAAGGCGACGTGCGCGCCACCGCGCGCTCTCCTATCTTGTAAAAGGCGCGCAGCATGTCTTCGCGCCGCATCGCCGCCTGATAAAGTACGGACTCAAACGTAATGAGCTGATAGTCGATGATGTCCTTCAGCCGCCACTCGCCTCCCAGCCACGGCTCCAAATAATTCCAACTCCTCCCGCGGGGGTCGTAGCCTTGCGCCGACTCGTTGATTTTATCTTTTGGAACTGTGATCGGACTCGACAGCCGGGCGCTGGCCGCTTCCGTCAATATGCGCAAGCCGCCGTGGTATGCCTGATAGTGCCGCGCCGGCGTCCAGAAGTCGTAAATCGCGTTGATGACCACGCCCGTCTTACCCGCGGCAGTGAGGTCCGAAGCGATGCCCGTGCCGATCATGTTGCACTGCTGGGCTATGATCGGATCGATGTTCGGCTCGATGGGGTCCATCCATGGCGGCACGAACATGCGGGAGGCATACGGACCCTGTTGATGTACGTCATATACGATTTGCGGGTGCCACATGTTGTGCAGCTTGGAGACCGTGAGGCGGGTTTCGGCTTGAGAAAAGATGTACCAGTCGCGGTTGTTGTCGTGCCCCAGGTACTTCTGATACAGCTTGGGAGGCGCGGTGCCTTCGAGGGGCGTATTGAGGGTTTTCCGGTACCACTCGGTCACCAGGTCGATGCCGTCCGGATTGAGCGAAGGCACCAGGATAAAGATGACGTTTTCCAGAATGGCCCGCTTTTTCGGAGTGTCTTCGGTGATGAGCCGGTAGGCGTACTCAGCGGCGGTGTGGGTCGACGCCACTTCGGTCGAGTGAATCGAGCAAGTGATCATGACCACCGTTTTGCCTTCCGCGATCAGTCTTTGGGCTTCGGCAGGCGGCGTCTTTCGCGGGTCCGCAAGGCGCTTCTGAATCTGCCGGTACTTCTCCAGGTTCTTCAGATTCTGCGCCGAAGAGATCCAAACGGCGATGAACGGGCGGCCTTCCGTGCTTTTCCCCAGTTCCTCGAAGCGCACCCGGTCGCTGGCGGAAGCCAGCTTGCGGAAATAAGAGACCACGTCGTTCCAGGCAAGCGACGTCCGGTCTTGCCCGATGGGGTGGCCGAAATGGCTCTGTGGGCTGGGGACGGCGGCGGCAAAAGCCAGCGGCGCGGCGGCCAGCGCAGCGATGAACGATCGTCGTGGAATTAACGGCACATCTCCCTCCAGAGCGCGCGATAATAGCGCAGAAAACGCTCAGGTTCCTTGCTCTCCTGGCACTCGCACAAGCAATAGCGGTCATAGCCGGACTGCTTGAGCAACGTGAATAGCTCCCGGTACGGGTATTTCTCGTTTGGCAGTTCGTTGATGTGAACGCTCTTCATATAGGGCTTCAGCAGCTCGAAACTCGGCTTTACGGAGCCGTTGACCACGTCGGCGGCGTTCGAATTCCAGCAGGCGCCGACCGCCGCGTGGGAAGCAGCCTTCAGAATCGCCGCGGCCACCGGCGGGTCGCTCGTGTCGCGCCCGTGAACTTCCATCCAGATCTCGATCCCGAAGCGGGCGGCGTAGTCCCCCAACTCCCGCAGCGCCCCTCCGATGTTGGCGATGGTCGTCTCGCGGGGCGCTTCTTTGGGCAACGCGTTGGGACGCACTTTCACTCCCCATGCGCCAGTATCGTGAGCCAAGTCCACGAAGCGCTTGCCGGTTTCGATGTGCTTGCGCCGGACAGCGGGGTCGGGCGAATGGAACTCGCAAGTGGTGCCGTAGCTGAGCAGACGCACCTTGCTCTGGGCGAAACGCCGGCGAACCTTCTCGCGTTCTTCCTTGGAAATGGATGGCTCGACGCCGTGCTTGTGTTCCGTGCGGAGCTCGACGGCTTCGAATCCGGTGGCTTCGAGGATCTTTATGATCTCCTCGACGGTCATATCTTTCAAAATGTTGTAGGTCACGCAACCGAGGCGCATTCAAAATCTCCCTGAGAGTTAGCCTCCATTGTACCGGCGGAGCATGGCCAACGGGGAAACGAGAGCCAAGATAGGGGGGCGGCAGGGGCACGCGATTCAGCGCCGCGCCCTAGCTGGAGGCGCGCGAAGAATGGTGTGGGGGGACACGGGGTGGGCACATTGGACTCGTCCGGTCGGTGAGGGCCTTTGATAGAATCAGCGGGGAGTTTTGTCGTGATGCGAAGAGTTCTTCTATTAGCGGCGGTTTTCGCCTGTACGTTGTTCGGCCAGTTGGATCGCGGTTCGATTACTGGCCTGGTTACGGATCCAAGCGGGGCTGCCGTGCCCGGAGTGGCGGTGATGATACAGAACATCGGCACCGGAGCCAAGTACGAAACGATGACCAGCGCCACAGGGCAGTTTACGCGGCCCAACCTGCCGGTGGGTGATTATCAGCTTACGTTCACGGCGCAAGGGTTCAAGCGAATGGTTCGCGGCGGCATTAGCGTGGGCGCCACTGAGGTGGTGCGCGTGGACGTGAAGCTGGAGCTTGGCGCGGTGGCGGAATCGGTAGAAGTGACAGCCGAAGTGCCCCGCCTGCAAACCGAGACACCGGAGGTGGGGACGACGCTCGACAACCGTTCTCTGCTGGACCTGCCGCTGAGTTTCTCGTCGGGGCGGCGTCCGGAGAGTTTTGCCTTTTCGGTGTCGCCGGGTGTGGGAGGCACTTCCTACACCAGCCACATCAACGGGTCGACGGGCTTTTCGAAAGAGATGCTGGTGGACGGCGCCTCCATCACGGTGAACCAGAGCGGCGACGTGAACGCGGGGATGATCTCGCCGGAGGCGCTGGAAGAGGTGCGGGTGCAGACCTCGGGCATGACGGCGGAATTCGGGCGCACGCAGGGCGGCATCTTCAATCTGGTGCTGAAATCGGGGAGCAATCAGGTTCGGGGCAGCGCGTATTTCGGGCTTCGGAACGAGGCGCTGAACGCCAACACGTTCGCGGACAATTACCGCGGGGCGCCGCGGGCGACCGACCGCAAGCAGAACTGGGCGGGCAGCCTGGGCGGTCCGGTCTATCTGCCGAAGTTGTACGATGGGCGAAACCGGTCCTTCTTTTACTTCGCTTATGAGCGTTACAAGGAGCGCTCTTACGGCTTTGGCGCGCCCAGCCGCAATGCGCCCATCCCCGAGTTTTACGAAGGAGACTTCAGCCGGTTGTTGGGTCCGGTGACCACCTTCCGCGATGCGCTGAACCGCCAGGTGGCGCGCGGCGCCATCTATGATCCGCAGACCTTTCGCCAGTTAGAAAACGGGCGGTGGATCGGCGACATGTTCCCCGGCAACCGGATTCCCGTTTCGCGGTTCAGCCAGGTGGCGAGGAAGCTGAATGAGATTGCAAAGTCGCGGTACCTGCCTACGGTTCGAGACGCCTCCGGCCAAATACCGTTGGTGGCCAACATGTTATTTCCGAAATCCGGCGCGCCGGAGTGGGATCATCACCAGTATTCCGTGAAGGCCGATCAGGCGCTGAACGACAGGCACAAATTATCGGGATCGTGGTTCTATCATTTTTCCCCGCGGCTGATCCTGGACGCCGGTGGTTTATGGGACCCGACGGACCGCGAGGGCGGACCGCTGGCCAAGGCGCGGCGGCGCGACGACACGGGCGGAGGCGCACGGCTGGCTGAAGACTGGACTATTTCGCCGCGGCTGCTTAACCATTTCACGCTGTCCTACAACCGGCGAGGCAACCCGCAGGAGATTATCTATTCGAAGGTGGATGGAGCTAAAGAACTGGGCATCAAGAACTTGAGCACGACCGGTTACCCGGTTGTGAACTGGGGCGGGGGGCCATTTGTCAGCTTGGAAACGCCGGGTTTCACGACGTATTCCTTCCGCGCCGATGTGAGCTGGGGCATTCTGGACACGGTGAGCTTCACCAAAGGCCGGCACTTCCTGAAGATGGGCGTGGACATGCGGCGCAATCATCAGAACAACAACCCAAAAAGCAACGGCGCGTCGTTCACCTTCCACGCCCGCGCCACGGCCATCCCGACGGAGGCTTTTTCAGGCAACCAGACAGGCTATTCCTTCGCCAGCTATTTGTTGGGCATTGTGGACAGCGCCTCGCTGAGTGATCCGGTCCCGATGGGCGGACGACGCCACTATTATGCGCTTTTTGTTCAGGACGATTTCAAGGTGTCGAAGAGGCTCACCCTGAATCTCGGATTGCGGTGGGAGCACCAGCCGCCGGTTTTCGAAGTGGCGGACCGCTATTCGAGCTGGACTCCGAACCGTATCGACCCCATCTCCGGCTTGCCGGGCGCCTACGAGTTCGCCGGCAAGTGCCAGGGGTGCACGGGGAAGCGCTATTTCGGACGCAAGAGTTTTCGAGATTTCGGACCGCGTTTTGGATTCGCCTGGCGCGTGCGCGACAAGTGGACGGTCCGGGGCGCATACGGCATTCTGTATGAGGCGGATTCGTTCAATGGCTACAACCCGACTCCGCTAGGCAAGCCGACCAGCACGGCATGGGGCGGAACCTACTCGCTAAATTCCAATCCCACCCAGCCATGGGCTGGAATTTTCAACTGGGATAACGGATTTCCCACGGACCGTTACACGCCCGCCAGCATGGACCCCTCGTGGGGGAATTTCAACCGCCCTGGGATGGTGGATCCCAACTACGGGCTGACGCCCTACGTGCAACAGTGGAACTTCAACGTACAGCGCGAACTGCCCGGCAAGGTGGTCCTAGACGTAGGCTATTTGGGCAACAAGGGCACGCGGTTAAAAGCGGGAGAGCTGGCGCGCATCAACCAGTTGCCCGTCTCGGCACTGGATCAATATAAGACCAGGCTGAATAATGCCGTGCGCAATGCGGCGGAGGCGGCGGCCAATGGCATCCCGTATCCCTATCCTGGATTCTCGGGGACGGTGGCAGCGGCTTTGAGGCAGTATCCCCAGGTACAGGGCAATCAGACGGTGAACGTGTATGCCACGCCGCTGGGCTTCACCAATTACCACTCGCTCCAAGTGACGGTGAACCGGCAGTTCCGGAAAGGGCTGACGGTTTACGCCAATTATGTGTGGTCGCGCAACATGGCCAACGTTGACAGCTCGCTAATCGGAGATAACAGCGGGCCGCTGGACTATTACAACCTGGCGCTGGAGAAGGCGGTGTCGAGTTACGATACCCCGCACGTAATGAAGGCCCATTTCAACTACGAGCTGCCTTGGATGAAGCGCAGCCGGATCTTCGGTGGTTGGGCCGTTTCGGGAATTCTTAATTACGGCTCAGGCCAGCCGCTGGGATTCAGCGCCTCGACGCCGCTTTCCGGTGGCTGGAACGGGGCGTTGAACCGGGCGAACATTGCGCCTGGGGAGATGAAGGCGGCGGGCTTTGACAAGTCGAAGTTTGAGCTTTCCACCGCGCTTTCTCCGAACAATACCTACCTGAACAAAGCGCTGTTTTCACAGCCCGCTCCGCTCACGCTGGGCACGTCGGCGCCGCGCTACTCTCAGGTCCGCAGCTTCGGCACGATCAACGAAGACCTGTGCTTGCAGAAATCCCAGCGGCTGACCGAGAAGGCCCGCCTGCGGCTGCGAGCCGAACTGCTGAACGCCTTCAACCGGTCGAAACTGGGCGGGATTGTCACGAACGTCAATAATCCCAACTTCGGGCAAGTGACTTCCATCTCAGGGAACCGGCAGATTCAGCTCAGCGCGCGCATCGACTTCTGAGGCTATGAGACTCATTCCTACGATGCTGCTGGCCGCACTATTAGCGGCGGCGGCGGATTACTACATCGATCCGGCGGGTAGCGACGCCCATTCCGGAACCTCGCGCAGCGAGGCGTGGCGTTCCCTGGACAAAGTGAACGCCACGGTGTTTCAGCCAGGCGACAGGATCTTTTTACGATCGGGAGCATCCTGGAAGGGCACGCTGCACCCGAAGGGCTCCGGCGCTGAGGGCCGGCCGATTGTGCTGGACCGATACGGGGATGGCGCGCTGCCGCTCGTGGAGGGCGCCGGTGCGGAGGCGGCGCTGCTGTTGCACAACCAGGAGTACTGGGAGGTACGGAACCTTGCTTTCACCAACGACGCCCCGGAGGAGGGTCTGCGGCGCGGCGTGCTGGTGCGCGCCGAGAACTCCGGCCGGGCCATGCGCCACATTTATTTGACCGGGCTGCACGTCCACCACGTCAAAGGAAAGCTCGGCGCGGATATCGTCTCGAAGACCACCGGCGGCATCGCCATTGAGGTGCGAGGCAAGGAAAAGCCTTCGCGCTTTGACGACGTGAGAATTGAAAACTGCAAGGTGGAGCATGTGGACAACACGGGCATCTACACCTGGTCGGACTACTCGCCCCACCCACGAGACCCGCAATGGACGGAGCTGAGGTTTACGCGCGTGGTGGTGAGAGGCAATTCCATCACCGACACCGGCAAGAACGCCATGGGCGTGCGGGCGTCGCTCGCCCCGCTGATCGAGCGCAACGTGGTGCGGAAGTCCTCGTCGCGCCTGCACGGCAACGCCATCTACGTGTTCGGCTGCAAGGATGCGCTGATTCAATACAACGACGTGGCCGAGACGCGGTTCGATCGCATCGAAGGCGCGGCGTTCGACAGTGACTACAATTCGGAGGGAACCATTATCCAGTTCAATTACAGCCACTCGAACGGCGGTGGACTGGTGAACCTTTGCAACAATCCCAGCTCGCCGCCTCCGCGGGGCTACAACACCGGCACCATTGTGCGGAACAACATAAGCCGCGATGAAATTGAGCGGGTGATCGGCTTCGACGGTACGGTGACCAACACGATCATCGAAGACAACGCCATTTACGTGGGCAAGGAGCTGAAGCCGCGGATCATCGAGTTCGACCTGTTCGGGAAGGCGCCCGGGTACGCCGATGGCGTGGTATTCCGCCGCAATGTGATTGTAAACGAGGGCGGAGGCACATATCTTTGGGGCGAGGCCACCAACGTTGTGTTTGAGAATAACAGCTTCCTGGGGCGCCACCCTAACGACGCGCCGCCGCCGGGGGACTTTGAGTACCGTCCCAACGTGGTTTATGCCAAGAGAGGCGACATTGCGCTGCGCGCGAATCTGTACATTCCCAAGGGCGGCGGTCCGTTTCCAGCGGTCCTCTTCATTCATGGGGGAGGCTGGGCCTCGGGGGACCGCTCGCAGCTTCGCAACCCGGCGGCTTACCTGGCTGAGCGCGGAATCGCCGGCGTGGCGGTGAGCTACCGCCTGTCCGGGCAGGCAACATACCCGGCGGCAATCGAGGACGTAAAAGAGGCGGTCCGGTGGGTGCGCGCGAACGCAGCACGCTACAAGATTCACCCGGACTGGCTGGGCGCAGCAGGTTCCTCGGCAGGCGGGCACCTGGCCGCGTTGTTAGCTCTCACGGCGAACGACTCGGAACGGGTCAAAGCCGTGGTCCCGCTAAATCCAGTGCTGGACTTGACGAGTCTCGATCCGGGCAGCGGAATGGTGGCTAAGTTTCTGGGCGCGCCATGCGCCGAGCGGATCGAATTGTGCCGCGAAGCTTCGCCTGTATTCCGCGTGCGGCCTGGGGCGCCGCCCTTCTACATCATGCATGGTACGGACGACAAGACCGTTCCATATAGTCAAGCCGCCGCCATGGCGGAGAAGCTGAAAGCAGCGGGCGTTCCGGTGCGCCTGTTCACCGCCGAGGACGGACCCCACACCTTCTGGGCCAACCCCCGCTGGCTGCCGGTGGTGCTCCGCGAGATGGAGGCGTTTTTCCGCGAGCAACTCCGTTAGGGCGCAGGGATGCGCGACTCTCGTTTATTGAGTATTCCGGGAGTCAAAATGGACATTCCGGGTGATAGACTCGTGCTATGTGCGCGCTTGCTTGCTTATTGATTCTGCCTGCCTTAGCGCTGGCGCAAACGTCCCACCAAGCCACGGGCGTGAAGGTGGGCGAGGTCTCTGAAAACTCAGCGATGGTGTGGATGCGCGTAACCAAAAACCCGGAACGGAACGCCCGGGGCGAGGTGCGCCGCGGAAAAGCTCAGTATCTCCCCGAAGGCGCCGACGTCAATGCTTTGGAAGGCGCCGCCCCTGGAATGCCGGGGCGGGTCCGGCTCCGTTATGGTGTCCGCCCGGACCTCCAAGGCGCCTCCGCCACCCAGTGGGTTGCGGTCAGCCCCGAACGCGACTTCACTCACCAGTTCCGCATTACCGGCCTTAAACCCGACACCCTGCACTACTACAGCGCCGAAACCTCAAGCCTGGACGGGCGCGAAATACACAAGCCCCTGCGCGGCAGTTTTCGCACCAAGCCCCTGGATTCTGCGCCCACGGACGTCACCTTCACGGTGATCACCGGCTTAATGTACCGGGACGTGGACGACAAGGTAAACGGCTTCAAGGCATTCGAGTCTATGCGGCGTTTGAAGCCTCACTTCATCGTGCCCACCGGGGACAACGTTTATTACGACAACGAGGATCCCATCGCGCGCACAGTCGCCATCGCCCGATACCACTGGCACCGAACGTACAGCTATCCGAACCTGGTGCGCTTCTATCTGGAAGTGCCTGCCTATTGGGAAAAGGACGATCACGATACGCTGTTCGACGACTGCTGGCCGGGAATGAAGCAACCCAAAATGTTGCCGCTCACCTTCGAGGATGGCAAGCGCATTTTCCTGGAGCAGGTTCCCATGGGCGACAAGACATGGCGGACGGTGCGGTGGGGCCGCGATCTTCAGATATGGCTGCCGGAAGGACGGGATTTCCGTTCGCCCAATGACGCCCCCGACGGGCCGGGCAAGTCCATTTGGGGCGCCGAGCAGAAACGCTGGATCAAAGAAACCCTCCTTAAGAGCGATGCGACCTGGAAGGTGATGGTCAGTCCGACTCCCATCGTGGGCCCCGACCGTCCCAAGAAGGCGGACAACCACTCCAACAAGGCTTTTCAGCACGAAGGGGATGAGTTCCGCGCCTGGGTACAGAAAAATGTCGCCGGAAATTTCTTCGTGGCCTGCGGGGACCGCCACTGGCAGTACCATTCGGTGCATCCGGTGACCGGCATGGTGGAGTTCGCATCGGGACCGGTGAGCGACGAGCACGCCGGCGGCTCACCCGGAGAGGATAAGCAGTATCATCGTTTTCACCGCGTCAAGGGAGGCTTCCTTTCCGTAACGGTGAAAAACCGTGGCATTACTTTCCGGCTGCACGACGTCGAGGGCAAACCGGTGTACGAGTGGTCGAAGAAGTAGGCGGGAAATTGACTTTTCATTTCACCGGACGCCGCAACAGACGCCGGATCTTATAGATTCATCGCGATCGGGCCTTCGGTCTCGCTCAGCGCAGCCAAATGCCGTTCCTTTCGCTGTTGCGCAGCTTCGAGCGCAGACTCCAGTCCAAAGCGGTATAGCGCCACGCCGAGCGCGAAATTCAACGGCAGCACGGCGTAGAAGGCTATCTGGCTGTCAAAGGCGTATCGCGCCAGGAACGGCAGCGCCAGCGGCAGCGCCGCCACCGGGTAAAGCAAGATCAAGAGGATTTGGAATCCCCGCGCTGAACTGCGCCAGGACTGGGCGGGGTCAAGCCCCTTGGGATGATAGACCGAACTGAGATTGCCAAACGAGATCAGATAAAGAAGCAACAGTAAGGTGACGGCGAACGCCTCCGCCACCTTCGCTCCCGTCACCGGCAGGCGCAGCGCCAGGCAAACCAGCGTGACCAGCGTCAGTTCGAGCAGCACGAACAGCACGGCCGTCACGTTTTTCGCCGCCAGCACCTGCCAGAACGGCACCGGAGCCAGGTGATAGAGCTGCGCGGCGGAACGGTCGTAGCCAAAAACGTTCCAGATCAGCACCTCACCGAGCAGCAGGAGCGCATACACGCTCACCCAGGTGAGGAGGTTGTCGCTGAAGAAGCCAGGCGTCCTGTGGCGGCCGATGATGACCGGCATCCAGATCACTATGCCGAAAGTGAAGCCCATCAGAAACACCAGGCGGAATCGGGGCGCGCGGGAAAGAAACCGGATCTCCTTTTCGACCATGGCGCCCAGAGGGTCCGGCAACAGCCGCGACGGCAGGCGGAACAGCGCTCCGCTGAGCGGACCGGCCTCGGTGGACGCCCGGTCCGCGGCCAAAGCCGCCGTGGCGTCGAAGCGCAGGCCTTTCTCCAACTGGCTCCGGCCAAACCAGTATGCCAGCGCCACCCACCCCGCCAGGACCAGCAACGCGACGAACGGCGCCTGCCCCGAAGCCCACTCGGCCGCCGCCGGCCAAGGCAGCAGGATCGACTGCCGCACCGAGGCGGCGCGCTTGACGTCGCCCGGATCGCTCAACGTAGCCACATACTGCGGCAACGCCGCCAGCATGACAATGACAAAAATCACCACCTCGCGTATGCGCCGGCGCACGAGCAGGCGGGCCAACAATTCCCGCACGCCCACCGAAAGAAACAGGTTGAAGAGGATGAACGGTATAAAAGCGAGCGGCGCCCACCACGGCGCCCCCGGATTCCGCCATAACCCGACGGCGGCGCCCTCGAGCACCAACAGCATCTCCAGGCTGATGCTCAGCCGCAACAACACCTCGACCGCAAACAACTGCCCCCTTGGCGCCGGGTACACCAGCAGACGCTTGAGGTCGAGAGAAGCTCCCGTAGCCGCCAGCGCCAGCGGCACAGTCTGCCAGTAAAGGAAGACGACCAGCAACCCTCCGGCGAAGATGCGCGCCATGCGGTCCGGGTCTTCCATCTCGGAAACGAGCGAGGCGATGGCGACCGCCGCCAGCATCCAGGCGCCGTACCACAGGGCCGAGACTATTCCGGCCAGGACAGCCCCGCCCCAGCGCCGCGGGTAGAGGTTGACGAGCATCCGGTATTGGGCCCACAACACCGCCCGCGCGAATCCCGTCATCGCGGTCAAAGCCAGCCCAAGCTTTCGGCGGGCCGCTCGGCGCCCACCACCCGCACGAAAATGTCTTCCAGGGTCTCCGACCCGCTGCGCAGGTCTTCCATCGAGCCCTCTACCACCAGCTTGCCCTGATGAATGATGGCCACCCGGTCGCAGAGCCGTTCCACGACTTCGAGCACATGCGAGGTGAGAAAAATGGTGGCGCCCCGCCTCGCCAGATCGAGCAGCAGATCTTTCATGAAGCGCGCCCCTACGGCGTCTACGCCCTCGAACGGCTCGTCCATGAGAAACAACTCCGGACGGTGGATCAGCGACGCCGCCATCGCCAGGCGCTTGCGCATGCCTTTGGAGAATTCGGCAATGAGCTTCTTGCGGGCGCCGTCCAGATCGAACAGCGCGATAAGCTCCCGCGAGCGCTCCGCCGCCACATGGCGCGCCAATCCGTACATCCGGCCGACAAACTCCAGGAACTCCGGACCGGTCAAATGATCGAACAACAGCGATTCGTCCGGCACCAGTCCGATGCGGCGCTTAATCTCGATCTCGTCATCCGGCATCCTTAAACCCAGGATCTCGATGTCGCCCGAAGTAGGCTGCGCCAAGCCCATCAACATGCGTATGGTGGTGGTCTTTCCGGCGCCGTTCGGTCCCAAAAAGCCGAAGAACGAGCCGCGCGGCACCTCCAGCGTCAATCCGTCCACCGCGGCTATCGAGCCGTAGAGTTTACGCAGGTTCTGGAGGCGGATCGCGGGTGAGGCTTCGGTCATGCCTGACACCTTCATCATACAACCCGCGCTTTGCCTACCCCCTGGGAGATATGGGGAGGAGCGGCTGGCGCGCCGATAGTAAAGGAAGCATGGCTCGATGCATGACCAAGTATTTCGGCGAGACCCAGTTCGACGAATCCGCCGTGCTCCGCTTTCCCGCCGGGCTGCCGGGGTTCGAAGAGGAAAAACGATTTCTGGCGCTCGAGCAGCCGGAACAGCGCCCGCTGGTGTTCCTGCAAAGCCTGAACACCCCGGAGTTGTGCTTTGTCGCCGTGCCGGTTTTCGCCGTGGATCCCGGCTACCGCCTGGAAATGTCCGAAGCGGACCGGACGCTGGCCGGATTCCAAGCCAACGAGGAGATCCGCATCGGCGCCAACGCCGCCTGCCTGGCCATCCTGACCATCGACGAGAGCGGCGTTACGGCCAACTTGCTCGGTCCGGTGGTGGTGAACTTGTCGTCGAATCTCGCCGTCCAAGCCGTGGCGCCTGAGATGCGGTACTCGCACCGCACCCCGCTCGCCGGAAGCGCTCTGGGAGGAAGGGGGACCGAACCGTGTTGCTAGTGCGCCGGCGGGCGGGCGAGTCCATACGCATCGGCGATGACATCGAGATTCAGGTCATTGAGGTGACGCCCACCCGGGTCACGCTCGGCATCGTGGCGCCCCGGGAGATTCCGGTGGTGCGCAGCGAAGTGCGGCTGACGCGGGAGCAGAACCGGGCGGCGGCGGAGCCGCCTGGCATGGATTCTCTGACCCTACTCGCCCGCGCGTTGCGCCTAAGGTGAAATTTCCTCATTGTCCCCCGCTCCGCGCCGATACGCAAGGTGAGCGGCGGCACGAAGACGCCGCCCGGCACGAAGCCGGAAACCCTATCGAAGAGAGGATGAACCTTTTATGTCGATGTCCATTGTGACAAACGTCAATTCGTTGATCGCGCAAGAGAATCTGCGCGTAAACAACGAGTTTCAAAGCCGGACCATTCAGCGGTTGACCTCCGGCTATCGTATTAACTCATCCGGAGACGACGCGGCGGGACTCGCGGTAGCCAACAAATTCCGCAGCGACGTGGCCGAACTGCAACAGGGCATCCGGAACGCCAATGACGGCATCAGCACGCTGCAAATCATCGACGGCGGTCTGAACAACATCTC
>Ga0073932_1005538_pt1 | contig 13642 bp, 13 predicted proteins | sample DewCreD2012metaG_FD_76967 | JGI IMG/M metagenome (GOLD analysis project Ga0073932, IMG submission 76967) | Hot spring sediment bacterial and archeal communities from British Columbia, Canada, to study Microbial Dark Matter (Phase II) - Dewar... ... | reverse complement strand
GAGCACCTCCCAGGACGATTTCTGCACCGGCCGCACCTGCCAGAGCTGGATGCGGTCCGTCTCGCCGGAGATGGCCAGCGTATCGTGCTGGTCGAACGCGAGCGCGTTGATCACGCCCAGCCGGGGGCGCAGGGTGGCCAGATGGTCCAGGCCGGGCCGGTACAACTCGACCTTGTGGCCGGCGCCGACGGCCAGCAGGCCCCCGTCCGACGAGTAGGCCAGCCCGGCCGAGCTTTCGGGCAACTCGGCGAACTGGTCGCTCTCGAAGTCGCCGACGCGCCAGGTCTCCAGGCTGCCGTCCTCGCTCAGGCAGGCCAGCTCCCGGCCATTGGGTGAGAAGGCCAGCTCCCAGGCCGAGGCCGCCAGTTCGATCTCGACCTCCGGATCGCCGGGCTGGCCGAAGCGCCAGACGAAGACGCCGGGTTTTCCGTAGCCGCCGTCGCTGGACGTGCCGGCCGCCAGCCAGGCGCCGTCCGGGCTGAGGGCCAGCCGGTCCACGTCGCCATCGCCGGCGCGGTATTCTTCCAGCAGCTCCGGCCGGGCGAGCCGGAGGCCCCCGGCCGCTGTGAGGACCTCCACGAACTCAATCCGATTGCCGACCGTGTCGCGACAGTAGAAGCGGCGCACGCCCTCGAGGGGGGCCTGAGCCTCCTCCACGGCATGTCCGTTGGCCGTGAGCATTTCGCGCACCGCGTCGAGGTCCGCCACGCGGAAGGCCACATGGCGGCGCGCGCTGTCGTGGGCGGGATGGTCGTCGCTGCCGACGTGCAGCGGCAGGTTGCCGGTCTCGAACCAGACGCCGCCCCGGCCCTGAAGCTGCGGCGGCTTGGGAATCTCGTGGAGGCCGAGCAGGCCGCCGTAGAACTCGCGCACGCGGTCTTCGCTGCCGCGCGGCGCCGAGATCTGGATGTGATCGATGCCGAGGATGGTCATGGTGATAACGAGGTGGTCAGGAACGACAACACCGCCGGCCGGACCTGGGCGGCGTGCGTGAACCAGGCCAGATGCCCGGCGTCTTCCAGGATCAGCAGGCGGGCGTTGGGGATCGTCATCGCGGCCCGGACGCCGAAATGAAAGGGGACCAACGGGTCGTGCGTGCCGTGGATCACCAGCGTCGGCGCCGTGATCTGGTTGAGCGGATACTCCGGCAACACCTCGGCCTGCACCCAATCGTTCAACAGGCCGGCGTGGCGGCGCGAGGCGTGCGGGACGGTCAACAGCCCGTCCAGGCCGCGGCGCGCGTCGGCGTCCCCCGCAATCAGGGCCAGATGTTCGGGCCGGACCCCGTTGATCTGCCGCCCGATCTCCGGCCAATGGGCGAGCGCCCACGCCGCGAAGTCGCTGGCCAGCAGCGTCTCGGCCGCCATCTGCGCGCCCAGGGACTGAAGGTAGCGGTGGGGCCGGGTGATGGCCGAGGCCAGGATCAGACCGCGGCACCGGTCGGGGTGGCGCAGCGCGAAGTTGACGGCCGTCATGCCGCCGGCCGAGAGCGCCAGGACGGCGGCGCGGTCAACGCCGAGCGCGTCCAGCAGGGCCGCGAACGTGTCGGCCTGCGCCTCGGGCGTGGCGTTGGCGGGCAGGGGGCTGCGCAGGTAGCCGAAACGGGAGGGCGCGATGAAACGCGCCTTCACGTCGCGCAAGACCTCGATGACGGACAGGCCCTGGTCGTACCCGCCGCCGCCGCCGTGGATCACGAGCACGGCCGGGCCGGACCCGGCCTGCGCATATTCCACCGGGCCGCGCGCGGTGTCGATGACGTCGCTGCGCGCCATGAGCTGCGCCAGGGTCACCTGTTGGTCGCGCCGATAGGCCTGGGCCACCCGCCCGGCGATGACGGCGCCGGCCAGGCCGCCCAGGGCCGCCGAGGCGGCCAGCAGCACCGATTTGGATTTCATGATAGCGCTCCTGTCACGGCCCCCAGCCAGCGATGCTGGCCGCCCGCCAGCGTCACACCCAGGTCGGCCCATCGGTACTCGAACACCATGCCCCGGTCCTCGCCCCGGCCCTGGACCACGTGCGTCCAGGCGTCGGGCAGCGCGCCCACGGCCTCCAGATGGAAGACGTGCCGAAGATTATCCCACTCCGCCTCGAAAGCCTCGGCCAGCTTGCCGATCAGGCGCAGTTGATCCGGCTTCAGCCCCGACTCTTCCTCCACTTCGCGCCACAGGGCCCGTTCCACCGGCTCGCCCGGCTCCACTGTGCCGGCCGGGACCTGGGCGCCGGCCTCCGGGAAGTCGCGATGGTCGAAGACCAGCACCTCGCGCCGGCCGCGGCGTTCGCGCGTGATATAAGCCAGTACCTTGTGCCGCATGCTCATGGACGAACGACCCAGGTCGTTTTTCGAATTTTGTGTAGTTTCCCGCCAGCAGGGGCGCACGGCCGTGCGCCCCAACGCTTTTACACAGGAATCGGGACATGGCCCGACCCCAGGACGGATGACGAAAGCCGGCTATGCCTGGAGGGACGTCGTCATGGGCCGGCCGTCCTTCGTCAGTTGACCAGCGCATCCAGTCCCTCCACGAGCCGCTCCGCGGCGCCCAGCGTCCGCTCCGGCGGCGTGGCGTATGAGAACCGGATCCAGTCCGCGCCGTACTCGGAGAAGTAGATGCCCGGGACCACGGCCACGCCGTGCTGTTCGGCCAGGTACTGGCCCAGCGGCTCGGTATCTGCCCAGCCCTTCGCCCGCAGCCACCGGCCGACGTTGATGAAGGCGTAATAGCCTTTGCCCAGGATATGCTGGAAATTGTGCTTGGTCAAAAAATCCTTGAGCACCTGGCGGCTGGCGTTGGTCGGCGCCACGATGCTGCGCGACGCCTTGTCGAACCCGATCTCGTACGCCGCCTGGGCGACGGCCAGCGAGAAGTAGCTCGGGATGACGGCGTGCGAGGCGCGGGCGACGATGAACTTGATGACGTCTTCGGACGCGATCAGGTGACAGTTGCGCACGTTGGAGGCGCCCAGCGACTTGGTGATGCCATCCAGGAACATCAGGCGCGGCCGCTCGCCCGGCTCGAAGAGCCGGAGGAACCGGTTGAGGTCCATCGGCTGCTCGTCGGTCACGTAATGATACATCCAGTCGAACAGCACGAACGCCGCGCCGGCGGCCAGCGCGGCCCTGGCCAGGTCGGCCTGCTTCTCGACCGAGATCGTCAGGCCGGTGGGGTTGTCCGGGTTGGTGATAATCAGGCCGGCGATTTTGCGCCCGTCGCGGGCCGCAAACTCGACGCAGGCGCGCAGCGCATCCTCGGAGTAGGCCCAGCCCTCTTCCGGGCGGCCGGGGGCGAGCAGGACGTTGGCGCCCACGCCGTACGGGCCCCAGTTGTAGCTGATCCAGGGCACGCGCGAGACGACCACCAGGTCGCCCTGGCGGCCATGGCCGAGCGCGAGCATGGCGCTGTAGGCCTTCACGAGCGCGTCGCGGCCGCCCTGGGTGCCGATGACGTTGGCCGGGCCCAGGCCGGTGGCGGCGTCCAGTTTCCAGTACTTCTCAACCACGGTCTTGCGGTACGCCTCGGTGCCGAAGGGCATGTCGTAGGCCGTGCCGTGCTCGATCTGGAGCTGGGCGGCCCGCTCCAGGATCTCGCGCGGGACGCCGGGCAGGCTGGCGCCGCCGTCGCCCTGGGAGGCGTCGTAGGTCTGGCCGGCGGGGTGTGCCTGCTTGTAGACGGCCAGGCTCTTGTTGATCAGGAACATGCGCGAGGCCGGGATGGGCGCCATCTGAGCCAGATGCGCGCTGACGGGGATCAGGTTTCCGGCCGGCAGGTTGTAGGCGGGGGTGTCGGGTGAAGCGAGCGACATGGGGAGGTCCTTTTCAACCAAAAGCCCCGGCAGGGTTGCCGGGGCCATGGTCTGCGAACTGGCGAGCCGCACCGACACACCCTACCGTGGGCAGGCGCTGGTGGTCAGGGTGCGGTTCAGACGGAACATACCGGGAGTTTAGCACGGGCATGGCGGCCGGTCAACGGAAAAACGCGGCCGCTGGAATTGTGCAAACTGCTCACCGTTTTGGGGGCGGCCGGCGCTTGACTTGGAACGCCGAACTGTGCTACCGTATCGCCAATGAAATTCTGGCGGCGCTTCTACTTTTATGCGTTCTATTTTACCGGCTGCACCGCCACAGCCGTTGCCCGCGTTTGAGTAGAAGCGACGACCCGCCTGACACTCTCTACCGCGAAGCAATGGGCTTCGCGGTTTTGTTTTCGGAACGGGGAGGAGACGGACCATGCCGGTGCGCGGGATCCGGGGAGCCGTGGTCGCGGACGCCAACACGCCGGACGCCATTCGAGCGGCGACCGGGGTGCTGCTGCGGGCGCTGACGGACGCCAACGGGGTCGATCCGGCCGACATCGCCAGCATTTTCTTCACGGCCACGCCGGACCTGAACGCCGAGTACCCGGCGGCGGCGGCGCGTGAGCTGGGCTGGCACGAGGCGGCCCTGATGTGCGCGCAGGAGATTGCGCTGCCCGGCGGACTGCCGGGCTGTATCCGGGTGCTGATCCACTGGAACACCGACAAGCGCCCCGACGAAATTCAACACCTGTACCTGGGCGCCGCCGCCCAGTTGCGGCCGGACCGCGCGGCCCCCGCCCGCCTCTTCCCCCAGCGTGAAACGATCGGGGAGGCCCGGGACGGGGGCCGCGCCCCTCAGTCAGCTTCGGAGGTTGCCTCATGATCATCGTCATGCAGCACCGGGCTACCGCCGCGCAGATCGCGGCCGTGGTCGCCCGCGTGGAAAGCGTCGGCTACCGCGCCAGCCTGATCAAGGGCGAGGAGCGCACCATCATCGGCGTCATCGGCGACGACCGCCCGATTGACCGGGCGCAGTTTGAGACCCTGGACGGCGTGGACAAGACCATGCCGGTGCTTAAGCCGTTCAAGCTGGCCTCGCGCGACATGCACCCGCTGGACACGCATATCCCCCTGAACGGCACGCCGATCGGGGCCGAGCGCATCGCGGTCATCGCCGGGCCGTGCTCGGTGGAGGGCCGGACGCAGATCATCGAGGCCGCCCACGCCGTGAAGGCGGCCGGGGCGACGGCGCTGCGCGGCGGGGCCTTCAAGCCGCGCACCTCGCCCTACAGCTTCCAGGGCCTGGGCGAGGCAGGTCTGCAATTCCTGGCGGAGGCCCGCGCGGCCACCGGTCTGCCGGTGGTGACCGAGGCGATGTCGCCGGAGCAGGTGCCGCTGGTGGCGAAGTACGCGGACGTCATCCAGATCGGCGCCCGCAACATGCAGAACTACGACCTGCTGCGGGCGGCCGGCAAGGCCGACAAGCCGGTGCTGCTTAAGCGCGGCATGATGTCCACCATCGAGGAACTGCTCATGTCGGCTGAGTACATCCTGGCCGGCGGCAATGCGCGCGTGATGCTGTGCGAGCGCGGCATCCGCACTTTCGAGAAGTACACGCGCAACACCACCGACATCAACGCCATCCCGGTCATCAAGCACTTGACGCACCTGCCCGTGCTCCTGGACCCCAGCCACGGCACCGGGAAGTGGGAGTATGTGACGGCCGTGGCGCGGGCCGGCATCGCGGCCGGGGCCGACGGCCTGATCGTGGAGGTCCACCCCGATCCGAGCCAGGCGCTGTCGGACGGCGCGCAATCGCTGAAGCCGGAGAAGTTCGCCCAGCTCGTGCGGGAATGCCGCCAGGTGGCGGAGGCGATTGGCCGATGTTGACGAAGGACGCACGACGACCGCCGGTCCGGAGGCGCCCGCTTCCCTCCCCGGTCATCCGCCCCTCGTCGGAGTGAAAGCCATGATCATCGTCATGCAACCCCACGCCAGCGCCGAACAGATTGCGGCCGTGGTCGCCAAGGTTGAGGCGCGCGGGTACCGCGTCCATCTCTCCCAGGGCGAGGAGCGCACCATCATCGGCGTCATCGGCGACGACCGCCCGATTGACAAACAGCAGTTCGAGGCGCTGGACGGCGTGGAGAAGACGGTGCCCATCCTCAAACCCTTCAAACTGGCCTCGCGCGACATGCACCCGTCGGACTCGCTGGTCCCGCTGGACGGCCTCAAGGTCGGCGGCCCGCGCCTGGCCCTGATCGCCGGGCCGTGTTCGGTCGAGAGCCGGTCGCAGATCCTGGAGACGGCCCTGGCCGTGAAGGCGGCCGGGGCGACGGCGCTGCGCGGCGGGGCCTTCAAGCCGCGCACCTCGCCCTACAGCTTCCAGGGGATGGGGGAGGAGGGCCTGCAACTGCTGGCCGAGGCCCGCAACGTCACCGGCCTGCCGGTGGTGACCGAGGCGATGTCCGAGGAGCAGGTGAAACTGGTGGCGCGCTACGCCGACGTGATCCAGATCGGCGCCCGCAATATGCAGAACTACACCCTGCTCAACGCCGTCGGCCGGTCCGGTCGGCCGGCGCTGCTCAAGCGCGGCATGATGTCCACCATCGAGGAGCTGCTTATGTCGGCCGAGTACATCATGGCGCAGGGCAACCAGCGCGTGATGTTGTGCGAGCGCGGCATCCGCACTTTCGAGAAGTACACGCGCAACACCACTGACATCAACGCCGTGCCGGTGCTGAAACAGCTCACCCACCTGCCCGTGCTGCTGGACCCCAGCCACAGCACCGGGAAGTGGGAGTATGTGATCGCCATCGCCAAAGCCGCCATTGCGGCCGGCGCGGATGGATTAATCGTCGAGGTGCACCCCAACCCGGCTGAGGCGCTCTCGGATGGCGCCCAGTCGCTTAAGCCCGAGAAATTCGCCCAGTTGGTCCGCGAGGTCCGCAAGATTGCGGAGGCGGTCGGGAGGGAATGCTGAGGCAGACAGCCGACAGCAGAGAGCAGACCGCAGACGACCGATAACGGATAACAGACCAATCGGCCTGGGGATGAGCAAAAGCCGCGCCGTTTGAGCGTATAATTTCCTGGACCGAGGCGACGCCCGTTTCCGTGACGTCGGTGATCTGTAATCTGCCCTCTGTTCTCTGCCATGCACGATGCCCCGTTCAGCCTCGCCAAGAGTGAAGTCGCCATAGTCGGCCTGGGGCTGATGGGCGGCTCGCTGGCGCTGGCGTTGCGCGGGCAGTGCCGCACGATCGTGGGCGTTGATGCTCAGCCCCGGGTCGTCGAGGCCGCCTTGCAGCAGGGGATCATCGACCGGGCCGCCCCGTTCGACACGGCTCACGACTGTGATCTCCTGATCCTGGCGACGCCGGTCCGCACGATCCTGGCCCAGCTGGACGCGCTGGCCAGCGCCCGCTTCTACCCGCCGCGCCAGACCGTGGTGCTGGACCTGGGCTCCACCAAAACGCAGATCGTGCGCGCCATGCTCAACCTGCCGCCGCGCTTTGAGCCGGTCGGCGGCCACCCGATGTGCGGCAAGGAGACCAGCGGCCTGACCGAAGCCGATCCGACGCTCTATCGTGACAAACTTTTCATCTTCAGCCCGCCCGGCTACATCTCGGTCCGCGCGCTGGCGCTGGCCTTTGAAGTAGCCGCCGCGGTAGGAGCTAACCCGCTGATGCTGCCCGCTGAACGCCACGATGCCCTGGCCGCCCTGGTCAGCCATCTGCCTTACGCGGCGGCGGTGGCGCTGATCCGCGCCGCGCTGGCCCAGGACGACCCGCAGGTCTGGCAGATGGCGGCCTCGGGTTTTCGCGATACCACCCGCCTGGCCGCCAGCGACCTGAACATGATGACCGATATCCTGCTCACCAACCGCGGCGCGCTGCTGAACGCCCTGTCGGCCTACCGCCAGGAATTGGACGCGCTGACGGCCGCCGTAGAAAGCGGCGACGCCGACCGTATCCGCGCCGCCCTGGAGCCGGCCCGGGCCAAGCGGTCCGAGCTGGCGGGGCAGTGATCGCGCCTTGGCGATGGCGGCTCTCTACCGCGTGCGCCCGGCGCCGGGCCCGCTCCGGGCGGTCGTGCGTGTCCCCGGCTCGAAAAGCCTGACCAACCGCGCGCTCCTGGTCGCGGCCCTGGCCGACGGCCCGACCACGCTGGTCAATGCGCTCGACTCGGACGACTCGCGCCGGCTGGTCGAGTCCCTCGAGCGCCTGGGTTTCGACGTGGCCCGGCGCCCGGAGGCGCTCGTCGTCCAGGGCCTCGGCGGCCGCCTGCCGGCCTCGCAGGCCGAGCTGTACATCGGCAACGCCGGCACCGCGGCGCGCTTTCTGACGGCCATGCTCACGCTCGGGCAGGGCGAGTACGTTCTGGACGGCGACGCCCGGATGCGTGAGCGCCCCATCGCCGACCTGCTGGATGCGCTGCGCCAGTTGGGCGCCGACGTCGCCAGCGAGACCGGCTGTCCGCCCGTGCGGGTGCGCGCCTCCGGCCTGCCGGGCGGGGCGGCGACCGTGTCCGGCTCCATCAGCAGCCAGTTCCTCAGCGGCCTGCTCATGGCCGCGCCCTACGCGCGCGCGCCCGTGACGGTGACCGTGGCCGGCGAGCTCAACTCCAGACCCTACGTGGATATGACGCTGGCGGTGATGGCCGATTTTGGCGTGGACGTCGCCCGCGACGGGTACGCCCGCTTTGTCGTGACGCCGGCGCGTTACCGGGCGCTGGACCGTTACGAGATCGAAAGCGACGCGTCGGCCGCGTCCTATTTCTTCGCGGCCCCGGCCGTGTGCGGCGGGGTCGTCCGCGTCGAGAACATCTCGCGCCGGTCGCGGCAGGGCGACGTGGCTTTTCTGGATGTGCTGGCCCGGATGGGGTGCGAGGTGACGGAGGGGGAGGGATGGATTGAGGTGGGGACGAACGGCCGTTCGCCCCTCCAGGGCGTTGACGTGGACCTGCGCGACCTCCCGGACACGGCCCAGACCCTGGCCGCCATCGCGCCGTTCGCGGTTTCACCGACGACCATCCGCGGCATCGCCTCCGCCCGGCTCAAGGAGACCGACCGGGTGGCGGCGCTGTGCGCCGAACTGGCGCGCCTGGGCGTGAGCGTGGAGGAGCATCCTGATGGGTTGACCATCCGGCCCTGCGCCGAACTTCGCCCGGCTGTGATCCGGACGTACAACGATCACCGCATGGCGATGGCGTTCGCGCTGGTCGGCCTGCGCGCGCCCGGCGTCCAGATCGAGAACCCGGCCTGCGTGTCCAAGACGTTTCCGGATTACTTTCAGGTATTGGAGCGCCTGCAGTGAAGATCGCTTTGCTCGGCTACCCGCTGTCGCATTCGTTGTCGCCGGCGATGCACACCGCCGCGCTGGCGCACGTCGGCCTGAGGGACTGGCAGTATGAGGCCCTGCCGGTCGAGGCGAGCCGGCTGGCGGAAGCCGTCGAACGGATCCGGGGCGAGGAATTCGCCGGCGCCAACGTCACCGTGCCGCACAAAGAGGCCATCCTGCCTTTCCTGGACGGCCTGACGCCGGTGGCTCAGGCCATCGGCGCCGTCAATACCCTGGTCAAGCGCGATGGCCGCCTCCTGGGCCATAACACCGATGCGGCCGGCCTGCTGGCGGATCTGCAGCGCCTGGGGGTGGACCTGGAACGCCGGCGGGTGTGCCTCATCGGCGCGGGCGGGGTGGCGCGCGCGGCGGTGGCCGCCTGCGCCGGCGCCGGCGCGCAGGTGCGGGTGGTGGCCCGCCGCCGCGAACAGGCGGTGGCCCTCGAGCAGGTGAACCGCGTGGAGGTCTTCTCGTGGACCCGGCTGGGTTTCCGCCAGGCGAGCGATCACTGCGCGGTGGTCATCAACTGCACGCCCCTGGGCATGGCCCCGCATGTTGACGAGACCGCCTGGATGGAAGACGTCTCCCCGCCGCCGTACGCCTTCTTCTACGACATGATCTACAACCCGCCCGAGACGCGCTTCGTGCGCGAGGCGCGCCAGGCCGGCCTGTCCGCCGCCACCGGGCTGGGCATGCTCGTGGAGCAGGGCGCCCTGGCGTTCGAGTTGTGGACCGGGCAGACGGCGCCGCGCGCCCTGATGCGCGAGGCGGCGGAGCGCGTCCTGGCTTCATCCCGGCCGCCTCTCTCCCCGGCTGCGGAGTCGGAGGGCGAGGGGGCCGGGGGGAGCGGAGACTGAGATGCCTCTGCGCTTCCTCACCGCCGGCGAGTCGCACGGCCCGGCCGTCGTCGCCATCCTGGAGGGTCTGCCGGCCGGGCTGCCGGTCTCGGCCGAGGACATCAACCCCGATCTGGCCCGGCGGCAGGGGCTGAGCGCTTCCGGCAAACCCTACCCCGGCGCCAGCCCGCGTATGAAGCTGGAGCGGGACGCCGCCGAGATCCTCAGCGGTGTGATGGCCGGCGTCACCATCGGCGCGCCGGTGGCCGTGCAGGTGCCGAACCGGGACCATGCCCGGTGGAAGGGCCGGGCCGTGCCGCCGATGACGGTCCCGCGCCCCGGCCACGCCGACCTGACGGGCGCCGTCAAGTACGCGCACGCCGATCTGCGCATGAGCCTGGAGCGCGCTTCGGCCCGTGAGACGACGGCCCGGGTGGCGGCCGGCGCGCTGTGCCGCAAACTGCTGGCGGAGTTCGGAATCCGGGTGGGCAGTTACGTCGTTGAGATTGGCGGCGTGCGCGCGGATCTGAAAGACATGCCGCTGGCGGAGCGCCTCGACCGCGCGCTCGAATCCGAGATGGCGTGCCCGGACGCCGCCGCCTCGGACGCGATGCGCGCCCAGGTCGAGGCGATCATCCGCGCCCGCGATACCCTCGGCGGCGTGTTCGAGGTGGTGGCGCTGGGCGTGCCGCCGGGCCTGGGCAGCCACGTCCATTGGGACCGGCGCCTGTCCGGACGGCTGGCGCAGGCCATGCTCAGCATCCACGCCATGAAGGGGGTGGAGATCGGCGACGCGTTCGAGGACGCGCGCAAGCCCGGCACGCAGGTGCATGATGAGATTGTGCTGGACGCCGGACGCGAGACGCCGGACGAAAGCCCGCTCGCTCAGGCTCGTCGTTCGTCGCTCGTTCGCCCTACCAACCGCGCCGGCGGCCTGGAAGGCGGCATCACCACCGGCGAGCCCCTCCGCCTGCGCGTGGCGATGAAACCGATCTCGACCACGCTCACCCCCCTCCAGTCGGTGGACCTGGCATCCGGCGAGCCTGCGCCGGTCGAGTACGAACGCTCGGACTTCTGCGCGGTGCCGCGGGCCGGCGTGATCGGCGAGGCCATGGCATGTTTTGTCCTGGCCGACGCCCTGCTGGAGAAGCTCGGCGGCGACTCGCTGGCCGAGATGCGGCCGCGCTTCGCGGCCCTGCGCCGCGCCCGTCTCGAGGACCTGCTCCTGCGCGACGAGCCGACCGTCTTCTGGCCGTAGCCGTGAATCTGATCCTGTACGGACCGCCCGGCGCCGGCAAGACGAGCGTCGGCCGCGAGCTGGCCCGGCGCCTGGGGCGCGAGTTCGTGGACGCCGACGCCGTCATCGCAGCGCGCGCCGGCCGGACCATCCCGGCTTTGTTCGCCGAACGCGGCGAGGCCGGCTTCCGGCAGCTGGAGGCCGAGGTCTGCGCCGAGCTGGCCGCGCGGGATGGCCTGGTGATCGCCCCCGGCGGCGGCGCGTTCCTGGACCCGGCGAACCGCGCCGCGCTGGAGCGCGCCGGCCTGGTCATTTGCCTGCGCGCGGACGCCGCCACACTCCTGGCCCGGCTGACCGCTGAGGGCGGGCGGCCGTTGCTGGCCGATGACCCGGCCGCGAAGCTGGGCGCACTGCTCGAGTCCCGGCGCTCGCTGTATGACTCATGCCCGGTCCAGATTGAGACCGCCGGCCGCACGGTGGCCCAGGTGGCCGATGCGATTGAGGCGCAGTTGGTGACGCGAACCCTGAGCGTGGACGCGCCCGGCCTGCAACATGAGGTCGTCCTGGGCTATGGCCTGCTCTCACAAATACCCCGTCTTCTGGAGGAGCGCAGGCTGACGGGCCCCGCGCTCCTGGTCACGGACGAGAACGTCGTGGGGCAGATCCCGGGTCTTGGGTCCCAGTATCCCGCCCTGGTCCTGCCCCCGGGCGAGTCAAATAAAACACTGGATACGATCCGCCGGATCTATGACGCCTGCCTCGAGCACGGCCTCGACCGCAACGCACTGCTGGTCGCCGTGGGCGGCGGCGTGATCGGCGACATGGCCGGGTTTGCCGCGGCCACCTTTATGCGCGGCGTGCGCTGGGTGAACGTCCCCACGACTCTCCTGGCGATGGTGGACGCCAGCCTGGGGGGCAAGACCGGCGTGGACCTGCCGCAGGGCAAGAACCTGGTCGGCGCGTTCCACCCGCCGGCGCTGGTCGTCTCGGACCCGCTGGTGTTGAACACGCTGCCGGCCGCCGAGCGGGCCTCCGGCCTGGCGGAGGTGATCAAGCACGCCGTCATCGGGGACCCGGCGTTGTTCGAGTGGCTCGAGGGCCCGCTGGCTTTTGGGAGCCTGGACCAGCTGGAGCGCGCGATCCGCGTGAAGGCGCGGGTGGTGGAGGCCGATCCGTTTGAGCGCGGCCGGCGCGCGACGCTCAACCTCGGCCACACCATCGGCCACGGCGTCGAGGCGGCCTCCGGGTATGCGCTGCGGCATGGGGAGGCGGTGGCGGTTGGGCTGGCCGCCGAAGCCGAAATGGCCGAGCGCCTCGGCCTGGCCGAGCCGGGCCTGGCCGGCCGGATGGCGCGCGTCCTGGCGCGGCGCGGCCTGCCGGTGCGCGCCCCGGGCCTGAACCCGGTCGCGGTCCGGGCGGCGATGGGCAGCGACAAGAAGCGGGCCGGCGGCCGGCTCAAGTTTGCGCTGCCGCGCCGCCTGGGGGACGTCGTCTGGGGGGTGGAGGTGGACGAGGCGCTGCTGATGGAAACTCTCAGGACGCTGACGGCGGGCTATCGTTGATTCCTACGGGCACGCGCCGCCCTTGATCTCCACCCGCAGGCCGCTTGGCTGGCTCGCGGTGTTGCCGACCGTGTCGGTCGCGGCGACTGTCCAATCCAGGTAGCCGCCGGCCGGGATCGTCACCGGGAACGTCGCCTGCCAGACGGTGCGGGTGTCGTAAAGCATCCCCAGCGCCCCGGAGGCCGCCAGGCTGTTGGACGAGTCGAATGACTCCCACAGCAGGTCGGCCGCCGCGACGCCGGATGGATCGGCAAGATTGACGCTGAACGTCACGGCGCAGTTTCCCGGCCGCACGTCTTTGGGCTGGGCCTTAAAGTTACTCATGGCCGGCGGCTCGATGTCGGAAGGAGTCGCCGTCGCCGTGGGCGTTGGCGTGGCAGTTTCTGTCTCGGTGGCCGTGGGGGTGGCGGTGGCCGTCGCTGTCTTTGTAGGCGTCGCCGTCCCTGTGCCGATGGCCGCGGGTGTGAGGCTGGGGGTGACGGTGGCCGCCGGCGCTGTCCGCGTAGCGGTGAGCGTCGGTGGAATTGAAGGCGTCGGGCTGGGGATGGGGGTCTGGCCTGAGACCGGGATGAGAAGTGTGGGCGTGGCGTCCAGAACAGGGGCGCTGGTCGCCTGATCATCAGCCGGCGTGTCCGGGCCGGCGGTTTGCCCTCCGGTCGGCGCGGCGCTCATGGCCGGCGTCGCCGTCGTGGACGGCGGCACATCCGGGCCTGGCGTCCGCGGAACCGTCGCGGTTGCCGCGCCGGCCGTGGTCGGCGTCGCCGGGCCGGGGCCGCCGGACAACGCTTCAGCCTGGCTTGCCGCCGATACCGCTGTGGGCCGAGCAGTCGCCGGGAAGGTGAGGGTGGGGGCGAGCGCGGCCGGCTGACGGCGGAGCGT
>Ga0073932_1005535_pt1 | contig 13644 bp, 9 predicted proteins | sample DewCreD2012metaG_FD_76967 | JGI IMG/M metagenome (GOLD analysis project Ga0073932, IMG submission 76967) | Hot spring sediment bacterial and archeal communities from British Columbia, Canada, to study Microbial Dark Matter (Phase II) - Dewar... ... | reverse complement strand
GGCTCAATTGTTGTCTTTCCCGCTTTGCTAACTGTGCCAAGTCGCACTTCAAAAACGTCAGCAAAATCAGCATCAAAATTCATTTCAAGCCTTATTTTTCTTGTTTTTGAAGTGTGGTTAATCAGACTGATATCTTCATGGCAACCATGAGATACAAAGCGATCCCTGACTATACTGATAGTTGCCGGTTTATCATTGCCTCTCGTTGTTGATATAGTATAGAAACTGGCATATGCATGATTCAATGTGGAACTACCTACTGGCATGATCTCCTTGCCGTCGAGTAATAGCTGAAATTTTGAGAGGAAACGAGTATCATAGGCATATAATCCCTGAGGAGTTCCATGAATATTTCTAGGCAGAATATCTCCGTTTAAACCAGATACAACAAACACTGTTCCAGATGTAACAACCAGAGATTCACCATCCATTTCTTTTGACACTCACATCCGGTTATAATTTTAATTGTTGAAAAAAATATTTATTACATAAAAATGCTTAATGAGAATAATCTTTTATGTCACTACTAACTGCTCAATATTCATACTAAACGTATTTTATCATCCATATTGCATAAATTAAACCTGCATATAGCTGATATATAATATTAATATTTTGCTACGCTATTCTCTAAACAATCATAAAAAATTTGCTAAAATAATTCTATACTCTGATTCAGGATGAATGGACGGAAAAATGAATAAGCGGTTATACCGCAGCAAGAAAAACAGAATTTTATTTGGTGTTTGTGGAGGACTTGGTGAATATTTTAATGTTGATCCTGTTATAATCAGGATCATTGCTGTATTACTTCTTATCCCGGGTGTTTTTCCTGTTATTTTAGCCTATCTTATTATGGCTATCATAATCCCAGAGGAAGGCGCAATTATAAACACCCCATCTGAAGTTGTTCGACAAAATATTAATGATATAAAGGAAACGGCGGAAAAGTTGGGGCAGAAAATACAACAAACAATATCTCCAGAACAGAAAGCAGGCATCCAGCCGACAACCCGAACATCACAAAACCGTTTACTTTTTCTAATCGGGGTAATTGTTATCTCAATAGGGATAATCATATTACTGGCTACAGTTTTAGGCTGGCTCTGGCGATACTTGTGGCCTCTTTGTTTGATAGTTGCAGGATTATTAATTATATTTTTTTCCCGCAGAAGATAAGATTACCACCAAAATAGCGTAAGTTCTAGAAGATCGAAGTATGGGTGTAGCCACTTTACTTGAAAACAGACTTCAAAAAACCACTGATACGCGGAGACATCAAGGGATACCATAACCAGATGCTGGCATGCGTGGCAGGAAACCAGATTAACGGCGGCTTACCGCAGGCATTCCACATATCGAGTGTAGCCGTTCTCGGGATCATTTCATCCCAGAGAGCATTTATCATCAGAACCGGACGATTTCTCAGGTAAAAGCAATAGGTGAGCGGATCAGTTAAATAACTGCGCTTTGGTATATCCATGTTTTCTAGTCCGCTTTTTTCTACCTCAATAAGAAACTTGCGATATTGTTGCTGGTTTTTTTCATATTCATTTTCATCCAATTTGTATTGTCTCCGCAGCAAAAAACTATGTCTGGTGATCTTTTCAGAGTTACCTCCCATGACTATCAATATGCTGGCAGCTATGCGCTTATCCAATCCCATCGTGATAGCTGAAATAAATCCGCCAAAGCTGATTCCTGCCAGGGCAATTTTATCTACTGCGATTTCAGGTCTGAGCATAGACCAGTCAATAACTTTCATGACATCAGTCACAGAAATACGGTAACTATCGAACCATTCGTCAGAAGAAAGATTGGGGTATTTCTTTTTTAGTTCGGCCGAAATACGGTTTTCATGAAAAATCAGGTACAGAATAAAACTGGCAATACCATGCTGTGCCAATGTACGGGCAATTAATTTACAAGGAATCACACTCCGGCCACCCATTCCATGAATTAAAATTACCAGAGGAGCCCTCTGGACGTTTTTAGGGTAAATATAATCCCCAATTATAGGTTTATGTTCAAAAAGACCTGATTTGAGTGGACTTGGAAGGCATACTCTGAAATGTGACCATTTTTGCTGCTTTTCAAGAAGCTCAAGACTGTCATTGATATCTTGCGCGTTGTATCTGTACGGGTTAACAAGGTCAAACAGATGATCAGACATTTGCATTACTGAAGTCTATTATAACATGTACTATTGGTGCGGAAAAAATGTTCCTCGCCAGAATTCCTGTAGACGGAAAAATCGAATAGAGAATCATTTCAGATAGATATTTAAGCTTTTTCCTTAGCAGGAGAAGCTGCAGCGTATAATTTGCTGGTATATTCCTTTACCATGCGACAGGCGGAAAAACGTGGCATAATAGAAGCGATTGATTCTTTCACTTTTTTAATCCAGCCATGGGGAACACCGTTCCAATCCTGATCATAATATAACGGGATTATTTCTTCTTCAAGTAGCTTATACAGCGATTCAGCATCGTTTTTATCCTGATCTGGTGAATAAGCAGCTTCCGGTCCTGCACCGATAGCCCAACCGTTAGCGCCGTTATAACCTTCGTACCACCAGCCATCCCGGACGGACAGATTGGGTACGCCGTTAATGGCGGCTTTCATACCGCTGGTGCCACTGGCTTCCTGCATACGATAAGGAGTATTCAACCATACATCAATTCCACGTGTAAGGTAGCGTGCAAAATGCATATCATAATCCTCGACAAAAGCGATTCTTCCCTGAAATTCCCGGTCTAGAGCGAGTGAATATATTTTATGGAGAAGGTATTTACCCGAAAAGTCAGCCGGATGGGATTTCCCGGCAAAAACTATTTGAACAGGATATCTCGGATTATTGATAATCCTTTTTAATCTGGGAATATCATAAAGGATCAACGCCGGACGTTTGTATTCCGTAAATCTTCTCGAAAATCCGATAGTCAATATCTGCGGATTTAACAGTGCTCCCATACACACTACCTGTTGGGCATTTACTTCCCCTTCTGCCCATCTTAATTGAGCGCGTCCCATGATGACTTCAATTAACCTGGATTTCAGAGAACGATGTATTTCCCAGATCTCCTCATCAGGAATTTCATGTACCTTTTTCCAGAGTTCAACATCATCCTGATGCTTCAACCAGTCAGGTCCAAAATATTTTTGAAATAGTCGGATGAAATCAAGACCAATCCAGGTGGGTACATGAACTCCGTTCGTGATATGGCAAATCGGAATATTCTCCTCGGGTGTATCCGGCCACAGTGCTTTCCACATCCTTTTGGTCTCAATTTCATGCAGATGGCTTACTGCGTTACGCTGGTTTGATGTATTCATTGCCAGGGTTGTCATGTTAAATCCATTCTGTCCACGGACATCTGGCTGTCCGAGTTTTAGAAAAGTATCTCTGTCGATCCCAAGAGATTGCCAGAAGCCATCGAAATATTTGTCAATTAAGCCATGTGAAAAGCTGTCATGCCCGCTAGGTACCGGTGTATGCGTTGTGAATACAGAAGATAATTGTATTTTCCGTAAAGCTTCATTAAAAGGAATTCCCTTTTCAACTTCTTCTCTGATTCTTTCCAGATTCATAAAAGCAGAATGTCCCTCATTGGCGTGCCAGACAGCGGGGTTAATCCCGAGTGCTCGCAATACTCTTACACCGCCTATCCCCAGAATGATTTCCTGCTGAATGCGCATTTCAGGGTCTGCTGTATAAAGACGAGCAGAAAGCTGTCGATCCTCAGCGGTGTTTTCATCCAGGTTAGTATCCAGCAGATATATATTTACTCTACCTACTCTGACCAGCCAGACACCGATAGATAGGTTACGATTGTGCAGTTTCACCGTGGTTATCGTCCGATCACCTCTGGGTGAGAGTACCTGATTAATAGGAGCCTCTCTAAAATTGAGTTGCTGGTAAATCTCCTGTTGCCATCCTTCTACAGAAATATGCTGGTGAAAATAGCCTTGAGGGTACATGAACCCAATTCCTACAAAAGGTAGTCCTAAATCACTGGCTTCTTTGCACATATCGCCTGCCAGAATACCAAGACCGCCAGCATAAATGGGAAGTGAATTATGCAAAGCAAATTCCATTGAGAAGTAAGCCACAGGGCCATTTAAAACTTCGGCATAATTTCTGGCAAACCAGGTTTGGGAATCCCGCATATCGGCGTCGAAATCTGCCATCACGGAATCATATAATTCCACAAATGCAGGGTCTGCTGCTGCCTTTTGAAGGATTTCCACTGATGTATCGTAGAGGACCTTTACCGGGTTGTGTCCACTGGATCTCCATAGGGGGTAATCGAGTGCCTTAAAAAGATCCCGTGCTTTAGGGTGCCAGCTCCACCAGATATTATGTGCTAACTCATCTATCCTTTTAATACGCTCCGGTATTTTTAAGGCGAGCGTAGTATTTATCATGCAATTATCCTTAATTAATATTTTTTACTTTACAGGGAGATTATGGCAATCTTATCAACATCCCTATTATATAAGATAAAGGATTTTTTCCGAAAATCAACTTTGTTTAAATTTGGAATCTGGTAAAGCTTGATCTACTATAATATAAATTGAGTATTATGTTTTCTATTATGTGATTCTTATTCCGTTTTACTCTGATTAAAGATCCGAAAGGCGGTGCATCATGAAAGCTTTAATTCTGGCAGGAGGAAAAGGAACCAGACTCAGACCTCTAACCAATACTATCGCTAAACACTTGCTTCCAATAGCTAATCGACCGATCCTGTTTTTTATCATGGACCAGATTCATGAAGCTGGAATAAAAGATATTGGAATTGTCGTATCTCCCGATAACAAAATGGAGCTCAATAGTGCATTGGGAGATGGATCAAAATGGGAGTCCAGTATAACCTACATCATACAATCGCCTCCTTTAGGGCTTGCTCATGCCGTCAGAGTAGCCAAGGACTACCTGGATGATTCAAATTTTTTATTATTCCTTGGCGATAATATAATCAAAGAAGGTGTGCGAGGTTTGATTCAAGAATACTATCAACATAAACCGGATGCCTTAATCGTCCTGAAACAGGTCAAAGATCCAAAGGCATTTGGAGTAGCTGAGATTGATAATTCGGGTCGAATTTTGAGAGTAGTTGAAAAACCCAAAGATCCGCCAAGTAATCTGGCTCTTGTGGGGGCTTACATTTTCACACCTGTGGTCCATGAAGCGATTGATCAGCTCAAACCATCCTGGCGCGGAGAATACGAGATCACAGACGCAATACAGAAGCTTCTTGAATGGCAAAAAGTAGTTAAAAGCCATATTCTTGAAGGCTGGTGGCTGGATACCGGTAAGAAAGAAGATCTGCTGGAAGCTAATCGGATAATTTTGGAAGAATATATTGATACTGCAATCAAGGGTGAAATAGATTCCACGAGTAAAATAATTGGCAAGGTAGAGGTAATGGAAGGCTCGAAAATCGAAAATTGTTTATTAAAAGGTCCTGTTTCAATAGGACCTGATTGCAGGATTACTGATTCGTTCATAGGTCCTTTTGTTAGTATAGGAGAAGGTACGGAAGTGACCAGGTCACGTGTTGAAAAATCGATTATTCTGAACAACTCTCGTATTGTTGATATCCCTCTCATTACTCATAGTGTAATTGGTCGAAATGTAGAGGTAATCAGACAGCCCCGGAAAAACCAGGAAACCTCAATTCTATTTCTTGGAGATCATGCTCAGATTGAGTTGTAAACCTTCTTAAAATATGCTTTGTTCCATACTGTAAAGAGAGAATATCATGTTTCCCGGACAGAGGTGAATTATGACATTTCCAGGTATAGACAACATCAACTTTCCTAATCCCGTAGCATACTTTTCTATGGAAGTAGGTCTGGAGAGTGGAATGCCTACTTACAGCGGCGGTCTTGGAGTATTGGCTGGTGACACATTGAAAGCTGCAGCCGATATGGGATTACCCATGATTGGAATTACCCTTTTGAACAGGAAAGGTTATTTTCACCAGCGCCTGGATGAATTTGGAAATCAAACTGAAATTCCTGAAGTCTGGGAACCTGAAAAGTTTCTTGAACCCATGGAGGTCAGAGCTCAGGTTATAATCGAAGGACGCAGGGTTATCATACGTCCGTGGCGTTATCTACTAACAGGAGTTACTGGTTACAAAATACCGGTAATTTTTCTGGATACAGCCCTTCCGGAGAACAGCCCATGGGATCAGACACTGACCGATTATTTATATGGTGGGGATAACCGGTATCGCCTTTGTCAGGAAGTGATTCTCGGGATGGGTGGAATAGCTGTATTACGTGCTCTTGGATACACACGTTTGAAAGCCTACCATATGAATGAGGGTCACTCTGCCCTGCTTATTCTCGCATTGATCGAGGAGCAAATGGAAAGGCAAAAAACTTCGACTATCTCTCGTTCCTGTTTAGAAGAAGTAAAGGAAAATTGTGTTTTTACCACTCATACACCAGTGCCGGCAGCTATCGACCAGTATCCTGTTGATATGGTACGTAAAATTCTGGGGGATGAACATACTCAGAACCTTATGAGTGCAGCCTGTTTTAAAGACGACATCTTGAACCTGACTTATTTAGGTTTATGCTTTTCCCGTTATATAAATGGTGTATCCATGCGGCACGAAGAAATATCTCAGGGTATGTTTCCCAATTATCCGATTAACTCCATCACAAATGGAGTTCACGCAACTACCTGGACCTGCCAGCCGTTCAGTGAGCTGTTCGACCGACATATTCCTGAATGGCGGAGAGATAATCTTTATCTGCGTTACAGCATCAGCATCCCTCTAGAAGAAATCCAGGAAGCTCATAAATACGCCAAGCAGGATCTTATTGCTGAAATTAAACGTCGTACCGGAACTGTTTTTGATCATTATTCTATGATTCTGGGTTTTGCCCGCCGAGCGACTGCTTATAAAAGAGCGAATTTCATTTTCTCCGATATTAACCGATTGCACAGAATCGTTAAAAATACCGGGCCACTTCAAATTGTTTTTGGGGGTAAAGCTCATCCCCGGGATATCACAGGAAAAGAAATAATCCGCAGCATTTTTAAAGCCGCAAATGAACTAAAAGACATTATCCGTATTGCTTATCTCGAAGATTATAACATGGAGATTGCCAGATATATTGTTTCCGGGGTAGACCTGTGGTTAAATACTCCTCAGAAACCTCAAGAGGCATCCGGCACAAGCGGAATGAAGGCTGCCCTAAATGGTGTTCCCAGCCTGAGTGTACTTGATGGCTGGTGGGTTGAAGGACATGTTGAGGGAGTTACTGGCTGGTCTATTGGAGAAAGCTGGGAACCTGAAAGTAATCCAGCGCAAGAAACTGCTTCGTTCTACAATAAGCTTGAATATGCGATTATGCCACTTTTCTATGGCAGATCATCTGCTTATGCCTGGATAATGCGTAATGCAATTGCGTTGAACGGATCCTATTATAATGCACAACGTATGCTTTTCCAGTATGTTAAAAATGCCTATTTCCCGGGCAATAATTTTGAAAATCTGGATAACCAGTAAAAGATATCTGTATCTGGTTTAAAAGGTAAAATGATTGTATGAACTCTTTTGAATCTCTACTGCGTCAACTTGCCAATCTTCACGGTGTCAATATCAGCTATTTTGATATGGAGGGAAAGCTGGTTAATGCCTCCAGCGAGGCATTGCTTGCTATTCTGGATGCACTAGGGCAATCTGTCAGTTCTGAAAAAGATCTATTATCCGCAATAAGAGCAAAAGTATTAGAGAGATGGAAAAGACCGGTCGAGCCTGTGCTGGTTTTCTGGGACAACGAACAACCAGAATTCGAAGTTCGAGTGCTAACTTCACCGGAATCCTTGATGTTGCATGGATGGATTGAATTTGAAAATGGAGATTGCAGAGAATTTCGGTGGTTTGTCCAGGAACAAAAAACAATTGAGCTGGTAAATATAGAAGGTCAAAATTATCTCCGTGTTCGTGTATCTTTACCTGAGAAATTCCCCTATGGATATCATTTCCTCTACCTGGAAGTGGCTCATCAACTATATAAAACTCTGATTATTTCATCTCCTATAATGGCTTATCAACCAGATTGTGAGGAAAAGATCTGGGGAGTTTTCTTACCACTTTATGCATTGCGTTTAGATGCGAATTGGGGCTCTGGCACGTATGCTGATCTCAATACTCTTTATCAATGGATATCAAGTTTGGGCGGTAGAATAATAGGCACACTGCCTCTGCTACCGCTTTTTCTTGACAAGGATTTTGAGCCAAGTCCTTATATGCCAGCCAGCAGATTATTCTGGAATGAAATATATACTGATATCATCAACCTTCCTGAGATGCAGATTTGCCCACAGATACAATCTGTGATCAATTCGGGAACAATACAGGCTGAGATTAAGAAACTCGGTAATTCTACCGATGTTGACTATATCGGGCTGATGAATCTTAAACGCAATATTTTTGTGCAGTTATTGGATTGTCTGAAATTCAGCAATCATCCCAGATATTTAGAATTTCGCGATGCAGTGAATGATAATACCAATTTGAACCAGTACGCTTGTTTTCGGGCAGTTGGTGAAAGGCGTGGGATTTGCTGGGACGATTGGGATAACAAACTAAAAGCAGGAATCATCAAAACAGATGATTATGATGATAACGTCAGGGAATATTATCTTTATTCGCAGTGGGTTTGCCAGCAACAGATTGAGCATCTTTCATCAAAAATGAGAAAGGAAAGGGCTTATCTGTATCTCGATTTACCTGTTGGTGTGCATCCTTACAGCTATGATATCTGGAGATACCCTGAGATATTCGTGAGAGGTGTCAGTGGAGGAGCACCACCCGATCCAGTTTTTACCAGCGGACAAAATTGGGGGTTTCCTCCTCTTCATCCGGAAAACATACGTAATACTCATTATGAATATTTTATAAAAAGCATAAGGCATCAACTCTCCTGTGCAAACATGCTGAGGATTGATCATATAATGAATTTCCATCGGTTTTTCTGGATTCCTCATGGGATGGAGAACCGTAAAGGAGTATATGTAAGATACAATCCGGAAGAATTCTACGCTATATTAACCCTTGAGTCCTGGAAAAACCGTGCAATTATTATCGGAGAAGACCTCGGAATGGTTCCACCTGAGGTCAGACCTGAGATGGAAAAACACGGTATTTTCAGGATGTTTGTCGGGCAATATCAATTGATTTCTGAAAACCAGCTCGGAATTATCCCCGTAAAATCAATTGCCAGTCTGAATACACATGATATGTTTCCTTTTGCCTCTTTCTGGCAGGAAGAGGATATTATTCACAGGCAAAAAATCAAGCTTATTGACTCTGAAAGGGCTGAAAAAGAACTTGATCAAAGAAAACGAATCAAAAAGGTAATATCAGAGATACTTCTCGGGGATAAAAATAGTGATATAGACTATATATATCAGTCTGTTCTTAGTTTCCTGGGTAGAAGTCCGGCATACGGTGTAATAGTGAATCTGGAAGATTTGTGGTTAGAAACCAGACCGCAGAACATTCCCGGTACTCAAAACCAGGGGAACTGGACAAGAAAAGCCAGATATTCTTTTGAGGAGTTCAGTATTGACCCGACAGTACTGGGAACCTTAAAAATGCTTAATCAGGAACGAAGTAGAAATCTACCTGCTAAAGAGAACATGGAGATTATGTAATATGATCAATGGAGATATACTTTCCGGAAGAACAGGATTGCTAACCAGAGATGATCTTTACCTGTTTAATCAGGGACGGCATTATCGTTTATATAACAAACTTGGCGCTCATCTGGTTAGTACCGGTAATGGAGAGGGAGTTGTTTTTGCAGTTTGGGCTCCAAATGCCCGTAAAGTCAATGTGATAGGTGATTTCAATGGATGGGATGTCAGTTCCCATCCTCTTGAACAACGTGGCGATTCAGGCGTCTGGGAAGGATTTATTCCGGGTGTTCGTAAAGGATCACTTTATAAATACCATATAGAATCTAACTATAACGATTATAAGGTAGATAAAGCCGATCCGTTTGCATTTTATGCTGAAAATCCGCCAGGAACAGCATCTATTGTCTGGAATCTGGATTACAACTGGTCTGACCAGAGCTGGCTGTTTAAAAGAAACAACGTCAATTCCCTTAAATCTCCCATCTCTATATATGAAGTTCATCTTGGCTCGTGGAAACGTGTACCAGAAGAAAACTACCGCCCTCTAACCTATCGGGAAATTGCGCCACAGTTAGCTGAATACGTGTCCAGAATGGGTTTCACTCATGTGGAGTTCCTGCCTGTGATGGAACATCCTTTTTCAGGTTCGTGGGGATATCAGATTACTGGATATTTTGCTCCTACCAGCCGCTTTGGTACGCCCCAAGATTTCATGTATCTGATTGATTACCTGCATCGTTACGGTATTGGTGTTATTCTGGACTGGGTACCTTCACATTTCCCTAAGGACGAGCATGGATTATGCTTTTTTGATGGAACCCATTTATATGAGCATGCTGATTCCAGGAAAGGATATCATCCAGATTGGGATAGCTATATTTTTAATTATGGAAGAAATGAAGTAGCGTCGTTTCTTATTAGCAGTGCGCTTTTTTGGCTGGATAAATATCACGTGGATGCTTTGAGGGTTGATGGTGTAGCATCAATGCTATACCTCGATTATTCGCGAAAACCTGGCGAATGGATCCCAAACCAGTATGGTGGTAAAGAAAACCTCGAAGCACTGGCTTTTTTAAAGCGGTTAAATGAGGAGATTTATCATAATTATCCCGATGTGCAGACTATCGCCGAAGAATCAACTGCCTGGCCAATGGTTTCGCGTCCCACACACGTGGGGGGTCTGGGTTTCGGTATGAAATGGGATATGGGATGGATGCATGATACTCTCTCTTACATGTCTAAAGACCCGATTTATCGTAAATATCACCATAATAACCTGACATTTCGTATGCTTTATGCTTTTTCTGAAAACTTTGTTCTTCCTTTATCACATGATGAGGTTGTGCATGGGAAAGGATCATTAATTGGTAAGATGCCTGGAGATGATTTCCAGAAATTTGCCAACCTGCGCTTGTTGCTTGGTTACATGTATTCACAACCAGGTAAAAAATTACTTTTCATGGGTGGAGAATTTGGGCAGTGGCGTGAATGGAATCATGATGAAAGCCTTGACTGGCATTTATTAAATTATGCTCCGCACTCTGGTCTGCAAAAGTGGGTGGAAGATTTAAACCGTCTTTACAGAACCGAAAAGGCTCTTTATGAGCTTGATTTTGATCCTACTGGTTTCAGGTGGATAGATTGCAATGACGTCGAAAACAGCACGTTAACTTATCTGCGACTCGGGCACCTGCCAGACGAAGTAATACTGGTGGTATTAAATTTCACCCCTATCCCTAGATTTAATTATATTATTGGAGTGCCTTATGGCGGAGAATGGAAAGAAATATTGAACAGCGACGCTGTTGATTATGGAGGGACTGGGCACGGTAATCTGGGTTCTGTAATTGCTGAGCCATCACCTTCTCATAATTTGCCTTTCTCATTAAAACTTACTCTACCGCCACTGGGAGTACTCTTCTTCAAACACCGGTGAATTTAAAACGAATCTTATGTATTACCTGAATAACCTGTTGTTTACGTTTTCAGAATATGCTATCTTTAATTAGCGAAGAATACTTCAGGGAAAATACAAATGCAGCTCAGAAAAGCCTATCAGGAGATTAATCCTACCCTGCTTTACGATGAAATTAAGGAACTGGTAACCAGAGAAGGAGCAAGTCTGGATCAAAACCGGCTTGAGACATATTCAATGCCTTCCGACTCTTCAACTTTTGTTTATAGAGGTACATTAACTTTCAAAATTCAGGGTAAAGAAGCAATCCGGGCTCATATTATTGGCGTAGATAGAGGAGAAACCCGGTTAATTCTGGACTCCGATGATTCCATTATTCCTCCCGAAAAAATACAGTCTATTGAGAAAGACCTGGATTTTATGCTGGGTTCGTATGAATCAAAACGCTAACTCAGGTGATCTGACATTTTCCTCTTAATGTATCTATTAATAGATCATAAGATTTTACAAAAGCCTGTACTCCTTCTTTTTGAAGTTGTTCTGTAACCGCAGTTAAGTCGATTCCAAATTTCGTTAAGCTCGTTATAATTTGTTCTGCACTATCTATGTCTCTCTGTATTGTGTGACCAATTTTCCCGTGGTCAAGGAAGGCTTCCAGCGTATTCATTGGCAGAGTATTAATAGTATCCGGTCCGATTATTTCTTCAACATAGAGGACATCTGAGTAGTTTGGATTTTTGGTTCCAGTGCTTCCCCAGACAAGACGCTGCACTCCGGCTCCTCGACTCCGTTGCTTTTCGAATTGTGTGCCGTAAAATATTTCTCTAAATCTTTTATAAATTAATTTCGCACAGGCTATCGCAGCTTTTCCCCGCATTTCTAGAGCTTCAGGATTACTGGTATTCTCCAGGAGTTTATCAATAGCAGTATCAATTCTGCTAACGAAAAAAGAAGCCACGGATCTGACTTTATCTGGATTAACATTCGCTTCCAGACCACGTATATATGCATAAGCTACATTCTCATATTGAGAAATTGAGAAGATCAGAGTAGCATTTACGTTTACTCCCTGGGAAATAAGTGCTTCAATTGCAGGAATTCCCTCTGGTGTAGCAGGTACTTTTATCATCAGGTTAGGACGGTCAACCAGAGCCCACAAACGTTGAGCTTCACTGATAGTGCTGGCTGTCAGATAAGCCAGATGTGGCGATACCTCCAGGCTGACAAACCCATCATTCCCTCCGGTTGATTCATATACTGGGATAAGCTGATCCGCCGCCATCTGGATATCTTCTACCACTATTTTCTCATAAAGGCTGATTACGTCTATTTCCGGACTAGCATTGATAATTGAGTCGATTATACTTTCGTACTCTCTGGTTTCACAAATAGCTTTTTGGAAGATACTTGGATTACTGGTTACGCCTGTAACCCCCTGGTCGATCAACCTTTTAAGTCCTCCGTTAACCAGTAATCCACGGCTGATAAAATCAAGCCAGATAGATTGTCCATACGTTTTTAACGTCTGAATCCGGTTCATTCTCAACTCCTTAAATTGCAGGAATTATTTTATCAGGTCTCTAGCCAGCGCGGCTGCGCCGATTACTCCTGCTCTGGTTCCCAGAGCAGGTGGTGTAATGCGCAAACTCTCCCTTGGCGTTTGTAATGCCTGAGACATCACTCTTGAACGTGCCATATCGACCAATTCAGGTAAACCCTGGAGGACTCCCCCTCCGATGATAATCAAGCATGGATTAAATGCGTTTACTATACTGACAATTCCTGCTGCCAGATACTTTGCAGTGTCCTTAACCAAACGCTGAGCCAGAGGATCCCCCGCCCGGTATGCCTGCGATACTGTGATAGAAGTGATCTTTTCATTACTACCTGCTATCGATAAAATTGTTTTACCAGCCTCTGGATTTGCTCTGACTGCATCTCTTGCTCTTTCAGCAATTGCCCATCCTCCAGCATATGCTTCAAGGCAGCCTTCGTTTGGACAGGAGCATTTTCTGCCTCCAGCTACTACAGTTAGATGACCCAATTCCCCTGCAGT
>Ga0073932_1005534_pt1 | contig 13648 bp, 13 predicted proteins | sample DewCreD2012metaG_FD_76967 | JGI IMG/M metagenome (GOLD analysis project Ga0073932, IMG submission 76967) | Hot spring sediment bacterial and archeal communities from British Columbia, Canada, to study Microbial Dark Matter (Phase II) - Dewar... ... | reverse complement strand
GGTCAGCATCAGCAGGCCCTGTCGGCAAGATGCCGACAGCACGCTGGGGCTAAACGTGCTTCGGGCATCTTGCCCGAAGGCCGGTTTTCTCCGGTCAGCATCAGCAGGCCCTGTCGGCAAGATGCCGTCAGCACGCTGGGGCTAAACGTGCTTCGGGCATCTTGCCCGAAGGCCGGTTTTCTCCGGTCAGCATCAGCAGGCCCTGTCGGCAGGATGCCGACAGCACGCTGGGGCTAAACGTGCTTCGGGCATCTTGCCCGGAGGCCGGTTTTCGCAGGTCAGTACCAGCGGGTCCTGCCGGCAAGTGCCGACAGCACTTTGCCCCGGGTTTCCGGTCATCGGCCCGGCTTGGGGCTGGCCGGCTACGCTCAAGGTTTACATTGCCGCGGCGCACTGCTAGACAAGAGGCGTGCTCGACGACAACGCCATTTGGAAAGGCCTGACGACCCCGGGTCGGTTGTTCCTGCTGGCTGGGCCGTGCGTGATTGAGAGCGAGCGCCTGTGTTTGGACGTGGCTCGGAAGCTCAAGCGGCTTTGCGATCGGTTGGGGGTTTTCTACGTCTTCAAGGCGAGTTTCGACAAAGCCAACCGCACCAGTCACCAGGCCTTCCGCGGGCCGGGACTGGAGCGCGGCCTGGAGGTGTTGGCCCGGGTGCGCGAGCGCGTGGGTGTGCCGGTCTTGACGGACATCCACAGTGAGCCGCAGGCCGCCGTGGCCGCCGAGGTGGTGGACATCCTGCAAATCCCGGCTTTTCTGTGCCGGCAAACCGACCTCATCGAAGCCGCCGTGCTGACGGGCAGCATCGTGAACATCAAGAAGGGGCAGTTCCTGGCCCCCGATGACATGAAGCACGTGGTGGCCAAGGCGCGGGCGGCCGGGGGGCGGCGATTGCTGGTGACCGAGCGCGGCACAACCTTCGGCTACCACAATCTGGTGGTGGACATGCGGGCACTGCCCATTCTGCGCCGGCTGGGCTGCCCGGTGGTGTTCGACGCCACCCACTCGGTGCAACTGCCCGGCGGGGCGGGCGCGGCCTCCGGCGGCCAGCGTGAATACGTGCCCGCGCTGGCCCGGGCCGCCCTGGCCGCCGGCGCTCAGGGCTTGTTCGTCGAAACGCACCCTCAGCCCGAGCGCGCCCTGAGCGACGGGCCAAACATGGTGCCGCTGGCCGAGATGCCCGACCTGCTGCGCGGCGCATTACGGGTGTTCCAAGCCGTTGCCTCGTGAGCTTCGCCTCCGTGTCCAACGAGCCGGCGCCGGACCGCCATCCGGCGCGCGGCGTGACAGCCCAGCCTGGTCTGGTACGCGCGTCCGGGTGCCATCACTCGAGCCGACGCCCGGCTTCGCGCGCCGGCGCAGGTAGGTTCGGTGGGCGTCTCCTGGCCACGGGAACGCGGCTGGCCATCGGTGGGGCGCTGGCCGCGCAGCTTACCGCCGCCCCGGCACAGCGCCAGGCGTTCGGCGTCTTGAGCCAGTTCACCTGGCCGGATTACTACCCGCCGCCGCACGAGACGCAGCTCCGGTTTCTGCTTAAGGGCGGCGAGGCCGTGCCCCAGGCCGGCGGCTTGCTGTTGGTGCGGCAGGTCACGTTGGAGAAGTTCCAAGAAACCGGCGCGCGGGAGCTGTTGGTTTCCACGCCTGCCTGTCTGTTCAATGCCGCCACGCGCGAGGCCGGATCGGCGGAGACGCTGCGGGTGCAATTCGGCGAGGACCGATTGACCCTCGAGGGCCGTGGCTTCCTGTGGCAACAGACCAACGCGCTACTGATCGTCTCCAACGGCGTGCGGACCACGCTGCGCGGCGGGTGGTTAACCGGGCAGCCCGACGCGGCGCCGACATTGGGCGACGCCCAGATCGTGGCCGACAGTTTTCGATACGACGGCAAGGCGTCCGAGGCCGAATACCGCGGCCAGGTGCGGGTCAGCGCAACCAACCTGAGCCTGAGCGGCGGGCGGCTGCTATTCGTCTTGCCCGCGGCCGGCCCGGGCCGAGTCCAACGCCTGACCATGCAGCAGGATGTGACGGCGGCATTCGGCCCGTTGCGCGCCTCCGGCGACGAGGCCGTCTATTGGCCGGATCAGGACCGCATGCGCCTCGAGGGCCACGCAACCTGGCACACGGGCGATCGCCAGGGCAGCGGGCAACAACTGCTCCTGGACCGCGCCACGCGCACCCTGCACGTCGAGGGCGAGGCGGCCTTGAAGCTGCGCCTGGGCCGGCACAGCCTCCTCGGACAACGAGCTGCTCCTGCCCCGGGGTCTATAACGACCAACCAGGAGCTTGTGATTACCGCCGCTCGCTACGAGGTGCTGACCAACGCCGCGCGTTTCAACGGCCAGGTGCGGGCAGAGGACCGAGCAGGCGAGACGACCGTCGCCCGGCTGGACTGCGCCACGCTGACCGTGGCCCTCGACCCGGACAATCAACCGCACAGCCTGCTGGCCGAAGGCGGCGTGGTGATCGAAGCCGGGCCGCGGCAGTTGGCCGCTGACCGCGCGGAGTATGCGGCGGCGACGGGGTTGCTGCAGCTCACCGGCGACCCGGCGTGGCGGGACGGCCCCCGCAGTGGCCAGGGGCAAACGGTCTTGCTGGACTGGCAAGCGAACCGTTTGACGGTGCGGGGCAACGCCAGTCTGAACCTGCCCCAGACTGAAGCCGCGCGCTTTTTCGGTCCGCTCGGGCGTCCGCACTCCTCGCCCGCCGCCAGCCACTCGCGGCAGGTGTCACCCGAAAGCGATGCAGCCCAGGTCCGTTGCGAGGAATACACCCTGGAAGAGACTGGCGCGGCATTCCGGGGTGGCGTGCAGGTGCGCGCCACTCAGATGCAGTTGACCGCCGCCACGCTGGACCTGACACTGGCGACCAACGGCGCCTCGGTGGCGCGCTTGGTGGCGAACCGGGACGTTGTCATGAGCCTGGTGGAAACCAACGGTCAACACACCCGTATCACCTGCGCCCGCGCGCAATACACGGGCGCGGACGACCTGCTGGAGCTGACCGGCCGGCCGACGGTCCAGCAGTACTCCTCCTCCATGACCAACCGCTTTGAAGCCGAGCGGGTCACCCTGCACCGCGCCACCGGCCAGATCCGGGCGCAAGGGCGGTGGAGTGGCAGCGTGCTGTTGCCGGGCAAGCCCGGGCAGCCAGCCGCGCCCGGGCCGAAGGACAGGGACAGGACCAAGCGGCGCGGAGGCTCCAGCCGATGAACTCAGGACCAACCAACCCGGCCGGCGCGGCCAACGGTCCTTTGCTGGTGACCGAAGGGCTTGTGAAAGAGTACCGACATCGGCGCGTGGTCAACGCGGTGTCCCTGGCGGTGCGGGCCGGGGAGATCGTCGGCCTGCTCGGCCCGAACGGCGCGGGCAAGACGACCACGTTCAACATGGTCGTAGGCCTGGTGCGGCCGGACGCCGGCACGGTGCGGTTCGAGGGGCGGGACATCACGCGTCTGCCGATGCACCGCCGGGCGCGGCAGGGCATTGGCTACCTGACGCAGGAACCGTCGGTGTTCCGCAAGCTGACGGTCGAGGAGAACGTGCTGGCGATTCTGGAGACCTGCGCGGTGGGGCGGGTGGAACGGCGGGTGCGTTTGAAGTATTTGCTGGAGGAGCTGGACCTGACGCCGCTGGCCAAGAGCAAGGCCTACCAGTTAAGCGGCGGCGAAAAGCGGCGGTTGGAAATCACGCGCGCCCTGGTCACCAGTCCCAAGCTGCTGCTGCTGGACGAGCCGTTCAGCGGGATTGACCCGCTGGCGGTCTATGAGGTGCAAAAGATCATCCGGCGGCTCAAGGAACGCGGGCTGGGCATCCTGGTCACCGACCATAACGTGCGCGAGACGCTCAAGCTGGTGGACCGCGCCTACCTGATCCACAGGGGCGAAGTCGTCTATGAAGGCGACGCGGCCCGAATGGTCGAAGACCCGAAGGCGCGGGAGATTTACCTGGGACCGGAATTCAGCATGTGAGGAGCAGGCTCGCCGGGCCGTGGGCGGTTCGGCGGCTCGACGGTCCGGCGGCTCAACAGTTCAACCGGCCAAGGAACAGGGTTATGAAACACGATGCGGTCACGGTGGAGCGGTTCTATACCGAACAGGCCTGCGCGCTCGGCTTGAAACTGGTGGCCGGCGCCAGCGGATTGAAACGGGTGATTCTGGAACCGACGATCAACCGCCCGGGCTTGGTGCTGACCGGCTTCACCCGGTATTTCGCGCACAAACGCATTCAGGTGATCGGCAATGCGGAGGCTTACTATCTCAAGAGCCTGTCCCCCACGGAGCGGCTGGTGCGCTACCGGGAGTTGTTTCGGCATCGCATCCCGTGCGTGGTGTTCAGCCGCAATCTGAAGCCGGACCGGGAGTTCCTGCGGTTGGCCGAGCAGGTTAACGTGCCGGTGTTCCAGTGCCCGCTGATCACCATGAAGTTCATCAACCTGGCAACGCTGGCGTTGGAAATGATGTTCGCGCCGCACGGCACGGAGCTGGGCAGCATGGTGGACATCCTGGGCGTGGGCGTGCTGATCCGCGGCGAAAGCGGCATCGGCAAGAGCGAGAGCGTGCTGGCGTTGCTGGAGCGCGGATACAGTCTGGTGGCCGATGACGTCACCAAGGTCACCCTCGTGGACGGCCGCCACGTCATCGGCACCAGCCCCGAATTGACGCGCGAGTTCATGGAGGTGCGCGGCATCGGCATCATCAACGTGGCGGCCATGTTTGGGATTCGGTCCATCCGCCTGGACAAGCAACTGGACCTGGTGGTCACCTTGCGGCCCTGGGAGGAAGTGCCGGATGTGGACCGCGTGGGGCTTGAGCAGGAAACCGTCAGAATCCTGGGCGTCGAGATTCCTCACATGACCATTCCCGTCCGCCCCGGTCGGGACCTGGCCCGGTTGATTGAAGTGGCTGCCTTCCACACCAAGCTGAAGCTCAGCGGCCACAACGCCGCCAAGGAAATGAACGACCGCCTGCTGGCCCAAATGGCCGCTAACAGGCACTTGTGAGGAGTCCCTGGCCACCGGCGGCCGGACGGCCCGCCGGCGGCGCGGATATGGGCCAATTCTTGATGCGCCTCAGCGTCGGCGCAGTTTCACGGCCAAGTCCCGCTCCATCTCGGGCAGCCGCAGCCTGACTTCACCCGATCCGCTTGACCTCACGCGCTGCGTTTGAATGACGCCTTGTCCCCACGTGTCCCAAAGTTCCGCAGCCCATTCGCCGGGCGGCAGCCCTGGCAGGACCAGCACACAGGGGGGCGACGGCGGGACGGTCTGTTTGCGGGCACAAACGGCCTGCCAGGTGCGGCCTTGAACGCGCGCCCAGGCCAGGGCGGTGGTTTGCCCCGCGATTGCCCAAGCCAACACCGGCGGGTGCGCCTCATCAGCGGCGGGGGCTCGCACGGGCACTTTGGGAGGCTTGGACGCCGACCCGTCCGGCCACTCGACCCGCGGTTCGACACGGTGGAACTGTTCCGCTGGCCAGTTCACATCGGCTGTGAACCGGACCAACGGCGTGAACAGCGGATAGAGCCGCTGCGGGTGAATGAGATTGTCCCACCACCAGGACTGCGCCGCGCCCGCACCGCCGGTGACCACCGAAACCCACAGCGGATCGTGCACCTGTAATCCGCCGGGGTCGTCTTCACGCCGCGGCCCGCCCGCATCGGCGCCGATTTCACCCACGTAATGCGGTTTGTGGTAGGCCGCCTTGTCGGCCTGGGCACGGGCCAGGGTCACGCACAGGTCGGCGCTGCCGTAATGGTGAGTCTGCACGTAATCCAACTCGGGCAACCGGTCCACCTCGGGGTCACCGGGCGTGTGGGCGAAGCTGGTGGTCAGCAGGTGACCGTACGGGTCGAGCGCCCGCAAACGGCGCGCCATGCGTTGATGCCACTGCCGAGCCGCAGCCGTGGCGTAGCCGGTGGTGATGTCCGCCTCGTTCCAAAACTCCCAGGCGAAAACGCGCGGGTGCGCCGCGTAGCGGGCCACCAAGTAGCAGAGTTTCTGCTGGTAAAGCCGGTCCATGATTGCGTTGGTCCAGAACTGAGCCGGGTGTTGCAGCGGGCCGCCGTGGCGCGCGTTATGGGGAGAATTGTCCCATTGGGGATAGGCGTTCTTTTCGCGCAGCACATTGTAGGAGTCAATGCACAGCTTGACCCACAGCCCGTGTCGGGCCGCCAGACCCAGCACGTAATCAAGCCGCCACGCGTTGGCCAGGTTCATCCAACCAAGCCCTTTGCCCTGCGCCGGCGTGCCAACCTGTTCCAGGGCAAAGGTGGTCCAGTGCGGCGACAACCAAAGCCGGAAGTAGTTCGCCCCCGCGGCGGCGTAGGCCGCCAGCCAGTCGTCGTAATCAAATGTGCCCCGACTCCCCGCCCAGCAGACGTTGGCGCCAATGGGAAACATGGGGCGCGAGTCGGGAAACTCGAAGTAGCGGGGGTCACGCCGGCTGACTCGCACGAAACCGCCGGACGCCGCCGCCGTCACCCGCACGCGCAGCGGCTCGGCTTGGACGCTTCCGGATGCGTCGCGCGCCCGCACGTCAATGAGGTGTTCGCCCGTCTCAGTGAAGCTCAATCGCACACGCCAGCGCGGTGGGCCGTCGGGACTCAGTATTTCCTGCTGGCCGCGCAGCTCGCGCCGGAACGGCTGGTCGTAAAAGCCCGGTTGCGTGAACTGGCGTCCTGAGGGCGCGCGCACCCGCGCTTCCAGGGCTACCTGGGCAGGATCAAACGGATTGGTGTACGTAGCGCTCAGGTCCACCGTGAGATCGAGCCGGTCGTATTGTGCCACCTCGCGGGCGGATGGACGGACGCCGTGTATGGCCAGAGGAGAAGTGCGCTGATACGGTGAGGCTGGGGAAATGGTGTCGGCCGCCCGGGCTGTCGTAGCGAGCAGCATCGGCGCGACGGCTACGCTCAGCCACTTGGGCGCAGGCCACAATCGGCCGTGACTCGGGCAAGCCGGTTTTGGTCGGGCGGTCGTCGGGGCTAACAGCCACTTGCGCATGGTCGGAGCATGGCCATGCCGCGCCCCGGACACAATGTTTGCCTGCCGTGTCGGCCCCCGGACGGCAACGCCAATAGTCGCCCGGCCAGGCGGCCGAGGGATGTCCAGCCAGCTCGTCAACCGGCCCGCCGGTGACGTCCTGCAGCGGGTCGGCCGGGAACAAGATTGTTCATCGGCGCCTTGATTCCTGAGGCGTCTTGGCGACAATCGCGGCGCATGAAGACACAAGCGACACTCATCTCGCGCCGGCAAGCCCTTGGAGCACTGGGACTACTGGCGCTGACCTCCCCGACAGTGCTGGCGGCGGCCGCCGCGGCCAAGCGGCGCATGGCGTTGCAGCTTTACACGCTGCGCGAGCCGGCACGACAGGACCTGGCGGGCACGTTGAAAAAAGTTCGCGACATGGGTTGGGAGTACGTGCAATGGAGCGGCATGCCCAATCTGCCGGCCGACCAGATCCGCAAGGCCCTCGACACAGCCGGTCTGAAGGCGATTTCTGCGCACGTGAGCATCGAGCCGTTCGAGGCGGACTTCGAGACCAACCTGAAGTTTTGGAAGACCGTCGGCGTTACCGACCTGGCGCCGGGGGGCATGATGAACGATTGCAAGGCCACGCTGAAAGACTGGCTCAACGGGGCGCGCCGGCTCGACGCGCTGGGGGCCAAGTTGCGGGCCGCCGGTTTCCGGCTTTCCTACCACAATCACGCCTGGGAGTTCGAGAAGTTCCCGGATGACGACCGCCCGAAGCTTGACATCCTGATGGCCGCCACGCAGGCAGAGCATTTGTGCGCGGAGCTGGACCTGGCTTGGGCCTACGTGGGCGGGGCGGACCCGGCGCAGCTCATCCGGCGGCTCAAGGGGCGTTGCCCGGTCGTGCACGCCAAGGATGTCGTCAAGGCGCGAGCAGAACGCAAACAGGCCTTCAAGCCGCTGGGCCAGGGGGAGCTAAACTGGCCGGAGATTTTCGCCGCCGGCGACGCGTCCGGTATCGAATGGTATGTCTACGAGCAAGACAGCGGAGAAGGCTCGCCATTCGACTTCACGCGCGCCAGCTACGAGTTCCTGGTCAAGCACATGAATTAGCGGCAGCCGGGTAGGCCGGGCCTTTCGCGACCGACGCGGCCTGCCTGTCGTGGCTTCGCGGCGGAGGCAGCGGCCGTTGCCGGGGATCGAAAGTGCTCCTTTGGGCAGGCCGACGCGCGGTCGCCCGTGAGGTTGCTACCGGAAGGCAGCTCGCCTTTGGCGAGTGGCCCGAAACTCAGGTGAGGATGATTTTGTCGCCCTCTTTGAGGGTGACGATGGCCTTTTTCCAGTCGGGCGATTTGCCGGCTTGGTGCGTGCGCTGGCGGCGGAGTTTGCCCGCAACATTCATGGTGTTCACGCGCAGGACCTTGACCTTGAACAACTCCTGGACGGCCTGTTTGATCTGGTACTTGTTGGCACGCCGGTCGGCCACAACGGTGTACTGGTTGTACTTCTCGCTCTGGCGCGTGCCTTTCTCGGTCAGGCGCACGGTCTTGATGATGTCAAAGGCTGTCATGGGTGGAAAGCGGGGCTTCCGAGCTGTTGTTGATGCTGGTCTGGCCGGCGGTCTTGCAAGGGAATCGGATGCGGTGGAGTTACTGTGAATCCGCAGCGGCTTTTTCCTTGGCCAAGCGCGCTTCCACCTGCTTAAAGGCGCTGCGGGTGAACAGGAGTTTGTCCGGCCGCAACACGTCGTAAGTATTCAGGTTGGCGCTGGTGGTGAGGTCCACCTTGGGGATGTTGCGCGTGGCGAGCACGAGGTTTTGGTCCGGTTGGGAGGTCACGACCAACGTTGTGCCCGTGAGCTTCAAGGCTTTCAGCACCTGCACGAATTCCCGTGTCTTGGGCGTGGGTAACTTGAGGTCGTCCACCAGCAGCACGTCGCCGGCCTTGAGGCGCTCGGAGAGGGCCTTGCGGAGGGCCAGTTGCCTGGTCTTGGCGTTGACCTTTTTGCGGTAATCGCGGGGTTTGGGGCCGAAAACGACGCCACCGCCACGCCACAATGGGGACTGGAACGAGCCCGCGCGAGCGCGGCCTGTGCCCTTCTGTCGCCACGGCTTCTTGCCCGTGCCAGCGACCTCACCCATCGTTTTGGTGCAAGCCGTGCCACTGCGTTGCGCCGCCAGGTAGGCCACGACCGTGTCGTGCACCGCCTGCGTGCCTTTGCCGTTGAGAATGACGGGGAACGAGACCTCCAGTTCGCCCTGGGGCTTGCCTGAAACGTCTTGGATGGTGAGCTTCATAGGCGCGGCTTACTTCTTGATGACCACGGTGGCGCCCTTGGCTTTGGCCGGGGCGGCCGGTTTGGCTTTAACGGTGCCCTTGGGCCTTTTCTTGGACTCGCGAATAATGACGTAGTCGCCCTTGGCGCCGGGAATTGCCCCCTTGATCAGGAGGAGGTTTTCGGCCTCGCGGACCTGAATGACCTCCAGGTTCTGGACCGTGCGGCGCACGTGGCCCATGTGGCCGGGCATCCGCATGCCGCGACGGACCGTGCCCGGGAACAGGCGCTGGCCGATGGCACCGCTGCGGCGGTGCCAGCCTTTGGCGCCGTGGGTGGCATCGCCGCCCCGGAAATGGTGGCGCTTGACCACCCCCTCGAAACCACGGCCCTTGGTCACGCCGATGGCATCCACGAAATCGCCCGGGGCGAAAACAGCCGGCCCAAGGATGTCGCCGGGCTTGACCGGCAGGGAGAAGTTGCGGAACTCCCGCAGTCGGCGCACGCCGCTCAACAGGACGGGCGTTTTCGGTTCGGGGCGCTCGACCTGGACACCGAATTTCTTCAGATGCCCCAGCAAGGGCTTGGTGAGGCGATGATCCTTCTGGTCGCCGAAGCCCAGTTGGACGGCGTCGTAGCCGTCGGTGGCCTTGGTCTTGCAGTGCAAGACGCGGTTGGGGCCAGCCAGCACGATGGTCACCGGCTGGAGCACACCCTGGGCGTCGTAAACGCGCGTTTGGCCAAGTTTTTTCCCGATTAAGCCAACCATAACAATACGTGTCGTCATCCGCAGGCCGGACCTGCGTGTCTTAGATCTTGATGGTGATATCCACGCCCGCCGGCAGGTTCAGTTTCTTCAACTCATCCACCGTCTTGGCCGTTGGGTCCAGGATGTCAATGAGCCGCTTGTGGGTGCGCTGCTCGAAGGTCTCCTGGGATTTCTTGTCGGCGTGCGGCGACCGCTGGACCGTGAAGCGCTCGATGCGCGTGGGCAGCGGGATCGGGCCGGCCACGCGCGCGCCGGTGCGCTTGACCGTGTCGGCAATCTCACGGGCGGACTGGTCAATCACCCGGTGATCGTAGGCCTTGAGGCGGATTCGTATGCGTTGTGCGGGCATGGCAACCAATGTTCTGCGTTGTGTTTCAGGCGCGCGCTGCGGCTCGCGGCTGCGCGGTATTCAAAATTCTGTCCGTAATGTTGCTCGGCACCGGCTCAAACCGGAATGGTTCCATTGAATAGGCCGCCCGTCCTTTCGACAGGGAGCGGATGGCCGTGGCGTAGCCGAACATTTCCGCCAGCGGCACCTCGGCCGAGATTATAGTGGAAGCGTCCTTGGCCTCAATACCGGAAATTTTGCCCCGGCGCCGGTTCAGGTCGCCCAGCAGGTCGCCCTGGTATTCGTCTGGCGTGGTGACTTCGACCTTCATGATCGGCTCCAGCAGGATGACGCTGGTTTTCCGGCAGGCGTCCTTGAGAGCGAAAATGCCCGCCATCCGGAAGGCCAGTTCGCTGGAGTCCACTTCGTGAAATGACCCGTCCACCAGGGTGATCTTGAGGTCCACCATGGGGTAGCCCGCCAGCACGCCGCCCTGAATGGCCTGCTGCAACCCGTCCATCACGGCCGGGATGTACTCCTTGGGGATGACGCCGCCGACGATGGCGTTTTCGATCTCGACGCCCTTGCCGCGTTCGTTCGGCTCGACGCGGATGCAAACATGGCCGTACTGGCCGCGACCGCCGGACTGGCGAATGAACTTGCCCTCGCCGTCCGCCGGGCCGGTGATGGTCTCGCGGTAGGCAATCTGGGGCGCGCCGGCCGTGGCCTCGACCTTGAACTCGCGGAACAGGCGGTCGCGAATAATCTCCAGGTGCAACTCGCCCATGCCCGCAATGATGAGCTGGCCGGTTTCCTGGTTGGTGAAACAGCGGAAGGTGGGGTCTTCCTCCGCCAGCCGTTGCAAACCCTCGCCCAGTTTGTCCCGATCCGCCTTGGTCTTGGGTTCGACCGCCATGCTGATCACCGGTTCCGGGAAGGTCGGCGGTTCGAGGATCACCTCCAAATTCTCGGCACAAAGCGTGTCCCCGGTGGTGATGTTCCGCAGCCCCACCAATGCGGCGATGTCGCCGGCGAACACGCGATCCACGTCCATGCGCTTGTCGGCCTGAATCATCATGACGCGGCTGACTCGCTCGCGTTTGCGGGTGCGGGGGTTGTAAATCACGTCGCCCTTCTTGAGCTGGCCGCTGTAAACGCGGAAAAAGACCAGCTTCCCGACGTAGGAGTCGGTCCACAACTTGAAGGCAAGGGAGCAAAACGGCCCGTGGTCGGTGGTCGGAATCTCCACCCGCTGCTCGCTGCCGGGCTTCCAGCCGCTGGCCGGCGGGATGTCCAGCGGCGAGGGCAGATAATCCACCACGGCATCCAGCAGGGGCTGGACGCCGCGCTTGCGGAAGGCCGATCCCGCCAACACCGGGACAAACTCCATCCGGCAGGTGAGGCGACGTATGGCAGCCTTAAGCACGGCCGGCGGCACGGGCTTCTCGTGCAGCACCAGCTCGGCCACCTGGTCATCCTTGTTGGCCACCGCATCCACCAGTTCTGCCAGGGCGCGGGCAGCGCGTGGCTGCTCCGCGGCGGGCATGTCCGTGATGGTGAACTTCAGCCCGTCTTCGTCATCCGGGTCGTACACCACTGCCCGTTGAGCAATCACGTCAATGACGCCGCGCAACTGGTCTTCCCGGCCCAAGGGCAGGACCACGGCATAGGCGTAGGCGCCGAGTTTTCGGCGCATGTCGGCCAGCGCGCCCTCGAAGTCGGCCCCCACGCGATCCATCTTGTTGACGAACGCGATGCGGGGCACGCGGTACTTGGTGGCCTGTCGCCAGACGGTTTCCGATTGCGGCTGGACGCCGGCCACGCCGCAGAACACCGCCACGGCGCCGTCCAGCACGCGCATGGACCGCTCCACCTCGGCGGTAAAATCCACATGGCCCGGCGTGTCAATGATGTTGATGCGATGCGCCACGCCGGTGAATAGCTTTGGGGTGCCGTCGGCCTTCTGGGTCCAGTAGCAGGTTGTGGCGGCGGACGTGATGGTGATGCCGCGCTCGCGTTCCTGCTCCATCCAGTCGGTCACCGTGTTGCCGTCGTCCACGTCGCCCATTCGGTGGATCAATCCCGTGTAGAACAGCATCCGCTCGGTGGTGGTGGTCTTGCCGGCGTCAATATGGGCCGCAATCCCAATGTTGCGGGTGACCTCCATGGGATACGGACGGTCCGGCGAGTTGACCGGGCGTTGGGATTGGGCGGCGGTGGACATCAGGCGCAGGGGAACAAAAACGCCCCGGGTTTCGGTGAGCCAGCGGGGCGCGGGAAAATGAGGGTTACCAGCGGAAATGCGCGAAGGCCTTGTTGGCTTGGGCCATTTTGTGGACTTCGTCCCGCTTGCGGATGGCATTCCCCTGGCCCTGGTAGGCCTCCAAGATTTCGGCAGCCAGGGCCTGCTTCATGGGCGCGCCCTTTCGGCTATCCGCGAAATTGACGATCCAGCGCAGTGCCAGGGATTGCTGGCGGTCCGCCGGCACTTCCAAGGGCACCTGGTAGGTGGCGCCACCCACCCGACGAGCCTTGGTCTCGATACGTGGCTTGGCGTTGTCCACAGCCCGCTGCAGGATATCCACCGGGTTGGTGCCCGGCTTCTTCTCGATGAGCTGGTCAAAGGCGTCGTAAACAATGCGCTGGGCGGTGCTCTTCTTGCCGCGGCGCATGACGGTGTTGATCAGGCGTGTGACCAACGGGTTATGGTACTTGGGGTCCGCAGGGATCGGACGTTTGATGGCTTGACGACGGCGAGACATGGAATGTGGAATTCGTTGTGGCGGACACGGGGGAGGCCGCCGGGTCAGGCTGCCGGCGCCGCTGCTGCCGGGGCGGGTTTGGCGCCGGGTTTGGGCCGCTTGACGCCGTACTTGGAGCGGCTGACGCGCCGCTTTTCAACCCCGGCGGCGTCCAGCCGACCTCGCACGATGTGATAACGCACGCCGGGCAGGTCTTTGACGCGGCCGCCGCGAATCAACACGACCGAGTGTTCTTGCAACTGGTGCCCTTCGCCCGGAATGTACGCCGTGACTTCGATGCCGTTGGAGAGGCGCACGCGCGCGATTTTCCGCATCGCCGAGTTGGGCTTTTTGGGCGTCATCGTGCGGACGATGGTGCAGACGCCGCGCTTGAGGGGCGAGCCCTTGCCGCGTTCCTGCTTGTTACGCAGGGTGTTGAGCGTAAAGCGCAGAGCGGGCGCCTTGGTCTTTTTGGTTTGTGGTTTGCGACCCTTGCGGATCAGTTGATTGATCGTAGGCAAAGTTTCCTCCAGCCGATAGTTGCCTGGTGTGTTAGTCAATGGCTAAT
>Ga0073932_1005529_pt1 | contig 13658 bp, 10 predicted proteins | sample DewCreD2012metaG_FD_76967 | JGI IMG/M metagenome (GOLD analysis project Ga0073932, IMG submission 76967) | Hot spring sediment bacterial and archeal communities from British Columbia, Canada, to study Microbial Dark Matter (Phase II) - Dewar... ... | reverse complement strand
TACCCTATTCCACCTTGCACTATCCATTTTAGGCCCCAGCACCTCAATAACATGGCCCGAAAGAATGGCTCCAATTTCACCACATTTGGCAAGCGAAAGCCCCTTTGACAATCCGTAAAGGAAACCGGCAGCATATAAATCACCGGCACCGGTTGTATCGATGCTTGAAACATCAATTACTCCTACCTCATAGATATTATCGCCTTGCTTTATAAGTGAGCCATCGGCACCAAGCTTAACAACAGCTATCTCAGCAAGTGTTGCTAACTCTTTTAGCGCATCAATAGGCACTTTGCCCGTAAAGGCTTTTGCCTCCTCCTCGTTGGCAAAAACTATATCGACGTGCTCTTGAACTATTTCGCGCAGAAAATCTTTATTCTCCTCAACCACGTTGTAGCTTGCCAAATCTAACGAGATAGTACAACCATTCTCTTTTGCCAATTCAACGGCACGACGGATAAGGTTTTGGTTTTGCACCAAATACCCCTCAATATGGAAATGGGTGTACCCACTGAATAACGACGAGGCAAGATCATTAGCGGTCATTTCGATGGCTGCGCCCAGGTAAACGGCAAAGGTACGTTCCGAATCTGGAGTGATAAAGGCCAATGCCCTACCCGATTCTGCGTTTCCCTTAAGCATTATAGGAGTAACCCCATTTTGAACCAAATCGTTGGCAAATGCCTGTCCAAATGAGTCATCGCCTACTTTACCAATGAATGCGGCATCGGCTCCAAGGTTGGCAAGCCCATGAATGGTATTGGCTGCGCTGCCACCGGCAGCAAGTGTTCGGGGAAGCCCTTCGGTTTGAGCAAGTATGCTTTGCATGCGGTCGGCATCAACAAGCTGCATACTCCCTTTGGGCAAATTCAACTCATAAAGCGTTGCATCGTTTGGTAGCTGTATTAGTATATCAACCAATGCATTCCCAAGTCCAAGAAACTTTGCCATAATCTATCAGTCGTTAAATCAGTTGGTAAATATACAAAAAAATAAAACCCCAATTTTCATCGGGGTTTGCTCCTCATCTAGGACTTGAACCTAGGACCCCCTGATTAACAGTCAGGTGCTCTAACCAACTGAGCTAATGAGGAGTGCTGTTTCAATTGCGGTGCAAATGTAATATATTTTGAGAATATGAACCAAATTTTTTAAAAAAAATTTTATCAAAAGCCCGCCCTGCTGTTAAACTACAACATTTTGAGGATTTTGCAGAATCCACGAACGGATATTGTCCATTACAATACTGGCTCTTTTTTCAATTGCCTCAGTGGTTGCATAGGCAATGTGAGGCAGTAAAATGGTATTCGGGGCTTTAAGCAAGGGATGATCGGCCTCAATGGGAGGTTCATGTTCATACACATCGATGGCTGCACCGGCTATTTTCCCTTGTTGGAGGGCTTGGCTCAATGCCATGCAATCGACAATGCTGCCACGGGCTGTATTAATAAGCAAAGATGTAGCCTTCATCCGGCTTATCAACTTGCTGTTTACCAACCCAACCGTTTGCTGGGTTGCGGGTAGATGAAGCGATACTATATCGGATATACTGAATAGCTCATCAAGGTTAATAAATGAAACATCGGAATTGGGTTTAGGAGTACGGGTGTGTACTACAACCCTACAACCGTAAGCCAACGCTAACTGAGCAACCCGCTGACCTATGGCTCCAAATCCTACAATACCAAAAGTTTTACCGGCCAGCTCGCCTCCAAGAAAACCATTACGGGTACCTCCATTTCGGGTTAATGTGTCCATTGGAACAATCTTTCGGAGCAGTGCGGCGGCTAATGCAAGGGTTAACTCGGCTACGGCCGTGGTGCTGTATCCAGCCGCATTACATACGGTTATTGCATGCTCCTTGCAGTAATCGAGCGGTATGTGATCGACCCCGGTAAATGCCACCGAAATCAGTTTTAGAGTGGAACATGCCTGCAAGGTGGTAGCGGCAATTGGATAGTTCGATAATACAAGCACATCGGCACCTTGAATACGCTGTTGGAGGTCGGATTGCGACACGGGAACGGAATCGAAATAAACCACTTCGAAACCGTATTTTAGCATCTCTGCTTTAAAATTCTCGGCCTTGGACTGACTGAGCCCTATGGGCTCTGCAAACACTATCTTCTTGCTCATTGATGGTATTTCGTTTCAGAACTAGTAACAGTATTTGTGTTTAACAGCTTAAATTAATCATGAATTTTGGTCTAATAGGAACCGCCAAGGCACTTTCGACCAGTATGGCCCTGCATAGTCAATTCCAATGCGGGGTGTGGAGATATAACTTGGCGAAACCCCAGTATCCTCAATCCAAATCCTATTTGATGTAACCAAATCCTCGCCATAGAAAGATTTATCGATGACAAGCAACCGCGTTAGCTTACCAGGGCCATCGGCACCAGTAACACCCCTAACAAGAACAGCTTGGGGATCATTCTCAACCGAGGTAACCACATTAAACATCCAGTACATACCATAGATAAGGTAAACGTAAACCAAGCCACCCTGCGAAAACATTACCCTGTTCCGCTCGGTGATGCCCTTGCTGGCATGGCAACCCAAATCGTCGGTTCCACGGTAGGCCTCAACTTCGGTTATGGTAACTCGAATCTCTTTGCCACTATCGAACCTACGAACCAAGGTTTTGCCGAGCAATGCCGGAGCCACCTCTAAAACATCGCGCTGGTAAAAATGGCTATTTAACCTCATTTTTATATACTGAGCTTGAACCAAAGTTAAACCCAAAAATAAACAATGCACTGAACATAACCACAAACGATATACCGGTATGGGTAAGCATGGTGTCCTCAAAAAGCATGGAAATGGCTACTAGTAACCAAAAATACTTAACCGGTAGAACCTGAAAATTGGGCGATTTAAAAAAGGGAATGGTTAATGAAAGTATAAAAATGATTAAACCAATTAGTCCTGCCGATGCCCAAACCGTTAAGTACTGGTTATGGGGCATGTAACGGTAGCTTTGTGGCAAATCAATCTTTTTTATATCGTAAAATTGGTTCATGGCAGCGGGTAAATCGCCGTAGCCAACTCCAAGTAGGGGGTTAGCTTTTATAACATGCCAAGCGGCTTGGGCATACAGCAAACGCCGTAATACCGATCCACCGGATAAAGAACCGGTTTGTCGGTACCTATTAATCTCGTAAAAGAACTCGTATAGCCTGCTCTCAATGCCGGTTACTTTCCCTTTAAAAATCGTATTGGTATATCCCCCCTCAATTAAGGCAATATCTATGGAATCGAGCTTACTGATTCCCACCGAATCCTTGGTTAATCCAGCCGATGCCAAATATCGGATTAAAGTGGTTCTTAAAGGTTGGCCCTTTTTATCGGTACCTTCAAAAGGTAGATTGCTCCGCTTAGGCCATTCGCCCCTTAACTCCTGTTCACAAATGTTGATATTTACAAGATATCCATTCTCGGTTTCTTTCAAAAGTGTATCGTGTTGGTATGGGTTACCATTTACGGTAGCCGCCCTTGGGCTATTATCGGGAGTAAGCTTAACAGCGTTCATGCTATCGTACCTGTGGAGTACGAACGATAAGGTAACAAATACCAAGGTTAAAAAACCTGTAATGGTTATAAACCGTGCAATAGAACCCAAATTGAAAAGATACCTAATGGATACAATGAAAATCAACATTAATAGCATAAGTAAGCCGGTAAAGCTGATAAATACAAGTAAAAAGAACAGAAACCAAGCCATCACAGTAATCCCAAACCATCGCTCAAGAGGCCTCACCACTAATCGCTCGGTGAAATAATAAACCAGAAATGCAAGGGAAAGATTTACCATTAGCGCAAGCCGGATATGCGATATGAATGGCGAAACCTTTCGTATATCGGCCAAATTGGCCGTGAAATAACCATATGCCCCAATTATGGTTACCACCAGGGTTGAAAGAATAAACAGCAATACTATTCTTTTAAATTCCTTTCCGGTGAGTTCGTCGGATGCTGCAATTATTGGAGGAATTAGCAGAACGGGTAACCAAAGTCGAACTATTTCGAGGCCTAAATGGTGGTTCTCCGAAAGCAGACCGCTAATAAAAACAGGGAAATACATTGCCACAAATACCCAAACCATGGGTTTCGCCTTTAAATGCTGAACCTTAAGGCTCCAGCCGCCGCTTAACATAAAGTTCACGACCAAAATAATCATGCCAATGCTAACCCCAACTATCGAAGCAGGTAGGCTACACAGCGAGATGGAAAGGCCAACCAGGTAAACTATACGATGAAACCGCTCTCCAAACATTAACGCCTCAAATTTTTACAAATATAGTGTTATTTGAGCGAAAGGGTAAAGGAAGGTGCGTTAGCCGTTAAAGGTAATCGAGCAACAACTCCTGTCATTCCGAGCAAATGCGAGGAATCTCATTATTAAGCGGACATAGAAGAAGTTAGAGGAAGTTAAAACGATATATGTGAACCGTGAGCCGTTAAACGTTAAACGAAATCGAACAACGAACAACTATATCTAGTCATTGAATATGGTCATATACCGTTTTTAATACACCACCAAGTCACAAACCTCGCCAAATGATTGATACCATCACATGTTAGCAAAAATTGAAGGTAAAAATTAAAAGCCGCTTTGATGATTTGCAAAAATTTAATAAGTTTGAAAATAGTATGATTGTAGTCATACATATCCACCCAGTTTAGGATGTATTGTATGGTTGTATCATACATATAAACGAGTTACCGCCAAGTGTAGGAATCAGAAACGACAGACAGAATATTAAAAGGAAACCATTGTGAAAGGAAAGAAAAACGAAATATCGTCAAGACAAGAAAGCCGACACTCAAGCCGACTTAATGTTTTTTATTTTTTTGCCACCGCACATTTTTTAAAACAATTGCCTACCCACAATGGCACATTTGCTTTTGCCCCGACATACGGAGCCAACCCTTCGTTAAAATCAAAAGGGCCATTTTCTGCCACCGTAAAAGGAAAATTATTAACTTTGAAATTTTTAATCTAAATATGTCTAAAAGAATAAATTATATAATTTCAGAGCTTGAAGACCAATATTTAATGGACGATGATTCGTTAAGGCCTTGGATAATTGGTTTTAGTGGAGGGAAAGACTCAACAGCATTGCTCCAGTTAGTGTGGTTAGCATTAAAGAACATACCCTCCGAATTAAGAAAAAGAAAAATTTATGTTGTTTGTAATGACACGCTAGTTGAAAATCCGATCATAACAGATTATGTGTTTGAAGTTTTAAAGCAAATACAACAGGCTGCGGTAGAACAAGGAATGCCAATTGAAGTACAGAAAACAATTCCAAGATTAGAAGATACTTTTTGGGTAAATGTAATTGGTCGCGGATATCCGGTGCCAAATAATTCATTTCGTTGGTGTACTGACAAAATGAAGATAAAACCAACATCAAGATTTATTATTGACCAAGTAGCAGAAAACGGAGAAGCAATTATATTAATTGGGACAAGAAGTGCAGAGAGTGCAACAAGAGCAAAATCAATCAAAAAGCATGAAATAAGAGGAAAGCGACTAACAAAACATCCTCATCATCACAATACTTTTGTGTATTCCCCGATAAAAGACTTGATTCTTGAAGAAGTTTGGTATATAATTAATACCATGACATCACCTTGGGGATCTGATAATTCAAAACTATTTCAAATTTATGCAGATGCAAGTGCTGACGATTATGAATGTCCAACAATGGTTACGGACAAAAGTCATATATCATGTGGGCAAAGTCGTTTTGGTTGTTGGACTTGTACAGTAGTAAAAGAAGATAAATCAATGAGGTCAATGGTAAACAAGGGATACACTTGGCTTAAACCATTACTCGATTTAAGAGAAAGCATGGTTAATGAAAGAAATATTTCAGAAAATCGTTTACCAACAAGAAGAAATGGACAAAACGCTGTAACAGAAGCTGGGCATAATCAAGGAAACTATACACAAAAATACAGAGCAAAATTATTAGAACAGGTTTTAATCGCTCAAAGAGAAATCCAAGTTGAAAAACCTCATTTAGAATTAATTACCAATCAAGAATTGGTTGCAATTCAGGTAATTTGGCATAGAGACTTGTGTTTTGACTTTCAAGTTTCAGAAATTTACAACAGAGTTTACAATAAAGAATTGGATATGAAGAAAAACGATGAAAAAATCCAAAAAGAAATCGCATTACTTAAAGGTGTATGCGAAGACCAAACTTCAGATTTTGATTTAATTCAGGAACTTTTAATAATGCAAAAAAACAAAGCATTATTGAATCGCAAAAGAGGGTTAAAAGATGATATGGAAAGAGTTATTGAAAAGTACCTAAAAAAAGAATCTGAAAATGTACATTAAAGAAATTGAACTGAATAATTTCAGGATTTACAAAGGGAACAATAAAATATCTTTATTGCCTGACGGCGATAAAAATATTATTGTTATTAGTGGTAAAAATGGTTTTGGTAAAACCACTTTCTTAATGTCTCTTGTTTGGTGTCTTTATGGCAAACAGATGGAGAAAGTTGATGAATTATATGAAAAAGAAATTCGTGATAAAGGTAATTACACTAAGTACATATCCAATAGTTTAAACAGAAAAGCATATGAAGATGGCGAAACTGAATTTTCTGTTTCGGTCACTTTTTCAGGTGTGAAAATTCCAGATGTTACCTGCAACGAGGTTACGATTAAGCGAAGTTACAATATAGTTTCAAATACGTCTGACAGAGTCGAAGTTTTAATTGATGGTTATCAAAATCAACTAATTGAAGACTTGACAAAAGAAAATCAAAAAGGAGAGGAAATTTTTATTCGGGATTTTATTCTACCGATTGAAATTGCAAAGTTTTTCTTTTTTGATGCAGAAAAAATTGTATCACTTGCAGAAATTAATTCAAACAATCAACGGCGCCAATTAAGTAAAGCATATTCAGAGGTTTTAGGTATTCAAAAATATGAAGACTTAAAAGCCAATCTTGAAGAAAAACAGGATGAATATAGACGTCGTTCTGCGAAACCCGAAGAAAAGGAAGAACTCAATCAACTTCATACAGATATTGAAAATACAAAGATTGAAATTGAAAAACTTCTTGAAAATATAGACGATTTAAAGCACGAAAGAAATCAAAAAGAAAAAGAGTCAGAGGATATTCAAAGAAGACTTATTAAAGAGGGCGATAAAATGACTCTTGATGAATTAAATTTATTAAAAGACGAGCAAGTAAAACTTGAGCAGAAAAAAACCGAAGTTCAAGAAAGTTTAAAAGACTACTTTGATATTATTCCTTTTGCATTGGCGGGCGAAATATTAATGAATATTTCAGAGCAGATAACAAATGAAAGAAACTTCATAGAACAAAAGTATAAACAAGAAGATGTAAATTCAAAAATAAATCAAATAAAACAAGAAATTGAAAGGCAACGAGTAGAAGAACGACTTGTATTTGATACAAATGTTCGTGATTTTTACGAAGGTCAAATAGTAAAACTTATAAAAAAATATTTCTTTTCCGATGTGCCTGATTTGCCAGATAACTTTGAAGTATTACATGATTTTTCGAATTCAGAAACTAATGAATTTAACCAACTTGTAAATATAATCAAACACAGTTTTAAAGAAACTTTTGCTAGATTAAATAATGAGTATTCATATCTAAAAAATCAATTAGATTCAATTAGTAGAAAAATTCGAGATGCAGAAAAGAGTGCTGAAGAAGAACATATTGCAGAGTTGAGAAGAAAAAAAGAAATTTTAGATAAAAGAATTCTATCGATAAACAACGAAATTGATTCTATTAACCAGAAAATAGGAGAACTTAATAATCAAGTTAAAATTTTAAAACAAAAACAAGAAATTTTGAGAAAGAAAATTGATGAATCAAGTGAGTATTCAGAAAAAGAACAAAAAACTAAACAAATAATAAATCGCTTACAAAATTTCATAGCTTTATTTAAAGAAGAAAAGAAAAAATCTCTAGAAGAAAAAATGCTAAGAGGATTGAACACCTTAATGCACAAAAAAGATTTTATCACAAAAGTGGAAGTTGATATTAGTCATAACGGAGAAGATATCGATATTACTTTATATGATAAAAATAATAAAATAATTGATAAGGGGTCTTTGTCAATGGGAGAGAGACAAATGTATGCCTCTGCTTTGTTAAGTGCTTTAGTTGATGAATCTGATATTGAATTTCCAGTATTTATCGATAGCCCAATGCAGAAATTTGATGAGCAACATGCGGAAAACATTATAAAACATTTTTATCCTAATGTTTCAAAACAAGTTGTCATATTTCCATTAATTAATAAAGAACTGACTGAAAAGGAATATAATCAACTTTACACAAAAGTTTGTAAAACATTCTTGATTAATAATATCTCAAATGAAAACTCCGTGTTTAAAGAATGTTCACCAGCTGAATTTTTAAAAACTTATAAAGAACTCTACAATGCAGATTAATATAAAAACTTCGGAAAAAAATCTGGAAGTTGTAAGGAAATTAACATCTAAACTTCCAAGCGGTACAAAGGAAAACATAATTGCAAGAATTGCATTAGGATATTCTTTACAAACAGGGAAAAGATTTTCTTTTATTGACGGAAATGTTTATGATTCTAAAGGGAAAGAATATAAAGATCATATTCTTTTTGATTCTAAATACAGGGACTTTTATATAGCTTTAATTTGTCAACATTATGGTATTTATAAAACCAATGATAACATTCCTAAATACATAAAATTACATATAGATCATGGTTTAGAGTTATTAGATGGAATATTTCAAGACAATTACAATTATACTTTCTTTGATTTTCTTGCAGAACATATTGAGAAGGGTGTCTTATCTTTAACAGACCTTAATGTAACATTAGACCCAGTTAAAAATAATCAGCAACACATTCAAAAATCTTATTATTCTAACCTAATAAAAATTGAAGTTGGAAAAAGAATAGAGACCGATGAACCGATATATTTAAGTTTGAACAATACAAGTATTTACAATAATTGTCACATTGCAGTTGCAGGTAATTCTGGTACAGGTAAAACCCAATTTGCATTAGAATTTTTAACTCAGATTTATGAGCAGTCAAACGGACATGTAAATTATATTTATTTAGATTTTAAAGGGTTAAAACAAGATGATATAAAAAAGTTAGATCATTTTTTTACCTATACAAAAACAGATTTTATTAATGTTCCTCAAACGCCATTTCCTGTTAATCCGCTAACATTTATTGATAATGTGAATGAGGTTAATAGAATTATGGGGATTGATAAGTTTGTAGATATTGTTTGTAAATATTCTAATCTTGGTATCAAACAAAAAGGCAAACTTCGTGAAGCTGCTTTAGAAGCATTTATTGAACAAAAAGGCGGCACATATCCATCCATCAGACAAATTAATGAACATTTACAAAGTATTGTCGGAGACAAAAAAGATACTTTGACTGAAATAATGGATGAGTTAAGTCGCTATAAAATATTCATTGACGACCCTAAAAACCAATCAAATTTCTTTGCAAAAAATCTTTATTTATCCTTATCAGGCGATTTGTCGAATTCTGTTCGTTTCACTTCTTTGTTTTTGATAATCAATTACATCTATAATACTTTTATGAACATGGACAATAGTCCGGTTGAGAATAGTATAAAAGCAATGCGGTATGTAATATTAATTGATGAAGCACACGTAATTTTCAAAGAAAAAAAATATCAAAACATTCTTGAAAAAATTCTACGTGAGATACGTTCAAAAGGTGTTTCGGTAGTATTACTTTCCCAAGGTATAGAAGAATACAATCAACCCGATTTTGATTTTTCAACCTTGTGCGAAATAGCGTTTTTACTTGACATTAAAGACAAAAATCTGAAAGTAATGGAAAAATTCTTGGGTTTGTCAGGTAATAACAGCAAAAACATTGCTCGTAGCATGGAGAAAATAGAAAAAGGTCAAGCAATTTCAAACATTAAAGAATTTGAAGTTGCTAAATTATTTAAGGTTAAACAATATTGGGAAAGATAAATTATGAGTGTATTATGCCATCTCATTTGCAAGCACATTGCCAAAGCCCCACGAACCAATGCTGCAACTAAAGCTTTGTCAAAGAGCTTGCAAAGCCAAAGCACCGAGAGAAATTGTTTTAAAAATTTTCCGACATTTAAAAAAATAAAAAACGCAGACACACGAGCCGACTGAAAAGAAAGAATGTAAAATGACAATGACACGGAAACTGAATAAAGACAATGGTTTACAAGACTGGAAGACAGAACACCAGGCGGTAACAAAGGCTAAAATCAAGCGGGCAGGAAGTGCTAATTTGAAGGGCAGTACAACTAATAAACTTCATCGCAACTTGACAGTGAAGTGCTTCTAAATCCCCGCCAGCTTTTAGCCTCAGCCGTTATCCTAAACTTGCATTAAACCACCCCCCTATTAGGTTTTAAAAAATAGAATGAATAACTTCGCGTATCGAAGCGATACGACATGGAAAAGGATAAGAAAGAAGATAAAAGCGCACTTATAGTAAATCCGGGCATTGAACAGCCACCCATAGTTAACGAGGATGCCATTAAGCGCTTCAAGGCCAAAAAGCGCAGGTTGCTTAGCGTTGAGGAGTATATGGATGGCATCAGAAACGGGCACATACCCATACTTAGCCAGGCTATCACCCTTATTGAGAGTTCGCTGCCACAGCATCAGGAGCTGGCAAGGGAGCTGGTGGAGCAATGCTTGCCCCTATCGGGACGGTCGGTTAGGATTGGTATAACCGGCGTGCCCGGCGTTGGCAAAAGCACATTTATTGAGGCGCTGGGAAGCACCATCACCGGACAAGGGCATAAGCTGGCCGTGCTGGCAGTTGATCCCAGTAGCGAACGGAGCAAAGGAAGCATACTGGGCGATAAAACCCGTATGGAAACACTAAGCGCCGACCCAAACGCCTTCATCAGACCCTCGCCTTCGGCGGGTTCGCTGGGGGGGGTAGCCCGTAAAACCCGCGAGACCATTATTCTTTGTGAGGCTGCCGGGTTCGATACCATTTTTATCGAAACCGTTGGCGTTGGACAAAGCGAGGTGGCAGTCCATTCCATGGTCGATTTCTTCCTGTTGCTTATGCTTGCCGGTGCCGGCGATGAACTGCAGGGTATTAAGCGTGGCATAATGGAAATGGCCGATATGATTGCCATTACCAAAGCCGATGGCAATAACATCCAAAAAGCTAAACTGGCTCAGGCCGAGTTCCAGAATGCGCTTCACCTTTTCCCTGCAACCGAATCGGGCTGGATGCCTAAAGCCGTTACCTGTTCATCGGTTAACAAGACTGGGATATCCGAGATATGGGAAACTGTAAACGAGTACATGGCTTTTACCAAAGCCAACGGCTACTTTAACCACCGACGCAGCCAGCAAGCCAAGTACTGGATGTACGAAACCATAAACGAGGAACTGAAAAACCGCTTTTACCACAGCACCCAAATAAGCACCATGATTAAATGGATTGAGCATGAGGTAACCCACAACAAGCTAAGTTCTTTTGCCGCCGCTCAAAAACTCCTCGAGGTGTATTTCGGTCAGAATAGCGAAAAGTAACCTGATATGAATTTTGAAGAGATTACCCGACGATTAAACCGATTCACCGTTGGAATTGCGGGAGCAGGCGGACTTGGCAGCAATATCGCCATGCACCTTACCCGTGTTGGCATTGGTAAACTTATTGTTGCCGATTATGATGTGGTTCAGGAGAGCAACCTTAACAGGCAGTTCTATTTCAGGCATCAGCTTGGCCATAAAAAGGTTGATGCCCTTAAGGCCAACCTGCTGGCCATTAACCCGGAGCTGCACATTGAGGTTTACGATACCAAGCTTGATGCACAAGGTATTGCTAAAATTTATAGCAATGTTGATGTTATGGTTGAGGCATTCGACAAGGCCGAGATGAAAGAGGTTATTGCCGAGGTGTTTCAAAGTGAGTATCCCAATATCCCGTTGGTCATGGGCAATGGGATGGCCGGATGGGGCAAATCGAACGATATGCGGGTGCGCCAATTCGGTAACCTATACATCTGCGGCGATGGGGTATCGGAAATTGCCGATGACCTACCACCGCTTTCGCCCCGTGTGGGCATTTGTGCAGCCATGCAAGCCAACGTGGTTCTGGAAATTTTGCTGGGCAATGGCAGGTAAAACGAAGTGCCATGAATTAACAAATTCAACTGGGTTAATTATCGGAGGAATGAGTCGGAATGAGACAAAATATGATGGAGTTATAGGAAGTTAGAGGAAGTTAAAGGCACAGTAAACAGTTAAACCCAACGATTATGGGGCGGAAAGGTGTTGAATGAGTAGAAATTGTAAAATGGAAGGGAATTAGAGTAGGTTAAACCAAAATGGGGAGGCAACATTTTTAGAGAAGATTAGTCAATAGAAACCCGAAAAGCATTTAAAACAACTTGCTTGCACTGACTTATCGAGGCAATCACTACTTATGAAAATCTTTTTAAGTGCAACCTTGCCCGAATAACACCACACCATTTGAGGTGGGCAAAATCAATTTATACCTTATATTTGCATCAAAGTAAAAAATCAAACAGTATGTTTTCAGGAATAGTTGAAGAACCGGCAAAGGTAGTAGCCCTTGAGCGGGAAAAGGAAAATCTGCATATCACCCTAACCTGTTCGTTTGTAAATGATTTGAAGATAGACCAAAGCATTTCGCACAACGGAGTTTGCCTAACAGTGGTGAGAAAGGACGAGAATACCTATACCGTAACAGCCATAAAGGAAACCCTTGAAAAATCGAACCTTGGTTTGCTAAAGGTAGGCGATAAGGTGAATGTGGAGCGCAGCATGAAAATCGACAGCCTGCTCGATGGGCACATGGTTCAAGGCCATGTTGACCAAACCGCTGTTTGCACCGAGGTTAGCGAGGCTGATGGGAGCTGGTACTACACCTTTGAGTACGACCCATCCCGAGGCAACATAACCGTTGAAAAGGGTTCCATTGCGGTTAATGGGGTTAGCCTCACCGTGGTAAACTCACGCGAAAACTCGTTTCAGGTTGCTATCATCCCTTACACATACGAGCATACAAACTTCCACGAGATAAAGAAAGGAACCATTGTAAACCTTGAGTTTGACATTGTTGGAAAGTACATCACCAAAATTCTTAGGCAATACCTTGAATCGGGACAACTAAATAGGCTTGCAGGCAAGTAAAAGTATGGCGACTAAAAAAATCATTGAAACACCCCGATCCCTTTCACTAATAATTGCTATTATTGTAAGCCTGATCACGGGACTTGGTTTTCTGTTCATCACCAGTATTAGTCAAAGCCAGCAATTACTCACGCTATTTGCCTTTACCCTTTTTGTTTTTACGGTAACCTATCTGTGTAGCCTTATTCTTGTTAATCTTTTCGTTTCGAAAAGGATTAAGCCTTTATACAAGGCTCTTTACAGCGTTGATAAGGCCAGCGCCGACCTTGTGGATGAGCTTGACCAGAACAACCTTTTACAAAGGCTTGAGTACGACTTGCGGGTATGGGCCGAATCCAAAACCGATGAAATAGACAGGCTTAAGCAGATGGAGCGGTACCGCAAGGAGTTTCTGGGAAATGTTTCGCATGAGCTAAAAACCCCCATTTTCAACATCCAGG
>Ga0073932_1005522_pt1 | contig 13671 bp, 10 predicted proteins | sample DewCreD2012metaG_FD_76967 | JGI IMG/M metagenome (GOLD analysis project Ga0073932, IMG submission 76967) | Hot spring sediment bacterial and archeal communities from British Columbia, Canada, to study Microbial Dark Matter (Phase II) - Dewar... ... | reverse complement strand
CCATGCCCGCCCCCAAGGGGGCGAAGGCCGCATCGTAGGCGCTGTTGTAAAGATAGCGGGTCGGGCCGAAATCAAAACAGCATACCGCGGCGGCCGGAGACCCGTCAACGTGGACCACCCCCAGCCGGAACTCCGGCAGCCGAAGCGCGAGCAGGCGGAAAAAGGCTGCCGTGCGTTCCGTGAGAAAGGCCGCCTTCGCGGGGCGGGTGCGGCGAAAGAGATGAAAAAAGCTCTCGATCGCCGCCGCGGCCTCCGGCCCCCCGGGGATAAGCCGCAGGGGGCCGTCGGAGCGCTCCTCGAAGCGCCGGAGCTTGCGGCGCACCTCGTGGCGTTCCTTGGGGCCAAGCCCCGCGAGGTAGTCCTCCCAGCGGCGGGGGAGGTCCATGGCGAAGAGGACCGCGCGCTCGCGGAGTTCGACCTCGAGGCCCTCCTTGCGCGCCGCGGGAACGAGCGCCGTCAGCACGACCGCGTCGGGCCGGAGGTCGTGGAGATCGAGACCGCGGAGCCCCTCGGCGCGGGCCGCCGCGAGAAGCGCCGCGCCGAGCTCCGGCTCGCGGCCCGCGACGGGGAGCAGGTCGAGGTGGTCGCAGACCTCCGGGTCCCCGGCGAACACCCCGCGGCCGCCGGCGATCCGCAGGATTGCGGCGCCGAGCGGGCCGCTGCCGTCGTGAAAGGAGCGCACCCAGAGGGGGCACGCCGGGTCGAAGGCGTCGCGCCAGCTTGCGACCCACGCGGGCAGCGTGAAGGGGGAGGGGAAGGAGAGGCCGAGCCGGTGAAGCGACTCGAGGCGCTCGGGGCGGGCGCGGAGGGTCACGGGCCCCGTCCCTCGAGGCGGCGCCAGCGGGGCCCCTCCGGCGTGTCTTCGACCACGATTCCCTGAAGCGCGAGCAGCCGCCGCAGCAGATCGGCCTCGGCCCACCGCCGGCCCCGGCGCAGCTCCTCGCGCAGCCGGAGCGCGGGGGCGATCAGCGGCGCGAGCTCCTCCTGCCGGGCCCGCGGGCAGGCGCTGCAGGCCGCGCCGAGAAGGGCGATCCATTCCCGCAGCAGCTCCCGGCCCTGGGCGAGGGCCTCGGGGTTTTCGAGGTCCTGAAAAGCCGACCAGAGGAAGGCGTCGAGGTCCAGCACCCCGGCCGCCATGGCGGCCGGATCGGGCCGTTTCTGGGCCTGCCGGAAGCGCTCCTCGATCTCGTGCACCCGGGACCAGAAGGCATCGGCGGCGGGGGGGCTCGCGGCTGCGATCCGCGGGCCCGGCGGGGCGGCGGGCGCATCGCCGGCCACCCGGCCGCCCATGACCTCGAGCGCGATCCGCGCCCCGCTCGCCAGGCGGAGCTCGGTTTTGCCGCGCCGCAGGCTGACCCCGCCCGCCCCGCGGACGCGGGCCTCGCCCGCGGCGAGATCGACGATGCAGGCCGTGTGCTCGTCCAGGCCGAGCACGGCGCACCCCGGCGGCAGCAGGCTCTCGAGGAGGCGGAAGCGGGATTCGCCCATGAAGCAGAAGCGCGTGTCGTGGGTTCCGCCCTCGGCGTTGTTCCAGTGCGGGACGACGACGAGCGGCAGCGCGAAGCGGCCGAGCAGGTCGAGGCCCTCCTCCCAGCGCGGCTCCACCCCGACCTTGTAGATCTCGTAGACGGGGAGCGTGAAGCGGCCCACGGTCAGGGCCGCGGCGCTGGCGGCGACGAGGCAGGCGCCGGCGGCGACCCGGCGGGCGAGGATCTCGGGGACGGGGGTCTCGCGCCAGTGGCGCAGGGCGTAGGTCGGGCTCCCGGGGCCGATCAGGATGTAGTCGGCGCGGCGGAGGGCCGCGAGCGCCTGTTCGCCCTGCGGCGAGGAGAGCAGCGCGCGGGATTTCCAGGAGACGACCTCGAGCGCGCATCCCACCCGGCGGCGGAAATAGTCGCGGGCACGCGCGGCGATCTGGTCGGCGTTGAGCTGGAACCCGGCCGGCGTGTCGAGAAAGACCGCCCTCGCCTCGGGCCCCAGGCGGGCAAGCCGCTCCTTGTGCACCTCCACCATGGTGGCGGTGAGCTCGCCCGAGCCCATGAGGACGATCGATCCCGCTGACGGCATGCCCCATCCCTGATGTTTCGCAAACGACCCGCGGCCTCTGGCGGCAGGCCGGATGATAACCTGCGCGTTGCGGAAGTCAATTCCGGACGCCCTCCGCCGCGGCCTTGCCCGCGGCGGTTTTTCTTGACACCCTGAAGGCCCGTCGCGTAGGATGACTTTTCCTCAACACCGTTTCCATGCGGTCCGAACGTGCCTCTCGGACCTCCGCCAACCAACCCCAACAGGAGGTGTTCCATGAAGCGACGGTTTGCAATCGGACTTCTGGTGATCGCGCTGGTCGCAACGGTGGCCGCGGCGCAAGCCGCCGAAAAGCTCGTCCTGGCGACCGGCGGGACGGCGGGAACGTACTATCCCTTCGGCGGGGCGATGGCGAAAATCTGGAGCTCCAAAATCAAGGACATGAGCGTCACCGCCCAGACGAGCGGGGCTTCGGCGGAGAACGTGCGGCTGATCAACAAGAAGGAAGTGGAGCTCGCCCTGGTCCAGAGCGACACGCTCGATTTCGCCTTCAACGCCAAGGAGGCCTTCAAGGAGCCGCTCAAGGGCATGAGCGCGATCGCCGTCCTCTATCCGGAGATCATCCAGGTCGTCGTGCGCGCCGACAGCCCGATCCGCTCCTTTGCCGACCTCAAGGGCAAGAAGGTGGGCGTGGGGGCCCCGGGCAGCGGAACCGAGGCGAACTTCCGCCAGTTGATGGACATCTACGGCCTCAAAAAAGAGGACGTAAACCCGCAGTACCTCTCCTTCGCCGAGAGCGCCGAGGCCTTCAAGGACAAGCACATCGACGCCTTCATCGTGACGGCGGGCATCCCCAACGCCGGCATCATGGACGTCTCCACCCAGCACGCCATCCGCATCCTCGACATCAAGGGGCCGGAGGCCGACAAGCTCGTCGCCACCTACCCCTTCCTCGCCCCGGCGAAGGTCCCGGCCGGCACCTACAAGGGCCAGGACAACGAGGTGAGCACCGTGGCGGTGAACGCCGTGCTGATCGCCGGCAACCACCTGAAAGAGGACGTGGTCTACAATCTGACCAAGGCGCTCTTCGAGAACCAGGCCGAGCTCGCCGCGGCGCACGCCAAGGGCAAGGAGCTCGAGATGAGCAAAGCCGTCAAGGGCGTCTCCATCCCCTTCCACCCCGGGGCGGTGAAGTACTACAAGGAAAAAGGGGCGATGAAGTAACCTTCGCCGCCGCAGGCGAAACCGAAACGGGCCGAAGGGGGGCATGAAGCGATTCCGCTGGGTGGCCGGCCGTTCCTTCGGCCCTTGTTTTGGGTTTTGCCATCCGGCCTCTTTGCCCGCGGAGGGCGCGCGGTGGGGCCGGCTGTTTCCGCTTGCCGCGGCCCTGGCGGCCGCGCTTGCCGCCGCTTGCGCGGGCGGGCCGGTTCTGGAGCTCATCCGGCAGCCGGAAGGTTCGCGGGTCTTCTGCCGACGGGTCCGGGCCGGCGAGGAGGTGGTGCTCGCCTACGTCCATTCGGTGAACCGCAGACCCGTCCACGACACGCTGCGGATCGAGGAGGGGGGGCTGGTGATCGTGGGCTCCCGCTTCGACGCCTTCGGCGCCGGCATGCCGGACGGCTCGACCGGTGAAGGGACCTTGAGGGTGCTCGCGGGGGGAGGCCTCGAATGGACGGTCAACCGGCCGGTCGGCGAGGTGACCCTCCGGGTGGGCCGGGTGGCCGATCACCGGCTCCTCTTCCGCGAGGGCGGCGTTTCTCTCGCGAGCCTTGCCCCGCCGGGATCGGCGCTGACGATGCGCGTCGGGCGGAGCGGGGCCTTCGATTTTCTGGCGAAAGGCAGGTGTCCCCCGTGAGCGCAAACGAAAAGCATCCCCGGGCGCCCCTCTCCGACGGGGCGGCGGCCGAGGCCGAAGAGGTCGTCTCCCAGGAGGAGATCGAGCGCATCCTGAAACGGGTCGACCGCGAGTCGGCCGTGCGCGGTCTTTCCGGTTTCCCGAAATGGCTCGTGTACGCGATCGCCGTCGGCTGGTCGCTCTTCCAGGTCTACACCGCGGCCTTCGGGTTGCTCCCCGCGCAGCTCCAGCGCTCGATCCACCTCGCCTTCGCGCTGACCCTCACCTATCTCCTCTACCCGGCCCGCCGCGAGGGCGGCGACGGCCGGCTGCGCTGGCACCACTGGGTTCTTGCCGCGCTCGCCTGCTACATCGGCCTCTACATGGCCCTGAACTACATGCGGATCATGATGGCCGGGGGCGACTACTCGCGCCTGGACTACCTCGCCGGCATTCTCGGCGTGCTGCTGACGCTCGAGGCCGCGCGGCGCGTGGTGGGGTTGCCGATCGTCTGCCTTGCCTCCTTCTTTCTCCTCTACACCTACTTCGGCAATTACTTCCCGGGCTTTCTCGCCCACCGCGGCTACTCGATCGAGCGCATCGCCTCGCACATGTACCTCACCACCGAGGGGATCATCGGCATCCCGCTCGGCGTGTCGGCGACCTTCATCTTTCTCTTCATCCTCTTCGGGGCCTTCGCCGAACGCTCGGGGCTGGGGCAGCTCTTCATCGACATCGCCAACGCCGTGGCCGGCTGGGCCTCGGGCGGCCCGGCCAAGATGGCGATCGTGACGAGCGCGCTCGAGGGCACGGTCTCGGGCAGCTCGGTGGCGAACACGGTGCAGTCGGGCAGCCTCACGATCCCGATGATGAAGCGCCTGGGCTACCGCCCCGAGTTCGCCGCCGCGGTCGAGGCCTCCTCCTCGACCGGCGGGCAGATCATGCCGCCCATCATGGGGGCCGCGGCCTTCATCATGGCCGAGTTCCTGAACATCCCCTACATCCAGATCGCCAAGGCGGCCGCCATCCCGGCCTGCCTCTATTTCTTCGGGGTCTTCATGGAGGTGCACTTCGAGGCCAAGCGCTGCAACCTGCGGGGGTTGAACCGCGACGAACTGCCGCGCTTCTGGCGGGTCGTCAGGGAGCGGGGCCACCTCATCGTGCCGCTCTTCGTGATCATCTACTTTCTCACCTCGGGCTTCACCCCCATTTACGCCGCCCTCATGGGGTTGCTGACGGCCGTGATCGCGGGGCTGATCAAGAAGGCGACGCGCATGAGCCCGCGGGACATCGTCGACGTGCTCGCCGCGGGGGCCCGCGGCGCGATCGGGGTGGCGCTCGCCTGCGCCTCGGCCGGGATCATCATCGGCGCGGTCACCTTGACCGGGATCGGCCTCAAGCTCGGAAACGGCTTGGTCGAGCTGGCCGGCGGAAGCCTGCCGCTCACGCTCGTCTTCACCATGATCACCTCGATCGTCCTCGGGATGGGGGTCCCGACGACCGCGAACTACATCATCACCTCGACCATCGCCGCCCCGGCCCTCACCCAGCTCGGGGTGCACCCGCTCGCCGCGCACATGTTCGTCTTTTACTTCGGGATCGTGGCCGACATCACCCCGCCGGTCGCGCTCGCGGCCTACGCGGGCTCGGGGATCGCGAAATCCAACCCCTTCAAGACCGGGGTCACCTCGACCAAGCTCGCGATCGGGGCCTTCATCACGCCCTACATCTTCGTCTACAACACCGCGATGCTCTGGGTGGACACGAGCTGGTACGAGATGATCCACACCCTGGTGACCGCCTGCGGCGGCATGACGGCGATCGGCGCCTCCATGATCGGCTTCTTCTGGGCGCCGATGAACTGGGCGGAGCGGATCCTCTTCTTCGCGGGCGGGCTCACCCTGATCCACCCCGACCTTCGCACCGACCTGATCGGCCTGGGGTTGCTGGCGGGGCTGCTCGCCTATCAGCGCTACAAGAAGCGAAAGGGCGTGGTCAGCCGCGCGACCGTCTCCGACGCCTGACGGCGGCGGCCGGACGTCCGGGGGCGCGGGTGCGGCTCAAGCCGCGGGCCGCCCCTCGGTGCGGTTGCGGCCTTTTTCCTTGGCGCGGTAGAGCATGCGGTCGGCCTCGGCGATCATCTCGGCGAGCGCCGCCTCGGGGGGGCTTTCCCCGATCGGCGCGAGGTGAAAGCCGAGCGAGACCGAGAGGGTGACGGTCGCCGCATCGAAGTGCACCGGGCAAGCCGCGACGCAGCCTCGCAGGCGCTCGCAGTAGGCGAAAAGGTTCTCCCGGCTCATCTCGCCCCGCGGCAGCAGGATGAATTCGTCCCCCCCGTAGCGGCCGAGCAGGTCCTCCGCGCGCTTGCTCTGCGAGAGGATCCCCGCGAACTTCGTCAGGACGAAATCCCCCCAGAGGTGGCCGTAGCGGTCGTTGACCGCCTTGAAGCGGTCGAGATCGGCGAGCACGATGCCGAGCGGCCGGCCGTGGCGTTGGGCGAAGGCCGCTTCGGTCACGGCGAGCTGGAGGAAATGGGCGCGGTTGTAGACCCCGGTCAGGCCGTCGAAGGTGGCGGAGTGGACGAGGCTTTCCTCCATGCGGATCTCGGCCTCGGTCTTGAATTCGAGCCGCATCATGGAAAGGCCGATCTGGAGGGCGACCCCGGGGGAGAGCACCGCCCGCGCGATGCGGCAGCCGTCGACGAAGGTGCCGTTCGTCGAGCCCTTGTCCTCGATCACGATCCGCTCGCCCAGCCACTCGAGGGTGCAGTGGATGCGCGAGACGCGGTTGTCGTTGACGACGAGGTCGGCCTTCGGCGAGCGGCCGATCGTGTTGAGGCCGCAGTTCAGCCGGAAGCGCCGGCCGCTGTGGGGCCCGGAAAAGACGGTGAGGTAGGGGTGGTAGGAGCCGGCCGCGGGGGGGGCCTCCCCTTCGAGGACGATCGTCTGGCCTAAGTTGGCAGGCTCAACCGGCTGCATGGGCGTGGGCGGGACCTTCCGGGTTCCGCCGCATCGTCGCGGCGCTCTCAAGCGCACTATCGGACGATGCGGCGGGAATCTTTAGCCGGAAAGCCGCCGCCCGGCGCCAAGACGGCCTCAGGCGAAGGGGAGCACCCAGATCAGCATCGCCGGGATGTAGCAGGAGATCAGCGAGACGAGAACGTAAGGCCCGGATATGGAGAGAAACTGCCGCACCGTGCTCTCCCGGCCGTCCTCCTTTTCCGCAAGGTTTTTGGCGACGAAGAGCGCCGGGGCCCCCGCGACCGTGAGGTTGCTCCCCAGGGTGCCGGCCCAGAGGACCACCCAATAGAGCGGCCAGGGGTTCACCCCCTCGGCGCCGAGGTCGCGGATGACATAGAGCAGGGTGAGAATGTAGGCGTCGTGTTCGACGATGCCGACGATCGGTGCGGTCACCCAGTAGAGGACCGTCGCCCCGGCGACGAGGCTTTCGCGCATGAGCGGGGTGATGTGGGTGACGAGGATCTTGATCACCCCGGAGTGCTCGAGGCCCCCCACCAGGGCGAAGAGAGAGACGTAGAAGAAGACCGCGCGCCAGTCGAGTTCCTTGAGGATTTCCTCGACATCGGGGATCTCGACCGTGAAGCGCTCCTTGAACAAGGTGAAGAAGAGGATGATCGTGAGGGCCCCCCACATGGCGATGAAGCCGAGATGGAAGCCCAGAAACTCGCGGAAGGCCATGGCGAGGATGGTGAGAAGAAAGATCGCGCAGGTGACCACGGCGAACGGCTTGTCCCGGATGTGGTCGAGGGGCTTTTCGTCCACCATGCAGGAGATGTCCATGCAGAGCCCGCGGTATCGCCTGCGGAAACGGACGTAGAAATAGCCGCAGGTGATGACATAGGCGATGAACAGGACGAAGAACGAGGAGGGCCGGCCCATGTGCCAGATGAAGCCCCAGAACTCGATCTTGGAGACGCTGTGGAGCATCTGCGGGGGAAGATCCCCCAGAAGCAGCGCGGTGCCCATGAAGTTGGCGCACATGCCCATGAAGAGCACGGGCTCGAAGGCGGGAAAATGAAACCGCCGGCAGGCGTGGAAGATGACCGGCGCGAACATGAGCACCACGACCACGTTGTCGATCAGCATGGAGACGAAGCCGGCCAGCGCCCCCACCCCGACCACGAAAAGCGCCACGTCCCCGCCCGAGGCCCGCAGGACGACCGCGGAGAGGTATTCCGGGACCCCGGATTTTCCGAAGAACCCGGAGATGATCCAGATCGAGAGCAGGATGACGATCAGGTTCCAGTCCACGGTCTGGAAGGCCTCGACGTCCGTCATGAGGCCGCAGACGATCATGGCGACGACGCCGATCAGCGCCGCGAGCACGCTGTCGATCCAGCCGGCGATCACGAAGGTGATGGTCACAAGGAAAATGATCAGGGCGGCGGTTTCGGCAAAACCCATGGGGCGCAGCCTCCTTCCACGAAGGATACCGGGTCCTGGGGCGGGCTCGAGACAAAAGAACCTTTCGCCGGTGCGACGGCCGCAACCCCCGTTGGGGGGCTCGCAGGCGGTCATCTCCCCGCGAAAGGCTCCTTATCCTTGCTGCCTCCCGCAAGCGGCAGGCGCCCCTTTACCATCTGCGGGCTTGCGCTGCAAGAGGGCCGCCGCTCCGATCCGGATGCGCTCAGCAATAGGGGTAGGCACAGGGTCCCCAGGGCATCCGGCCGCGAAGGACGGGAGACGGCCAAAGCGGAATCGGCTCCAGCAGGGCCCATGCCGTGCGGGCGGGGGCGGCGCCCCGTTTGCGGGACGCCAGGACCCACCGGCCGGCCAGGAGCACAACGAGGGTGAAGAAGGCCATGGCACCGTATTCGGCGCCGTTGGGCAGGGCAAGGTGCGCCTGCACGAAGGGGTCGGTCGCCATCATCTCGCCGCCCACCTTGCCGAGAATCGCCGCCCCCAGCCAGAGGATGACCGGGAAGCGGTCCATGAGGCGGGCGAGCAGCGTGCTCATGAAGACCACAAAGGGGATCGAGAGCACGAGGCCGAAGAGAAGAAGGAAAAGGTTGCCGTGGCTTGCCGCGCCGACGGCGAGCATGTTGTCGATCCCCATGCTCAGATCGGCGACGACGATGATCCAGAGCGCCTGCAGCAGGCCGTGTCCCTCCTTGCCGCCATGCTCCTCTGCGGAACCGGCCGTAAGCAGCTTGACCGCGATCCAGACAACCACCGCGCCGCCGACCAGCTTGATGAGCGGGAGGGTCAACAGACGGGCCACGGCGAAGGTGCAGGCGACACGCACGAGAACCGCCGCCCCGGCGCCGCCGGCGATCGCCAGCGTGCGCTGGCGCCCTTCGAGGCGCTTGACGGCCATGGCGATCACGACGGCGTTGTCCCCGGCGAGGACGAGGTCGATCAGCACGATGCTCCCCACGGCGAGCAGAAAACTCCACGAGAACTCGAGGGTTCCCCATCCACCCAGGTCGATCATCGTTCCCGCTCCTTTCCGCTTTCCGCCTCGGGGGCGGATCTCGCCCGGCCGCGGGGGGCTCCCCCGGGCACGCCCGGCCGAATACGGATGATCAAAAACCATGCCATGCCGCCGAAGCGCTGCGGTATTTCGGCACGGGATGAGAACTCGTTGATTTCAATCGAGATGGGAAAACGGTCGATCCGCGGCCAAAGCCCGCGGCGGGCGACGGGTGTCGCTCGCTTTTGGACACTCGCTGCAGGGTGGAAACGCGGTGATGACGAAATGCACGGCTGCGAGGAAGTCAGGGGTCAGGCCAGCGGTTTGCGGAAGATGCGGGTGCGGCGGCGGTTGATCACCTCGAAGCGGGACCAGATGCCCACGATCATCGTGTTCGTTTCGAGTTCGCGGTTGGTTTCGATGAAGGAAACCCCGGCCGCGCGCAGGCTGTGCCACATGCCGAGCGCCATGAGCGGGAGCACCTTGCGCGGGTTGGCGCCCGGCCGCACGCCGGCGAAATAGAAATCGACCGTGTCGAAGCGCCGGAAGGCGCGCGCGACGGCAAGCCAGCCGAGGGGCAGGAGGCGGCCGCGGGCTTTCTGGAAGGCCACGCTGAGCGAAGGAAGGCCCAGGAAAAAGCCCTGGAGGCGGTTTGCGCGGTCGACGACGAGCTGGACGAAGCGCGGGTCGAGATAGGGGAAATACTTCCGCTCGTAGAACCGTTTCTGCTCCGCGCTCAGGGGGGTCACCCCGTAGAGCGGCGCGAAGGCCTCCTCGAGAACCTCCCAGAAGGGACCCGCCCAGGTGCGGATGCCCCGTTTGTTCAGGCCCGTGAGGAGGCGCAGGCCGTCGGCCCGGGCCGCGGGTGCCGCCCGCTCCTCCATCCGGCGGATCAAGGCCGGGGTCTCCTCCGGGAGCCGGAAGCGGGTTTCCAGGTAGTCGACCTCCTTCACAAAGCCGCAGCCCTCGAGGAGCTGGCGATAGTAGGGCTTGTTGTAGCTCCCGGCGATGGTGGGCAGGGCCGCGAAGCCCTCGACGAGGAGCCCCTCGGGATCGAGATCGGAAAACCCGTGGGGGCCGGTCATCTCGCGGCAGCCGCGGGCGCGGAACCCCGCCTCGAGCTCGGCGAGGAGCGCCCGGGCGACGGCCGGGTCGTCCGCGCTCTCGAACCAGCCGAAGCGGCCCCGGCGAAAGCCCAGTTTTTCGGTTTCCAGGCGGTTGAGCAGGCCCAAGACACGGCCGACCGTCCTGCCCTCCCGCCGGGCCAGGAGCAGGCGGACCTCGGCGACCCGGAACCCCGGGTTTTTTTCCGGGGAAAAGAACTCCCGCTCCTCACGCAGGAGCGGGGGGACGAAGTTCGCATCCCCGCGGTAGTGCGCAAGCGGAAAGCGGATCCAGTCCTCGAGGTCCCGCCGCGAGCGCACCTCGAGAATTTCGATCGTCATGACGCCTCCTCCGCGCGGCGGCCATCTCCGGCCGGGCCGGAAAACCGCCTTCTACCACGGCGGCCCCCCCATGGCCAGAAGAAGGCGGGAGGCGGCGCTCCCGCCGGCCTCAGCCTTTCCCGTCGGGGGGGCCGGTCGGAGGGGCCGCTGCGGCGATCGCCAGAAATTCCGCGACGAGGCGGTCGGCGAAGGGCTCGTCGTTCACGTGGCAGGCGAGCTCGACCACGGGGATCTCCCGGTTCAGCTTTGCCTTGAGGGTTTCGAAGAGCGCCCGGTCCCCCTCGGGGTCGTAGGTGCTGCCGCCTTTCTTCCCCCCGATGCTCATCCCGCCGAGCGGGAGCACGACCCGCACCGGCCCGCGGGCCCGGTTGAGCTTGTCGGCCATGAGTTCGCCCAGGCGCCTCATTTCCTCGTGGCTGGGCCGGATGAGGGTGAAGGCCGGGTTGTGATAGTACATCTTGCGGCCGCGCCACTTTTCCGGAATGGTCTCCTTGCCGCCCTGGGCGAAGAAATCCATGCAACCGGTCGAGACCGCCTGGGGGATCCCCATGCGGCCGGCGGCCTCGAGGCGGCCGGGGCCGGCGTCGTGAAAGCCGCCGACGAGGTGGTCGGTCAGCTCGTTGGGGCACAGATCGACCACGCCGCAGAAGAAACCGCGGCCGATCATGTCCTCCATGACCCGGCCGCCCACACCGCTTGAGTGGAAGATGATGGGCTCGAACCCGGCGGCCCGGAGACCCTGGGAGATCCGGCGCATGGCCCACTCGGTGGTGCCCAGGGTGGTGACGGCGACGAGATTGCGCCGCGTGATCTCCAGGGGACGGTAGTGCCTGACCATGCCGCAGATGGCATGCCCGACGTTATCGAAGACCGCGCGGCTGATGTCGTTGATGCCGGCGATGTCAACGAGGGAGTGCATGACCAGGATGTCCCGGATGCCGATGAACGGCTCGAAGGGACGGTGGCCGCTGGCGAGCGGGGTGATGATCACCTTGGGGAAGCCGGGAGGCAGCACCTGCATCGCCGCGGCCGCCATGACCCCGCCTTCCGCGCCGCCCATGCTGATCGCCCCGTGAATCCGTCCGGCCTCGAAGAGGCGGCGGGTGAAGACCCTGGCCCCTTCGAGCATGACCTCCACGGCCGCTCCCCGTGAGGGTTTTTTCCGCACCTCGGCGAGCGGCATGCCCCCCGCCAGCGCCGTCTCCGAGGCGGGGATGTCCGGCGTGACCCCTTGAGGTTCACCGAGGATCCCGGTGTCCAGGATGACGCACTCCAACCCTTCCCCTTCGATCAGGGCTTTCAGGTGCATGACCTCGGCGCTTTTGGTGTCCAGGGTGGCGATCACCAGGACGGCGCGCTTTTCCGTGGTGTCGGTCGTCATGGGTGACGCTCCTTTGCTGCGGTTCGGTCGCGGCCGCCCGAGAGGGGCGGCGCTCCCGGTCGTTTAGCAGAAAGGGGCGGGGCGGCGCAAGCTGATGAGAAAAAATGAAAAGAATTGATCTGAAATGAGATCCGCGGTAAGCCGGAAAAGGAACCCGCGTCGCCGAACCCAACCACCCGGCGCAACGAAAAAGGAGCGCGGCTCATGGATTCTCGGGTCGCCCTGGGCTTTGCCATCGCCTGGGTCATGGGGGTTGCCTTCCTGAACGTCCCTGCGGCGCTCGACCCCCTGATGGCGCTTTACGCCGCCTCGTACACGCGCATCTCGCTCCTGATGAGCGCCCTTTTCTGGACGCACGCCCTGGTGCAAATCCCCTCGGGCGTGCTCGTCGATCGTCTGGGGCTCAAGCGCAATCTCATCGCCTGCCTGGGGGCGATGACGCTGGGGAGCCTCTTGCCCCTTGCCGGGGCCTCGCTCGAGCTGGCCGTCGCCGGCAGGATCCTGACCGGCGTGGGCACGGGGTTGAGCTTCCCCACCGTGTTCAAAATGATCGCCCTCTGCTCGCCGAGGAACAAAATCGGCATGCACCAGGCCTTTTTCGGCGGCTTCTTCTCTCTGGGCTGCATTGCGGCCTACCTGGTCATCCCGCAGCTGGTGCCCCTGGGCTGGATCTGGGTCTACCTGGCCCCGGGCCTGGGATTTCTGCCCCTTCTCGCCTGGGCCGTCTTTTTGCGGGTCGAGGGCCGCCCGGCGGTTGCGACGACCGCGGCCGAATTCTTAGGGGTGTTCCGGGTGCGCGCCGCTTGGGCGATCGGTCTTTACCACAGCCTCTCCTGGGGATCGGTTCTCGCCCTGGGCAGCTGGGTTCCTTCGCTTCTGGCCGAAGCCTCAGGATCCGGTGCCTCGGCGCCGTTTGCCTGGGGCGGGATGCTCGTCCTCCTGGTCAGCGGGATCGGGCGCCTCTCCGGCGGGATGCTTCTCTTTCGCCTCCCTCCCGGCCCCATCGCCCACGGCTCGATTGCCGTCCTGGCGGGTCTTTACGGAGCCCTTTTCCTGGCGGAGGACCCGCGGGCGCTTTTGCCGCTCGCGCTGACCGCCGCGGCCTCCGCCTCGATCAACTTCGGCGCCTTCTTTCACCTGATCTCCCGCGCCGGCCCCGCAGGTTCGCTGGGGACGCTGATCGGCCTGGTGAACATGATCGCCAATTTCGGGGCCGTGGCCTTCACCTTCCTCTTCGGCTGGTTCAAAGACACCCGCGGCTCCTTCACCGACGGCTTCCTCGTGCTCGGTGCGGTCTGTCTCCTCGCGGTCGGGCTCGGCCGGCGCCTGCTGTCCGCCCGGGGGGCGGCGGTGCGCTGAAGGGGGTCGGTTCCGCGCTTCCCGGGCGATCACGCGTCAAGGCCGCGTCGTCAAGGGGCGGAAATCGGGCGCACGATCACCGCGTCCCCTTCTTTTTGCGCACAGAGGACGCGGTCGAAGAGATCCCGCTGCAGACAATACACGGCGTCCTCGGCGGGGAGATAAGGATAGCGCCCGGAAGTGAAGAGCTGCGT
>Ga0073932_1005516_pt1 | contig 13683 bp, 10 predicted proteins | sample DewCreD2012metaG_FD_76967 | JGI IMG/M metagenome (GOLD analysis project Ga0073932, IMG submission 76967) | Hot spring sediment bacterial and archeal communities from British Columbia, Canada, to study Microbial Dark Matter (Phase II) - Dewar... ... | reverse complement strand
TCTATCCGCGTTCCCTCGACGGCGGTTAGTCTTGGAGCCTCGCCGCGATCTGACACCAAGAGGAACCCCACCTGATGGATGGCGCTATGCACCCGTCGATGGCTTGTGCCGAGGAGTCGCCGGTCGTGACGGAGCCGTTGGTCCGCGTCTCCCAGCCGTTCGTGGGGCAGTGGGCCCGGCTGGTGAGCACCACCAACTGGGAGAAAGGACGGATCATCCTGGCGTGGCGCAGGGCCCTGGAGGAACAAGGGCTGAGCGTCACGGAATATTCGGACGAGGCGTGGGCGCGGCTCGTCGGAGGCATCAGCAGCCAGCATGTCGGGCGGCTGCGACGCGTGTACCAGCGGTTTGGCAGCGTCTATCCGCAATATCCCGATCTGTACTGGAGCCACTTCTGCGCGGCACTGGACTGGGACGACGCCGAAATGTGGCTGGAGGGGGCCCAGCAGAGCGGCTGGTCGGTCACCCAGATGCAGCGGCAGCGCTGGCAGACGCTCGGGGGCAGCGAATCGCCTCCCAGCCCGCCGGCCGCGAGCGAGTGGGATGAAGATGCACCGCCGCCGCCGGCCGCCCCCATTGCCGCGTCCGCCCCGAGTTCGGCGAAAAGCGGCGGTCCGCCCGACGCGGCGTCCGGCCCCTGGATCGAAGGCCCGGACTTTGGCGAGGAGCTGGACGGGCGCTTGTCGCCGGTGGCCGCTCAGACGCCCGCGATGGTCGACTTCGCGGAGGCCGTGGCCCCTACGCCCCCACCTTTCGAGCACCTGCCTCCCTTGCCCGACGACCTGGCCGAAGCCCTCGACGCCCTCAAGGTGGCCATCGTCCGGCACCGCGCCGCCGGCTGGCAGGACGTCTCGCCCAGCGATTTGCTGCTGGCGCTGGACGGCTTAAAGGCGCTGGTCACCGCCGGCTCGTAGACGCCGGCGCGTAGGCCAGCGAGACTACCGCACAGCATGGACCTCGTAGCTTCACGCCGGCGAGGCCGTGCCAGAGACATGGTGCTGGCGATGACGTGCGAGCGAGGCCGTACCGGCGACACCGTGACCACTAAACCGTGTCTGGCTGCCAGGGGGGCTGCTGACGGGGAAAGCGTGCCTCCAGGGCCGACAGCAGCGATTCGGATTCGGCCTTGATTTCCAATAGCGCGCGGTGCGAAGGTTGCATAAAACCCTCCTCCACCGCCCGATCCAGTTGTCTGGCCAGCGGGTCGAAATAGCCACACACGTTCAGGCATCCGCACGGCTTGGCGTGCAGGCCGAGCTGGGCCCAGGTCAGCACTTCGCACAGTTCCTCCAGCGTACCCAGCCCGCCAGGCAGCGCGATGAAGGCGTCGGCCAGCTCGGCCATCAGCGCCTTGCGCTCGTGCATCGAACGCACGATCCTCAGCTCGGTCAGATGCGGATGTGCCAGCTCCCGGTCCACCAGCAACTGCGGGATCACGCCGATCACTTCCCCGCCGGCGGCCAAAGCAGCATCCGCCAGCACGCCCATCAGCCCGATGTGCCCGCCGCCGAACACCAGCCCCAATCGCCGCTGCGCCAGCAGCTGTCCCATCGTGGCGGCTGCCTGGGCATACTCCGGCCGCATCCCTCGCTGCGAGCCGCAAAAGACGCAAACCCGACGCAAGGCCGCTCTGGCTTCCATGGTCGTCGCGTGTTTACAACTTACAGGGTCAACACCCGGTCCCGCGCCGCCACCGCCCACGTGTCGACGACTCGTCCGCGCGCAACCACCGTCACCTCGCGATGCAGCGCGCAAGTCGGACAAATGTGCCGCGGTAAGGCCCACAAGGCGTCTCCAGGCCTGAACCGATCCGCCTCGGTTGTCTCGATCACCAGGTGTTCTTCGTTCTGAAGCACGCAGCGCGCGTCCGGCAGATCGGGGAAGAAGACGCGGTTGCCAGCCGGCGGGTCGCTCGCAACCGCCTTATAACCCAGGTCGAGCGTCACCCGCTGCGGCGTGGGCCGGCTGATGACCCGCGTCAGCAGCCAGGCCGCCGGAGTGAACCGCAAGTCCGGAAACGTCTGATGGTAGCCCCAGTCGTGGAAAATGACGGTGCCGGGACTCAGCTCCAAGCCCGGCTCGTCCAGCGCTGCCAGGATCGGAAACGACCCGCTCCCCCCGGCCACCACCTTCGGCACAGGCAGCCCACGCTGCTGAAGCTCCCGGCGCAGCGCCAGGGCCGGCTGGATCGACGCCATCACCGCCTGCCGACGCTCCGCCAGGTCGGTCTGGTGATTGTGCCCGTCGTACACATGCAGACCGGCCGGAACAAGACCGCGGGTGGCTGCCATCTGTTGATACAGCGCGAAAGCTTGCGGACCTGCAGGCACGCCGGTACGGTGTTGGCCGCAGTCGATATCCAGCAAAACCTCGACTTCACGACCAGCAGCGGCCAGGGCGCTTCCCAGCGCGGCCGTAGCCTGCGGATGGTCGACCGTCACCGCGAAGCGGACGTGAGGGTAGCGCTCGACGAACCGCACGACACGGCCGATGTTGGGCCCGACCGGGTTGTAGGCCAGGAAAATGTCTTCCGCTCCGGCCTGCGCCAGCATTTCCGCCTCGGCCAGCGTGGCACATTTGTGCCGAGTAACGCCACGGTCAAGCTGCATCTTCACGAGGGCCGGCATTTTGTGCGTCTTGCAATGCGGACGAAGCCGGTGCGGCGACCCGGCCACGCGCAGCATTTCCTCAAGATTTTTCTCGACCAGATCGCGGAAGACGACCAGTCCGGGGGACAGAATCGGGCCGACGTCAAGATCTTTTTCCGGAGATAAAATCATTGCACAGCGCCGCGAATAAAGGTTTTATTCCCGGTTTTTCGCCACCCGCGCGGCCCAAGCAGCGGTCAGACACGCTCGAATACGGTGGCGATTCCCTGGCCCAGACCGATGCACATGGTCGCCAGTCCGAGGTTGGCCTGGCGATCGACCATGGCGTGGATCAGCGTGGTAGCGATCCGGGCACCGCTGGCTCCCAAGGGATGGCCGAGGGCGATCGCTCCTCCGCGGACGTTGACCTTCTCTTCATCCAGGCCGAGCAGCCGGATGCAAGCAAGTGCTTGAGCCGCAAAAGCTTCATTCAGCTCGATCAAATCGATGTCGCGAAGGGTAAGTCCTGCTCGTTGAAGGACTTTCTGCACAGCAGGTACTGGCCCGGTGCCCATGACGCAGGGTTCGACGCCCGCCACGGCTGTCGCCCGAACCCGCACCAGCGGCTTCAGCCCCAGCGCCTTGGCTTTGGCTTCCGACATGACGAGCAGTGCAGCAGCCCCGTCGTTCAGGGGGGAACTGTTGCCGGCAGTCACCGTCCCGAGCTTGGGCAGGAAGGCCGGTTCGAGAGCCGCGAGCGCCTCCAGAGACGTATCGGGGCGGACGCATTGGTCGGTCGTTGCCAGAAATCGTTGCCCCTGCTCATCTTTCGCATACACAGGCACGATTTCACGCGCAAACTCGCCGCGGCTGTGGGCCGCTGCCGCCCGCTGGTGGCTGCGCAGTGCGAAAGCATCCTGGTCGCGCCGGGAGATATCGTGCGTCTGGGCCAGAAATTCGGCGGTGACGCCCATCAAGAGCGCTGCCCGGCTGGTGCGTTCAAACAGCTTGGGATTGATGTCCAGCCCGTGGTCCATCGGCAGGTGGTGCATGTGTTCCAACCCGCCCACGATCTGCACATCTTCAAAGCCGGCCGCGATCGCGTGGGCGGCCTGGTTCAGGGCCTGAAGGCTGGAACCGCACAGCCGGTTGACGGTGGTCCCGCCGGTGGTGACCGGCAGGCCGGCCATCAGTGCGATGCAGCGGGCGACATTCAGCCCTTGCTCGCCGGTCTGCTGGGTGTTGCCGAAGACGACATCTTCGATTTCGGCGGGATCGATGCCGGTCCGTTCCAGGAGGCGTTGGACGCAGGCCACGGCGAGGTCGTCGCTGCGGACCTCGCGGAACCATCCTTTCTGCGGATGGGCGCGGCCGATCGGCGTGCGGACGGCATCGACAATCACCGCTTGGGTCATGGCGTCCCTCCGCGGGGGTAGAACGTGCCGCCGGTGGCGGCTAGTTCCTTCAGCATCGGTGTGGGCTCGAAACGGGGCCCCAGCGCCTGGAGCGGCTCCAGCCGCTGCAGCAGCTTTGCCGCTCCGACCCGGTCGGCCCAGAAGAGCAGGCCGCCTTGGAACGCAGGAAAGCCCAGGCCGAAGATCAGGCCCAAGTCGACATCCCGCACATCGCGCACGATCCGTTCCTGGAGCATGCGAGTGGCTTCCAGTAGCATCGGCAGGAAGAGGCGGTCGATCAGCTCCTCGCGAGAAAAACGGCGCTCGCCCCGGCGGTAGGTGGCGAGCAGCGGTTCGAGATCGGGGTCGGGCTGGGCCCGGCCGCGTTTGTCGGTATAGCGATAAAAGCCGCGGCCGGACTTCTGCCCCAGCCGTCCCTGCTTGACCATCGCGGGAACGAGCGGCGAGCTGACCACGCGGTCGGGAAACGCCTGGTACATCACGATCCCGGCGTACATGGCCGTGTCCAGGCCGACCAGATCGTACAGGGCCAGCGGCCCCATCGGCATGCCGAAGGCGGTGGCGGCCCGGTCGATGGCCTCGATCGAGGCGCCTTCGCACAAAAGCTCGATCGCCTCGTTCATGTAGGGAAACAGCAGGCGGTTGACGAGGAAGCCCGGCCCATCGCCGACCACGACCGGCATCTTGCCGATGCTCTTGGCGACGGCCACCGCCGTGGCGACCGTTTCGTCGCTAGTCTGCGGGCCGCGGATCACCTCGACGAGCTTCATCCGCCGCACGGGATTGAAAAAGTGCAGGCCGCAGAACCGCTCGGGACGCGCTAAGTCCGCCGCCAGCCGGCGGATCGGAATGGTCGAGGTGTTGCTGGCCAGGATCGCCTCGGGTGCCAGCTTCGGCTCCAGACGCGCGTAGAGCGCCTTTTTCGCTTCTTCCTTCTCGACGATCGCTTCGATCACCAGGTCGCAGCGGGCGATCTCCTCGTCGCCGGTTGTGAGCCGCAGGTGCGGGGCCAGTTCGAGCGTCTTCTCCAGCGTGGGGCCTTTGGCCTGACGGTCGTAGGCCGCCTCTTCCAGCGCCTGCCGTGCTCCGCGGGCCAGTGCCTCGGCGTGCGCGTCGGTCAGTGCGACCGGCAGCTTGCGCTTGAGCACCGCCGCCGCGATCCCGCTGCCCATGATCCCGCTGCCCACCACGCCCACCGAGGCCACCGGGCGCGGCGCGACCCCCGGCCGATCCAGCCCCGTGTCGCGCTTGTTGCGATCGGTCAGGAAAAAGACGTTCAGCAGGGCTGCATTGACCGGCGTACCGAACAGCTCGGCCATGCCCTCCGCTTCCTGACGCAGCGCTTCCTCGACAGGAAGCTGGCATGTCTGGAGCATCCGTTCCAAGGCGGCTTGCGGCGCCGGGTAGTGGCCTTGCGTCTGCTGCTGGATGACGGCCGAGGCGGTGGCGCCGAGAAATGCCAGCTCGTTCGGCTCGAGCGTCGGTGGCTGCATCCGCCGCTGACGCTCCTTTCGGAAGGCCCCGCTGGCCTGATCGAGCCGCACCTGCGCCAGAGCTGCTTCTACCAATCGCTCAGGAGGAACTACGTCGTCGGCCAGGCCCACGGCCAAAGCGGCGCGGGGCGCCAGGCTCTCCCCCCCGGTGATCAATTCGACCGCAGGCGCCAGCCCCACCAGCCGCGGCAGGCGGACCGTCCCCCCCCAGCCTGGAAACAGCCCCAGCTTCACTTCGGGAAAGCCGATCTCTGTGCGAGGATGGTCGGCGAGGATCCGCCGGTCGCACCAAATGGCCAGTTCGGCGCCGCCTCCCACGCAGACACCTTCGATCGCCGCGACCGTCACGAACGGGCAGCGGGACAACCGGGCTAGGAGCGACTGCCCGCGACGGCAGACCGCGACGATCTCCTCCCGCGGCGCGCCTTGCGCCGCGACGAATTCGCGGATGTCGGCTCCGGCGATGAACATCCCCGGCTTGCCCGAGCGGATCACCAGGCCCGCCAGGTCGGTCCGCGCCTCCAGCGCATCCATGAGCTCGCTCAGCTCGTCCAAGACCGAGCGGGACAGCAGATTGGCCCCCTTGCCCGGCAGATCGAACGTCACCAGGGCCACGTCGGGCTGAGGGAACGTCAGACTCAGGGCACGCTCCATAGTGCAAGTTCCTGCGCATCGAGGCCCGGCGGAGGTAGGGCTGCCATCATGCTACTGGCGCCGGGCGAGCACGAGAACCGGGGTGCGAGGCCGGCGTGCCGTGTTTCGCGCTGGCCAGCGGCGTCCGGCGGTGTCTTGGCCAAAAACATCCTTGCCCAAGGGGGCTGCGCCGGCCGGTGCGGGTTTTCGACGCGGGCTTACTCCGTCACCTGGACACGCCTCAGTCCGCGGGCCAGGCGATCCAGGCAGCGGCTGTGCAGCCGGCTGGCCCAGGCCTTGCTGATTCCCAGCCGGTACGCCGTTTCGGTCAGCGACAGCCCTTCAAAATACGCCATGCGGATCAGTTGCCGTTCGTCCGAAGGCAACGCGTCGATCAGGGCGTGGAGGGTGCTCTTCAGTTCCTGATCCAGCACCGATTGCAGCGGGGTGGCATGCCCGTCGGCAGGTTCCAGATCGTCGGCTGCTTCTCCCTGAACTTGACTGAGCAGATAGACCATCGCCAGCCGCGGCCCGACGTTCGACAACCAGCTCGCTTCGTCGGCTGGCGCGGCCTGCACGTCTTCGGCGCTTTGCGCCAGGACTTCGTTGCTGTGCCGCTGGAACTTCGTGGCGGGCGTCGGCGGGCGGTGCAGCCAGATCATCTTGTGCACCCCCTCGAGGATCGCGCCGCGGATGCGGTAATAGGCGTAGGTGGAGAATTGGGTTCCCCGGCTGGGGTCCCAGTCCCGAGCGGCCTGCGCTAGCCCGATCTGGCCGTACGCGATCACGTCCTCCAGCTCGATATACCGTGGAAAACTGCGGTGCAGCCCCCGGGCGATCGCTTGCACCAGCCCCTGGTGCATGAAGATCAGTTGCTGGGGAGGCATCCGCACGTCGCTCATGGGGCGCCCTCTTGCAACCGATGCCAGAGCGCGGCCAGACGTTCCCGTGCCGACAGGTCCGCCAGGATCGCCTCGGCCACGACCCGGGCGGCGTGGGCCAGTAGCTCCTGCCGCCGGGCCAGCACCTCCAGCTCTTGCGCTAGGACGGTTTGCACCAGCGTCACCGCCACCGGCTCGAGCGTGAGCGGCCCGGCCGGCAACTGCCGCGCCGCATCGCGCAGCGCCTGCCACAGCTCGGGGTCGGCCGGTCCGACGTGGCCAAGCTGGTCGGCCGTCTGCTGGATCACTTGTTCCAGCGTCGTCTCGGACAGAGCCTCCCCTGGCGGCGGCGCCGAGGTGGTCTTGCGCAGCGCTTCGAAAGCCCGCTCGGGCGAAGGGGAGGGATCGGAAGAGAAGGCCATCGCCATTCCTTTCGCTCGGCACGGAGGTCTCACCGGTCGCTCGCCGCACCGCACGAGGTGCGGCAAGCGCCCGGCCGAGGCAACGTCAACCTGATCGCCAATACCGCACGACGGCGATCACCGTCGTCACGATCAACACCCCGCTGGCCAGCATGCCGGCTTTGGCCCACGCCTCGCAGGCCGCATTCCGCCGCACCGCCTCGTCGGTCCACTGCAAGTGGTCCTGGTTTTCCAGCATCCGGTCGCACAGCACGGCCTTGAGGAACCCCTTCAGCCGCTCGATCTCGCCCGTCGCGGCGAAATAGCAGCCGGCAAAGAGCATCGGCTGCTCGTCCGGTGCCTGCTGGCCGAATGCCTGGGAGAGGTACAGCTTGAGCAGGTCCACAAAACCGGTCCGCGTGCGGCAGAGCAGGTTGTAGAGCTTGCCATTGCCCGGCTTGTTGTAACCATCGGCCTGCTTGAACAGGTCGTAGATGTTCCCCTCGATCCGGTCGCAGGCGTGCACGGCCAGCGCTTCCAGCCGCTCGGGCGTGGCCGGGTTCCACGGCTCGAAGCGCATCCCGATCCGCTGTTCCATGGCCGGGCCCGCACCCACCCGACGCACCAGTTCCCCGAATCCCGCTTCGTGCTCCATCCCTCCGATCAGCGCCAGCACCGGGCAACGCAACAGCGCATGCTCCTGGATCGCCCGCAAGTCCTGCCGCACCGCCTGCGCCAGCGGGCGAACCTGCTCCACTCCCCGGCGCAGCAATCCGAAGGGGGCGACGACCATCACGCCGTTCAGCGGACAGAACGGGTCTCTCGCCCGCACCAGTAGCCGGCAGACGTGAGCCAGACGCTCGGACTGGAGGGTCTGTTCCGGCGGATCGAGCAGGACCGCCTGCTCTGCAGCGGGAGTACCCCATGGAGTGGGGGGGGCGGTTTGGCCCAGGTCCATCGTGCCACGGAGGTTGAAGGTCGGTGGAGGCGGAGTTTCCGTCGCTGCGTCGGCAGCCACGGCGGCCGTTGACCGAAGTGCTTCCCCAGATGTGACTTCCGGCAAGGTGGCTCGCAGCCCGGCCGACTGGGCCTCTCTCAACCGCACCGTGTCGTCGGGGGAACCGATCTGTTTTTTGCGGCCAGCCGCATCCGTAGCCAAAGCCACCAGCCGGCTGCATTGGCTGGCGTCGGTGAGCACCAGGTACACGATGTTCCACCGCTCGTCTTTGCGGAACGGATAGTCTTTGACGGCATAGAAATACAGCGGGTTGGAACCACCTTCGGGAGCGCCAAACACCGCGAAGGAGACGCCCGAGGCGTTCATCAGCGCTCGGACCTGCCGTTCGTTGCGCAGTCCCAGTACCAGGAACAGCGGGCAATCCGCCAGGCTGAGCCCTTCGCGGGCCAGCGCCGCCACGCCTTCCTGCCAGGCACGGTCGATGTCGGCGAACTGCGACGCACGCCCTTCGGTCCACAGCCGGGCCGCCAGATAAACCACCGGCGGGGTGACCAGCGTCAGCACGGCCAGCGGCAGGGTATAGCGCCACAGCACCGTGCCCAGGTCGGGATTGTCGGAGCGGACCCAGGGGCTGGACAAAAGCGTGGCGACGAGCGTGAGCAGCCCCATGAACAGGGCCACGGCGAAGGCGGCCTGGACCGCCACGGCTCGTTGTCGTACGGCGCGGGACGCGGCCAGCAGGGCCACCGGCGCGGCGAAGAGGAGCTGGAACGGGTAGCACAGGATGTCCAGGGCACGTCGGAAGAGCACCACGTCGTCACTTTCCTCCTGCGATCGCGTTTCCTGAGGGGTATTCCGGGGACCATCGGGGCGGACGGCTCGGCGCCCCAGCGGTCGTTCACGCGGACGATCGACTTCTCTTTCCGGGCATCGGTCCCTGAAGGCGCAAGGGGAGGGTCACGCGGCTGCGGGGCGCAGCACGACGTACAGGGTACCCGCGGCGATGGCCGCCACGATCGCCAGCAGCAGGCTCGTACCCAGCAGCATCTGCTTGCCATACCGCGGCGGGGCCACGTCCCCGGGCCGCCGGGCGTCGGTGATCGGAGGCAGCTCGCGGCCCAGGCGGACGGCGTGGGCGTATTGCTGCACCCAGCCGCGGAGGTCGGGCGGCAGCCCCAGCGACTGGATGATCCGCGCTTTGTCCTCTTCCGGTAGGTCCTCATAGAACCCGCGGAAGCCCAACATCACGCAGACGTAGAACACCTCCAGCGCGTCTTTGGACGGCAATTTGGCTGCCTCGCGGGCACGCTCGAAAAACACGACATTGGCCAGCCCCTGGCCCCAGTAGTCCAGTTCCAGCGAATGGGCATGCCACCACTCGCGTCCCTCCCACGGCCGGACTTTGGCCAGCTCCGAGTCGATCCAGGCATACAGGGCGTAGCGGGCCAGATCGGTCCATTCCGGCGCCTGCCCGAGCTGGGCGCTGGCGGCGTCGAAGCACTTGACGAGCTGCGCTTTGGCTTCGGCCGGGTCGACACGCTGGCCGCTGTCGATCCGGTCGATCAGATCGAGGGCGCAGGCGAAGATCGGGTCGACCGCTCGCGCAAATCGCGGACTCACGTTGTTTCTCCTCGGCAACCCACTTCGGCGAAATGGCGGCGCCTGATGACGTTCATTGCCGCCGCGGCGGCACCGCAAACAGCGCGAACTGCAAGATCACGTTCTGGCCTTTCACCGCCACGACCAGATCATGCTTGCCTTGCAGGCTCTCCAGGTTGCGGATCAGGTGCGTGTTGAGGCGCATCGCCAGGTTCTGTTCCCGCTGGACGTAGGGCCAGGCGTCGTTGTCGCGCCGCACTTCGTAGTACAGCCAGTGCCCCCCCGAAGGCAGATTGCGCGGCACCTGGGTCACCGGTTCCAGCCGCAGCCCGGGGTGGAAGGCCCGCTTGTAATAATCGACCATGCTGGCGCTGCCGAACTTCCAGTCCAAGTTCATCGCCCCCGGTTTGAGCAGTTCCCGGACCTCGTTTTCCGGCAGATTGCCGCGGTTGACCCCCACATACCAGTTCCAGCCTTCCGCCAGCCAGCGCGGGTCGAGCTGCACCTGCATGCCCGGGCCGGCCCCCACGAAAAACCGCCGCTCGACCTTCGCCTCGCGGTCGCGGCGCAGCACCTCCTCGATCTGATCCTTGATCCACTTGAACACGGGATACAGGTTGTCGTGATCGTAGCGCGGAAACTCGGGACAGCGCCGGCTGGGCGTGAACAGCGCAAGCTGCCCGATCACCCGGCACAGCTCCCGGTAGGCCTCCAAGGGATGCACCCCCGCCGTAAACGTCAGGCTCGACACCGCCGCGTACGCCTCGTTGAGCCGTAAGAGCAACAGCAGGTTCTGCATCTCTTCCGGGTCGCGCGAGGCCAGGGCCACATCCAGCGCGGAAACCTGTTCGCTGAGCACCTGGATGCTCTCCCCCAGCCGGTCGTAGATCACCCGCAAGATGTCGCGGCTCAGCCGCGGCCAGGCCTCGATCGCAAGTAGCGGCGGGATGTATTCCGGGTCCAGCTCCGGAGCGGAGCCGGCGCTGCCCGCGCGCTTGACCTGGGCGATCGGCAGCACCTCGTAGCCCGTGTGCGACTGCGTCGACAGCAGCAGTTTGACGTTCAGCGCCCGGAACGTCACCTCCTCGCTCTGGCTGCCGTCGGTCTCTTCTTGGACGCTGAGGGCCGTGCTCACGTAGCGGGCGTCGTCCTGGCTCCGCTCGCGGGCCACATTCACCCGCCCCAGCTTCAGCCGCGGCACCGCCAGAAACACCCGCACGCGCGCCTCTTGCTCGAAAGCGTCCTTCAGATCGGCACTGTCCAGCACCGTGCCGCTCGTCGCTTCTCGGATATCCAGGCGGTCCGGCTCCTGACCTACCTCCAGGTCGAGGATCGTGCCGTCGCGCATCCGTGCCCGGCAACTGTTGAGCTGGAACTGGTGGTTGGCGATTGCTTCTTCGCTGATCGACGCGCTGCGCAGCCCGTAGTAGTACGGGTGGTCGAGCTGCTGCTGGAGGGCCACCAGCTCGGCCCAGTGCCGATCGGCCGCCTGGAAATGCTGCGGCCGCAGGAACATTCCCTCGTACCAGAGGACGGGCAGATGACGCATGGGGCGACTCGCGGACAAACCACACGGACCGGGCGGCAGCCGCGTTGGCATTTGCGGGCAGCCGCGTTGCGGCCGATTATAACGCCAGGCTGTCCTCCGGGACTATCACACTTGCCACCCTTGGCTGACCGCTTCGAGGCGCCGCCTGCCCGGGCTGCTCCGGCAAGAGGTTGCCGCCCCGGCACTGACGACTGCTCGCACCAACTGGCCGGGGCGAGCGGGCATCAAGACGCGCTGGTGAACCGGCCCGCGCGCCCGCCGTGGCCAGCGCTGCTTTGACTTTTCCCGTAGCTTTGGGGTACCCTAAAAGCCATGTTCATGCGGAGTTGGTCCTTGGAGTGGGCGTCAGGACCGTGGGTGCCCTGCCGCCAGCGATCTGGTGGTCTCGCCAGGCCACGGACGGCAGCCCTGCCCGCGGCGCGACGGCTGGCATCTGGCGTGCTGCTGCTGGCGGCTGCATGCCTTGCCTTGCCTGCCGCGGAAGCCGACGAGTACAGCCCGCAGGAGCGGGCCCATTGGTCGCGGGTTCCGCCGCGGCCGAGCGTGCCGCCGGAGGTGGCGGTCGATGCAGCTCTGGCGGAGGAGTTCGTCCGCACGCCCATCGATCCGTTCATCCTCCAGCGGCTGACGAAGGCGGGCCTGACACCTTCGCCGCAAACCTCCCGGAGGGTTCTGATCCGGCGGCTGTCGTACCAGTTGCGTGGTTTGCCGCCCGAGCAGGAGGAGATCGCTGCCTTCGAGGCGGATGAGCATCCCGACGCCTACGAGCGGCTGGTCGATCGGCTGCTGGCCGACCCGCGCTATGGCGAAGCGTGGGCGGTCCACTGGCTGGATGTGGTGCGGTACGCCGAGAGCGAAGGGTTCGAATACGACCGCCATCGGCCTGGCGCGTGGCGCTATCGCGACTGGGTGATCGAGAGCTTCAACGCCGACCTGCCGTACGACCGTTTCGTCCTGGAGCAGGTCGCTGGCGACGAGTTGTCTGCGGAGGAAGGCGGCGGCCCCGCGGCTCAGATCGCGGCGGGTTTCCACCGCCTGGGGCCTGTCCGCCGCAACGCCGGCAATCGCGAGGTGGCCTTCAGCCGGCACGAAGTGCTCACGGAAATGACCGACGCGATCGGCCTGGTCTTTCTGGGGCTGACGCTGGGCTGTGCGCGCTGTCACGACCACATGTTCGACCCGATCCGCCAGCGGGACTACTATGCCCTGCAAGCCTTGCTGGCCGCCACCCACGAACACGACATCCCCCTGGCCGACCCGGAAACCGTCGCCCGCTGGAAGGCCGAGCACGAGGCCGTGCAGGCGGAAATCACGCGGCTGCGGGAGCAGCTCGACCAGGCCGAGGGTCCCTTGCGTGAGCAGCTTGCCATGCAGCTCAAAGCGGCCCAGCGGCGATTGCCTCCGCCGCTGCCCACCATCTCCAGCGTCCACGAGGATCCCAGTCAACGGACCGTCGTGCAGCTTCTGTACCGCGGCCAGACCGACCAGCCGCGGGGCGTGGTCGAGCCGCGCTTTCTGGGCGTGCTCCTGCCGCCCGATGCGCCCAGCCTTCCCCCTGACCTGCCACGGCCGCGTCTGGCACTGGCCCGCTGGCTGATCGACCCGGCCCATCCGCTCACCGCCCGCGTGTATGTCAACCGCCTGTGGCAGTATCAGTTCGGGCTGGGACTCGTCGCCACGCCCAACGATTTCGGGGTCAATGGCAGCCCCCCCAGCCATCCCGAATTGCTCGATTTTCTGGCCCTCGAGCTGATCCGCGGAGGCTGGTCCACCAAACGCCTGCAGCGGCTGCTGGTGACCAGCGGCACTTTCCGGCAAAGCTCAGGACGCGAAGCTGCCACGGCCGGCCGCTCTTCCGCAGGTGACGCCCCAACGCGAGACGCACGTAGGTCATCCTCGACCGTTTCTGTCTCGAACTTGTCCAGCTCGACGCCGACAGCAAAGCCGCGGCCGATCGACCCGCGGTTGATCGACCCGGACAACCGCCTGTTGTGGCACTACCCGCGGCGTCGCCTCACCGCCGAGGAGCTGCGAGACACGCTGCTATGGGTGGCTGGCCGACTGGAAGGGACCATGTTCGGTCCCAGTGTCATGGTGCCCGTTCCGCGGGACCTGGTCGAGCTGCTCTACGACCCCGCGCAGTGGCAAGTCACCCCCGACGCGCGG
>Ga0073932_1005515_pt1 | contig 13686 bp, 13 predicted proteins | sample DewCreD2012metaG_FD_76967 | JGI IMG/M metagenome (GOLD analysis project Ga0073932, IMG submission 76967) | Hot spring sediment bacterial and archeal communities from British Columbia, Canada, to study Microbial Dark Matter (Phase II) - Dewar... ... | reverse complement strand
TGGTGAGCCTCGGCATCAAGAACCTCAAGGGGACCATTGATATCCCGTCGCGGAAGAAATGCCACAGCCCGGGACCGGGGCAGGATCTTCACCGCATGGTCTCGAAGCTCTTTGTTCCCATGCCCCCCATGTTCACGCTTCTGGACGGGATCTATACGGCCGAGCGCGGCCCAAACGTGGACGGCCAGGCCAGAAGGAGCAATCTCCTTGTGGCCTCCTCAGATCTCTTGTCCGCCGACCTGGTTGGCGCCAGAATACTGGGGTTTGATCCCGGAAAAGTCCCCCACCTGGTCTATGCGGGTCAAGCCCTGAATCGACCTGTGGATTTGTCGAACGTGGAGGTGGTGGGAGATAAGATTGAGGATGCGGTTTCACCCCACGAGTGGACCTTCCCCTACAATGACGACGGCACCTTGCCCCTGGCCATGGAAAAGATGGGAATCCAGGGGGTGTCCTACCGTAAATACGACGACACGATTTGCACCTATTGTGCAGGATTGACAAGAGTGATGTTGATGGATATTGCACGAGCCTGGAAGGGGACTCCTTTTGATGACGTGGAGATCCTGACGGGTAAAGTGATGCAGGCGGCACCGGGCAGAAAGAAAACCCTGCTGCTCGGGAAGTGCATATACGAGGCGAACAAGAACAACCCGAACATCAGGGAAATGATCGCCGTGAAAGGCTGCCCGCCCTCCCACATGGCCATTTTCAGAGCGCTTCGTCAGGCCGGGATTCAGGCCGATCAAGACCTCTTTGAGCACATGGACAGGGCCATGGGGGTCCACATGAGGAAATATCAGGGAAAACCCGAATTCGACGAATCGTTTTACCAGGTCGCTGAATCGTGACTAAGGGCACTCTCAGCAATGCTTTCTCCATCATGGTGAAAATGAAAAATCTCCTCTGGTGTGCTGTGCGATAACCTAAGAATCCCCTCCCCCTCGATGGAGGAGGGTCAGCCCGCCAAAGGCGGGTAAAGGTGGGGGTGGAAGAGTTGCTTGTTTCCCCCTCCCCTTTGTCCCCTCCCGCCGGGGGAGGGGAGAGTCGTAGTCGCGCGGAGTCCCAGAGGGTGATCGTGGGCATTGGGTTGGAGAGGGAGGGAGTCATGGAATTGACGCAGACGAAATATGAGATTGAAAACGGGATTGCCGTGGTCACGCTCTATCGACCTGAGCAACTGAACGCTTTCACGCACACCATGCGAAGGGAGCTCGTCGAGATCTTTGCTGCCGCCGATCAGGATGACTCGGTCCGTACAGTGGTGGTGACGGGCTCGGGCAAGGCCTTCTGCGCTGGAGCGGATCTGTCCTCCGGGGGATCTGCTTTTAATCGGAGCGAACAGGAAGGTCGAAAAGTGGGGATCTCGGAACACCGGGACGGTGGCGGCCAGGTGGCTCTCGCCGTTTTCAAGTGCCGAAAGCCCGTGATCGCGGCGATCAACGGCCATGCCGTGGGCGTTGGCATTACCATGACCCTGCCCATGGACCTTCGGATCGTCTCGGAGGAGGCAAAGATCGGGTTTGTCTTTACCCGGCGCGGGGTTGTGCCGGAAGCGTGCTCCTCGTGGTTTTTGCCGAGAATCGTGGGGATTTCCAAAGCCGCGGAATGGATCTACACGGGAAGAGTCTTCCGCGCTTCAGAAGAGGCCGCATCCGGTCTTTTCAACTACGTGGTGCCCCAAGGGCACGTGTTGGACAAGGCCATGAGGATCGCGCAGGAGATCGCACAAAACACCTCCGCTGTGTCCGTGGCCCTCAGCAAGGCGCTCTTGTGGCATGGCCTTGCAGAGGGAGATCCGCAATCGGTCCATCTGGTCGACTCGCGCTGTTTCTACTGGATGGGGCACGAGAGGGATTCTAGGGAAGGTGTTGAAAGCTTCCTGGAGAAAAGATCGCCGAAGTTCGCCATGAAAGTGTCCACCGACATGCCTGACTTCTATCCCTGGTGGAAAGAACCGAAAGTTTAGAAGGCTACTGAAAAACTTCCTCACTCCTCATAACTCATTCGTCAATCTAGGAGCCGAACAAGCCCATGTCCCCCTTCGCGTCGAGGGCCATCTGCGCTCACCTGCCGAGATTACGGGTTTGACCGAGAAGGTTGCATCGTTTCTTGCAGTAAATGTAAGGGCCATAGGAAGTGAAGCAACGGGAACGCATAAAGAAAATGGAACAGAGCTATATCTGTGCAGGAAAAGGCTTCTGCCGCGTTCAAGGGCTGAGGTCAAGAATTCACTCAGGGAGTGACTGGATTGAAAACCCAAGAAGAATAAAAAAAGCTTGACATGGTATTTTATGTTCAATAATATGAATTGTAATTTCATAATGTGAAATAGAGAGGCGGGATCATGAAGCTCAGTTCAGTTGACAAGAGTCTTCAGGTCATTGAGACGCTACGCAAGAATCCGCAAGGGCTGAGCATTGCTGAACTGAGTCAGCTGCTAGGATTCCCTCCAAGCACAACACACCACATCCTGAGCACCTTCCGCCCCTATGACTATGTGGCTCAAAACCCGGAAACGAAAAAGTACACCCTAGGCTTCAGGTTTCTTTCGATCAGCACCTCCATTTTGGAGAACCTGGACGTCCGGAAAACCGCCTACATGCATCTGCGCAAACTGCACGAGAAATGTCATGAGGCGGTCCACCTTTCCATTCTCAGAAACGGCCAAGTCACCTATATCGATAAAATTCAGGGGTCAAGCGGATTGAGCCTTGCCACGTATATCGGTTTCAGCACGGATCCCCACGCTGCTGCGGGCGGTAAGGTGCTTTTGTCTGAGTTAACTTCAGAGGAGATCAAAAACATTTACAAGAATAGACCTCTTAAGAGATATGGCAAGAACACTATCACAAGCATGAAACAGCTCCTTGAGGAAATTAAAAATATCAGAAAGCAGGGATATGCCCTCGACAACGAAGAGTATTACGAGGGTGTCCGGTGTGTTGCTTCCCCGATCAGAGCCGGGGGCCGCATTGCGGCCGCTCTAAGCATCACCGGTTCGATTTTCAGTATGACTATGGAGCGGATCAATCGGGAGTTAATCGCAATGGCGATCGGAACTGCAAAAGACATCTCTTCTGAACTCCGCTGGTAAGCCGATTTTTTTTGTGAATTGCATGAAACCGCATTTCATATTATGAAATTATGGGATCTGATGAGGCCTCTATGAAGGAAATATGTATTCATGGAAGGGGGGGGCAAGGGTCTCTTGTATTGGCCCAGTTCATGGCTATTGCAGCCCTGGAAGACGGCAAGTATGGAAGCGCTTTTCCCTTTTTGGGGGGTGGAGGCGAAAGGAGAGGAAAGCCGATCGTGGCATTTTGCCGATTGAGCGACCAGCCTATCCGCGCAAGAAGCCGTGTCTGCAACCCAGACTACGTTATCGTGCAAGATGCAACCATCTTTGGCGAAGTGAACCTCCTGGAAGCAATCCGGCCTGAAGGATTGGTCCTCGTGAACACAGACAAAACCCTCGAAGAAATCCCGCTTCGCAACAGTCCGGTTCGGATTTTCACCTTCTCGGCAGACAAAATCGCCCGGAAGATTCTGGGACGCCCCATAATGAACACTGCACTATTAGGGGCCTTTGCGGCTGTGACCAAAGAATTGAGCCTGGAGGCTGCGCTCAAAGCGGTGCGCAGCAAGTTCCCGGGTGCTCTTGGGGAAAAAAATGCTCAGGTTGTCCGAGAGAGTTACAACACCCTCGCGGAGGCAAAACAATGAAAATCACGGTGGGAGCGGTAGTTCAGGGAAAAAGCTCTCTAGCTTATAAGACCGGCAACTGGCGGGATCAGAGGCCTGTGCTTGACGTTGATCGCTGTAAAGCGTGCGGTCAATGTGAAGAAGTCTGCCCGGACAGTGCGGTGCATGTGATCAATGAGACTTATGTGATTGACTACGATTTCTGTAAAGGTTGTGGACTGTGTGCTTATGAATGCCCTGCGCAAGCGATCGAGATGGTAAAAGAGGAGAAGTGACATGCGGAATGTTAAGGTGCTGGAAGGTTCCGAAGCCGTCGCTTTTGCCGTGAAGGCGTGTCGCCCCCACGTCATTTCCGCCTATCCAATCAGCCCACAGACCCATATCGTCGAGCGGCTCGCGCAGATGCGGGCTGACGGTGAACTCGATGCGGAATATGTGAGGGTTGAATCGGAGTTCTCCGCGGCCAGCGTGATCAGCGGAAGTTCCGCAGCAGGGAGTCGTTCTTATACGGCCTCTTCCTCCCAAGGTCTACTTCTGATGACGGAGGTCCTTTACGCGAGCGTCGGTCTCCGCCTGCCCTTTGTGATCACTGGGGTTAATCGAGCCATCTCCGCTCCGATCAGCATCCAAGTGGACCATCAAGATACGATAAGTCTGCGGGATTCCGGGGTCATACAGATCTACGTGGAGAGTAGCCAGGAGGCGTATGATGCGCATATCGCCGCGTTCAAGATCGCCGAAGATCCAGGCATTTTGCTTCCGGTCATGGTATGCATGGATGGGTGGATCCTCACCCACTCCTACGAAAGGGTGTCCTTCATGGAGGAGGCTGAAGTGGATCGCTTCCTTCCTGCCTTCCGACCTCTTCATTTCCTCGATGAAAAAAATCCCAAGACTTGGGGATCTTATGCCGAAGACAATGTCTTGATGGAATTCAAGTATTCCGTCCAAAAGGCGATGCTCCATGCAAAAACCCGAATCAAGGAGATTTTCTCCGAGCTTTCGAAGATTACCGGTCGCGACCATGGGGACCTAATCGAGACCTACCGCACAAAGGGCGCTGAAGTGGTGCTCGTTGCCATGGGGTCCATGGCAGGGACGATCAAGGATGTGGTAGATCGCCTAAGATCTGAAGGCACATCCGTTGGACTGGTTAAGATCCGATGCTACCGGCCGTTCCCGCATGAGGATCTATGGGAGGCGATCAAAGGCGCTCGTGTTGTCGCGGTCATGGAGGCCGATTTTTCGATGGGGAGCGAGGGGGCTGTGGGCATGGATCTCAAGGCCAAAGTGTGCGGACGACCGGATGCTCCACTCGTGCTGGACTTCATCACGGGCCTGGGCGGCAGAGAGGTCAATCAGGAAATCATAGAAGGAGTGGTTGCTGAGGCCCAAAAAGCCATGATCAATAAATCGACCTTTGTGGAATCTTGCTGGATGGGCTTGGACCCAACCATTGTTCCTTAGGAGTGAACCATGGAGAAAAAGGCGGTTCCCCAATCAGATGCATTTGTTTCAGGTCATCGAGCCTGCCAAGGATGCGGAATGGCTCTCAGCGTGAAACACATTTTGAGAGCGACGGGCAATGAGGTGATCGTTGTTTCTCCCACCGGGTGTCTCGAAACCTTCACGTCTCCTTATGGATTCTCCCCTTGGGGAGTCCCCTGGATTCATCATCTCTTTGAGAACGGACCCGCCATCGCCTCAGGTATCGTTGCAGCGCTCAGAGCTCAGAAAAGAGAACATGTCAGAGTGCTGGCTATCGGTGGAGATGGGGGGACTTTCGACATCGGGTTTGGCTCCCTGTCAGGGATGCTCGAAAGGGGAGATGATGTGCTCTACATCTGCGTGGACAATGGAGCCTACATGAATACCGGGGGACAGCGCAGCGGGGCAACCCCCACCTATTCGTCCACAACCACGGAACCCGCCGGCAAAATGTCAAGAGGAAAAACTCAGCTCAAAAAGGACCTCCCCATGATTATCGCTGCCCATGGAGCACCCTATGTGGCCACTGCCTCAGCGGCGTACATCAAAGACTTACAGAAAAAGGTCAAGAAAGCAATGACCATCAGGGGTTCCCGCTACATTCAGGTTGACACGCCATGCCCTTCGGTGTGGGGTTTTCCATCCGAGCGCACGCTGGAGGTGGGACGGTTGGGGGTGGAGTGCGGTCTCGTTCCTCTATTCGAAATGGAAGAAGGGAGGGTCACGAGCGTGAAGAAAATCAAGAAAAGAATCCCTGTGGAGAACTATCTGAAAGCTCAAGGACGGTTTAAGCACCTGTTCGCGGAAGGGCACGGGGTGAAAGAGATTAAAGAGATTCAAGCCATGGCGGATGCGAATATCAAGAGGTACCAGCTATTGAAAGAGGACAAGGCTGGCAAGACCACGACAAGATGACTCTTGAGGGACAAGGAACCGGATTAGATTTCGTGTTTCCCGTGAAGTGAAAAGAGCATTTTGGGGAAATCCGACTTCAAGGAGGTTTGAAATGATCCTGGACAAGTTTCGACTTGAAGGCAAGGTGGCGGTGGTGACCGGCGGGACAACTGGGATCGGGAAGGGGATTTCTATCGCCTTGGCAGAGGCCGGAGCCAATATTTTCTCTGTAAGCCTGATGCAAGATCAGGATATCGAGGAGCGGGTGGTTCGACTGGGTCGTAGGTATCGATATCAATATGCTGACCTCTCCGTTCGTGAGCAGACCAAGAAAATCATTCCTTTTGTTCTGGAGGACATGGGACGTGTCGATATCCTGGTCAATTGTGCAGGGATTGGCCCGAGATTTCCCGCGGAGCAATATCAAGAAGATCAGTGGGATAAAGTTGTGGAGATTGATTTGACCGCGGCATTTCTGCTCTCTCAGGCCGCGGGTCAATACATGCTCAAGGCAGGAAAGGGGAAAATCATCAATATCTCATCCATTCTTGGTTTCCAGGGGGGTATCAACAATGCGGCCTATGCTTCCTGCAAGCACGCGATCGTCGGCCTGACCAAAGCTATGGCTAATGACTGGGCAAGCAAGGGGATCAACGTGAATGCCATCGCCCCTGGGTACTTCGCCACTGAATTCATTGCCGCCCTCATGCAGAATCCGGAACGGACAAAACTCATCTTAGGAAGAGTCCCTGCTGGCCGTTTCGGTCAGCCTGAGGATATCGGAGGAGCCGCCGTGTTTTTGGCTTCGCAGGCTTCCGACTTTCTTCACGGTGTCGTTTTGCCGGTCGATGGTGGCTGGCTTTCTTGGTGAGATGCAGGTGGGCAAGTTCGATTATCGAAAGCCCCAGGTCGTGCGGGTGCATTCAAGAACATTCCAAATTTCTTTCATCAGGGAGGAACGGGGGTAGGGAGGGAAATGAAATTGATACAAGTGAAGGTAGACGGACAGAATGTGGAGGCACAGAAGGGGAGAACGATCCTGGAAGTGGCGAAGCAAGTTGGGATTGAGATACCCACGCTCTGCCATAAGAAGGAGTTAACTCCTTTTGGAGGATGTCGGCTCTGTGTGGTGGAAGTGGAGGGGCGGAATCAGTTGGTGGGATCATGTCACACTCCAGTTGAAGATGGAATGGTGATTCAAACGCGTTCTGCGAAGGTAATGGCATCGCGTAAGATGACGATGGAGCTGTTGTTCGCGGGACACACAGGTCCCTGTGTGACGGATCGGAGGGCAGTGGAATGTGAACTGCACAACTTGGCCTCTGCCATAGAGTCGGGACCTCCGAGATTTCGTGTGAAATCTCCGAGGGTTTACCGTTTGGAGGATGTGAGTCCGTATGTGTGGCGGGACATGTCGAAATGTATTTTGTGTGGAAGGTGTGTGCGCGCGTGTCGGGAGATTGCGGGGCAGGAGGTTTACAGCACAGCGTACCGGGGGTTTCGGAGCAAGGTGGTCGTGGATTTTGATGAGCCGCTGAACAAAGAGGTTTGCAAGGATTGTGGGATCTGTGTGGACTATTGTCCGACGACGGCATTGAAATGGCTGGGGGGACAGAAGGGGCGGATCAACGGTGAAATGAAAGCAAAACCTGCTCCGGCGCTCAAAGCCAGGGAGTCGCTTCTTGGGATGCTGGAGGCGGAACAAAGAAAGAGGGGAGGTGTGTCTCGGGGGGCCATGGTGGAGATGGCGAGCAAGCTCGGCATGCCTTTGAATGAAGTTTATGGGGTGGCGACTTTTTATGCTTTTATCTCGGTGGTTCCCGGTGGTCGAAACGTGATTCGGATATGCAAGAGTCTGCCCTGTTTGATGAAGGACGGGCGGATGATCATCGATGCCGTGCGGAAGGAATTGGGGATTGGGCCTGGGGAGAGCACGGGAGACGGCAAGTTCTCTTTTGAGCTGACCAACTGCATTGGGGCTTGTGATCAGGCTCCCGCCATGCTCGTGAACGATGATGTGCACGGAAACCTATCTCCCGAGAGAATTTCGGGAATACTCAAGGCCTACCATTAGGAGATCGAGGCGGGGAGGATAGATCATGCCTGAAAGACGGATAGTATTGAAGAATTGTGGAGCAATCGATCCTGGCGATATCAGCGCTTACCTGAGAAGGGATGGGTTCAAAGGGCTGGAGAAGGCAAGAGCGATAAAGCCCGAGGCGGTGATCGAGGAGGTGAAGAAGTCGGGGCTGAGGGGCCGGGGAGGAGCTGGGTTTCCGTGTGGAGTGAAGTGGGAGTTGGCGAGGAAGAGTGAAGGACGGGAACGCTTTCTCATCTGCAATGCGGATGAAGGGGAGATGGGTACCTTCAAGGACAGGTATATTATCGAAAACGATCCTTTCGTGCTCATGGAGGGGATGGCGATTGCCGCCTATGGGATTGGTGCGAGTAAGGTCTATATCTATCTTAGAGGAGAGTATCGTTATCTTCTTTCAAAAATCAGGAATGCCTTAAACCAGACACAAGAAAAGGGCCACTTTGGGGATTTGGAGGTGGAGGTTTGTGAAGGGGCTGGGGCGTATGTTTGCGGTGAAGAATCGGCCTTGATGAACTCGATTGAAGGGAAGCGTGGGGAAGCGAGGTTCAGGCCACCCTATCCGCCCACTCGGGGGCTGTGGGAGCAACCCACAATCATCAACAATGTGGAGACGTTGTGCAATCTTCCTGGGATCATGCTGCACGGGGCTGAATGGTTTGCATCCATAGGGACAGAAAAGAGCAAGGGGACGAAGATTTTTTCAGTGAGCGGAGATGTGCAACGGCCCGGTATTTATGAATTGGAGATGGGGAGCTCCTTGGAGGAACTGGTAATGGAGTTGGCCGGGGCCAAGGATGTGAAGATGGTGCAAGTGGGGGGGGCGACGGGTCGTATTCTTCCTCGGTCCATGATCGATACCCGCTTGTGCTTTGAGGGAGTGCTGGGGTCTGGCGGGGTGGTGGTGTTTGATCGGAGCCGCGATGTGATTGAGATGGTCTATCGCATGGTGGAGTTCCTTGAGGAGGAATCGTGTGGAAAGTGTGCGCCCTGCCGTGAAGGGACAGAGGTGATGGTGGAGATTCTAGGGCGGCTGAAGAGCGGCGATGGCGTTGAAGGGGACCTGGAGGTTTTGAGGGATCTGGCGGAGGTGATGAGGGGGAGTTCTTTGTGCGGTCTTGGTCAGGGGACCCCGATTCCGGTGCAAGACAGCCTGGAGCATTTCAGGGGGGAGTATGAGACGCGCATTGCCCAATCGCAGTTTATCCGAAGCGTGAGGGGGTAGGGGAAATGTTTTTCCTGATGCTAATGAGAAGGAGGTCATGAGGGATGAAGAAGTACACATGTCCGTATTGCTCCATGGGATTTGCCTCGGTGGAGGGATTGAAAGAGCACGTGGTGACGGGGCATCCATCGGAGCCTCTTCCAGAGCCGGAAGGGCTGGTGAGCTTCACGGTGAACGGGAGAAAGTACAGTCTAAGTGTGGAGCCTCAGTGGACCCTGTACTATGTGATTCACGATGTCTTGGGTTTGACGGGGGCGAAGATGTTTTGTGATCGGGGGGCCTGTGGTTCCTGTACGGTGATCATGGATGGCAGACCAATCCTCTCCTGCATGACTTTGGCGATAGAATGTGGAGGTAAAAATATCGAGACGGTTGAGGGGATCGCAACCAAGAAACATCCTCTCATCGATGCCTACGTGAAGCATCACTGCATGCAGTGTGGGTATTGCACGCCGGGGTTTGTGACGACGGCGAAGGCTCTTTTGGATAGGAATCCGGATCCCACCGAGGAGGAGATCCGGGCTGCTCTGGGAGGCAATCTCTGTCGCTGTGGGACCTATCCCCAGCATCCGACTGCGGTGCTGGACGCAGCCAAAACCCTACGCAAAGGATGATGACCATGGCGGAGAAAATGAAAGGTGACTATGAAAAAATAAGGTCTGACGGCCAGTATCGAATTGGCCCCGATATCCCCACCATCACGTACGATGCTATTGGTCGCAGGGGAATCACACGGATGGACGGGTACGAAAAGGCTAGCGGACAGGCTGTCTATACCAGAGATGTTCAAATTGCCGGCATGCTGCACGCAAAGGTCATGGCATCGCCTTATGCCAGGGCTAGGATCGTGAGTTTGGACACCAGCTCTCTTGAGGCAAAACCTGGAGTGAGGGCGTTCATACGGTTCGACGACCAAGAGATCAAAGGAAAAATGCTGAACGGGAGCTATTTTGGCCCCGAATGGGTGTGCCCGGACATTGCAGGCTGGGCTCTGAAGCCTGTGCGGCCTGTTCTTGGGGATGAGGCCTGGTATGAGGGGCAGCCTCTCGGGTTAGTGGTCGCAGCAGACAACGAAGATGTCGCCGTTGAAGCGCTTTCTCAGGTCAAGGTGGAATGGGAACAGTTTCCCTTTGTACTTGATCAGGAGTCGGCCCTGGCGGCAGAGGCGCCCGTCTTGAGACCTGACGCCAAGGACAACTTGCTGGCAGATCCCAGGTCCTTGATTGAAAAAGGGGACATTGAGAAAGGCTTCAAAGAAGCCGACAGGGTTATCGAGTTCGACGCGAGAAGATCCGCGCATTTCTGGGCCGGTGCCGAACTGCCCAGCGTCTTGGTCAGATGGGTGGGTGATAAACTGGAGATGTGGGTCTATCAGCAGCAACCCCATCATGCCAAGATGCTTCTCTCTGAAGCCCTAAATCTCCCTATGAATAGGATAACCTTACACACGCCTTATATGGGCTGCTCCTTCGGTGGGAGAGGAAATCCCGCGAACAACTCGGAGAATGGCATTAATATTTTGGCCGCGATGCTTTCAAAAAGGACCCATCGGCCGGTGAAATTGACCTATTCCAGACGGGAAGCTTTTTTCGGCGAATCAGGGGACATGATGTCCAGTCATTTCAAGATTGGCTTCAAGGATGATGGAACCATTACGGCTGTGGATATTAAGAATGTGTTTGCCGTGTATATGTGTACCCCTGGAGTAGAGCATCTCATTGAGAACACGAGCATCCCGAACATCCGTTGCCAAACCCAAACGGCCGATGTCAGCAAAGGGCCCGCTTGGTGGTGCCGATGCGAGCAGCTGCCAAACAGCTTTTGTCTGACCCTCCTATTCGATCATGTGGCTGCTGAGTTGGGTTTGGATCCGACGGAGGTTGCGCTCAAGAATGACGGGTACGAGGGAAAAGGTAAGAGTCACCTCCTGGAATACAAGAAAAAATATGGATTTCCAGAAGTAGACAGCCTCAAGGAGTGCATTGAAGCTGGAAAGAAAGCCATTGGCTGGGATGAGAAATGGCATGCCCCGGGAGCTAGAAAACTTCCAAATGGGAGAATGCACGGCCTCGGGTTTACATGGAATCATGAGTGGGATGATGTTCGAGGAACAGCGTCCGCTGCAGTCATGATCGAGAATGATGGAACCGTGAGCATCATCGCGGAGCATCCTGATATTGGGGTAAACCCCTGGACCGCCTATTGCCAAATTGTGGCCGACGAACTTGGCCTACGGGTCCAAGACATCAATATAAAACCTTTCACTACGGACTCCGGGTTTGCCCTGATGAGTCCAGATGGGTCCTGCAACCTGGTGACCAATGGAATCGTCGTCAGGAAAGCGGCGAGAAAGGCCAAGACGATGCTTCTCGAACTGGCAGCCAGCAAGTTTGAAGGAGTTGTGCCCCAGGACCTGGAGGTGAAAGGGGAGCATGTGTTTGTAAGAAAAGATCCGGCTAACAGAAAAACAATCCGAGAAGTCGTTGCTAAAGCCATGCCGAGTTTTGTTTCCTGTGCTTTCTGGACAGAAGCCCCTGTGGTGGCCTGGGCTTGGCACACTCAAGGACTGTGGGGAGCAGCCCTTGAAACAGGTAGGCCCCGTTTGTGTCGGCAAGCGCACTTCGTCGAGGTGGAGGTGGACACGGAAACGGGTGAAATCCTGGTCACAAAAGTCGTCAACGTGAACGACGTGGGCAAGGCCATTTCCCCCGAAACGGTTGAAGGTCAGATGTACGGAGGGACGTATATGGGGCTTGGACGTGCTCTCACTGAAGAACTGATTTGGGATCAGAAGACCGGTGTTCTTCTGAATCGAAACCTGCTGGATTACAAATATGCAACCTTGGTCGATTACGGTCCGATAAAAACCCTCGTCATGGAATCAGGGATGGGACATGGTCCTTACGGCTCGTGCGGAATCGGGGAGGCAACCTCTACCGAGATCCCCGCTTTGTTAAGTCCTGCGGTCTACAACGCCATCGGCGTATGGATCGATGATTTTCCTCTGACGCCGGATAAGATTCTTAGAGCCTTGGGCAAAGCTTAGGAGGACAGAGATGAAAACCTTCGCTCATTTCAATGCATCCACACTCGATGAAGCGGTCTCTTTGCTGAGTCGCTATGGGAGGAGGGCCTCCATTATCGCAGGAGGAACAGATTTACTCGGGAAAATGAAGGATGAGATATTGTCCACCTACCCAGAGGCGCTCATCAATATAAAGACCATACCCGGGATGGAATATGTCAGAGAGGAAGACCAGGTCCTCAAGATAGGTGCATTGACACGGCTTGAACACATCGCGAATCACCCCATTGTCAAAGGGCGCTACCTAGCCCTGGCAGAGGCGGCCGGCAAAACAGCCTCACCCCATATCCGTGAGATGGGGACCATCAGCGGCAATATTGTTCAGGACATCCGATGCTGGTACTACAGGAGCCCCAACAACAGATTTCCGTGCCTCAGGAAAGGGGGAGGGAGATGTTATGCGATTGATGGGGACAATCGGTATCATTCTATCTTTGGAGGGAGCGTCGATGGTGGCTGCTACGCGGTGCATCCAAGTGATACTGCACCTGCCCTGATCGCTCTAGGCGCCCTCATTAGAACGACGAAGAGAACCCTACAAGCCGAAGATTTTTTTCAAGTCGGTGTGACCAAAACAACTGTTTTGGATGACGACGAGATCGTGACGGAAATTCAAATCCCTGAGCCGCCGAACCACAGCCGCAGCGCTTTCATCAAGTTCGCTTTGAGAAAGACAATCGACTTTTCAATTGTCAATTGCGCATCCCTGATCCTCTATTCGGGGGACAGAGTTCAGACAGCGAGGATTTGCCTCAACGCAGTTTATGTCAAACCGTATAGAGCCTTAATGGCCGAAGAGGTGATCACCGGGGAAAACCTAAACGAAGAGATTGCTGAAGCGGCAGGGAGTGCTGCCATTTCCCAAGCAAAACCACTGCAGCACAATGGCTACATGGCGCAGATCGCCAAAACAATGGTCAAGAGATCCCTGCTCGCTTGTCGTGACTAGTTTGCAGGCGCACTTCTTCCTTAGTGGCGTCAAGAAGGTCGCTGCCTTTTATTAACCGTCTCATATTTAAATGGACGTTATGCGGCATACTTTGTCGTCTCGTTTTGGAAATAGGACCGTACACGATCAGGAGATTTCTGGACCAATCGCAAGTGACTGATCACGGCCTTGTTCAGTTCCTTGGGCGAACTGATGAACTTGCGCCCAACCGCATTGTTCTTTAAGTCGTTCCAAACCCTTTCGTC
>Ga0073932_1005508_pt1 | contig 13707 bp, 16 predicted proteins | sample DewCreD2012metaG_FD_76967 | JGI IMG/M metagenome (GOLD analysis project Ga0073932, IMG submission 76967) | Hot spring sediment bacterial and archeal communities from British Columbia, Canada, to study Microbial Dark Matter (Phase II) - Dewar... ... | reverse complement strand
CTTGACACTCGCCGATTTGCGGGGTCGAGCAGACGCGACTTAGACGAGGACTGACCAGAAGACAAGGAGGAGCAGGTGCGATTCTCCCGGCGGATGGATAACTTGGCGCCCTATCTCTTCGCTGAGCTCGAACGCAAGATCGCGGAGAAGCGCAAGAGCGGGGTGGATGTCATAAGCCTGGGGATAGGTGACCCTGACTTACCTACGCCCTCCTACATCGTCGAAGAGATGCAGCGGCAGGTGGCGGACCCGGCGAATCACCGTTACCCGAGCAACTGGGGACACGCGGAGTTTGCGCAGGCGGCAGCTGCCTTCTACAAGCGCCGCTTCGGGGTCGAGATCGACCCAGAAGGCGAGTTCTTCCCGTTGCTGGGAGCGAAGGAAGGTCTCGCCCATATCTGCTTCGCCTTGCTCGATCCTGGCGACCTGGCTCTTGTGCCCGATCCCGGGTATCCGGTGTACGCTGGCGGTTCTCTCCTGGCGGGTGCTGAGGTTCTGTATCTCACGTTGCGACCCGAGAACGGTTTTCTGCCCGACCTGGAGGCTGTACCTGAGGAAGCCGCGCGCCGCGCGAAGGTGCTGTTCATAGGCTATCCGAACAATCCGACGGCGGCTGTGGTGGAGGACGATTTCTTCGCCCGGGTCGTCGCCTTCGCCAAACAGTACGACCTGGCCGTGGTGCACGACAACGCCTATTCCGAACTGACCTACGACGGCTACGTGGCGCCCAGTTTCCTGGCCACGCCGGGGGCCAAAGAGGTGGGTGTGGAGTTCTTCAGCTTCTCGAAGCCTTTCAACATGACGGGGTGGCGCACGGGCTTCGCCGTCGGCAACCGGGAGATCCTCACTCACCTGTGGCGACTCAAGACGAACATGGACTCCGGGATGTTCGACGCCTTGCAGCGTACGTCGGCCTTTATCCTCAACGGGCCCTGGGACTTCGTACGGGAGATGTGTGAAGTCTATCGCCGCCGACGGGACCTCCTAGCCGAGGCTCTCAGCTCCGTGGGGATGCAGGTGCCCAAGCCGAAGGCGACCATCTACATGTGGATCCCTGTACCGGCCGGCTACACTTCCGCTGGGTTCGCCGAACATGTTCTCGAGCAGGCCGGAGTGGTGGTCACTCCCGGTTCTGGCTACGGGCCCGCCGGGGAAGGCTTCGTGCGACTGTCGCTCACAACGCCGGACGACCGCATCGCGGAAGCGGTGGAGCGCATTGAGCGGTCGCTGCGCCTGTGAGGTGGCTCCCGGTGGAGATCCCTGTCCGACTGCTTCACCCATCAGCTCGGCTCCCACGGGCGGCTCACCCGGGCGACGCCGGGGCTGACCTTTTCTCGGTGGAGGAGGTGGTGATACCTCCAGGAGAAAGGCGGGAAGTGGGGACCGGCCTCGCTCTTGCTATACCTCCCGGGTACGCCGGCTTCGTCCAGCCTCGCTCAGGGCTCGCCTTCCGTCATGGCATCATGGTGGTCAATTCGCCTGGGCTCATCGATGCCGGATACAGGGGAGAGGTCAGAGTATCGCTCTACAATTCGGGGCATGACCCTTTCCCCGTAGGCGTTGGAGACCGCATCGCCCAACTTGTGATTCAAAAGGTGGAGGAGCCGGTGTTCGTCACGGCTGCAGAACTGCCGGAATCAGCACGCGGCCAAGGCGGGTTCGGAAGCAGCGGGCGCTAGCAGAGTGCGATCTGGGGGCCGACGCTACGCGTCGGCCCCCAGAAATCCAGGTTCCCTGAGATTCAGTCCCCTCACTTCTCGAGAGTGTATTCCTCCCAGGTGTTGGGGACCAAGTTCACACTTACCACATATTGGCCATTGATGTTGTTGATGACTTCCTGGTTATAGGCTATCTCGCCCGAGCTGCCCGTTCCCTTGTTGCTGATGGTCCCAGAACAGTAGACGGCGCCGTGTATTCCTGAGGTACCGCGGAGAGTACTGTTGCCGATCGTCACCAGGATGCCCCAGAAGTCGGCCGTGCCCCGGAAATCCCAGATGTTCGTCGTGCCATCGGGGGTGTCGATGACTACAACGACCGGTTCCTCTTCGCTGGCCACCTGTTTATTGCCCTCGAGCACGATGGCGCTGTCGCTCCTCACATAGACGACCTTGCCCCCCGCTTTCCCGGAGGCTAGAAAGTCAGAAGCCTGCGCACCGGCGTCGGCTCCGTCAAAGTAGGTGCCCGCGTCACGAGCTACCTTCTCCAAGGAGACCCGCAGCTGTTCGCTTACGACGCTGTCGAAGGTGCTGGGGGTAGCGGCCAGTACCTGGTCGGGTGGCTGGGGATTGACCCCTTTGTGCTGTGCGTCGTGTACATCGTAATAGACGGGAGGAGTCCCTTTCTCGATGTAGATTTCGAGGCCCTGCCCGTTGCTATCGACCTCCGAGGCCCACAGGGCGAGAGTCGCCGGGAACATCAGGTTCCACTGCTGGCGCTCGGCCAAAACCAGTATGCGATGGCGATCGTTGTCTACGTTGGCGGTCGAGTCTATGAACATGCGCCCGTCACCGTTCGAGTCCCAGGCAGGGGCGGTAGGGTCGGCCACAGTAGTGGTCTGCCCGGTATCGGGGTCGATGTTGTCGTAAATGAGCACGTTCAAGAAATCCACCGCGACGGGATCCCCGCTGGGCGTTCCGTCCTCGGTCGGGAGCCACAGTCCGGGATTGATGGCGCGTAGCGCTTCACGTAGCAGATCATCATCCACGTATGCCGGCATAGTGGATTTACGAGGCCAGTCGAGTTTCAGACGAAGCATTCCGGCGTCGATGCCCGCCTCCGCGACGTTGAAAGACTTGACGTCCGTGCGCTCGGTCTCGGTCGCTCTTGTCTGCGAGGTCACCAACCAATAGAGGGCCACCCCCAGGGCGGCGAAGACCACGATGAAGACTGTGGCTATGATGACCACAGAACCGCGCTGGGCGGGCAGTCTGGGTCGGGGCCGGCGAGGTCGCTCTCCCGCGAGTGGAAGTATGCTACCTAGTCTCATATCGTCACTCTCCTCGTCACCTTCTTCACCTTGGTCTCAGTACTGGCGGAGATTGCGCGGTTGCACCACCGACCGCAGGTGGTGCGCAATGGGTCTATTCTTCTCGTAGATGTCGATACGCAGATCGATGACCACTTCCCTGATGAAGGTCACATCCTTGACCGGCGTCTCCATCGTCACTCCGTCGGCCCCTATATAGCTGAACAGGGGAGTGTCCTCGTCGTTGCTGACCCAGTCACTTACCAAGCGGACGGAGGCGGCTGACGCGAACGTCGGATCGTTCGTGTGCGAGGTGTCCGTGTCCCGGTATAGCGTGCGCTTCGCGGGGTCTACCCGGAACCTCACAAGCTCCAGAGTGTGGTTCTCGTCGCGGTCGACGTCGGTCCACAAGGTCAGACTGTTCTTATCAGCCTGAACGATGACCACGTTGAGGTCCTCTGACGGAGCGGAGTCGGGCTGCCGCGCGGTGCGGATGAGCTCGACCATCTCCGCCAAGGCGGAGCGAGCCTGCTGCTGCGCGCTCATGTCATCCTCAGTGAAGGTATAGGCTCGCTGAAGTCCGAACCAGATGCCGAATATGGCTCCCATGACGACCAGCATCAGCACCATGGCCACCAGAAGTTCCACCATGGTGAACCCCCGGCTCCCGCCTAACAGCCCTGCCCGCTCTCGAACAGTTGAACGCACTCGTCTGGACATCGTGGTTCTCCTAGAGCAGCGTGAGGACTATCGTCCCCGCCTGTGCGGGGAGGGAGAAACTCTGGTACACAGTGGGCTTCTTGCTGGCGGTGGCCTCGATCAGGTAGTTGCCTGCGGTCAGCCCCGAAACGGTGATGGTCTTGCTCTTGTTGACCTTACCTGTGTAAACGATGTTGCCTGCCGCGTCCTTGATCACGATGTCATAGTTCGAGCTCGAAGAGTTCTTGATGTCCACCGAGTACACAGCCGGGGCGGTGGTGGTCGTGGTGGTCGACACGGTCGTCGTAGTGGTGGTGGTCACGGGTAGGGTGGTCGTCGTGGTGACCGGCGGGATCACCACGTCGGCCACCGCGGCGGGACCTGCTAAGCCGGGTTCACAGATGTCTACGGCCCACAACGAATACTGGTAGACATTCTGGGTGGCGGCGTCTCCCCAGGGGTCCACTTGGGACGCTACGTCTCCGGTGTCCGTGTAACTCGAGGACTTGGGGTCTATATCGTCGGCCAGCCTCACCCAAGATAGCCAAGACCCGGCGTAGGGGTCCCACTTCCGCCGTTCAATGACATAGTGTGAGCGGTCGCGCTCCTGACCGCCAGCCCAGTTGAGAATCACCGTCTGGTTGTCGCTCTGAGGAGTGGCGGAGAAGTCCGTGGGTGCCGCCGGAGCTCCCTTTTCCACCCGGACGCGCAGTCTCCAGGTATTGCCTGGCTCGTTGTACATGTTGTAGGCCACTGCTCGCAATTCCCAGTAACCATCGGGGAGCAGGGAGGCATCAAAGGAGTATTCGAACCAGACAGCATCGATCTTACCGTCGTCGCTTCGTGAGTACTTTATGTAGGAAGTGCCGATCCTATATTCCTGGGAGGCGCTACCTAGCGGGATGCTTTGCCCGGTATCGTCAAAGAAGACCATCCGGGCGTAGATGTTCCGAGCGCTTGGCGTGGCGGCTTCAAGGTCGTAGAAAACTAGGCCCCAATCAGCCTGAGCTATGTAGTAACGAGCGGTAGTCGCGCCACTCAGAAGTGGGAAGGGTGTGCCCAATGGGTCGGTGTAGGTTGGTTCGAGTGTCAACCGGGATCCCCGGGGACCCAAGAACTGCTGGTGGATGAGAGTGGTGATCGAGGCCGGAGATACCGGCGGCGGGGCCTCCCAGGTCACGTTGACGGTGACTTCTTTCAGCTTACCCTCTCCGTAGGTGGACTCGTTCACGACGTAGTCGATGGTGAACTCCGTGTCACGAACGGTCTCGGTCACCCCGAAGAGACTCTCCAGCGTCCGATCCCCGAGCGTCGGGTCGAGGGCTGCCATGTCCTCGTCATATATCTCGCGATAGTCGAGCTGGCGGATCTGCTCCATCTTCTCTCGGGCCACGTTGGTGGCGATGGACTTCAGGCGTACGCCAGAGGCTTGACTGAGTCCGGTGAGAAACAGCGGCACTATTCCCGCCATCGCGAAGAGAAGCAGCAGGGCACCGACCATGACCTCGATCAAGGTCATGCCCCGCTGTCTCCTTAGTTCGTTGCGCTCGGCATGGGACGCGTGTGTTGCTTTCGATCCCATGTCACCTCCCCGCCCGGTTTCTCTTATCGAAGTATCGGCGACGGGGCGGGTGTGCTTTAGAAGACGCGGCTCTACGAGGGCGGCGGCAGAGAGGCGTGTAGACGCCGCTTGGGGCGCACAGTCACTAACGCGTCAGCCAATTTCGACCGTACGTCGTATCACGGGGGCTAAAGCCAGTTCGCAAACTGCCGATACAGAGGGCAACACGCCATCCAGGTGGGGGCCGAACGCGAGTCGACCTCGCGTCGGTCAGGAAGAGGTCCACAAGAAGGAGGAAAGGACAGCATGTTCACGTACATCCACAAGAGGCTGAAGCGGCAGAAAGGTTTCACCCTCATCGAGCTGCTGGTGGTGATCATCATCATCGCCATCCTGGCAGCCATCGCCATCCCGACCTTCCTGGGGCAGCGGCAGAAAGCCCAGGACGCGTCGGCCAAGTCCCTGGTCCGCAACGCCATGACCGCGCTGGAGTCCGCTTATGTGGACGGCCGCACATATGATGTCGATGAAGTTACCGCGGATGTGTTGAAAGCTATCGAGCCCTCGATCACCTTCAATCCTGCAGGTAACCACGTGGTGGACGCGACTGCCCTTACCGTCAGTGCCACCTCGAGTGCTGACGACCAGGCGGTCGATTATTGGGGCGATGACAGCACCTTCTCGATCGCCACTGTGTCCTTGTCGGGCAACATGTTCGGTGTTTATACCGACAAGGGACCTGATGGCGCCACTGTCTTTGTGAAGGTCATTGACGGCACCGGCTCCGCGGGCTGGTAATCGCCCTGGCGGAGGACAGGACACGACAACATTGACTGCTCAAGGGGCCCCAGGTTACTGGGGCCCCTTGAGCAGATGAGCAGAGGTAGTCGACCTTGCGACCCGCGAACGACCCTGAAGGCATGGGAAACCGCAGATCTAAGGCCCAGAATCCCATCCGAGCCCCACTGGCATGGACAATCTTGGTGATTGGATCGGTTGCGCTCTGGTTGTTGTCAGGCTGCGGGAGCGATTTGATCGCCGCGGCCATTCAAGCCGAAAAGGCAGGTGACTACCCAGCCGCAGTAGATCTGTACCGCCAAGAACTTGCCTTGGACCCACATGACAAGGACGCGGTGAAGGGTCTGGCGGTCGACCTGTTCTTGCTGCGACAGTTCGACGAAGCACTCATTTACCAAGAGAGTGCGGTGCGACTTGAGCCGGGCGACGTGCAGCTCAAAGTGGAGTTGGCGTTCAATTACCTCAACCATCAAGGTGAGCCGCAGAAGGCGGTCGAGGTCCTTCGGGAAGCCACGCGCGTGGAGCGGACGGCACGTCTTCTCACCTTCTTGGCTCAAGCACAGCTTGCGGCAGGTCAGCCGCAGGAAGCGGAGGTTAGTCTACGCAGTGCCACGGCCGAAGACCCATCATATGCGTGGGCCTACGCTCTGTTGGTAAAGATGCTTGGGGATCAAGGCCGCGGAGCGGAAGCGGAGGCGGTACGCCAAACCGCCCTTGCCGCGGGTATCGTGCTGCAATCCGCACCCTGATGGTCGTGTAGGGAGGAAGAAGAGGCGGAGGGTAGCGGAGCAACGCCTCATAGGAAAGGTGACCGCGATGGAAAGATCGAAAGTCACCCCGCAGACGGTGAGACGCCCCACCGTCATCTGCCACCAGCGGCTTGGCTGCGGACATCAAGGTGGGTTCACGCTCATCGAACTCCTGATAGTCATCATCATCTTGGCCGTTCTGGCCACCATTGGGATCCCCACTTTCCTTGGCCAGAGACAAAGGGCGCAGGACGCCGCTGCCTACACTCTCGTACGCAACGCGCTGACGGCGCTACAGGCGGCGCTTGTCGACACTGGCGACTACAGGCTGGTGACAGCTGACGATCTAGCGATTATCGAACCGAGCATAGTGTGGAAAGAAGCGGACGACGACCTAGTCTCCACCGACCCGGCCTGGATAGCGGATGAGATCAGTGCCCGCGCCGCGGACAACGAGGTCGCCTTCTTTCTGGAATCGAAGACAGTGGCTGACCTAGCCAGTGTCAGTGAGAGCGGGAACGTGTTCGGCATCCAAGTCGACACGGTCGACGTGTCTGAGACCGGGTATGTCAAGGTCAAGTTGGTTGAGGGAGAGACCAGCCTCGGCTGGTGACATGCGCCGCAGTGCGGCCCTACCAGCATGGGCCCAAAGTAGGAGCTGGTCGCCTTAGGCTTTCCAGTACTCTTCAGGGCTGTGAGAACGATGTTTCACAGCCGAACTAGTCGAGGCTTCACTCTCATTGAGACGGCCATTGTCCTGGGGCTTCTGGCCCTCAGCCTGGTCGTCGCCTTGCCTTCGCTGTCAACCGGCTTGAGCCGCCTGGAGGCGCGAGGAGCGGCTCAAGTTTGGCAGGCGGCCGGCGCGTGGGCGCAGGTCAGCGCACTGTGGAGCGGCGACACTGTCGCCGTGGAGGCGCTGGAACGTGACTTGACCGTTTCCAGACTCGGCGGCCCGACGAGTCGACTACAAGACCTTGCCCCAGCCGTACCACTCTCGACCAATCTTTCTCGCTGGCGGCGTCCAGGCGGAGTCATCGTTCGTTTCAGCGGGGTGTCTGCTGCTCCCGATGGAGGCGGGTCTCTCTACTTCAAGGCCGTGACGGGGGCTTACCGAGTGGTCGTAAGACCGGAAAGCGGTCTGACCGTCCGCTCGTTGTCGGAGTCTGCACCGTGAGGATTCAATGCTCCACTCCAGTCTACTTCAGTCCCCGGCTGGCTGGGGACTCGTGGGGGTTCCCGTTCTCGGTCTCTCGGGGATTCATCATGCTGGAAGTGATGGCGGCAGTGGCCCTACTAGGGCTTGTACTGGGGGTGCTGACCACTAGCTTATCGGGTCTACTGGCCGGCTCCAGGGAGCTAAGGGAGGACCTCGCCGAAGCTGCTACCTCGCTGGCATTGGATTCTGAAGGCGACGCCTGGTCTTGGGGACCGCAGGTGATAGACGGACGATGGGGCCCGGGTCCCGTCCTCTATCTGCAAACGGGACCCTGGGAGAAGGCTCAACCTGCAGGCGACGTCATCCTTGGGTTATGGGTCGACGGTTGGGCGATCGGCGAGCATGTCCTGGACACCGCCCGCGGGAATGTCGTGCGGGTGGATGCTCCGAGTTGGCAGGGCCGTGCCGGTGGGGAGTTGGTGGTGCGTGTCCGGGCCGGGCAGGGAGTCTGGGGCCCGCCGTGGCGCACGGTGGTCCCAAATGTGGAGGGTGGGGCCGTGGCGATAGACCCGGTGCGGGCAGGAGAGACACCCGCGGGAGTCGCGGTGCATGGCGTGGGACTGGGTACGCTTGCTCCCCAACTCGCAGTGGGGGGCATGCCAGTATCCCCGATGAGCTTGGGCGCGCCGACCGTGTTCACGCACGGAACCTCAGGACTGTGGGAGAGTCGTCTCGAGGGTCGCGTCCAGTCGTGGTGGGGCGAGGAGGGGCGACAGATCGATGTGTACCACTAGGCAGGCGAGAGCGCGTCTTGGGGCCGGGGTGAGATGCTCGCTTCGCCAGCCCGACGGTGTATGCGCGGTCGAACTGGTCTTAGGGCTGCTGTTGGGACTGTCGGTGACTCTGGCGGTCCTTCCCCTGTGGACGCGCCTCCAAGAGTCCACGACGCACGAGGCGGATCACACCATATGGTGCGCGCAGTCGCGGGTGGCAGCCGCTCGTCTGGAACGAGATCTGCGGTCCGCAAGCGCGGAAGGAGCTCCCTTTGCGGTGGCGGGGCCTGTTCTTTACGCATCGTCATCACAGGTCGTGTTCCTGATGCGTAAACCGAGCACAAGCGAACTGCTGGTGGCGGAATGGGAGCTCGTCGCTGGGGCACTCATGCGGCGCTGGGGTCCTAGTCCAGCGGTGAAACCGGCGGCGTTTCCCCACTCTCTGTATACCGATAGCAAGACGATGCTGGACCACGTAGTTTGCGGTCAGTCCGGGTTCCGCTACCGGTTACCAGAAGGCGAGACTGTAGGGCCGGTGGCACCGGACCGTCTGGGCTCGGTGAAGGAAGTGTTGCTCACCGTGAAAGCCGAGGGTCGGGTGTCGGAGCCGGGACCGTACTTCTCCGCGGCGGTGGGAGTGGGCCGGTGAGGAGGATAGGTGTTGATGCGTCCCCGGGCGGCTTCGGCCGACGCTCCCGAGGATCAGTATTGCTGATGGTGCTGTTCTTTTGCGTTGGGCTTGCCGTAGCGGCACAGGTGGTCACTGGCGTGGTGGTGTGTGCACGGCGGGGCCTGCTGGAAGAACAGTCGGGCCGGCGTGACCTTGGAGCACAGGAACTAGCGCTAGAGAGCGCGCAGAGACGGGCCCTTCGGGAGTGGACCGCCACCTCTTGGGATGAGCAGCGAGACGGCTCGTCGCCAGTGCGGGTGTCGATGGTCGTGACGGACAGTGAATGGCTTCTGAGCGTCTGCGCCACGAGACCTTCGGGGGCGCCTGCGGTGGTCGCCGCTCTCCTTGAGCGTGCCTACGACGGCCCCGATCTCCCTTCGGCTGCTTTAGTGGCGGAAGAAGTAGTCTGGGGTGAGGGGAGGACGACGCCGTGGCTTGATACGGTGTCCGTTTGTGCTCCGGCGCAGGTCTACGTCCTGCGCTCCCCCGCCTCGGGCTGGCAAGATGTCGATCCCCCAGGCGTGACAGCCGCAGAGGCAGGTTACGATTATTGGATCCGACCTCTTACCGCCTTGTGGGGGTTGGATGAAGGCTGGCGCGATGCAGTAGAGAGCTGGAAGCGAAGCCAGGAGACCGCGGAAGCCGAGCCCGGCGTCCTCGCCCAGCCGGGCGAGAGGGTGGTACTGGTGGACGGCCGGCCCGGAGAGACTGTACGCCCCAACGAAGAGTTGATCGACACGGGTCCCGAACATCCAGTTCTACTGATTGTGACTGGCGGCGCCTGTGTAGACCTTCGGAGCTTGGGGGAAGTGTGGGGAACGGTAGTTGCTGATGGTGGAGGGGTGTGGCTTGAGGGCACGGTGCTGCACGGTGCGCTGTTCGCCACCCACGAAGTGGACCTGGGGCAGACAGGAGTCCTGGTCTACGACCGGCAGATTCTCAGGTGGGCCACCGATCGCTCGCTGGTGCGTGTCCGGTTGTTGCCCGGTTCGCGCGAGGAGAGGATGGAGTGAGGCACGGACGGTATACTCACCGCCATGAAGATGCGATCTCGCAAACGACCCAGCTCTCCGGCGTGGAAAGCCCGGCTTCACCGACACCGGCTTGAATGCCGGCAATGCGAAATCGTCTGCGAACGGGTCGTTTATCCATACCAATGTCTACGTTCGGGCTGCTCAGCCGTATACGCCTACGTCGAGGGTGGGACCACCTTCTTCGGCTGTGTCCACAAGGTGTTCCTGGCCGAGTTGGACCTGTCGGCGTTCAAGATTCGAAGCGCCAGGCGAGGAGGGGAAGATCCCTACGGATCACTTAGAGTCAGCGGTCCGCCACGACCACAGTGTCCAATCGCCATCGAGCAGGCGTACGAGAAACGAGCTGCCGGAAGCACGTGTAGTAATCCCACCTTCTTCCATCAGCCGGCTGGTCCGGCGGCAGAGCGCATCCGTCTTGCGGAGCGCACCGACCGGCCCCCTTCTGGTGGAGCTGCGACCGATTGAAAGGCAGCGGGATTGGACCTCTCCCTAGTCTTCTTAGGGACAGCTGGCGCTACCCCCACGGTCGATCGAGGGTCCCCGGCCATCCTGATCGTGCGTGGAGGGGAGCGTATCCTCGTCGACTGTGGTGAGGGTACACAACGGCAGCTTATGCGGTCGGTGGGGTTGGCTCGGTTGGGGACGATACTCCTCACTCATTTGCACGGCGACCACTATCTCGGGCTCCCGGGTCTGCTGAAGACACTGAGCCTGGCCGGCCGGGAAGAGGCTCTTCAACTCTGGGGCCCACCGGGCCTCTACGAACTCATGAGGGAGATCGAGAGAATCGTCGGTCGCCCCCGGTTTCCTTTCTTGGTGGAGGAGGTTCGCCCCGGAGAAGCCCTTCGTATGCCGGAATACACTCTGCGCACCGCTCCCACAGACCACGGCCTTCCGGGCGTGGCGTGGTGTCTCGAAGAGCCTTCACGTCCCGGCTTGTTCCATCCGGAGATCGCAGTGGAGCTGGGGGTGGTCCCTGGCCCGGACTTCGGTCTGCTGCAGCGAGGTGAGACCGTGACGACGCCCGCTGGCCGCGTCGTGCGCCCCGAAGAGGTCATGGAGGGTCCTCGGCGCGGCCGTAAGCTCGTGTTCACCGGGGACACGCGACCCGCCGAAGAGATAGTCGAACTGGCGGAAGGTGCCTCGGTATTGGTTCATGACGCTACCTTCGGAGATTCGGAGCATGACCGGGCGGTAGAGACCGGTCATTCGACCGCCCGCGAGGCAGCGCAAGTCGCATTGGCGGCCGGAGTCTCGACTCTTGTCCTTACTCATATGAGCTCGCGGCACAGTTGGCGCGAACTACGCGAAGAAGCGCGCTCGGTCTTCCCGCCTACGTTGGTACCCCGCGATCTGGACGTGCTGGTCGTACCCTATCCCGAGAGAGGCAACGCACGCTTGGAGCGGGTATAATGGCGCCTCGTTCGTCGTGGACGGTCTAGGAGCGGAACGCGCCGAGCCCACGTAGCTCAGGGGATAGAGCACTGGCCTCCGGAGCCAGGTGCCGCAGGTTCGAATCCTGCCGTGGGCATATACCCCTCGAGATACTCAGTACTGAGGCCAAGCTTGGCCTCCACCTCATGGTGGAGGGCTTGTTCGGCGGGGGCAAGTCGCCAACCGAACACTTCACTAGCCGCTTCGACGTAGAGGCGCTTCACACCAGCCAAGGTGGGCGCTTCACCCTTGAGAGTGGCGATACTTGTCTGTCTAAGATCGGGCTCACCGCAGGAGACTATCAGTTCGAAGAGCGATAAGTCGTTGCTCACGTTGATCGAGGTGCCGTGGCTGGCGACCCACCGCTGGCAGCGAAGCCCCACAGAGGCTATCTTGTCCCCCGCCACGTACACACCTGGGTGACCGGACCTCCGGTGACCAGTCAACCCCAAGCGGCGCAGAACCTGCAAGACGACCTCCTCCAAACCACGTACATAGGTGCTCAAGTCTCTTTCCGGAATGGGCACTACTGGGTAGCACACAAGCTGGCCGGGCGCGTGTAGAGTGGCCTGCCCGCCGCGCTCGGAGCGGACGACAGGCACCGGACTGCCAGAAGCATCTTGCTCACATCTCAGATCCCAGGGGCCGCCCCGGCTGCCCAAGGTGATGACTGGTTCGTGCTCGAGGAGTAACAGTATCCCAGCTAAGGCACCTTCGGCGACCAGCTGTCGAAGGCGCTGCTGGAGCGCCTGCACGGGTAGATAGGGCGCGACTCCCAGGTCGAAGACGGGAAACACGTCTTGGTGCGATGGACGCGCGACCAGGCTCGACCCCGGGAGCGTAGGGCCAGGAGGACGGTGCGGGGTGCTGCGCTGGCCGGCCGCCGAAGCGCCCTTGTGAGACGGGCTACCGTTGTGAGAGACTCCCTGCATCAAACACAGACATCTGCGATACAGAGCCGGGTCCCGCGCTGAGAACCACAAGGAGGGGCAGTGGCACGCAAGAAATATGATCCATTATGGGAGATCATAGACGAGAAAGTCCCTTTGCAGGAAGCCCTGCCGGACGTAGATGCCGTGTGTCCCCACTGCAACGTCCGGGTCCACGTAGGGCGAGAGGCCGCAGAGGGCCGATATTCTTGTGGGCTGTGCGGTGGCGTCTTCAAAGTCTCTCACTCTGGGGCAGGTACTACCCTAGTCCTCGCGAGGGACGAGGAGTACTAGTAGCGGATCACCGGCCTTCCCAAGTCGGGTAGTAGCTCCCCAAGTTCGGGCGCGACGGCCTGGGGGGCGGACACGATGAGCGGGTCGCCATCCGATACGTAGCGGAGACCCGTACCGCTCTTCAGGGTGGCCAACAGCGTTTTGAGAGACTGCGCGGTGACCATGATGCGCGGTATGCGGTACGGCCTGAATTTTGTACTGAATGGGGAATAGGAAGGCACGCCACCGAGGGTGAGCGCGGCTGAATAAGAGTAAGTGAGACCGTCAGACTCGCCACCGACCAAGAGGCTATCGTCTTCAGGGTATGCAGCGTAGGGTACGGCCAGGCTCACCACGGAGTACCCATCTCCGATCAACTCCTCGAGTCTCCGCTGTGATTCGGCCAACTCTCGGACGCTGTCGGCGGACGAGGCTTTGCCCATGTTCAGATGTGAGATGGTGTGGCTGCCCACCTCGTATCCCCAGTCCACCAGATTGCGCAGTTTCTCCTTGACCCGGTCAGTTTGGCCGAAAGGCGGCACATCGAAATCGCAGAAGAAAGAGGCCCGCGGCCACCACTCACCGGCTTCCACGGCGGCCTGCAAGATGCCGACAGCGGAGTCCGGATCCAGAGTGCCGTCGTCGAGAATGCGGTACTGGTCGGGG
>Ga0073932_1005504_pt1 | contig 13709 bp, 8 predicted proteins | sample DewCreD2012metaG_FD_76967 | JGI IMG/M metagenome (GOLD analysis project Ga0073932, IMG submission 76967) | Hot spring sediment bacterial and archeal communities from British Columbia, Canada, to study Microbial Dark Matter (Phase II) - Dewar... ... | reverse complement strand
GTCGCATGGCCCTGGACCTGCTGCGGGAAACCCGGGCCCCAGCCCGCCGCCATACGACCGTCACCCTGCATCAAGCCCGCGCCACCACGCGATTAACTCTGTAAGGGTGCTACAGTGTCCAAAATGGCGACCTCTGGCGGCATTCGCCAGAGGAGTGCGGCGCCCCCCGGCTCGATCAGAAGCAACTGACACTTCCCCGCAGGGTATAGAGCCTCATGGCCTGACCACGCGGCGCCAACCTGGAGAAGGCCGACACTTCCTGCCTCGGATGGCGGAGGCGGCGCGACGGATTGGCGCCGAGCGCGCCGGGCTACGGCTGTTCCTCTCCGACAACGCGAAACGGCGTGAAGGAGCAGTTGCCGCAGTTCCGTCACATCGCCGACTGCTGGCACGCCTGCCAGCACCTGTTCTCGGCGGGCGAGTCGATCTGCGGGCGGGAGACGCCCAAGGCTCAGCGGTTCGGTCATTACTGGAGCAAGCGGCTGCGGCGGGGCGGCGGGAATGGAGGCGCGGCTGCGCGATCTGGCGATGTGTTACGACCAGCCGCATCAGCAGCGGTCCGATGGAGAGTTTCTGCAAGCAGATCGGCCTGCGGATGAAGGGGCCGGGGATGCGCTGGAATCAGGCGAATGTCTCGCCGATGGCGTCGCTGGTGAGCCGCTGGAGCCTGGATGCCGAGCACTGTGAGTTGTTCGGTGCCGTGCCGTGTGCGAACTGAGGACCAACGGGTGCTACATTTCTGAGCTACACCCGACGACACTGACATAGCGCTGTCAGTGTTAGCTGGTAAGCTTCGCTCGCGTGGAATCAACACCAACTGCGAATGACTCTGAAATGACCGCCCAGTGCCGCGGGGCTGGGGATGCCCACGGGTTCTTGCGCGGAAGTTAGACTCATGGCCGAGAAAACGTCCGACGTCGCAATGACCATCGACGACTTGGCGAAGTGCCTACAACTCTCGACGGTCACGCTTTGCAGGTGGCGAGCGAATTGCCCTCCAACACGGCCTGACCGAAAACGCGTTCGCCTGCATCCTGACGACCTTCCCACTGGTGCCCGGTCGGGTGAAGACGGCCGCCCACAACGCCTGGCGCGACGTAGCGATCTGAGAATCGAGAACAATCCATCCAATCTGCCTTCGGTCTTCGAGATGTCGTTTGAAGAGGTTGGGGCCGAGATCGACTTCGGCGATGGCTTGGAGGTGAACTGACCATGCCACGGCTCACACAACTCGATCTCCTGCTGTTTCCCGTTGAAGAGCACCCAATCTTCGCCAGCGTCAAGTCCGCGTCTGGTGAACGACGGCTATCGATTCCTGACAAGAAGGCCATTGTCAACCGGGACAGAGGCCGTGTGCTGGGAGTTGTCAGTCGCGGTTACCGCTTGGTGAGCAATCTTGAGGCGTTGGAGATGGCTCGTGAATGCTGCCACGCGGTGTTTCCGGAAACGAAGCCGGGCGAGTGGGAGGTCCGAGCCACCGATGCCCCTGGGACGGGGGGGCACTGTTTCATCGATCTGGCTCACAACTCGACCAATCTCGACTTCACGCTTGTACCAGCCAGGGATCGTCTCGATGCCTATGGACCCTTCATCCGCGTGACCAACAGCTACAACGGCCTGCGGGCTTTGTCCTTCGGCATTGGTTTTTACCGGAAGGTGTGCGAGAACAGTCTGATATTGCCGGAATCGATCATCCGGTTCAAGTTTCCGCATGCGCGAAGCAAGATCGGAAAAACCATCCAGTTTGAGGTTGCCCACGAGAAGCTGAGCAAGCTAAGGGCAAGCATGAGCGAATACCTCGGTGTGCTTCAGGACTACCCCGTTGGTCGAGACAAGTTCCAACTGCTGCTGTTGGGAGTGCTTTCGCTGCGTAAGCCCAAGGATGCCAAGCCGGGCAGTCCAGAGGCAGAAGACTGGAGTGCATTAAACTGTCACCTCACGTCCATTTGCGACCGCTATGCGGGGGAGCTTGGTGAGAATGCCTACGCCGCTCTTAACGCCATGACGGAGTTTGCGTCCCACCCGCCAGAGAACCGATGTGTTTACGCCGAGCGCCACACCTTCCAATGTAGGGCGGGTGCATGGCTGAATGATTTTAAACGAGTCTGTCGGACGGAAGGCTTCGACCTCGACAAGTACATCGAGAAGATCACGAGCAACGGCAATGGAACCGCAACTGTGACAACAGCCCACGGGAGGCGATCATGATCGAGAACAACCCCTCCAACGTGTCGTCGGCATTCGAGATGCTGCTGGAAGAGGTCGAGGCCGAGATCGACTTCGTCAACGGCGTCGGGTCGAAGGCATTCGAGAGCCGCGATTACGACAAGGCCAAGGAGGCCTTGGAGCGATCCGGCACGCTGACGGCGTTCCGCGACCGTGTCGCAGCCTTGCGCAAGGAGTGGGAGGAGATGGCGGCGGCGGCCGAGCGCGGCGAGGACGAGGAGACCCGCACCGCCCGCCGTAACCTCGGCAAGCTCCGCAAGGGCATGCGGACGCCCGAGTCGGCCTACTACCGGCCCATCCTCCAGGTGCTCGACGAGATGGGCGGCAACGGCAAGGTGGCCGAGGTCCTCGAGCGCGTCGGTCGGCTGATGAAGCCAATCCTCAAAGACGTGGACTACCAGCCCCTGGCCAGCGGCCCGGACAACCCGCGCTGGCGCAACGCCGCCCAGTGGGCGAGAAACAGCATGATCCGCGACGGCCTGCTCAAGGGTGACTCCCCGCGCGGCGCCTGGGAGATCACAGAGAAGGGTCGGACATTTCTCGGTGAGACTCGCCTATATCCAACAGGATGATGGGGCCTTGTTCGAGGATTGCGAATGGACATCGCATCTTGACAGGAGATTCTGACTGGAGAGACGGAAGAGGTGCCATGAGTGATCAGGTTAGATTCAGCGTGCCGGAACGGCCGCTGGCATACAAGGATATCGAGTTCAACGTATTCAACGACGAAGGCAAACTTGGCGAGTTGCGTGTGAGTCAAGGCGGCGTGGTCTGGGTACCCAAGGACTGCACCTATGGCTACAAGATGAACTGGAGCAAGTTCGCCAAGCTGATGGCGGAGCAAGGCAACAAGGGGTACCGATAGCAAGACCGGGGGCACGCAATGTTGCGTCAACTGACACAAAGCGAGGTCAGCGGGGCATCAACGGGCGATCAGGATGGGCCGGCGGCGGCACACATTGATGTAATGACCCAGCGCATCGCCGATCTGATCCAGTCGTTGGTCGGCGAGACGATGCTGAGCAAGCTGTTCTGGGAGATCTTGGACTACGAGCGGGTAAACCAGCCAATTCCGACATCGGTGCTGCCGGAGGCGGCCAGATCAGAAGTGGCCGAATGCCGGATATTCGCGCGACACGAGGATCTGCCGGTTTGCTATGTGAAGCTGCTGACTAGCGAGCTGACGGCGAAGATGCAGGAGCCAATCCTGCGCAAGATGAGCCGATCTTGGCCAGCGGCGCTGGTGGTCTTCTCCAATTTCGGCGGGAGGGAGTGGGATTTCTGCTGGTTGGTTGACGCGGTGGACGGCCCCAGGGTGCAACGAATCTGCGTTGACAGGACGCTTTTCGGGCCGATGGAGCTGGCCCGGCGACTCTACGCGCTAAAGGCATATGACATTCGCACGGATGAAGAGCTGCCCTTAGGGTTGGTGGTGGCGAAGGTGGATCGCATGTTCCGGCAGACGCCCCGCGCGCGTCGCTGGCGCACAGTGTTGAAGCAGTCGCCGCTGTGGCGGGAGATCGGGCGGTGGGAACTGCTTACGGCGGAAGAGGAGCAATCACTGCGAAGGCGATTTGAGGCTGGCAAACCACACCCGGCGCGGAATCGTCTTGTTTATGCAAACCTGCGATTGGTGATTGACATCGCAAAGGAATACCGCCATCGCGGATTGGAATGGGATGATATTGTGCAGGAAGGGTGCATTGGGCTGACGATAGCGGCTGACAAGTTTGATCCAGATCGGGGATCACGCTTCTCCACCTACGCGACATATTGGATTCGCCAGCGGATTCAGCGCGCCGTCGTTGAGCAGTCCTCTACCGTGCGCATTCCGAGCCACTTCGCGGAGCACGTAGCCCGTTATCGCAACATCTGGCGGGATTCGCTCGCGACCCGGGGGTATCGACCCACGCCGCAGGAGATTGCGGATGAATTGGGCATTTCCCTGAAAGAGCTGCAGATTGTACAGAGGGCAGTGGCGGCATTCATGGGCGTACGTTCGCTCGAAGGCGATTGCCCTTCCAGAGATGGGGACCCGTGTGCGCATGCCATCGACCTGGATTGGCGCAATGCCATTCATGGCCTGGTCAACAGTCTTGACGAGCGTCTGGCCAAAATCGTCCAACTGCGATTTGGACTGGGCGACAGGCTCGAAATGACCCTGAAGCAGATCGGCGAACGCCTGCATGTCACACGCGAACGTATTCGGCAACTCGAGACCAAGGCTCTCTTGATGCTCCAGCGAATGATAAAGAGCCAGGACGTGCCGGATTCGAGGGCGAATGAAGCTGTTTCTGCCCAGATTCCGCAAAGCGGATATCGGCGGGTGCGACCGGTGTGGCCGCCAATTCTAACAGCGGAACTGAAGTCACAACGGCGCGGCTGGATACTGCAAACAAGAAGCCGCTCTCAAGTTTCGAGAATAGCGAAAACTGGAATTGGGGGAGCCACGCCGGCCCCAGAGCCTCATGATGCTCATGCATCCGCTGAGGCACGGCGGTCCAAGCCCGTCTCTGATCACGGCAGAGCCAGCAGACTCGTTCCCACACGGCGAGCGAAGCATCTGCTCTTTCGAGCCACACGAGAGGCGGCTGACGCTCTTGCCATCAGAACAATCCGAGGAGACGACAAGTGCCATCGCACGACATCATCGATAATCGTAGTGAAACGTTGATCGACCGCATGCGGCGGATCCTGGGTTCGACGGCGGGTGCCAAGTTCGCGGTTGGATATCTCTTTCTATCGGGGTTGGAGGGAATCGCCGATCAGCTGAATGCGATAAAGGAGGTGCGCATCCTCATCGGCAACACAACCAACCGCCAGACCCTGGAACAGTTGGCCGAGGGCTACCGGAGGTTGGAATTGGTGGCAGATGCGACTGAGAAGCAGACGTATCGCCGGCGCGGCGAGGCGAAGCAGATTGCCGCCGATACGGCTGAGAATATTCGCACTTCATTGGAGATGATGGATCAGACGGACGACGCGGCGAAGGCAATCAGAACGCTGGTTCGCATGATCGAGGAGAGGCGTTTGAAGGTGCGCATCTACACCAAGGGGCGGATGCACGCCAAGGCGTACATCTTCGATTATGGCCCGATCCACGACGCATTTGGCAAGGTACAAGACCTGGGGGAAAGGGGCATAGCGGTCGTCGGATCGTCGAATCTTACCTTGGCCGGCGTGACCCACCCCACAGAACTGAACGTCGTGGTGCATGGCAACAACAATCATGCGGCGCTGACCAAATGGTTTGAAGAGTTGTGGGGGGAAGCCGAGGACTTCGATGAGACGCTCATGCAGGAGATGCGTCAGTCATGGGCAATGGCCGAGGCGACACCATACGAGATCTACCTCAAGACGCTGTACCAACTGGTGAAGGATCGCCTCGAAGGACCGGAAACGCCTGAGATCGTGGTCGAGACGGAGATCGAGAAGAAGCTGGCGGATTTCCAGAAACGGTCGGTGATGATCGTGAGCCAGATGATCCGCGACTACGGCGGCGCATTCGTGGCGGACGTGGTGGGCCTGGGCAAGAGCTTCATTGGCGCGGCAATCGTCAAGAGATTCGCGCAGATCGAAGGGGCGAAGCCGCTGATTATCTGCCCGGCGTCACTTGTGGAAATGTGGGAACGGTACAATGAGGTGTACGATCTCAACGCTGCCGTTGTCTCTATGGGCCTGCTGGGCGAAGAACAACGCGCAGCGGAGCTGCTGGACCCGGTGAGCGGCTTTTACAGAAACCGCGACTTCGTCCTCATTGATGAGAGCCACAACTTCCGTAACCCTGGAACGCAGCGTTACGAGGCCGTTCAGCGGTTCATACAGGCAGGTTCGCGCCGCTGCTGCATGCTGACGGCCACGCCGCGAAACCGGAGTGCATGGGACGTGTATCATCAGATCAAGCTATTCCACGCGGACGATAAGACGCTCATTCCCATCGACCCCCCCGACCTGAAACAGTACTTCAAGGCGATTGAAGGTGGCGGGAGGAAACTGCAGGATCTCCTGACACACGTGCTCTACCGGCGCCGCCGCAATGACATCTTGAAGTTCTACGGCCATGATGCGGGCACGCACGAGAAGGTCAACCCTGCGCGATTCCGCGAGTACCTCGACGGCAAGCGACGCGCCTATGTCATTGTCGGCGGGCGCCACCAGTTTTTTCCCAAGCGACAGTTGGAGACGATCGAGTACAGCATCGAAGAGACGTACCAGGGGTTGTACCAGGAGCTTCGCGGTTATCTCGGTCGGCAGCAACGACGACAGACGGCCCAGCCGCCCAAAGGGGAGTTGACGTACGCCCGCTATGGCCTTTGGCATTACGTCCGGCCGGAAAAGCAGCAGCGAGAGCCGTATCTCTCGTTGCACCGCGCCGGTGCGAACTTGCGTGGACTGGTGCGCGTGATGATGTTCAAGCGATTCGAATCATCAGTGCATGCTTTTCGCGAGACGGCCAGGCGCCTGCTCCGCGTCCATGAGGCATTTCTCTCAGCCTTGTCGGAAGAAATCGTGCCGGCCGGCGGGGATGCCCAGCAAATCCTGTATGAATCCGACCAGTGGGAAGAGGCAGAGCTCATGGCTGCCCTGGCGGCAGTGTCGGGGCGCTACAGCATTGCCGATTTCGATGCAGATCGGCTACGCGCGCATATTTCGCACGACATAGAGCTGCTTCGACGAATACTCAAATTGGTTGAGCCGATCACCGCGGACAGGGACGCGAAGTTGCAGTGTCTCAAGACGCTGCTGGAACGACCGCAAGTGAACAATGACAAGCGACTACTGTTTACGCAGTACGCAGATACGGCGAAATATCTATATGAAAACCTGAACCCCGGCGGCCAGCGCAACGACATTGACGTTGTGTACAGCGGCGACAAGGCAAAGATGAGCGTCGTGGCTCGTTTCTCACCAAGATCAAACCCCGAGCTGCGGCGCTCGATGGACGGGCCGGAACTTAACACCGTGGTCGCGACTGATGTGTTATCCGAAGGCCTCAACCTGCAAGACTGCAATAAGATCATCAACTATGACCTGCACTGGAACCCGGTGCGGCTGATTCAGCGATTCGGGCGCATCGACCGTATCGGCAGCGATCATGACATCATCTATGGATTCAACTTCCTGCCCGAGACAGGCCTGGATCGGAATCTGGGGCTTAGGTCGACGCTTCAGAGGCGGATTCAGGAAATCCACGAAACCATCGGCGAGGATGCGCAGATTCTGGATCGCACCGAGCAGATCAACGAAAACGCCATGTACGCGATCTATGAGGGTGACTCGGCGCAGTTGAACTCCTTCGAAGAGGATACGGAGGACGAATTTGTGAACCTCACGGATGCGGAGGAGGTGCTGCGGCAAGTTAAGGCCGATGATCCGGCGCTGTATGAGCGTATCACTCGGTTGCGCGACGGCATCCGTAGTGCCAAAGCAGGGTCGGGCAAAGGGTGTTACGTCTTCTGTGAGGCGTGTCATCCGGATCGGCCGGATCAAAAGGGCTATCAGCAGCTGTTCTTGGTGACGGAGGCGGGCGAGATCCGATCTCGCGATATTCCGCGTGTGTTGGGTAGCATCAAGTGTGGCCCGGATGAGAAGACGCATGCGATTCCGGCGAATCACAATGAACTGGTCATGCGTGTCCGGCGGCGATTCAGCGAAGAGGTGAAGCATCGTGAGGCGGAACTCCAGCACACCATGTCGTTGACGAATGGGCAACGGTACGTGTTGAGGGAGTTGAGGCTTCTATTTGGTTCAATCGAGGACGAGAATCAGAAAGCACAGATTAACCTGCTGGAGCGAGCATTCCGCGGTGCAGTCACCACGTCCGTCAACCGGGAGCTTAATGGGATTCGCCGAAGTGGCCAAACCGGGGCGCGGCTTCTCGAGTCAGCGAAGCGGGTTTATCAGCAGCACAACATGCGCGAGTGGTTGGATCGCCGGGGCACACAGGCTGACATGCCGGCGGTGCCGAGGGTGATTTGCAGTGAGGCATTGATTTGAGGGGGATCCAGATCGTCAGCCGTGGCCGGCTTGGCAGTAGGCGTGTAAACGGGGTTCTTCCGCACTCTCGATGAATTCCCTATCTTAACATTTGCGCGAACAGGCCATTTGACGTACGCTGCTGCGTCACTCGTGGAACGGAGTTCACGCACTGCACTTTGCTGACCTGCTTCCGGCGGCCAATCACGTCACTATCGACTCACTGGGTGTTACGCCGGCGACGATCGAGGTGGAACTTTGGTGCATTGATGCAGCGGCCTGCTGCCCGAAGTGCCGGACCCCTTCGCGCCGCGTCCACAGCCGATCTGTCCGTGTCATCCAGGATCTGCCCTGGGGTGGAACACCGATGACCCTGCGGTTTCAAGCGCGCCGGTTCTGGGGCGTATCGTACGGCCCCAGCCAATAGTCACGAGCGCGTCTGGTGACGGCGTCGCGGAGGGTGACAATGGCCTGGTCCTAGCCCTTGCGCTGGCGATAGACAGGAGCGATACGGGGCATGATGCGGCTCCTGGTACCTCTTGCGCGGTGTAACACCGCGCAAAAAGCGTCGAAAGCCGCACCGCCGACCGTCGGCGGGTGTCCGCATCCGGCGGACTCGGCGGAAGTGATACGAAACGCACCCGATAGGACTCGAACCTATAACCCTCGGTTCCGAAGACCGATGCTCTGTCCAATTGAGCTACGGGTGCTCGGACGCCATTATTATCCGCCATCGCCAACCTTGTCCATCGCCGGTCGCGGCGTTTGCGAAAGCTTCGGCGCGGGCGGGCCCTGCGGGGCCGCCGTTGGCTGCTTGCCGGGGGCGCAGCCGCCATTCACGCTACCGCCGGCCCGTCCGCACGTCAAAGGCCAACGTCAACGACTGGCCGTGATAGAAGAGGCTGAGGATTCATCATGCACCAGATCCGCGTTCGTGTTTGCGCCGTCGTCGTCCTGGCCCTGCTTCTGCCGACCCGAATAATCGGCGCCGTTGAAGCGGGGGGGTTTGTCGCCTTTGAGGCCGGCGACGCCAACATCATCGTCAGCCACGACGGCGGCGACTACCTGCGCCTGGGCATGATCGCCTGGGGACCCAACTGGGCGTGGACGGGTTTCGATGGCAAGCTGCGAAGTGAAGCGGGCGCCAGCGTCGGCAGACTCTCGGCCAAGCTGGGGGGAACGGGTGTTGCGCTGGGCGTCGATTTCAAGGCATCGCGTCCCGCGCCGCAGCAACTGGTCCTCAGCTACGCGATGCAGGCGGCGGCCAATACTGAGCTGACCCTTGCCGGCATCGAGCTTGCGCCCGGGAAGGTTTTCGAGGGCCGGGATGCGGTCGTCGAATCGCAGGGCAAGAAGAAGACCGTCCGTTTTCCGCTCGACAAGAGCGGCCTTGGGCAGGCGGTCAGTTCCATCCGCCTGACCGACGCCAGGGGCCAGGCCACGACAGTCCGATTTGATCCCCCCGTCGATATCGCCTCCGACGGGGCCGCCCGGATTCTCCTGGCGAAAGACTCGCTTCCCGCCAACGAGGTTCGCAAGCTCACGATCACGATTGACCTGCCGGCCGCGATGGCCTGGTACCCGTCCGTGGCCGAACTGCCGGATGAGAAGGGCATCGGCACCTGGTATCCGTGGAAGGCGACGGGGGACGCGGCGGAGAGCCTGCTGTCGATGGCCGACTGGTTCGACGCACCGGCCGGCGGGCATGGCCGAATCGTCGCCCGCGGCGACACGCTGATTTACAACAACAAGCCGATCAAGCTCTGGGGACTGAATCTCTGCTACGGCAACACCAACCCGGAGAGGGCGTTGGCCGAGAAGCGGGCGGCGTTCTATCGCCGGTACGGCATCAACTCCGTCCGTCTTCACAAGTTCGCCGACGGCGCCGGCTGGGCGGGCATTCAGTCGAAGGACAGCTGTGTGGAATTCGACCCGGCGGGCCTGGATCGCATGGACTACCAGGTCGCGAAGTTCAAGGAGGCCGGCATCTATGTGAAGCTGTCGGCGCACTTCGGATCGTTGAAGCTCGGTCCGGCCGAGAAGGAACTGGTGCCGTTCATGGAGGAATTCGGCCCGTTCAAGAGCAATCGCATCGCGACGCCGCACAGCGCCGTTCACTACTCGCCGGAATTGCAGAAGGTCCAGATCGCGCAGATGGTCAACCTGCTCAAACACCGGAATCCCCACACCGGCCTGACCTACGCCGAGGACCCCGCCGTTGCGTTTGTCGAGATCATCAATGAGCAGAGCATCCTGTTTTACACCTCCATGGCGCCGCTGAAGGCCAGCGCCACGCTCCGCGGGCAGGTCGGCCGGCGATTCTGCGACTGGCTGCGCAACAAGTACGGCACGCAGGAGAAGCTGGTGGCCGCGTGGGGATCGGGGTCGCTCAATATCTTCGCGAAGGACGGCTTCACCGTTGACGAGAACCTGGACCGGAACACGATCCTGCCCCTGGGCAACCCGTGGTACTGGGACCCGGCCCAGCTCAACGGCTCGCAGGCTTCGCGCAAGCGCCGAATGCTGGACACCCTCCAGTTTCTTTATACGCTTCAATGCGAGTTCTATGATCGTTATGTAAAGGCGATCCGCGAGGCCGGCTATGCCGGCGAGATTCTCAGTTCCAACTGGCAGGCGGGACGGGCATTCAGCCACTTTGCCAACCTGCACTCCGATGCGATGGTGGGCACGGTGGATCGCCACAACTATTTCGGGGAGGGACGGGCCAACGCCTCCATGCTCGGCCGCGCCGGCTCGGGGCTGCTCTCCAGCGGCATGCAGCAGATCATCGACCGGCCTTTCATGCTCTCGGAATGGATCCACGTGTTTCCAAACGAGATGGGCGTCGAGGGCCCGGCCATCATCGGGGCCTATGGCATGGGCCTGCAGGGGTGGGATGTCTCCTATATGTTCCAGAACGGCGACAGCGGCTCGTTCAGCGCCAGGATCGGGCGGGACCGCTGGGATGTCACGGCGCCGCAGGTGATGGGCATCTTCCCGGCGGTTTCGAGGCAGGTGCTGCGCGGCGACGTGAAACAGTCGGAAGTCGTCGCCGTGCGCAACGTTCACGTGCCGTCACTGTTTGAAGGCAGGCTCGGCTTCGACGACCGCGTGGTCCAGGGCTACGACGACAAGGAACTGGACAGCAGCAAGGTCCCGGCCGCCTCGCTGGCGGTGGCCCGCAGCGTTGTCGCCTTCACCGATCAGTACACCGACACCCCGGCATTCGACATCAAGGCCCACGAAAAGGACGGCGCGCTGGTTTCCACTACCGGCCAGCTTCGGTGGAAACAGGGGGATGGGAAGGCCGGCGGGTTCTTCACGATCGACACCCCGACCACCAAGGCCGTCGTGGGCTTTAGCGGCGGGCAGACCTGCGATCTGGGCAACGTGACCATCACGCCGCAGACGCCCTTTTCGGCCATTTACGTCACCGCCCGCGAGCCCGACAAGACGATCGACACTTCCAGGCAGCTGCTGATCGTGGCCGTGGCGCGCTGCCGCAACACCGGGATGAAGTTCTCGCCGGCGGGCGACAAGATGCTCGCCGCCGGCAGCAGCCCGGTGCTGATGGAACCCGTCAGCGCACGGATCTCCGTTCGCAAACCGGGCGGCATCGTGCATGCCCTCGACCACGACGGCCGGCGGACCGGCCGCACCGTCCCCGTCCTCGATGGTTCAATCGTCATTGACGGAGCGACGGAGAAGACGGCTTATTACCTTGTGGAGTATCCGTAGATCGCCACCGGCGTGGCCTGTAGCGGGAATACTGAACGGGTGGCGCAAATCCACCATCTGCAAGTGACCGAGTGCCATTCCGCTCAGGCCAGTGCGGAGCCGGCCAACCGCGCGGCACAGAATCCGGCACGGTGCCCCGCCGTATCGGGCTCTTGCGCTGCTGAACACGGCAACGTCGGCAAACGACAAAGCCCCGGCTTTACCGGGGCTTACCAATCGTTACGCATGCTTGCAGAATAACGCAATAGCAGCGACTGGATTCGAACCAGTGACCTAGGGCTTATGAGTCCCTCGCTCTAACCAGCTGAGCTACGCTGCCATCTGACATTAGAATAGCATTCGTACGCGTTTTGACAAGATCGGTTCTCCCCAACTTCAGTGCGCCGCCATCACCCGGCTTATCGTAAACACCGGCAGAAGCAAGGCTAACGAGATTCCGCCGATGATCAGCCCCATCACGCAGATCATGGCCGGCTCGATGTACCGCGTCAGCTGGAGGATCTGCTCGCGCAATTCTGTTTCGGCGTACCCGGCCACCTGTTCCATCACCGCCGGCAGCCTTCCGCTCTTCTCCCCGCTGCTGATCATCTGGCTGACGGCCGCCGGCACCAGCGGGCTGTCAAACAGCGGGTCGGACAACTGCCGGCCCGCCTTGATCTGTTCGCCCACCCGGTCCCACAGTTCCTGGAAATAGCAGTTGCCGCACAGGTCGCGCGCCGTCTGGACGCAGTCCAGAATGGCAACCCCCGCGCCGGCCATGGTTCCGGCCATGCGCAGGCCTCTTGCCAGGTGGAGCTTGCGGTACATGCGCCCGAACAGCGGCGCGGCAAGCTGGATATAGTGCCATGCCCGGCGTCCGCCCGGCGAGGTGAAATAGAGCAGCCCCGCGGCAAATCCGCCTGCCAGGGTCGCCAGGATTCCCATCCAATGTCCGATCAGCAGGTCGCTGAGGTTCATCAGGATCTGGGTGGGCACCGGCAGGGCGGCCTTCTTGCTGGCGTAGATTCCCGTGAACCGAGGCAGCACGAAGACCAGCAGGAAGATCGTCGTTGTCGTGGCGAAGCCGAACATGATGGCCGGGTAGACCAGTGCGCCTTTCACCCGTCGCAGGATGTCGTTTTCATCGCGCAGGTAGCTGGTGGCCCGCTGGAGGAGTTGTCCCATCCGCCCGGTCTTTTCCGCCGCGACCATGAGGGAAACGTAAAGCCGCGGAAAGCTTCGCGGGTGGCGTGCCAGGGCCTCGGAGAAACTTGCACCGCCCTCGATCTGCTCCACCAGGTCGGCCACGATGGCGCGAACGGCGGGCCTGTCGGCCTGGCGCGCGATGCACTCGAGGGCCTCGTTGAGTTGCACGCCGGTTTCGACCATCACGGCCAGTTGGGTGGAGAACTGGATCACATCGGTGCGGGAGAGTCGCGCCCGCGGCACGGAGGGGGTCGGCTGCTCGCCCCGGTCGGCCAGAGGTGCGTCGGCTGGGCGGATGGAGACAGGGTACTTGCCCTCGGCCCGAAGCTGGCGCGCCGCCTCATCAAGCGTGGTGGCGACCAGGGTTCCCGAGGAGGATTTGCCGGTGGCATCTCGAGCTGTGTAGGCGAAGGTGGGCATCGGAGTGGTTGTTGGCTGTCATGCAGAGTCGCCCGCCGGCAACTGCCAGCCGGTCATGCGGTGACCCGATACACTTCCTCCAGCGTTGTCAGGCCGGATTTGACCTTCTCGATCCCGTCAATTCGCAGGGGTTTCATGCCCGCGTTGCGGGCCAGTTCGCGAAT
>Ga0073932_1005496_pt1 | contig 13718 bp, 10 predicted proteins | sample DewCreD2012metaG_FD_76967 | JGI IMG/M metagenome (GOLD analysis project Ga0073932, IMG submission 76967) | Hot spring sediment bacterial and archeal communities from British Columbia, Canada, to study Microbial Dark Matter (Phase II) - Dewar... ... | reverse complement strand
TGACCCGTGTACGAACGATCAGGGGAACATCGTGCTGGTTCCCGTACATGAACCTGCATTTTCCGATCTGATTGAAGAGCTGGTCAGCGGCAACGAGGGCAAAATCGGGGAACATGATCTCTACCACGGGACGTTTTCCCGAGAGGGCCAACCCCAAGGACATTCCGGTGAACCCTGCTTCCGAGATGGGTGTATCGATCACCCTGCCGGGGAATCGTTTGGATAACCCCTTGGTAGCCATGTAGGCTCCCCCCTTCAGGTGTCCTACCTCTTCGCCAATCACAATCCCTCGAGGATCCGTTTCCATTCGTCTACCTATCACTTCGGAAATCACATCCACGTAGGTTTTCTTCTCCCCTATAGAAGCCAAGGTTGAACCATCCGATTCGACAACTGGATCTTCCCTGTACGGGAGCCCCTCGAGCTCCTTTCCATCGCTCCGTACACCGATCTCGAGTTCTTCCGCTTTCGGGTAGAGTTCTTCTCCCACCACGAACGAGGTACCCTCCTTGCGCACCAGTTTGTCGACCGCCCCTTGTACTACCTGGGATACAATGGTTTTCAATCGGGCGAGACCCTCCTCTCCTAGAATCCCTTCTTTTAGAAGCTTTGCGGGGTACGTCCTGTAGGGATCCCGTTCTTGCCACTTCAGTTCTTCCTCTTTGTCCCGATAGCCAAAGGCACTGCCAGGAAGACTCTGCGCATGGTGTCTGTACCGATACGTCTCTGCCTCGATCCAGAAGGGGCCCTCCCCCTGCAAAGCTTCCTTTCGAGCAAACTGAACGGCGAGGGAAACAGTGTCCGGATCCATCCCATCGATCACCAGGGAGGAGAGCCCATACCCCATCCCGATCTGCGCCAAACGGGAAACGGCGGAGGCTTCATTCACCGAGGTGGCTACCGCATACAGGTTGTTCTCTATGAAGTAGAGGACGGGAATTTTCCACAACTTTGCCATGTTCATCACTTCGTGTACTACCCCCTGATGCACAGCTCCATCCCCCAGGAAAGAGACCGCTACCTGGGGAGCGTGATCCAGCGCAAAGGCCCACCCGAGTCCCGTGGCCATGGGGACTCCCCCTGCCACAATGGCGTTTGTTCCATAACAGTAGGATCCCTTGTCTCCCAGGTGCATCGAACCACCCCGGCCCCGGCAGAACCCCTGGGATAGCCCCATGATCTCCGCGAGGGTCCGCTCCACTATCCGGTTTAGATCAGGAGGAGGAGCTGTCTCGGGATCGTAGTCCGGCAAGTAATACCCCAACGCTTTGGCCAGGAAATGATGATGCCCCGATGGGTAGAGGCCACCGCATCCCTTGGATCCAGGGCGCTCATCACCCCTACGGCCGCTCCCTCCTGCCCGATACTGGAATGGACAGGGCCATGTACCAATCCCGCATCCTTCAATTCCAACAATCGTGTTTCGAACTCGCGAATCAGTAGCAGTTCGAAGAGCATCCGAATTCGTTTCTTTTGAGGAAGGGATCGAACATCCTTCTCGGTAGGTACGAATCGAAATAGTTTCCCTTGCAGTGGCAGTGGTTCCTTCTTCGGCATAATTCCCCCTATGGAAATACTTGTACCGTATTCTTGCCTTTTAGTACAACCCTTATCGATTCCACAACTACCCTTCCTTTCACTCACGGCCAGGAACTTTCGAGCCTTGTACATTCGCACCTGACCCTTGACAGAATGCCACCTGGCACTATATTGCAAAGGAATGCCGGTAGTCCTGGCTAGAAACCTTTCCTTTTCCTTCGGTGAAACGGAGATTCTTTCCCGCTTGACCTTCTCCATCGAGAGGGGAGAGTTCGTCAGTTTCATCGGACCTTCGGGCTGCGGGAAAACAACCCTCATGAACATCCTTTCGGGTCTGCAGAAGGGGTGGATAGGAGAACTCTCCATCGAGGCGGAGCGGATCTCCTTGGTGTTTCAACATGACACTCTCCTGGAATGGAAGAACGTACTGGAGAACGTTCTTCTCCCTTTCCAGTTAAAACGGATACCCCTTTCCCAACCCCTCACCTCCAAAGCGATAGAAGTACTCGATTCGGTAGGTCTCAAGGGGTACGAGTACTATTTCCCCCACCAGCTCTCAGGGGGTATGAAAAAGCGGGTGGAAATCGCCCGGGCCCTAGTGACCGAACCGGATCTGTTGATCCTGGACGAACCTTTCTCCGCCCTGGATATCATTACCCGGGAACGCCTCAACCTCCTGGTAAAACGTCTTCATTCCACTCGGAAAACCACGATCCTTCTCGTTACCCATTCGGTGGAGGAAGCCTGCTTCCTTTCAGACCGTATCTACGTGCTTTCGCCCCTGCCCGGACGCATCCTGGATATCAAAAGAATCGAAAAAATTCCTTCTAGGGATGGAAAGCCCATGAATGGCCTTTTCGTACTTACCGAAACCCAGCAGGAGGTGAACAGTGCGATCCGACGGGAAGTTCAGTTTCTCTGGGAAACGGAAGCAGAAAAGCCACCCCCCCCATCCTCCACTCCACCCATCGGAGCTGCTGTACCGAGCCCCCCCCCTCTTTCGGCCCGAAAACACGCACTTCAATACATGAAAGCTCACTGGAGCACCCTGCTCCTTCCCCTAGAAGTGCTGATTCTCTTTTTCGTCCTCGATTTCCTGAAACACACTCTTGCGATTCCCGATCTGCTTTTCCCCTCCCCCCGAGCTGTCCTAAGAAAACTTCTAGAAACTCTCTGGAACGGCACGATCCTTCCTGACCTTGAACTTACCGTGACGGAATCTCTTCTTGGCTTCTGGATCGCATTTACCTTGAGCATGATCGTGGGGTTTGGAATCGCTAAGTTCAAGTTCCTCTCCCGGCTTCTGATGCCCTATTTCATCGGAGCCAACACGATTCCATCGGTAGCGCTGGCACCGTTTTTGGTGCTCTGGTTCGGATTCGGAATCCTGCCAAGGATCGTTACATCGGTGATCGTGATTTTTTTCCCTCTCCTGATCAATATCATTGCAGCCTTCCGTCATTCGGAGGAACGGGTCCAGTGTTTGATCCGTTTCTACAAACCCGGGAAACTCCAGAGTCTCTTTGGGATGGAGTTTCCCGCCGCATTGCCCGGAATCTTCAGCGGGGTAAAAATTTCCATCACCCTATCAGTGATCGGCGCGGTGGTGGGGGAGTTCGTGTCCGGCCATGAAGGGTTAGGAGCTTTAGTGAACCGGGCAAAGGCAAACTTCGACATCGAGCTGATGTTCGTCGCTTTGATCTGGTTGATCACCCTAGGACTGCTCTACTATGGAGCCGCATCCCTTTCGTACCATTGGATACGGAAGCGTCTCTTGACTCCCCCTCCCCGATTACGGCACATCTCTAGAAAGGAGGAACCGCGGGATGAAACGAAATAACCGGATTGGAAAAGTAATAATTACCCTGCTTCGTGGGGTAGTACTCTGGGGGCTACTGATCTCTTTTTCAGCGCTTCAGGATGTGGGAGCTCAGGAACGGACAGTCCGGGTGGCCATCGGCTACATCCCCCACATCCAGTTTGCTCCCCTCTACGTGGGGATCGAAAAAGGGTTCTACCGGGAGGAAGGTTTGCGTCTAGAGATCGAGTACGGATTCGGGATGGATATCTTTTCCCTCCTGCAGGCGGGTAAGATCGATGTGGGACTTTCCGATTCCGATCAGTTGATCATCGCTGCATCCAAAGGGGTGGATCTACGAGCTATCTTCCAGTATTACCAGAAGTATCCTGTGACAGTGCTGGCAAAGGCGGATCGAATTCGTACTCCCGGAGATTTTGAGGGAAAGGTGATCGGCACACCGGAACTCTACGGTACCAGTTGGATCGGGTTACAGTTGTTCCTGGAACGGTTTAAATTGAAGGATAAGGTGAAGATCGAGCGAATCGGTTACACCCAAATCCCTACCTTGCTGGCCGATCGGGTAGATGGAGTCGTGTGTTTCTTCAACAACGAACCGATCCAGTTGAAAGAATCAGGAGTGAGGATCGTGCAATGGGACGTGAAGGATTTTTCTACTATGGTGGGGGCTTCCTTCATCACCAGCACCTCGATCCTATCGAAGAAACGGGATGTGCTGGCTGCCTTTGTACGAGCTACGGAAAAAGGAATCCGTTATACCATCGAACATCAGGAAGAAGGGTATCTAATTTCCTACCCGTACATCGGTAAGCCAGATGCTTCCAAGGGAAAGTTCTTTCAATCTGTCCTGAAGGAAACCTGCGCCCTCTTCGAAACTTCCGGCCCCTATGGGAGTATGGATCCAGCGGTATACAGGGATTCCGTAGCTACCTTGAAGCGGTTGGGACTGGTCGATCGGGATGTACCGGTGGAGCGAATCATCCAATCCCTCCGGTGAGTTCGATCCTTAGATTTCCCGGTAGTTCGCTGCCGCCTCTTTTGCTAGGTTGATATAATGACCACTGTTCTTTCGAATGGCCTCCACAGCGGCATCGTCCAGGGTGCGGACCACCTTGGCCGGGCTTCCCAGGATCAAGGAACGGGGGGGGAACACCTTTCCCTCTGTCACCAGCGCGCCCGCGCCCACGATCGACTCCCTACCGATCACAGCCCTGCTCAGGATCACGGCTCCCATCCCGATGAGACATCCGTCCTCCACGGTACACCCATGGATCACGGCATTGTGACCGATGGTAACGCCCCTCCCGATGGTACAGGGGGCATTGAAATCCGTATGAACCGTGGCGTTGTCCTGGATGTTGGTTCCTTCTCCCACCCGGATCGGCTCGATATCTCCCCGGAGGGAGGCTCCGAACCATACGCTCACGTCTTTCTCGAGGGTCACGGCCCCCGACACTTCGGCATTCCAGGCTATAAAGGCTGCTTCCTTTGTTTGGGGCACTCGATCTCCGATTCTATGGATCATGCTTCTCTCCTTGGAGGGGGATCATATCCAGATCTCTCTTCCAAATCAATCATTCTTCCCTTATCGGCCCGTTTTTGATATTCTTCCTTTCAATGCGTAGATCCATTGAAGACCTTTTAAAAAAGCAACCCATCATCTTCGATGGAGCGATGGGGACAGAATTGTACAATCGAAACCACTTCATCAACGTGTGCTTCGAAGAGCTCTGCGTGAGTAAACCCGCGGTGGTTCGCACGATCCATGAGGAAAACAAGAATGCGGGTGCCGATGTGATAACTACCAATAGCTTTGGAGCGAATCGGTACAAACTTGCCGAATACCTACTGGCAGACAGGGTCCGATCCATCGCGAAAAGTGCGGCAGAACTAGCCCGAAGCGTTGCGGGGGAAGAAAGTTTTGTGGCGGGCTCTGTAGGCCCCCTGGGGAAAATTGTAGGGAAAGAGATCGATGAACGGGACGCTCGGGAAGCCTTCCTCGAACCCATTCTGGGGTTACAGGAAGGAGGGGTGGATTTCATCATCTTCGAAACCTTTTCTCGTTCCAAAGAATTGAAAGCGGCTGCACTGGCAGCTTCGGAAGTGGGAATCCCCTACATCGGGAGTCTAGCCTTTGGGGAACGGAACATATCCCGGGCGGGCGAAGGGATCGAAGAGTTCTTCGCGCCTATCCTGGAACTTCCCCATCCACCCTTCATGATCAGCTTCAACTGTTCCGTGGGACCCAAGCAGATGCTGGAATACCTGGAAGATTTCCTTCCCCACGCACCCCTTCCCGTGCTTATCATGCCCAATGCCGGCTACCCTCAACTGGTCCATGACCGGATGATCTACATGACCACCCCTGAATACTTCGCCACCTATGCAAAACGGTTTGCCGAGCTAGGGGCCGCTGCCGTAGGGGGATGTTGCGGTACAACCCCTGCCCATATCGCCGAAACTGCCCGTTCGGTGAAAGCGTTCTTTCGTCACCGGATCGATATTCCCTCCTCCCCTGCCACGGTTACCCTTCGCACCCCACCCCCTCGGGAATCCCGCAGTGCCCTGGGCGCGAAGCTCGAGGCGGGCGCCTGGGTTACCAGCGTGGAGTTGACTCCTCCACTGGGGTACGACCTTTCGGGGATCCTTGCCAAGGCTCGCTCGTGTAAGGAAGCCGGGGTAGATGCCATCAATATCCCTGACGGCCCCCGCGCAAGCTCGAGGGTCAACCCTATGGTCACCGCTCTCCGGATTCAGCAGGATGCAGGAATCGAAACCGTCCTCCATGTGACGTGCCGGGACAAGAACATCATCGGCCTGCAGTCGGATCTACTGGGGTGTGCCGCCGCTGGCATCAAAAATCTCCTACTCATCACAGGGGATCCCCCAAAACTGGGAGACTATCCCCAGGCAACGGCAGTGTTCGACCTGGACTCCATTGGTCTCACTCGTATCGCCTCCCGACTGAACCAGGGGGTGGACATTGGGGGTAAGGAAGTGAACCCTCCCACGGCCTTTCTCATCGGAGTGGGTGCGGATCCCACCCATCTGGATCAGGAACGGGAACTGGATAGATTAGCCAAGAAGGTAGAAGCAGGGGCGGATTTCTGCATCACCCAACCGGTCTATGACGTGGAAGCCCTTCTTGCCTTTCTCGAACGAATCCGTCCCCTCCGGCTCAAGGTGATCGCCGGAGTATGGCCTCTGGCATCCCTGCAGAATGCACGGTTTCTCAACAACGAAGTACCCGGAGTTCGTATCCCCGAGTCCCTCATGAAACGGATGGAAAAGGCAGGATCCAAGGAGGAGGCCCGTGCTACAGGGATAGCCATTGCCCGGGAAATCATCCAGGCCATCCGGCCCTACGTGGCCGGGGTACAGGTCAGCGCACCCTTCGGAAACGTGGACACCGCCCTGAAAGTACTCTCCATCGGTTCCTAGATGTCTTACACCGTTTGAAGAAGACCGCCGATTCCTCTGTAGGCCTGAGGGATTCCTCCAGGGTTCATTGTAATGTGACAGAATGTAACTGGACCTAGGAAATAAATCGTTTCAGTCTTCTCCGAGTGTTGGCATTCCAATTGCACTTGATTTCCCTGCTATGGCGAGTTCCCTCCAGTCAGCCTGGAATGATTATGCTCACACAGGGAAAGGGTACGAGACACTCCTTCGATCCATCAGCCTCTATGTGTACCGGTTCCCCCTCCATTACAAGTATTGCTCCGAAGAGGATTGTGCCGAATTCTTCCTTTCCTTCTACCAGAGGATCCCCCATATTATCCAGCACTACCAAGAACAGGGGAAAGGAATCGAAGTGTACCTCCGAACCTGCTTGAAATGGCACATGAAAACCTACCTTAGATCGAAATTGCAGAAGAACAGGGTCCAGAAACTTGCCTATTCCGAATGGAAACTCACGGCACCTGCCTGGGTAGAGGATGAAACTATGGGGATGGAAGCTCGAGAATCGCCTCCTCTAATCTACAAAAACCAAACACGGAAACTCCTTCTCCTTTCCATGAAAGCCGCTTACGATCTGGAGGACCGAACGATCGAAAGGATAGCCCAAACCATCGGAATGCATCAGGAAGTACTGTTCCATCTCATCGAAATCATCCGTGTCACCCTTCTAAAGAAAGAGGAACGGTTTCGTAAACTGCAAGAGAAACGAAGCAAACTGTACTTTCGTATCCATTCCCTACAAGACGAACTGGATCTATGCTCCAATGGACAGGCAAAAGAGATTCTCAAAAGACGTCTTTTCAGATTACGGTATTATTTCCAGAAGATTCAAAAAAAATTAGCCCACCGTTACCTTTCGCCCAGCCACCAAAAAGTGGCAGAGATCCTCGGAATACCGAAGGGCTCCATCGATTCCACCCTCTATTATTTGAAAAAGGGCTACTGAAAGATTCTATTGGAAGAGAACCCCCTTCCCCATGAATCTCATTTTTTGCTACAGTTCCGCCATGACATTGGTTTTGGCATCGGGCAATCCCCACAAACGGGAAGAGCTAACTGCCCTTTTCCAGGGGCACACCCTTCTTCTCCCCCAGGATCTGGGAGTTGTCTACCACCATGAGGAAACCGGTTCTACCTTCCTCGAGAACTCCCTAGGAAAAGCGAGCACCCTATACCGACAACTCCTCGAGGTAGGACAGACCGGCTACCTCTTACTAGCGGATGATTCGGGCCTCTCTATTCCTGCCCTGGGGGGGGAACCGGGAGTTTACTCAGCCCGATTCGGGGAGAAGGAGTTGGGACGGAAACCCACCTATGCGGAACAGCATCAACTTCTGTTGGAGCGGATGCGTTTCATAACGGATCGCAAGGCTTTCTTCATCTGCTGCATGGTTCTCATGATCCACCCCGATCGATGGTTCGTAGCCCAGGAAACTCTAGAGGGAGAAATCGCGCCTATGCCGAGGGGTGCGGGTGGGTTCGGATACGATCCTCTCCTGTACCTCCCCTGGGAAGGAAGAACGGTAGCGGAACTGAGTCTGGAAGAAAAGAACGCTCTCTCCCACCGAGGAGCCGCAGCGCGGGCCATCAGAGCCATACTGGAAAAACATCTGGAGAACGATCATGAAAGTACCTGAACGAAAAGAAGTGAAACCGGAGCACTGCTGGAACCTTTCCTCCCTATTCGAAAACGAGGAGGCGTGGGAAGAGGGTCTAGAACGATATAGAAAGATGGTTCAGAAAATTCCTACCTTTCAGGGAACCCTAAGTTCCTCGGTGGAGGCGGTAAAAAACTGCCTCGATTTCATGACGGAGGTGGGAATCCTAGAAGAACGTCTGGCCTACTATGCCCATCTCAGGCTCAGTGAGGATGGAGGGGACTCTTCAAACCAGGATCGATGGGGCCGGTTCCTTCAGATTTCGACCGAAGCCGAGGCATTGGCAGGGTACTTGAAACCGGAAATTCAGTCCATCCCCTCCGAAATGATGAACCGTATCCTGGAAGAACTTCCCGACTACCGAGTGATGCTTCGGAAGATCCTTCGCTATAAGCCGCATACCCTTACCCCCTCCGAAGAACGACTCCTGGCACTTCAGCAGGAAGCGAACCAAACGGCAGAAAAAGCCTTCGCCGCTCTGACGGACGTGGATTTCGACTTCGGCACCCTCACTACTCCGGAAGGCGAGAAACCCCTTACCCATGGTAGTTTTCAATCCTTCCTGATGAATCCCGATCGCTCGATTCGGGAGAAAGCTTACAAACAATATATGGGGCTCTTCGCCCGGTACAAGAATACGTTGACCAGTCTATACGCGGGCAGTGTTCATCTGGATATCTATATCGCGAAGGTTCGAGCCTTTCCCTCGGCCCTCCACGCCAAACTGTTCCCCGACGATGTTCCTCCCGAAGTGTACCATTCCCTTATCCACACCGTACACGAAGGTCTACCGGTGCTGCATCGGTACTATCGACTCCGAAGAAAGATCCTGGGACTGCCCACCCTGCGGTTGTGGGATACCAAGGTTCCCCTCGTTCCCGACATGCAGGTGCGGCACACCTACGAAGAAGCGGTGGACAGGGTCATCGCTTCGCTCAAGCCCTTGGGGGAAGAGTACTGTTCCATCCTGCAAAAGGGACTCCTCGGCGGCTGGGTGGATAGGTACGAGAACAAGGGGAAACGTTCGGGAGCCTTTTCAGCCGGTACCTATACGGGGGATCCCTACATTCTGCTGAACTTCAAGGAGGACCTCCTTCGGGATGTGTTTACCCTTGCCCACGAAGCAGGGCACTCGATGCATTCCTACTATTCCGCTCGGCACAACCCTTTCCCCCACTATAACTACTCCATCGTGGAAGCGGAAACCGCCTCTACCTTCAACGAACAACTTCTCATGCATCATTTTATCAGTACCAGCACCTCGGATGAGTTCCGGAGATACCTGACGGTGAAACATATCGACGACATCATAGGGACCTTCTTTCGTCAGACCATGTTTGCCGAGTTCGAACTCCAGTGTCATACATCAGTGGAAGAAGGGAAACCCCTCACGGTAGAGGCAATCCGGAAGATATACAGGAGTTTACTGGAAACGTACTTTGGGGATGCAGTCACCATCGAGGAGGAAGACGAGGTGGAAGGACTCCGGATCCCCCATTTTTATCGTTCCTTCTACGTGTACAAGTATGCCACTGGACTCGCGGCCGCCATTGCCCTGTCGAAAAAGGTGTTGGAAGGGGGGATAGAGGAACGAGAGCGCTACCTCTCTTTCCTGAAAACCGGCGGCTCCCTATTCCCGTTGGATTCCCTCGCTCGCGCAGGAGTGGACCTCCGCACACCGGAACCCATGCAGGAAACGATCCGTCTATTCGACAGGCTCCTCCGTTCATTGGAAGAGTACTATTCCTGATCCCTTCCCGTGAGGGTATGTACGATTACTCCACCCAGAAGGAAGGCCACGGAGGGGAGCTTGTAGAGGGAATCCCTCTGGAACGGTACGGGGATAGAGTGGAGAAGCCCCTCTTTTTCCCAGAGCTCTTGGGCAAAGGTACCGAACCGCTCTGGGTCGTCAGGAATCGCATAGAAGGCTTCCGCCAGTTGTGTTTTAGTGTAGGGGAAGTTCTTCTCTTCTAGATGCGCCAACAAAGGATCCAGGAGAAAATCCACCCCCTTGATGGGTTCATCCAGAAAAATCGTAAAGATCGGGTAGAACCAATCCTCCATACCTAAAAGTCCTGCGATTCCTAAGATCACATGGTTTCGAACGGAATCGGGGAGTTCGGATCTTTCCGCAATCTCTAACAGAAGGGAGATGGACGCGGAGTCCTGAAAAATTTTCAGCCCTTCCGCTCCATGGATGATGAGAAAGGGGTTCCTTGCCACTCGGAGCAAAGCCTCGATTTTACCCTTGCTATGGGTATCCTGCAGACGAGCGAGGGCTACCATGCTTTCCGCCACAAGAAGATAGTCTTCCGAATGGAGGGACTGCCGAAGAAGGGGGATCCCTCGATGGATTCTGTACTTTCCGAGGATCCTTGCCGCCAGGTAGGCGGTAGTGAACTCGCCTGTCTTTACCTCGTGTAACAAAGCTTCCACCACCCGATCGTCCGGCTCGTGGGTCTCCAAAGCCTGCAGAGCTTCTCGTCGAATGACAAAACTAGGGGACTTCAACCTTTGGAGTAGTCCTTCCAGCGAAATGGAAGAGGGGGCTTCACTCATCTCGCGGATCACTTTTCTCTCGGCTTCAATGGAGGTGGTGCGATCCAGCTTGTTGAGAAGGAGAATAGCCCGCAGATCTCGTGCGGAGAACATGATGGTAAGGGCATTCCGTATCCCCACCGATCCGATGGGTGCTAGCCTAAACATCCAGAGGAGGGAGATAAAAGCGAAAAACAGAGCGCCGCCAAAAAAGATGCGGTACGAAGCCACATCTCCCATTCCGAGGGAATGGATTCCATCGAGAATCACTCCTCCCAGGGCTGAACCGATGGTTCCTCCCAATCCAAAGATCAAGTAGTATAGAATCCCTAGGTTCATTTGATCCTCGGGCCGTATGGCTCCATAAAAATAGGTTTGGGAAGCATTCTCCTGCCCCAGGGTCCCGAAATGAAAGAAAAAGAATAGGATCCCCAAGTACAGGTACTCTCCCCATGGGGGAAAGGAAAAAGACACTACCATGGGGATCATGCTGAGAAAGAACACGAAGGTAAAGAAGATCAACATCGGTTTGGCCCCCACACGATCCAAAAGAAGCTGAGCTACCACTCCCATCGTGAGGGCTCCCAGGCTTCCCACTACGGTAAGGTACATGTTGGTACTATCGCTCACCTGGTATACATCGGCAGTGTAAAGGACCAGAAATGGCCGGGTGATACCCGCCACCACCATCACCAGCGCAAACACCTTGATGAATCGCAAGAAAGAAGGGTCTTTCAACGCTCGGTTGATCGAAGCAAACACCCCCTCTTCCATGGGAAACCCACCGCCTAGGTTGAAGGGAAGCTTGAATAGGAAGATGCACCCCGCCAAACCGAAGAGAATTCCTAAAAGGATCAAGAGGGAATACCGCAACAGAGATGCCTGTCCTGTTCCCAAGAGAAAAGCCATCAAAAGACCTGCCACGATCGAAACCGTGTGAGTGATGATCTGGATCCGGGAAAGGTAATCTCCCCTGTCCTTCCCTTCCGACAGGTCCCCCATGATCGGGCTGTTACTCACGAGGCCTATCCCCCGCATCACCTGGAATCCCAAGGCTCCCGCTACCACGAGGGAAAACCCAACATTCCCCTGTCCTCTCAGGATAAAGATAGGTGAGAACAGAAGGGGGATGGCCGCCAAGTACCGAGCGGTCCAACAGTAGGCAAAGAGTCTCGAAACTCCCACTTTCTGGACGATAACCCGTCCGGGGAGCATGAAGAAAAAAGAAATATAGGTGAAGGAAGAAATGATCCCTATGAGGGTACTACTCGCTCCCAATCGGAGGAGGTAAAGGGATAGGATGTTGCCACTGAGCAAGAGGTAGGAAAACGTATTGAAGACAGAAAAGATGTTGAAAAGTTTTCTGGCTCGGAGTCTCTCTGCCTGAGAGATCTGGAAGGTCGTCAGGTATGGACTTACAGAGTTCATCTCACCCCGAAAGAGAGACCATTCCTTTTACACGCGGAGATTAGGATCCGTTCGATCAGTTGGGCATAGGAAATGCCGTTGAGACGGGAAAGAATCGGTAAATCCGAGTCTATAGGATGGAGGCCAGGAAGGGGGTTGATCTCGAGGAACTGTGGTTCTCCCTTTTCATCCTCCCGGATATCCACCCTCCCCCCGTCCCTGCAATAGAGGGCTCGATACGCATCCAGGGCCAGGCGGTATATGTTATCTTTCGCAGGACCTTCGATAGGGTGATAGGTGATTCTACCTTCATACTGCGCTTTGTTTGAATAGGAATAGATGTCTCCCTCGGCATCGCTACCATACCGAATTTCCATTCCTCCGATCACCTCCGCCTCAGGGCCGGTACCGACGATCCCTACGGTATACTCTTTCCCTGGGAGAAACCGTTCCACCAGCACAGGCTGGTGGAATCTTTCCCACAGCAGGAGTACGGTCTTACGGAGTTCTTCTCGAGTTTCCACCTTCGAGTGAGGAGACACTCCCTTTCCTGTACCCTCCGCCACAGGTTTCACGAAAAGCGGGAAGGGAATGTTTACCTTTCCCACATCTTCCTCTCGTTCCAGAACAAGGAAATCCGAGGTGGGAATGCGGTTGTCACGGATCACATGTTTGGTCATCCCTTTGTGCAGACAGAGGGCGAGCACCATGGGGTCGGAAAAGGTGTAGGGGATTCGAAAGGATTCCAATAGGCAGGGGACCTCGGACTCCCTCCCCGGCCCTCGGACTCCTTCGGCAATATTGAACACCAGATCCCACCGATCCCCCGCCAGTAACCGTTTCATCAAAGCTCGAAGATTCCCGATCCGGTCGACCTGGAAACCGAAGGATCTTACGGTATCTTCCAGAGCCTGGATCGTCTGCGGAGAATCAAATTCCGCCGCCTCCTCTTTCGAGAAGCCGGCGGCAATGTAATCGTCTTTCAAGTCATAGGTTAGGCCGATGGTTCTCATCGGATGCAGTTGCCCTCTGCTGCGCCAGGATCGGGATAGCGGTACGTATTCCCTTCGAAGTTCCGCAAGAGCAGATCCCCGTTCTCATACCCCACTACATACTCAGGGAGCAAGGGAATCTTACCCCCTCCCCCTGGAGCGTCGATTACGTAGGTGGGTACTGCATATCCATTGGTGAACCCGCGAAGCCCTTGCATGATTTCCAGCGCCTTCTTCACCGATGTCCGGAAATGGAGCGAACCTGGAATGGGATCGCACTGGTAGAGATAGTATGGCCGGACC
>Ga0073932_1005485_pt1 | contig 13744 bp, 10 predicted proteins | sample DewCreD2012metaG_FD_76967 | JGI IMG/M metagenome (GOLD analysis project Ga0073932, IMG submission 76967) | Hot spring sediment bacterial and archeal communities from British Columbia, Canada, to study Microbial Dark Matter (Phase II) - Dewar... ... | reverse complement strand
CTTCAATGGAGCCGCGCCTCAATGAGCGCGGAAACTGGCGCCGCCGCGTGGTGGGTGCTGCACCTGCCGGACGCTTCAATGGAGCCGCGCCTCAATGAGCGCGGAAACCGCTGGCGTCCCAAGTATAGTGCCGACCGCACATTACCGGCACAAGTGCGAGCGGGTCGCGGCCGGGGCTGGGCGGCCCTGCCGCCCAGCCCCGGCCGCGACCCGGAAATGCCCATGCCGCGAGCACTTGAGCCCTAGCGAGCACCTCGGCGTGATGATGCATCGTCCCCCTGCTCGCGGGGCTGGCGAGGTCGGGATCGACCACGCACCGCGCGAAAGCCGACCGCATCCGTCGTGGCTCTGCCTGCGCCGTCATACGATGACCGCCGGTGACTCGGTCTCGACGGCAGGGCGCACGCCGAGGAACTCGACGGCGTCGCCCGCCCGGCCGTCCACCGGCCCGAGATCGGCCAGCATGACGCGGTCCTCGCGATGGTTGATCAGCTCCACGAGGTCCCGCAACAGCAGCCGCCGCTCGATGGGCGACAGGTCGCACACGAAGACCGAGTACTGCAGCGGGTCCCCGTAGCCGTTCATCTTGCGATGGACCCGGCGCAGCCGCTTCGGGTCGGCGATGTCGTACGCCACGAGGTGCCGCCGGCGCTGCGTCATCGCGTCGTGAACGCCCGGTAGGCCGGCGCGTCCCCCAGCAGGACCGCGCGCAGGAGGCGGGCCTGCAGCTCGAGCACCCTGCGGTAGCTCAGGGAGTAGCCGAACAGCGGATGGGTCACGAGCGTCGTCATGCGGCGCTCGTAGCCCGCGATGACCGTCTTGCGGCCCGCGGCGGTGAGTTGCACTCCGCGGGCGCGGCGGAGGAAATCCGACGCGCCGAGCTCGCCCTGGTTGAAGAGCGTGATGCACGTCGAGTCGGCGACGAGCGGCCGGAACTCCTCCGCGAGGTCGAGCGCGAGCGCCGGGCGGCCGTACTTCGGGACATGGTACACGCCGCGCAGCGGGTCGAGCCCCACCGCGACCGCGGCGAGGTAGGCGTCCTTGACGAGGAGCGTGTACAGGAACGAGAGCACCGCGTTGACCTCGTCGCCGGGTGGCCGGCGGTTGCGGCCCAGCTCGCGGAAGCGGGCGGCTGCCCACGCCCCGCTGCCGCGCAGGAGGCCGGGCAGGGCGGTGAAGTACTCGCGGGCACCGAGGCCCTCGAGCCCCAGCAGCTCGGCGGAATCCTTCGCATGCCGCGCGCGATGCGCGTGGAGCGCGAGGCGCCCGAGCAGCCGCTTGTCGGGCTCCGGAAGGTTGCGGCGCAGGAACGTGCGCTGGTTGAGGAGTTTCCCGCACACCATCTGCCGGGCGATGGGCAGTGTGGCCCCGGCGTCGGCCAGCCGGTGCTGGGCCATCCGCCCCTCCACGTTCTTGTGGGCGGTCCCGTGCAGCACGCCCCAGAGCCACCCGCCGTAGCTCAGGAACGCCACCGGCACGTCCTGCTCGGCGAGGGCGCGCAGCGCCTGGGTCGTGACCTGCACGGCCCCGAATACGGCCACGTGCGCGACATCCAGCAGCCTGACCTCGGTGGGCGCGACACCCTGCTCGCGTGTGGTGACGACCAGGCGCTCGCCCCGCTTGGCGATCGTGGTGCCCTGCTCCTGCACATAGAGCGAACGGCGCTCGTCCCGCGCGGGAACCAGGCGCCGAGCGTCCTCGGGGGCACCGACCCCGCGAAGGGCGTTGACCTCGTCGGGCAGGCAGATGCCCGCGAGCGAGCAGCCGACGCACTTGGGACTGTCCACCAGTGGGGGCGGCAGCCGTCCCGACGCGCCGAGCGCCCGCAGGCCGGCGACCGAGGCCCGGGTCAGCGCGACGAGCTCGTCGTCGAAGAGGACCTCGACCCGCTGCCGCGACCCGGCGAACCAGATCACGCCCCGGTCGGCCTGGTAGCCGTTGGCGCGGAGGATCAGGCCCTGCAGGCAGACCTGCACCCGCTCCGGATCCCACGCCCCCGCGGCCACCTCCGGGGCGCGTCCCCGCTTGTAGTCGATCGGTGTGGCCACCCGTCCCTCGGCCTCGACGAGGTCGATGCGGGCGATGGCGCCGAGGTCGGGGTCGGAGAGCAGGATGGACCGCGCGGCGACCGGGCGCCCGGGATCGTCGTCGTCGCCCGCGGGGAAGTCGGTCTCGCGCTCCTCGTCCACGCGCCGGTGGACGGTCTTGCCGTCGATCGTGTCCTCCGAGTCCTCCCACTCGCCCTGCACCCACTCGAGGTACGCGAGCCGGGGGCAGTAGACGTACTCGTTGACCATCCGGGCGGGCAGCAGGTCGGGCACCCCCGACCGTGAGCCCGCCGCAGGACCGCCCTCCTCGGGCACGAGCGGATCGGCCGCGCGAGGGGTCTGGCGCGCGTCGTCTGGAGAAAGCTCGGCCGTCATCCCCCTGCCAGGTGAGTACCTGCCCCAGTCTGGCCAGCGGGTGTGACAACGCCCCCGCAGCCAGCCAGCCAGCCAGCGGGCAGGCCCGGGGCGCGAGGCGGGTCAGGCAGGGGGAGGCTCGTCGGGCACGAACAGGCCCAGCCCGTAGTGGGCCCCGTAGCCGAGGGCGATCGGGCCCGCCACCGGGCTGGCGAACCGGAGCCGAAGGCCGACGGGGGCGGCGCCGCCGCGCCGTCCGCCGCCGGCGCGCTCGGTGACGAACGCGCGCCATGAGGCACCGTGGGTGGGCGAGGGCTGGATGCCCGCCTCCACGGCGACCGGGTGGGGCAGTCCCAGATGCGCGCAGGCGCGGGCCGCCTCCATCGTCGGGCCATCGACGAGGCGACCGCCGCGAAGCTTCGCGTGGCGCGTCGGCACGAAGGGGGTGAGTGAACGCCAGGTCGCGGCGGTCGCGAGAAGCCGGGGAACTCCGGTCGGCATCCCCGCGGGGTGCCGCACCAGCTCGACGCGCGGAACCGCTTCGCCCCACAGCTCAGAGAGCTGGTCCAGCGCCATCAGGGCCCGGGCATCGAACGCCGACCTGCACCATACGAGCAGCGTATCGATCACGCCGTCGCCATCGGCATCGTCGCACAGGAAGAACGCGTGGCGGTGGCCCTCGAGCGGTGCCCCGTCGGTCCGCTTGCCCGAGAAGGTCTCGTGCGGCCTCCCGTCGGGTCCCCGGGAGAGACCCATCAGCGCACGACGGGCCGTGCCTCCGACGAGCACGGCGCGGGCCAGCCTCGGTCTCGGAGCGCCGAGCTGGTAGGAAATGCCTTGCGGCGACATCGCGTGGGTTGCGTCGGTCACGCGCAGCGTCCTGACCCTCCGCCTTCGATCGAGCGGCATCGAGGCGCGGGAGCGGCCTCGGCTGCCAGAGTCGGCGACATGCTCCGCGCGCGGCAGGCTTGCAACCCCGTCAGCGAGCGGCTTAGACTGCCGGTGTCTCCTCCGCATGGCTCGCGCCGCGTTGCCCGGCACCCCGGCCCGCTGTCACACCCGTCGGCGACCTTGCTGGCATGGAAGCCAAGGAATGGACGCACACGAGCGCACGTCGAGGGAACTGACGGTGACCGCCGAGACCCTTCTCGCTTACCTGCTCGGGAACGAGCCCTTCCCGTGGCAGCGGGCGCTGCTTGCCCGGTTCCTCGACGGGGAGATTCCTTCCAAGGTCGCACTGCCCACCGGGCTCGGCAAGACGGCGGTGATGGCCGTCTGGCTGGCCGCACTCGCCACGCGCCCCGCCGCGGTGCCGCGGCGCCTCGTGTACGTCGTCAATCGGCGTACGGTCGTCGATCAGGCAACCAGGTTTGCCGAGCAGCTCCGGGAGCGCCTGACGAATCCCGCCCGGAGTCCCGGCGCGTTGTCCGCGCTCGCCGCCCTGGCGGCGGTACCCTCGACCGTGCCTCTCGCCATCAGCACCCTCCGGGGCCAGTTCGCGGACAACCGCGAGTGGGCTCGCGATCCGGCCCGCCCAGCCATTCTGGTGGGTACGGTGGACATGGTCGGGAGCCGGCTCCTGTTCAGCGGCTATCGCTCCGGCTTCAAGCTCCGGCCGCTGGATGCCGGCTTCCTCGGGGTGGACACGCTGGTGGTGCACGACGAGGCACATCTCGAACCGGCCTTTCAGGCGCTCCTGACGAGCCTCGCGGACCTGCAGCACGGATGGGAGCGATCGCGAGGGCTCCACGTGATGGAGTTGAGCGCCACCACGCGCGGCCTGGGCGGTGCCGCCCGGGTGTTCGCGCTTGGCCTTGATGACGAACGGCACCCGGTGGTCAGTCAGCGGATCCGTGCCTCCAAGCGGCTCGCGCTGCATGCGGTCGATACGGACAAGGCCGTGCCGGCGCGAATGGCGGAACTGGCCGCGGAGCGCTACCGAGAGGGCCGATCCGTCGTCGTGTTCTGTCGCACCATCCGCCGGCTGGACGCGATCCGGCAGACGCTCGAGACCCGTCATGGGGTGCCGTCGGCGGCCCTCGCGTCCTTGACGGGCACGATGCGTGGCCTGGAGCGGGACCGCCTCGTGACCGAGAGCGCCGTGTTCCGCCGGTTCCTCCCGGAGCCCGGACCGGGTTGTGCCCCGGTCGAGGCCGGGGCAGTGCTGCTCGCGACCTCGGCAGGCGAGGTCGGCGTGGACATGTCGGCGGACGACATGGTCTGTGACCTGGCGCCCTTCGAGTCGATGGCCCAGCGCCTCGGGCGGGTGAACCGGTTCGGGCTCGTGGAGGGCTCGCGGGTCGACGTCGTGCACGAGCCGGCCAGGGAGGATACCAGGGACCCGCTCGCCGGACCGCTGCGTGCCACGCTGGCCCTGCTCCACGAACTCGACGGCGATGCCTCGCCACGCGCGCTGGGCGCGCTCGATGCCGAGCGAAGGGCGCTGGTATTCTCGCCGCCGCCGGCGACGCCACGGCTCACGGACGTGCTGCTCGACTCCTGGAGCCTCACCACGATTCGCGAACCGCTACCGGCGCGGCCGCCCGTCGCCGACTGGCTGCATGGCATCGAGCCGTCGGGCGAGCCGGAGACCGAGGTCGCCTGGCGTGCCGAGGTGGGGCTGCTCGGCGAGTCCGTGACCGACGAAGTCGTCCAGATGATCATGGAGGCCTGTCCGCTGCGACCCCACGAGCTGCTGAGGGAGCGGCGGAGCGCGGTGGTCGAGGCGCTGCAGCAGGTCGCGGGGCGCGTCGGCCAGCTCGTGGTGTGGATGGCCGAGCCGGGCGGCGAGTTCGAGGCGGTCTCCCTGCGCGACCTGGACCCCAGGGCCGAACGCCTCGCCGGTCGTTCGCTGGCAGGGGCCACGCTGGTCCTCCCGGTGGAGGCGGGTGGTCTGGGCAGCGACGGTCGCCTCGACGGTCGGAGCGAGGCACCTCCGGCGCACGTGCCATCATTGGACGTGGGCGACCTGTCCGTCGCTCCCGACGGCGAGCCGGAGCGCCTGCGGGTGACCGATGACCCTCGCGCGCCTGCGGGCATGCGCCTCGCGCTATCGGTGCCGCTCCCCATGCGCGAAGACGAGCCCGGCGATGATGGCATGGCGCCAAGCGTGCGGTACTTCTTCGCACGACCGTGGAGCGCGTCGGCTTCCTCCTGGGCGAGCACCGGAGAGCAGCTGCTGGCCGATCATCTCGCTGCCGCCGAACGGGTTGCCACGCGCCTCGCGGATGCGCTGCGGCTCCCCGACCCGGAGCGGGCCGCGGTCGTCACCGCGGCGGCCCTGCACGACCTGGGCAAGGCGCGGGCGCGGTGGCAGCTCGCCTTCGGCAACGAGGACTACCCCGCCAAGGTGGTGGCGAAGGGCCCGGCTGGCCGGCCCCCGGAGCACGTGCAGCATTATCGGCACGAGCTGGGGTCGTTGCTGGACGCCGCCGATCGGCTGACGGGTCATCCGCCCGAGGTTGCCGACCTTGCGCTGCACCTCATCGCGGCGCACCACGGCCGGGCCCGCCCCTGGTACCCGGCGGTGGAGGCGTTCGACGTGGAGCGCCCCCTCACGGCCGCACTCGCGGCCGCCGGCGAAGTCCCCAGGCGCTTCGAGCGGCTGCAGCGCAGGTACGGCCGCTGGGGGCTCGCGTACCTGGAGTCGCTGGTGCGTGCGGCGGACTACGTGGCCTCCGACGACCCGGGGGTCCTCGCATGAACGACTGCGTGGTGCGCGTGCGCGTCGATGTGCAGAATCCCGGCCAGTTCCTCGCCTGCTGCGGACTCCTCGAACTCGCTGGCCGCGTGCATCCGGGGAGCGAGGGATGGTTCGACGAGGGCTGGTTCGTGCTCCGGGGCGCGGGATCCCTGCGCCCGCTCCTGCAGGTGCTGGCCGACGCGCAGGTGGAGGTCGAGCCGCTCGCGGCAGCCGGTGTGGAGGTCAAGCCGCTCATCGCGCCCCTGTCCCTTGTCCTGCCGGGTGTACAGGGGCCGCGGCTCCTGCTCGATGCCTGGGTGAAGGTCGTGGTTGCGAAGGGCGAGGTGACTGCCACGGGCAACCCGCCCTGGAACTTCTGGTCGGGCCAGCAGACCTCGGAGCGCATCTGGCGGCCGCTGCAGGAGGCGTTCAAGCGGCAGCTCGAGACACTGGCCGACGAGCAACTGCCTCAACTGCTGCAGCTGAGGGTGGGGCTGAGGGGGCGGTTCGGGTTCGATCCCGGCGCGGCCTGGAGCGCGCTCGACGCCGGCTTCTCGCCCGACGCGCAGGAGATGAAGGTGGCGGCGTCGGCGGCCACCGAGTTGCTCGCCGCGGTGGGCGTCGAGCGCCACCGGCCCGCGTTCGACCGCGGCTCGGGCACGATCGCCTACGCGGTCTGGCGGACGCCCCTGGGGCCGGTCGCCGCGGCGGCCGCGTCGGTCGCCGCGCTCGCGGCGGCCCCGCATGACCGTTTCGTCGCGAAAGTGGTGGCCCGCGGCCAGTACGGGGCACTCGCGCGTGCCACCCGGAATCCCATGCCAGGAGTCTCATGATGAGTGACATTGCCCGCTTCGATGGCTGGTTGCAGGACGAGGGGCCGGCGGCGCTCGTGCTGCGCGAGTGGCTGCAGCCCGTGGACGGCGCGGACGGGGTGGTGTTCCCCGCGACCTTCGCCGCCAACGAGGACAGCCGGAAGTTCGCCGGCGGCTACAACATCGACCGCTTCCCCGACGGCTCGAGCATCTGCCTTCTCGATTCGGTGGGCTCGCAGGCGAACCGGATCGAGCCGCTCTTCGGCAAGGACCGCTATCGGGCGCTGGTGCCGGATGTCAGGATCAGGGCGGGCGATCACGAGGTGTCGATCCTCGAGGCCGGGCACCGCGCGGCGGATGCCGTCGTACGCTGCTCCGAGCTTCGTGACGAACTCCGCCAGGCGTTCGAGGCGGCCCTCGCGCACGATGCGCTGCCGCTGGCGAAGCTCGCCCCGACCTCGATCGTGTTCGGCGTCTGGGACTCGAGGGAGACGCAGGCGAAGCTGCCCAGGCTCGTGAGCTCCACGATTCGCGCGTTCGACGTGCTCGAACTCACGCGCTCGGCGCAGTACGTGCCGGCGCTCGACTACGTCGGCAACGGGGTGGTGGAGGAGCCGGCCGACACGAAGGGCAAGAAGGCGCTGGCGGAGCGCGGGTTCGCGCACGTGCCGTCCTCGGCGGCGCCGGGCGGCATCATCGCCCGTGGCGGCATCCGGCGCGACGCGGTGCTGAGCCTTGCTGCGCTGCGGCCCTTGTCGGCGAAGGGTGGCGACACCGAGACGCGGAAGCTGCAGCGCTATATCCTCGGGCTGGCCCTGGTCGCCTTCTCGGCCCCGGCCGAGAGCTACCTGCGCCAGGGATGCATGCTGGTCGCCGACCCGGCGCGTGGCCGCACGGTCGAGGTCGTGCAGCCGGATGGTAGCCGGGCACCCCTCGTGCTTTCGCATGCGGAGGCGCTGGAGTACGCCAAGGCAGCCGCGGCCGATTTCGTCGTCGGGAAGGATCGCCGCGTCGAGTTCGATGCCACGGCCGCGAGGGAGGAACTGGCCCTCGACGGTGAGAAGAAGAAGCTGGGCAAGAAGGAGAAGGCGAAGAAGTGAGCGTTGCTCACGTTCGCCGCCTCGCGGTCAGGGTCCACTTCCTGACCGGGCAGTTCCACGGACGGGCCGATGGTGGCGCACTCGAATGGCCACCCTCTCCGTATCGGCTCCTCGCGGCGTTCGTGGCGGCGGCGAGGCGCCGACCACCGACGCCCGAGCGGGAGAGAGCACTGGAATGGCTCGAGACGCTTCCCCCGCCCGTCATCGACGCCCCTTCGGTCACTGAGGGACAGGCACCGCGGTTCGCGGTCCCGAACAACGACCTGGATGTCGTCGCCGAGGACTGGGCACGCGGGAGGCAGCCGCGGACCTCTCCCAGCGAGTTGAAGACGCTGAAGGAGGTGCGGCCACTCTGGGTGTCCGACCGCCAGCCCGTCGAGTTCCGCTGGGACCTTGCCGAGGACACGGGCGCGCTCGGGCACCTTGCTGCCCTGCGCTCGATCGCGCACGACGTGGCAACGATCGGGTGGGGGCTGGACCTTGTCGCCTGCGATGTCACCATCGACGGCGAGACGCGGTCACCGGAAGGCGCAGTCCACGAGTGGAGACCGGCGGGCCGGGCACATCGGGGAGCGACCTTGCGCATCCCGATCCCGGGATCGATCGCGGAGATGCGCCTCAGGCACGATGCGTTCAGGGGCCGACTTCGTGACGGCGTGTACCACCCGGTGACCGCTGCCGAGGCGTTCGCGCGGATGATCTACCGGCCGGCCGGCGCGATGGAACCACTCCCCTGTGTGGCGTTCGCCCTGGTGGATGGCGAGAGCGGCGCCCTCGCGGCTGTCTCCGCGCGGCACGGTGTGCTGCCGCTGGCGGGACGCATTCGCGCCGAGCTCGCCACCGCGGCCGAGAGCGCCGGGTGGAGCGGCCCTGAGCTCGAGCGGGCATTCGGCGTGGCGGCCGACGGCACCGCGGTGAGGACCGCCAGCGTCCCGTCTTCCGCACGCCTGCTGGTCGTCGGGCTGCCCAGCATCGAGCCTCGCGGGGACGGCCGGGAATCCGTGGGCGACATTCGCCGCATCCTGCTGGTCGCGCCGAGTCCCGATGCGGAGGAGGCGCTGATGCTTGCCGAGCGGCTGCTGCCGGGCGCACGGATCCCGATCACGCCCGACCGCGTCGCGGAGCTGCGGGCTCGCGATCTCGGAGAACCGGTAGTGCAGCGATATCTGGGTGAGGCCCGGTGCTGGACGAGCGTGACCCCCGTGGTGCTGCCGAGGCATGCGCGCACGGCGGCCGAGACCGAGGCGATGCTCCGCAGGGCGCTGGAGGAAGCTGGCGTCGCGCCGCCGATCGCGGCACGTGCGAACGTGGAGTGGCGAGGGGTCGGCTACCGGGCGGGTGTCGGGCGCGCGCGAGACTTCGTCGTCACGACGCAACCCATTCGCCCGGCGGCCGTCCATGTGCGGGTCACGTTCGACGCCCCCGTCCCTGGTCCCCTCGTGCTTGGGGCAGGGCGGTGGCGGGGCATGGGGCTCCTGTGCTCGGCGCCTTGACGGGACGAAAATCGGCTGCGGCGCGAGCCAACGTGTCGTCGCCTGCACCCGTCCACCCGGCCTGGCACCACGCGGGCAGCGGCGCCCCTCAGGGCGCCGCCGCCGTCACCTTCTCGCCGCTGCGGGCGTACTTGCGGTACCAGCTCATCATGTAGAGCTGCGTCCGGATGAAGTTCGACGGCTTCGAGCCGGTGCCGTGGTACTCCCCCTCGAACCGCAGCATGGCGCTCGGCACGCCCAGGTACTGCAGCGCCGAGAAGTACTCCTCGGTCTGCGGCATCGGCGTGCGCAGGTCGAGCTCGCCCGTCATGAGCAGCGTCGGCGTCGTCACCTTCGCCACGTGCATCAGCGACGACTGCGCCAGCCACGGCGCCGGGTCCTCCCAGAACGGCTTCGCGAACCACTGGTGCGTGAAGAAGGGGATGTCGGTCGTCCCCGCCATGCTGATCCAGTTGGTGACGGGGCAGCGCACCGCGGCCGCCGCGAAGCGGTTGGAGTGGCTCGTCACCCAGCTCGAGAGCACCCCGCCGCCCGAGCAGCCGCCGACGTACATCCGCGTCGTGTCCACCGCGCCCGTCCCCACGGCCCAGTCCACCGCGGCCATCAGGTCGTCGAAGTCCACCCCGGGATACCGCTTGTCGATCGCGTTGCCGAAGGCGGTGCCGTAGCCGGTGCTGCCGCGCGGGTTCATGTACAGCACCACGTACCCGTTGGCCGCGAAGTTCTGGAACATGTAGTTGAAGCCCACGTTGTACATCGCGTGGGGCCCACCGTGGATCTCCATGATGAGCGGGTACTTCCGCGAGCGGTCGAAGCCCGGCGGGGTGACGAGCCACCCCTGCACCCGCGCCCCGCCGCTCGAGCCGGTCCAGAACTCCTCGACCTGCCCGAGCTTCACGCGCTCGAGCAGGTCGGCGTTCACGCGCGTGAGCGGCACCTGCGGGGCCACGGCGCTCCGCGCCCGCAGGTCCACGCGGTGGATGTCGGGCGGCGCCTGCGGGCCGGAGACGGTCGCGACCGCGACCCCCGTCGCCGCCACGTTGCCGAGGTTCAGCACCTGCCGGCCCTTCGTCACCTGCCGGAGCTGGCCGCCGAGCGTGACGCCGTGGAGGTTGCTCGTGCCCTCGTGCTCGGCGGTGAACCAGATCGTCCCGCCGTCGGCCGACCAAGCCAGCTCGCGCGGCTGCCGGTCGAGCGCGGCGGTGAGGTTGCGCCGGTTCGACCCGTCGGCGTTCATCACCCAGAGATCCTGCACCCGGTAGGTCTGGCCCACCGCGGCGAAGCCGGTGAAGGCGATCGTGCGCCCGTCGGGCGAGAAGACGGGGCCGACCCAGGTGCCACGCTCCGTGACGAGCGGCGTGGTGGCGCCGGTCTCGAGGTCCACCTTGTAGATGGTGGCGTCGCGGTAGTTCCTGTCCCAGTCGCCCTGGTAGCCGTCCACCACGATCGTCCGGCCGTCGGGGCTGATGTCGTAGCCCACGCTCGGCGCGAGCCCGTCGAAGCGGAAGCCGACGCTCCAGTCGCCCGAGGTGACCTGGCGCGGCGTGCCGCCGTCGGCGCTCACGATCCAGAGGTGGGTGGTGCCCGGCTGCATGAAGCCGCGGCGGTCCATCCGGTAGTGCATCTTCTCGATGTACTTCGGCGCCGGCGTCCACTTCGCGCCCTCGGGCGCCGGCGGCAGGTCGATCTTCCAGCTCGCCGGCTTCGGCGTGAACGCCGAGAAGACGATGCGCGTGCCGTCGGGCGTCCACTTCAGGTCGCCCGGCGTCTCGGCGAGCCGGGTCACCTGCGACGTGGCCCCCTCGGCGTCCATCCAGCGCACGAACACCTGCGTCCCCTTCGGCTCCCCCTCCGCGAGGTAGGCGATCCGCTTCCCGTCGGGCGACCAGGTGGCCTGGCTGCCCTTCGTGAGGAAGCGGTTCCGCGTGCCGTCGGCGTTCATGATCCAGAGCGCCGTCTCCCAGCGGTCCTCGAGCTTGTTGACCCAGCGCCGCGTGTAGATGACCTGCGTGCCGTCGGGCGACAGCCGGGGCTCGCCCACGGTCTCGTAGTCGAGGTACTTCGCGGTGGTGAGCAGCGTGTCGGACGGCGTCTCCTGCGCGCGGGCGGCGGGGGCCGCGAGCGCGAGCAGGAGGGCGCACGCCGCCCGGCGGGGGCGAACGGGCAGCACGGGCATGACCGGCTCCGGATGTGGGTGGGACCGCCGGAGGATACCGGGCCGACCCGGCGCGCGTCCAGCGACCTCCTTGCCGGCGGCCCCGGGGCGAGGATAGCGTAGGAGTGTCCATGCGGGTTGACGTTCATGCCCGGTGACGCCGCGCGCGTCCCTCGCCCTCCCTGCCGCCGAGCCCGATGCCCCTCGACCTCCCGTCCCGCCCGCGGCGCAATCGCAAGAGTGCCGCGGTCCGTGCCTTCGTGCGCGAGGCCGACCTCGCGCCGTCGCGCCTGGTGCTGCCGCTCTTCATCCGCGAGGAGGAGGGGACGCAGGCGATCGCGACGATGCCCGGCGTGTCGCGGCTGGGGCCCGACGCGGTGGAGGCGGAGGTGGAGGGGGCGCTGGCGGAGGGGATCACCACGGTGATCCTCTTCCCGCTGGTCCCCGAGGCGCGGAAGACGAAGCGCGCCGAGGAGGCGCTCGACCCCGACGGGCTCGTGCCGCGCACCATCCGGCGGCTCAAGGGGCGCTGGCCCGACCTCGTGATCTGCACCGACGTGGCGCTCGACCCGTACTCCAGCGACGGGCACGACGGGCTCGTGGACGCCGACGGCCGCATCCTCAACGACGAGACGGTCGAGGTGCTCTGCGACCAGGCGCTGATGCAGGCGGAGGCCGGCGCCGACATCGTGGCGCCGAGCGACATGATGGACGGGCGCATCGGCGCGATCCGCGACGCGCTCGACGCCGCCGGGCACACCGGGGTCTCGATCCTCGCCTACACCGCCAAGTACGCCTCGGCGTTCTACGGGCCGTTCCGCGACGCGCTCGACTCCGCGCCCCGCGCGGGCGACAAGAAGACCTACCAGATGGACCCCGCCAACGCGCGCGAGGCGCTGCGCGAGCTCGGGCTGGACGAGGCGGAGGGGGCCGACCTCGTGATGGTGAAGCCGGCGGGGCCGTACCTCGACGTCATCCGCCTCGTGCGCGAGGCGACGGCGCTCCCGGTCGCCGCGTACCAGGTGAGCGGCGAGTACGCCATGCTGCGGTTCGCCGCGCAGCATGGCGCGCTCGACGAGCGCCGCGCGGTGCTCGAGGCGCTGCTCGGGATCCGCCGTGCCGGCGCCGACATGATCCTCACCTACTACGCCCGCGCCGCCGCGCGCTGGCTCACGGAGCGTCCCGCATGACCGACGTGCACGCCCCTCCCGCCACCGCCCGCTCCGCCGCGCTCTTCGCGCGGGCGCAGCAGGCGATCCCCGGCGGGGTGAACAGCCCCGTCCGCGCCTTCCGGAGCGTCGGCGGGACGCCGCGCTTCATCGCCCGCGGCGAGGGGGCGTGGCTCGTCGACGCCGACGGCAACCGGCTCCTCGACCTCGTCCTGTCGTGGGGCCCGCTGGTGATGGGGCACGCGCACCCGCACGTGATCGCCGCCATCGAGCGCGCCGCGGCGCGCGGCACGACCTACGGCGCGCCGACGGAGCTCGAGGTGCAGCTCGCCGAGCGGGTCCTTGCCACCTTCCCCGCGATGGAGATGGTGCGGTTCGTGAGCAGCGGCACCGAGGCCGCCATGAGCGCGCTGCGGCTCGCCCGCGCCGCCACCGGCCGCCCCCTGGTCGTGAAGTTCGACGGCTGCTACCACGGCCACGCCGACGCGCTCCTCGCCGCCGCCGGCTCCGGCGTCGCCACCCTCGGCCTCCCCGACTCGCCCGGCGTGACCCCGGCGACGGTCGCCGACACGCTCGTCGTGGGCTACAACGACCTGGCCGCGGTCGAGCGGCTCTTCGCCGAGCGCGGCGCCGCGATCGCCGCGGTGCTGGTGGAACCGGTGGCGGGGAACATGGGGCTCGTGCCGCCGGCGCCCGGCTTCCTCGCGGGGCTGCGCCGCGTGACCGCCGCGCATGGCGCCCTGCTCGTGTTCGACGAGGTGATGACCGGCTGGCGCGTGCACCGGCAGGGCGCGCAGGTGCTCCACGACGTCGCGCCCGACCTCACCTGCCTGGGCAAGGTGGTCGGTGGCGGGCTCCCCGCGGCGGCCTACGGCGGCCGCCGCGAGCTGATGGCGATGGTGGCGCCGGCGGGGCCGGTGTACCAGGCGGG
>Ga0073932_1005483_pt1 | contig 13748 bp, 13 predicted proteins | sample DewCreD2012metaG_FD_76967 | JGI IMG/M metagenome (GOLD analysis project Ga0073932, IMG submission 76967) | Hot spring sediment bacterial and archeal communities from British Columbia, Canada, to study Microbial Dark Matter (Phase II) - Dewar... ... | reverse complement strand
TGGCCCATGAATTCATCCGCGGCCGCGGGCGGTTTGCCTACCCGCCCATCATCGCCGCCGGTGCCAACTCGTGCGTGCTGCACTACAACCAAAACGACCAGGTCTGCCGTCGGGGCGAGGTGCTGTTGATTGACGCCGCCGCCAGCTACGCGAACTACAACGCCGACCTCACCCGCACCCTCCCGGTGAGCGGGCGGTTCACCCGCCGCCAGCGGCAGGTGTACGACGCGGTGCTGCGCACGCTGCGGGCGATGATCCGGGCGGCGGTGCCCGGCAAGCTGCACCGGGACTGGCAGCGCGAGGCGGAAGAACTGCTCACCGAGGAATGCCTCCGGCTGGGGTTGCTCTCCCCCCGCGAGGTGCGGCGGCAGGACCCCGACCGACCGGCGGTCAAGAAGTACTTCATGCACGGGCTGGGGCACGTGATCGGCCTGGACGTGCACGATGTGGGGTTTCTGAACGAGCCCTTCGCGCCCGGCTGGGTGCTGACCGTCGAGCCCGGCCTGTACCTGCCCCGCGAGGGCTTCGGCGTCCGGCTGGAAAACCTGGTGTTGATCACCGCCGAAGGCCCGGTGGACCTGCTGGCGGACGTGCCGCTGGAGGCGGAGGCCATCGAGGCGGCCATGCGCCGCTGAGCGCCGGGCCGGCCGGTGCGTGGCTCGCCGAAAACGGGCGCACGCGCGGCTCAGGTGAGGATGCGCCGGGCCTCGTCGAGGAAGATGCCCTTGAAGTTCATCTCGAGGGCCTGCGGGTTGGTGGCCTTGGCGAGGGCTTCCTTCTCGGAGACGATGCCCTGCTTGACCAGGTTGAACAGGGCCTGGTTGAAGGTCTGCATGCCGTCGTCCACGCCGACTTCGATGGCGGCGGCGAGTTTTTCGAGCCGGTTTTCCTCGATGAGTTTCCGCACCGTGGCGGTGTTGATCATGATCTCCAAGGCCGGCGTCATGCCGCCGCTGATTTTGTTGACCATGCGCTGGCAGACCACCGCGCGAAGGGTGGCGGCAAGCTGACGGCGGACCTGGTCGCGCTCGTCCGGCTTGAAGAAGTCCAGAATGCGGCCGATGGACTGGGAAGCGTTGGTGGTGTGCAGCGTGGAGAGCACCAGGTGGCCGGTGTCGGCGGCGTTGATGGCGGCCATGAAGCTGGTGGCGTCGCGCATCTCGCCGATCATGATGATGTCCGGGTCCTGGCGCAGGATGTGTTTGAGACCCATGTCGAACGAGAGCGAGTCCAGGCCGATCTCGCGCTGCTCGATGACGCACTGGTTGTCCTCGAAGACGTACTCGATGGGGTCCTCGAGGGTGATGATGTGCTTTTTGAAGTTGGCGTTGATGTGCTCGATCATCGCCGCCAAGGTGGTGGACTTGCCGCAGCCGGTGGAGCCGGACACCAGCACAATGCCGCGGGGCGACTCAGCCAGCTTTTTGAGGATGGGTAGAAGCCCCAATTCCTCGAAGCTGGGCACCTTGACCTTGACGTAGCGCATGGCCAGGCACCACTCGCCCTTTTGCTGGAAGACGTTGGTCCGAAACCGGCCGATGCCGGGCGCCGCATAGGAGAAGTCCACCTCGCGGTCCTCCTCCAACCGCTGGCGGGCGTGCCGGGGCACGATCTGGTCCACGATCTTGTTGATCCACTCCAGGGTGGGGAACGGCGCCTCGATGGCCACCAACTGGCGGTTGATGCGGAAAATGACCGGGCCGCCCACCTTGAGGTGGACGTCCGAGGCGCCACCCTCGACGGCGGCTTGCAGGATGCGCAGGAACAGTTCCATGAAAAAAGGGCGCCCGCTCAGCCGGCCTGTGCCCGGGCAGACCGGGTCAGCCGCGCCCAACGCTGGCGGGCCGCGGCCGGCAAGTCCAGCAGGAGCAGGGCGATGACGTAACCCGTGGCGCGACTGCCGGAGCAATCCACCACCACGCCGTTGCCGCGGACCGGCTCGGGAAGTCCCGGGGGATGAAGGTCCACCTCCACTTCCGACCACAGCGCCAGGGGACGTTCGGAAAGAAATTCCAAGCCGTTGTTCCGAAAAACCAGCGCGGCCTGGGATAAGACCAGCGCGGTATCCAGGGCACCGTTACCGCCGGTCAGAGGTCCTGCGGAATCCCGTTTGCCACTCGCCATAAGGTTTGGGAGAAGCTACCACATCGCGAATGGGCGTCAATGATGCCCCCGCTACCACTCGATAATGGCCGCGCCCCAGGTGAACCCGGCCCCGAAGACCACCAGCAAGATCAGGTCGCCGCGGCGGACACGTCCGGTGGCCACCGCCTCGTCCAGGGCGATGGCCACGGAGGCGGCAGAGGTGTTGCCGTAGCGGTCCACGTTGACGTACACCTGCTCGGGCCGGGCCCCGAGCCGCTCGGCCACGGCGTCAATGATGCGGCGGTTGGCCTGATGCGGGATCACGCAAGCGATGCGGGAGATGTCCAGCTCGCAACGGTCCAGCGCCTCGCGCGCGGCAGCGTACATGGCCTGCACGGCGCATTTGAACGTCTCCCGGCCGTCCATGCGAATGAAGTGTTGCCGGCCGTTGACCGTTTCGACCGAGGAGGGCTGTCGGCTGCCACCGCCCGGCACGCAGAGGACGTCGCCCTTGCCGCCGTCGGCCCCCAGGCAGGTGGTCAAGAGGCCGTGGGCCCCGGGGCGGTGCTGCAATACGGCCGCCCCGGCGCCGTCGCCGAAGAGCACGCAGGTGTTGCGGTCGGTCCAGTCCACAATGGTGCTGAGTTTTTCCGCGCCAATGACCAGCACCGTCTCGCAGGTGCGGGACATGACAAACTGCTGGCCGATCTCCAAGCCGTAGATGAAGCCGGAGCAGGCCGCCTCGATGTCAAACGCCGCGGCGCGCCGGGCGCCGATCTTTTCCTGAACCAGGCAGGAGGTGGAGGGAAAGGGCATGTCGGGCGTGACCGTGGCGGTGATGATGAGGTCCACGGCCTCCGGGGCCACGCCGGCGTTGTGCAGGGCCTTGAGCGCGGCCTTGGCGGCCAGGTCCGAGGTGGCCTCGTCCGGGGCGGCCAGGCGGCGCTCGCGGATGCCCGTGCGGGTGCGAATCCATTCATCGCTCGTGGCCACCATTTTCTCGAGGTCCGCGTTGGTGAGCACGCGGGCGGGCACGTAGGAGCCGACGGCGAGGATGGAACAGGAACGGCCCAGGTAGCCGTGTCGGGCACGGGGGTTGTGGAGGGGCTTGCGGCCGGCCGGGCTCATGCGGGGACGGCGGGGCCGGGCGCCGCCGTTTTCAGGACGGGTGCCGCGGCGGCGACCTCGGCGGTGATGTGCTGGTTGACCTTTTGCTGCACGCTGCGCACGGCCTGGCCGATGGCGTTCATGATGGCCCGTTCACGCGAGGAGCCGTGGGCAATGATGACGTTGCCGTTGAGGCCGAGCAGCGGTGCACCGCCGTGCATCTCCGGGTCCACGCGTTGTTTGATGCTTTTGAAAGCGCCCTTGGCCAGGAGGGCGCCCAGTTGGCGTTTGGCCGAGCGACCCAGCTCGCGGCGCAGCCAGCGAAAGAGGCTGGTCGCCAGGCTTTCGCAGGTTTTGAGCACGATGTTGCCCACAAAGCCGTCGCACACCACCACGTCCACGCCGTTCTCGAACAGGTCGTGGCCCTCGACGTTGCCGATGAAGTTGAGCGGCAGTTGGCGGCAGAGCTTGAAGGTTTCCTGGGTCAGGTCGTTGCCCTTGACATCCTCGGTACCCACGCTGAGCAGGCCGACCCGAGGGCGGGCGTAGCCGAGGATTTCGCGGGCGTACACGCTGCCCATGATGGCGAACTGGGTCAGGTGCAGCGGGCGGCATTCGACGTTGGCGCCGGCATCCACCAGGACAAAATCGTTTACCGGGGCGGGAATGACCGCGAGGATGGCCGGGCGCTCGATCCCGGGCAGGGGGCGCAGTTTGATGGTGGCGGCGGTGACCACGCCCCCGGTGTTGCCCGGAGAGACCAGGGCCTCGGCCCGGCGGTCTTTGAGCAACTCGACCGCGCGCACGACAGAGCTGTCCTTCTTGCGGCGTACGGCCTGAATGGGCTTGTCCTCCATCGTGAGGACCTCGCTGGCATGGACGATTTCCACACGGGGGTCCGGCGGGCCGTGCGCTTCCCACGCCTGACGGATGGCCGCTTGGTCCCCCACCAGGATCATCCGGGTGATGGCCGGGAAATGCCGCAGCGCCAAGCGCGCCCCTTCGACCACGACCCCGCAGCCGTGGTCGGCCCCCATGACGTCCACCGCAACGCGCATAAAAGAACCGACGCGGGAGGCGTACTCCCGCGCGCGGCACCCCGAGCTGGAAACCTGCTCAACCGCCCGCGACGACGGTCAGCACTTGGCGGCCGCGGTAGTAACCGCAGGCCGGACAAACCCGGTGCGGAATGTACGGCGCCGCGCACTGCGGGCAGGTGCTCAGTTGCGGCAGTTTCAAGACGCTGTTGTAAGCCCGGCGCTGCCGTTGGCGGCTGTGCGACGGTTTGCGTTTGGGTACACCCATAAAGCTTCCGCTGCTAAAGGTTCAACTTGACGAGTTCAGACCACACGGTTGTTGCCGCCGCTCCGGCGCCGGGCCAGCCCGTCGTTGGCGATGATTTCGGGGGCAACAGCCCGCCGCACTCGGGCGCGCACAAAGGGCGCAACGGCAAGGCCAAGAGCGTATCTTCACGCAGACTGGCCGTCAAGTCGGCCACTTCGCCCACCACGGGAATGGCCTCGGGACCGCCCAGCGCCAGCTCCGCCGACCACGGCTCCAGACTCAGGCGGTATCGAAACGGCTTCAAACAACGGGCGCACTGGCATTCCAATTCGATCTCGAGCGCACCGATCAGGATCAGCACCTCGCCTTCGCGCTGCACGGTCAAACGGTAATGCAACGGCCCTGCAAGGGCCACCAGGTCATCCGGCCCGCCCCAGTCCAGTTCCTCGACGGGCAGGAAGCCCTCAAACGGTAACGGCTCGTCCGTCAGGGCGTGGAGGTTGAGGAGCGCTGGCATAAGGGGAAACCGGATTGACCCGGCCAGGGCGGTTCAGGCTGGCGGGGCCTGGGCACGGCGCGCGCCGGAGCGGCCAAACTTGCGCTCGAGGGCGCGTAACACGGGCCGGGGCACAAAAGGGCTGACATCCCCGCCCAGCCGGCAAATTTCCTTCACGATCCGGGAGCTCAGGAACGTGTACGTCTCGCGCGGCATGAGAAAGATGGTTTCGATGGCCTCGTACATGCGGCGGTTGATCAACGCCAGTTGGAACTCGAACTCGAAATCCGACACTGCACGCAGTCCGCGGATGATGGCGTCGGCCCGGCGGGCGCGGGCGTAATCAATGAGCAGGCCGTCGAAGCTGTCGGTTTCCACGTTGGCAATGTGCCGGGTGGCGCTGGTCACCAGTTGGCGGCGTTCCTCGAGGGTGAAGAGGGGTTGTTTGCTGTCGTTGTCGGCCACCGCCACAATCACGCGGTCAAACAACCGCGCCGCACGCTGGATCACATCCAGGTGCCCGTTGGTGACGGGGTCGAAGCTGCCAGGGTAAATGACGGTGCGCATGACACAGGGTCGCTCTCGCGTCGGGCTTGCAGTTGCTGATTCAGCCGACTGGCCGAATTCTCCGCCGAAACCGCCCACCGAGAATGGATAAACCCGGAGCGGCGCACCACCCCGGGTTTATCTGTTCCGAAATCGCTTGTCGCGTTGGGGGCAGCCGCCCCGAGTTATTCCCCGCCGCCGCCCGTGGGCTGGGGAGTAACCGGCGTGGTTGGGTTGAACACCGGCGGCAGCACAAAGGGCTTGAAGGCAGTGCCAATCCCCGGCGGCGTGAACGGCCGCTCCTCGATCACCCAAGTCGGCTCGGGTGCATACCCGGTGACCCCGGCCACTTCGGCGGCGGCCGGCGCTCCGCCCATCTGCCCGGCCGCAAGGGTGATTTCCTCGTTGATGCTGGGTAGCGACTCGATCAGGCCGCCCTTGTTCTGGTTGAGCGTGGGTTCAAAAGTGTAGCCGCTGCGCACCTGAAATTCGGTCGGCGCGGTCGCCCCCGGCGCGTTGTACTTCACGTAGCCTTCACCCTCGAGCACCGAGAATTCACCCCGGGCCGACACCTGGTACTTGGTGCCGCGGATGCCCACCACGCCGACCGGCGTGACCACCTCGTACTTTGAGGCGGCAGACATCTTGCGGACCACGCCCTGAATTTTGCCCGCGCGCAGCCCCAGTTCGGTGGTGATAATGGTCTCACCCGCGCCACTTTCCACGTCCAGCTTGGCGAGCGCCACGGTGGTGTCGGGGGTGACCCGGAGGAACGGCCCGTTCTTGCCCAGGTACAAGTCCACCACACCCAGGGTGTCGGTCTTGATAGTGGCACCTGGGCCGAGCACCACGCCCTTCTTGACCTCGTTCCAGGTCACGCCGTCCGTGCTGTAATGCGCGGCGCCGGCCCGCACCGCGTCCACGCGCGCGGAACCGGCCCCGGCCAGAGCAGTGAAACCCACGGCCAAGGCGCTGAGGGCCAGAACACCAGGGAAAAGTCGCAGTTGTTTGTTCATAATCGTCTCCGGTTTCGGTTGATTGCCAGTGCCGTACTGATGTGAGGGCAGTGTATTGGCCCCGAACCGCCTGTCAACCACAAATTCGCAAAATTTTTGGGGCCGGTGCGGCCCGCGTTTTCGGGCGTTTCCACCCCGGTTTCGAGCGGCGTAATCTGTCTCCCTGCCCACGTCCAACCCGGGAAAAGGTTGGCCGAAGCCCAAGAAAACTGCCAGCTTTTCCCGCACCGATTTTATGAACGCCGCTTCCAGCCATCCCTTGACACGACGCCGGTTTCTAGCCGCTACAGCCGCCCTGGGCACCGCCCCGCTGTGGGGAGGCCTGGTGGTCCCGCGCACCGCCCGTGCCGCCTCTGCCAATGAGCAAATCCGCGTGGGCCTCATCGGCAGCGGCGGCATGGGCAAGGGCGACCTCTCGGCCTTCCTGCAAAACCCCGAGGTTCAATGCCCCGCGGTGTGCGACCCGGACGATGTCCAGACCGCCGGCGCCGCCGCGCTCGTCCAGGAAAAACGCGGGCGCCGCCCGGACACCGTGCGGGATTTCCGCCGCGTGCTCGAACGCCGGGACGTAGACGCCGTGATCGTGGCCACGCCCGACCACTGGCACGCCCTGCCCACCGTCCTGGCCTGCCAGGCCGGCAAGGACGTGTACGTGGAAAAGCCACTCGCCCTGACCATCGCCGAGGGTCGCGCCATGATCGAAGCCGCCCGGAGCCACCGGCGTGTTTGCCAGATGGGTGCCCAGCGCCTGAGCAGCCCCACGTACCGCGCAGCCACGGATTTCGTGCGCTCCGGACAACTGGGCAAGGTGGGACTGGTCCGCGCTTGGGCCTACCTGGACTGGATCAAGCCCATCGGCCATCCGCCCGACTCAGCCCCGCCGCCCTCGGTGGACTACGACCTGTGGCTGGGCCCGGCACCCAGGCGCCCCTTCAATCCCAACCGCTTCCACTTCAACTTCCGCTGGTTCTGGGACTACGCCGGCGGGCTCATGACCGACTGGGGGGTGCACCTCATCCAGGTGCTGCTCTGGGGCATGGGCAGCGAACCACCCCGCGCAGTGGTGTCCAGCGGCGGCAAGTATGTGCTCGATGACAACTCCGAAACCCCCGACACGCAGTTCACCGTGTACGAGTTCCCCGCGTACACGCTGGTTTGGGAACACAAGGTGGGCATCGGCCTGGGCCTGTACAACCGCCCTTGGGGCATGGCGTTTGTGGGCACCGAGGGCACGCTCGTCATCAACGACAACGGCTGGGAAATCCTGCGCGAGCCCAGCAAGGACACACTCGAGGCGAAAAAATTCCCCGGCGGCCCCGACCCCCGCCCGGCGCACATCCGCAACTTCCTGGACTGCGTGAAGTCGCGGGCGGAGCCGGTCGAAAACCTCGAGGTCGGCCACCACGTCTCGACCGTGGCGCACCTGGGCAACCTCGCCCTGCGCACCGGCCGGCGGCTGCTGTGGGACGCCGCGCGCGAGCAGGTGGTGGGCGACCGTGCGGCCAACCGGCTGGTGCGCCCCGCCTACCGGCCGCCCTGGAAACTGCCCTACCTGTCCCGCGCCTGAACCCGGCGGCACGTCGTGGCGTGAGCGCGGCCCGTTGCCAACCCGCGCGCGTACCGCCAAGTTGAGCCATGGCCGACGCCACCCCCAGCCTGTTGCTGCTCATCCCGGCCCACAACGAGGAGCAGCGCATCGGTCCGGTGTTGCGCGAGTTCGCGGTGCACTTCCGCCGGCATTACCCCGGCCGTTTCCGCATCGTGGTGGTCCTCAACGGCTGTCGGGACAACACCGAGGGCGTGGTGCGCGCGGCGGCCGCCACGTACCCCGAAATCGAATACCTCAATTTCCCCGAGCGCATCGGCAAGGGCGGCGCGCTCATCGAGGGGCTCAAGCTGGCGCCCGAGGCGGATTTGATTGGCTACGTGGATGCCGACGGCGCGACCGGCCCGGCCGCGTTCCTCAAATTGGTGGCACTGGCCCCGCAGGCCGACTGCGTCATCGGCTCGCGCTGGCTGCCCGGGGCGGTGTTGCACCAGCGGCAGACCTGGTTGCGGCGCCTCTTCAGCCGGGCCTTTCATCTCCTCGTCCAGGGGCTGCTGTGCCTGAACATCAAGGACACCCAATGCCCGGCCAAGGTCCTCCACCGCGCCGCGGTCGAAGCCGTGCACGACCGCTTGCAGATCGCCGACCTGGCTTTCGACGTGAACCTGCTTTACGTGCTCAAGCGGGCGGGCTTCCGCATCCTCGAAGTGCCCATCGAGTGGACCGACAAGCTCGGCTCTAAGGTCACGCAAAGCCTGCTGCGTTCCTCGCTGGTGATGTTTTTGTCCGTGGTGCGGCTGCGGCTGGTGTACTCGCCGTTTTACCGCTGGCTGGAACCTCTGCGACCGCTGGAGACTTGGGTGTACCTCAAACTGCGCGCCCCGCCGCCGCGCGTCAGCAACAACGGCGGATCGAGCGATACCGCGCCTCGGTAAGCTCGCGGTACAACGCGGCGCGGTCGGCCGCAGGGTGCTCCCTGCACAGCCCGGCGTGCGGCCCAGCGGCCAGCACCGCGCGGTCCAACGCCGCCTCCCCGCTCAGTTCCCGGGCCAGCGCCACGGCCAGGGCGAACAGCCCGAAGAAATGCAGCGGGCGACGCTCGGCCAGCACGTAGTCCGGCAACCAAACCGGCGGGGTCTCGCGCAGTTGGGCCAGCCGCTTGCGGGCCAGCAACAGCACCCACTCGCGGGCGCTCAGATACAACAGCGCGCCCAGCAGGGCCAGAAACGCCCCCGCCACCGCGGCGTCCAGCCGGTTGTTGAACTGGAGCGTGCGCAGGCGCCGCAACTCCGCCCGCGCCTGCGCCAGCGCCTCCCCGCTCAACCCGCTCAGCGTCGGCTCCAGCGCCGCGGCCTGCGCCTGGTAATCGCGCGCAGCCGCCAGGAACCCGAGGCGCGGGTCCGGGTGGGCGATCTTCTGCACCGCCGCGGTGCCGGTCACACTTACCAGCCAGAGCAACGGCACCAGCGTGACCAGCGCATACCACGGCCGGGCCGGAGACTTCGTTGCGCGGGATTCCGAATTTGGATTTCCCGTCGCCACCCCGGCGGCCAACCGCGTTTCGACGCCCGCCGCCGCGTCGCCCGGGGCGGGCGCGGCCGGCACCCTGGTCAACTGCATTTTGAGGATGATGGTCGTGCCCAGGCACAACGCGATGGCCGCCAGCATCTGATTGGCGATGCCGAACAACGGCCAGAGCGAGTTGATGCCGCCGAGCGGATCGCGCACGCCCTGGATCAGAAAATAGCCCCAGCCGCTGACCATGAGGAGGCTGGCCACGAGGTTGGCGCTCCAGCGGCGGGTGTCGCCCAGCGGCTTCCACAGGTTGCCCAGGAAGTCGTGCAGGATGTACCGGCCCACGCGCGTGCCGGCGTCGAGCGTGGTCAGGATGAACAGCGCCTCGAACATGATCGCAAAGTGGTACCAGAGGTCCAGCCAGCGCTCGCCCACCGCCTTGTGAAAAATCAGGGCCATGCCCACCGCCAGCGTGGCCGCACCGCCGGTCCGCCCGAACAACGTGTCCTCGCCCATCTCGCGGGCCAAGGTCTCCATCTGCTCGACCGTGACCTGCGCGAAGCCGGTGGCATTGATCATTTCCACCGTCGCCGCCGCGCGGGCCTCGGCCGTGGCGCCCGCGCCCCGCACGTTCATGCTCAGGTACACCCCCGGCTCGAGCGTGCACGCGGCGACCATGGCCATGATGGCCACGAGCGATTCCAGGCACATCGCGCCGTAGCCGATGGGCCGCGCGTACGGCTCGCGGGTGATCAACTTGGGCGTGGTGCCGCTGGCGATGAGCGAGTGAAAGCCCGAGATCGCCCCGCAGGCGATGGTGATGAAGCAAAACGGAAACAACTTGCCGGCAAACACCAGCCCCGAGCCGTCCACAAACCGGGTCAACGCCGGCATGTGCAGCGCGGGCAGCACCAGGAAACACCCCAGCGCCAACAGCCCGATGGTGCCCAGCTTCATGAACGTGCTCAGGTAGTCGCGCGGCGCCAGCAACAGCCACACCGGCAGCACGCTCGCCGCCAGGCCATACCCGATGATCGCCCAGGCCAGCGGCTCTTCGCGGAGCTTGAACACCGCCTTCCATTCCGGGTGCATGTACACGTACTGGCCGCCCCAAACCGCCAGGAGCAACAGCACCACCCCGAGGGCCGAGGCCTCGAGCACCTTCCCCACCCGCACAAACCGCAGGTAGCTGCCCATGAACATGGCGATCGGGATGGTCGCGCCCACCGTAAACACCCCCCAAGGACTCTCGGCCAGCGCCTTCACCACCACCAGCGCCAGCACCGCCAGCAAGATGAGCATGATGGACAAAATCGCCCCCAGCGCCAGGTAACCGGCGGTCGTGTGCAACTCCTCCTTGACCATCTGCCCGAGCGATTTGCCATCCCGCCGCATCGAGGCAAACAGGATCACGAAGTCCTGCACCGCCCCGCCCAGCACGCACCCGATCAGAATCCACAACGTCCCGGGCAGGTAGCCGAACTGCGCCGCCAGCACCGGTCCCACCAGCGGGCCCGGCCCGGAAATGGCGGCGAAGTGGTGCCCGAACACGATCCACGGGTTGGTCTTCACGAAGTCCCGGCCGTCATCGTGCACCTCGGCCGGCGGGGCGCGGCGGGCGTCCAGCACCAGCACGCGCGTGGCGACCCACTTCGAGTAAAAGCGGAAGCCGATGGCGTAGGTGCACAGCGCGGCGATGAGCAGATACGCCGAGTTGACGGGCTCGCCGCGCTGGAAGGCGATGGCGCCGTATGCGCCCGCGCCCAACACGGCGATGCCCACCCACACCAAAAATCGCACCACGCGCTTCATGTCCCGGGTTGTCGTTGAAGTTGTGGCTGTGCGGCCCGTTTGTCGCGTCCACCCGCATCCGGGTCAAGCGGGACTTCCGGCGCGCCGGGGCCTTTTGCCTTGACCCACCCGCAGACGCGTTTGATGCTCGCGGACACGTTCTCGTCATGAACATCAACACCTTATCCGCCGTGCTGGCGGGCATGATCGGGGCCGCCTGTGCCGCGGCATGGGCCGGTGAACCCGCCGCACCCGCGCCTCCCAAGCGCTATCCCACCATGGGCCAGGTGGAACGGCTTTCCCCGGAACTGGACGCGCTGATCGCGCCGGATGCCCAGATCGAAAAGCTGGCCGGCGGCTTCGAGTGGGCCGAAGGGCCGGTTTGGGACAAAAAATCCAACACCCTGCTATTCTCGGACGTGCCCCGGAACGTGGTCTTCCAGTGGCGCGAAGGTGTTGGCACCCGCGATTACCTCTACCCAAGTGGCTACACTGGCCCGCGCGCGCGTGAGGGCGTGGACCGCGAGCAGGGGTCCAACGGCCTGACCTTTGACGCCCAGGGCCGGTTGGTACTCTGCCAGCACGGCGACCGGCGCGTGGCGCGTTGGGAAGGCGGCCGCTTCCGCACCCTGGCCGCCTACTACCAATACCGGCGCTTCAACAGCCCCAACGACTTGGTGTACGCCGCCAATGGCAACCTGTACTTCACCGACCCCACTTACGGCCTGCCGCGCGACCCAAACAACCCCGAGCGCCTGCTCGGCCAGGAGCTGCTCTTCAACGGCGTGTACCTGCTCCGGCCCCACGGCGAGGTCGTAGCCCTGGTCAAGGACCTCACCTTCCCCAACGGCGTGGCGCTTTCGCCCCAGGGCAAAATCCTTTACGTGGCCGTGTCCGACCCCAACAACCCCGTCATCATGTCCTACCCGGTGCGCGACGACGGCACGCTGGACCGCGGCGTGGTGTTTTTCGACGCCAGACCCCTGGCCGCCGCCGGGCGCAAAGGCCTGCCCGACGGGCTCAAGGTGGATTACCAGGGCAACGTCTTCGCCACGGGACCCGGTGGCGTGCTGGTGATTTCCCCACGGGGCAAGCTCTTGGGCATCATCAACACCGGCGAGTTCACGGCCAACTGCGCCTTCGGTGACGCCGACGGCTCGCGGCTGTACATGACAGCCGACGACTACCTGTGCCGCATCCAGACCCTCACCCGCGGCCTGGGCGAGTGGCGCAAGAAAAAGTCCTAGCACCCGCGCCGTGTTGGCCGCGCTCCACGCGCGTCTCCGGGCGTTGTGCCAAACCCCAGCCCCGCCCGGGCTGGGAACCGGCCCGCGCCCCGGCGTGACCGCCGAACCGGAGTTGCGTGCGCAATTCGCCGCGCTGGCCCGGGAATTTCCTCCCGATCCGCGCCGGGCCGACCTGCTCCTGGGCTCGCTGCTCTGGTGGCATGACCACCTCGAGGCCGCCCACGCCCTGGCCCAGTCCATCCCGGACGCCGACGGCAGCTACCTCCACGCGCTCATGCACCGGCGGGAGCCGGACTACGCCAACGCCGCGTACTGGTTCCGCCGCGTCGGCCAGCACCCGGTCTGGCAGCCCTTGAGCGCGGCCGCCCGAGACTGGTTGCAGGCGCGCGGCGAAAGTGAAACCGCCGCCCGTCTCTTGCCCGCCGGCCGGTGGGACAGCTTCGCCTTCCTGGAACTGTGCGCCGCCGCGGCCCGCGAGCCCGAGTCCGGCCCGCGCCACCGGCTGGCGTGCGCACTGCAGCAACTCGAATTCGAGGTCTGGCTGCGCTGGCTCTGCGGCGTGGCCTGAACCCGGGACGCCGAATGGTTTGGGGAGCGCACGCGCCGCGGCTTCGCCCTCACGCCTGCGCAGCGCCCACCAACCGGCGCACGTCGTTCAAGCCGTGGCGCTCCAAGTAGGCCCGCAGCCCGTCGAGCACCTGGAAGGCGGTCTGCGGTTCGTAAAAGTTCGCCGTGCCCACCGCCACGGCGCTGGCGCCGGCCAGGAAAAACTCGATCGCATCGGCCGCGTTCTGGATGCCGCCCATGCCGATGATGGGGATTTTCACCGCGCGGAAGGCGTCCCAGACCAGCTTGAGGGCGATGGGCTTGATGCACGGGCCGGTGAGGCCGCCGGTCACGTTGGCCAGCTTCGGCCGGCGCGTCTCGATGTCCAAGGCCAGCGCCGGGAAGCTGTTCATGATCGAGAGGGCGTCGCTGCCAGCGGCCTCGGCGGCCCGCGCGTAGGGTGCGATGCTGACCACGTTGGGGCTGAGCTTGGTGATCAGCGGCAGGCGCGTGGCGCGCCGGCAGGCCGCCACGACCTCCCCCAGCAGGGCGCAATCGGTGCCGAACTG
>Ga0073932_1005481_pt1 | contig 13754 bp, 11 predicted proteins | sample DewCreD2012metaG_FD_76967 | JGI IMG/M metagenome (GOLD analysis project Ga0073932, IMG submission 76967) | Hot spring sediment bacterial and archeal communities from British Columbia, Canada, to study Microbial Dark Matter (Phase II) - Dewar... ... | reverse complement strand
GCTCGCTTTTGCCCTGAAGCTGGGCGATCGGCATGCCGGCTGTCACCGACTCGGGCATCCGCTCGCCGTCCCGGCGGGCCAGCTCCGGCTTGTAGTCGAACGTTTCCAAGTGCGACGGTCCGCCCGACATGTACAGCCAGATCACGCGCTTGATCCGCGGCCGGTGGTGCGGAGCCGAGAGGACGCCTGGCACGCCCGGCGCACGCGCCGCCGCGGCTGAGCGTTCCGCCAGCGCGGTCAGCGCCATCGCCCCCAAGCTCAGCCCGCCGCCGAGAAACGTGCGCCGGGCGATCGGCAGCGGCAAGCCGCTGTTCGAGCCAACGTTCCAGCCCATCGCTTTTTCCCCCGCGGTGCTCCAGGGCCGACGGGCAGACGACCCGCCCCGCCGGCCCTCCTGGTGACTATCGTGACGTAGTCCGGACGCGTGTGCAACGTCGAGCGCTCCGCCAGCCCGCTGGCACCGCGCCTGTGGAACCGACGATCGTCACGTTGCCGGGATGGTGAAGGCACCCCAGAGGTTGAGGCGTACCGCGGCGCCCTCTGGCGGGTAGCCCGCTGCGGAAAAATCGCTGCCCAAGCGGACGGGCCACCGCGGGGCCAACCAGCCCTGGCCTACCTAGCTTACCTTGCCTGCCTTGGCTGCCGCAAACCGCCGGGCAACTTCCGGCCAATTCACCACGTTCCACCAGGCGGCGACGTAGTCCGGCCGGCGGTTCTGGTAATGCAGGTAATAGGCGTGCTCCCACACATCCAGGCCCAGGATCGGAATGCCGGCCATCCCGGCCACCGCCTGCCCCATCAGGGGGCTATCCTGGTTGGCGGCCGAGCACACGACCAGCTTTCCGTAGGAGACGACGAGCCACGCCCAGCCGGTGCCGAAACGGCCGATGGCCGCCTTGGAGAACTGATCTTTGAAGTTCTCGAAACTGCCGAACGTCCCGGCGATGGCCTCGGCCAGCTCGCCCGAGGGCGTGCCGCCAGCGCCTGGCGCCATGACGGTCCAGAACAGCGAATGATTCGCGTGGCCGCCCCCGTTGTTGCGGACCGCCGTCCGTTTGTCCTCCGGGACCTTGGACAGATCGGCGATCAGCGCCTCGACCGACAGGTTCTCCAGCTCTGTTCCGGCGATCGCCGCGTTGACGTTATTGATGTAGGCCTGGTGATGCTTGGTGTGATGGATCTCCATCGTCCGGGCGTCGATGTACGGCTCCAGGGCGTTGTACGGATAGGGCAGAGGAGGAAGCGTGTAAGCCATCGGCGGTGCTCCTGCGAGTGGTCGGAAAGGAACGCGGGTCGAATCGCCCGCTGCCCACGTTGCTTACCGCGCGAGAATACCCCATGCCGCCCTGCCGCGGAAGAGGCGACCAGGGCGTGCCAGCCCTTGGTGCTTGCGATTCCCCGCTCCCAGGTCGCCAGGAGGCACGAACTGAAAACCAGGAAAACACGGCAAGCATCGCAGATCCACGCTTCCCCAGGGATAAAGTCTCATCGCGGCCGGCGAAGCGATTCGTGGGAGCTGTTTTCCCAGTCGGCCGATGCCACCTGCTCGGTCCGGAGCGGCGCATCCAACAGCGGATAGCCGCCAACGACAGGCCGCAGCACGGTCAGCCGCTCCTCGGCGGGCGGTGCGAAGGCATCGTCCGCCAGCGGGTCCCACAGGTCGTCCTCCAGACCGGCCATCGGCTCGTCGGCAGCCGGCTCGTCTTCATCGCGCCGCGCCAGACGGCGAATGAGGGCGGCGATGTACGGATCGGCCCAAGGAAGCAGGTCGGCGGCTACCTCCGGCGCTTCGGCGTGGGGGGAGGGCAAACGGACGGCAATCACATGGACATGGAGGCGTAGCATGCGGCGATCTCCGGATCGAGTACGAAGTTTCCGAGCCATTGCCAGCCCATCCAGCATGGGCTGGTGGCCGCGTCTGAAGGGCAAACGAGATGCCGAGGCTGCGCCTGCGGCAGGTCGAGCCGCATTCAGGACGTCACAACCTCTTGTGCCGCAGCGAGTTAGAAAATTCTGGCCGTCTGGCGAAACGCCAATCGGTCGTCCGCCGACGTGTAATTCCTACAAGGCGTGCAGTGAAGCCTTTTTCCTCTCTTTTTTCCAAGAAGCAGACGTCTCTCGACCGCTGCGGGCGACCGCGGTCGCTTTTTGCACGCGGGTGATTCGGCGACCCCGCGTATCTTGCCCGGATGAGCGGACACCTCCCGTCAAAACCCAGCGATCCTGCAAGCCCTAGCCGACGGCTGTCGATTAGGTAGAGTTTGCCAGCGCCAGCCGGCCCCGTAGAGACGCCCCGCGCTGCTGGCCGATGCCAGAGAGGAAGCGGCGGCGGATCGCTTCGCCCGACATCAGGGGCGTGGGCCCGTCCTTGCAATCCCTCGTGTCGGGGCACACGAGCTTTCATCCGCCTGACGCAGCCTCCCCTGACAGGCAAAACTCGGGCAAGACTTCGGAGCCAGACGATGGCACGTTCGGCCGCGACGATAAGCGCATGCTGGGCACTGGTGCTGGGGGTATCTCTGGCAAGGGCCCAAGATGCGATGCCCAGCCCCCACGGCGACTGCTGCGACAAGCCGGTAGGAGCCTGGAACCAGTTCTGGCACCGCTGCAAAGTCGACTTCCATCGGAACAACAGTTGGCCCGAGCCGTTCCTCTCGGCCGATCGGCAAGCGACGCGAACGCCGTTCTGCTTGATGGTGGATAACGGCTGGAAGATGCACAACACGATCGGCAGCTTCCTGTTCGATCCGCAGACGCAGCGCGTCAATCATGCGGGAGAGCTGCTCGTCAAATGGATCGTGACCCAGGCACCCTCGCCGCGCCGCGTGGTCTTCGTGCTGCAAGGGGATACGCCCGAGGCGACGGCGGCCCGGGTCGAGTCGGTCCAAGAGGTGGTGGCCAAATACGCCGCCGGTTCGCCCTGCCCCGTGCTGCTGACCTCCACCGAACCGGCAGGCTGGTCCGCGGCCTACATCGACGCCATCACGCAGCAGTATCAAGCCACGATCCAGCCGCCGCGGCTTCCGCCGCCTCAGGGCAATAGCCAAAACGCCAGCGGCAGTGGCGGCGGTTCCAGCGGGTCGCCTTAGTGTAATTCAGCATCGCGTCAAGTGCCTGCCCGGCGGCGATCTTCTCGCAGCCTGCCGGGGCCATGGTCGAAGGTCGTCTGCGCATGGTCCGCAGGTGTGCGTAAGCGGCCAGATTGCCGGCCGATCTTGCTCACGCCGATCGTCCTTCCCCGTCCAACCGCGCGATGCACTCGCCGCCCGATCGAGGGGATGTCCGTTAGCAGCCCTCCCCGCTCTTTTTGCGTCCCGCAGTGACTGGCAGTGGCGCTGGCCCGCCGGGTCGCACCGCGCAAGACCGCGGCGGGACGTGTCAGGCCCGCTCGATCCGGTCTGTCAGGCCGTCTGGAAACGACGCCGGCAGAGCTCGGCGCTCCTTCTGGCAGTCCGCGGCTTTAGGGGAAATCGGTGCCGCAAGCTGCTACACTGCGGGCGCTGCGACATGCGGCGGATCGATGTTGGTGACGTCGAATCGAGGTTCCTGGGCTAGTGGGGTCAAGGGAGTAATCGCGATGAACGGGATCACGCGTAGGCGGGCGGTGGTGACAGGGCTGGCGATCGGTCTGGCGCTAGGCGCTGTCGCGGGACAGGTCCAGGCGGCGCTGCCGGACGGACGGTATCTGTATGTGGTTTGCCCCGGCATTCGCGACTACCTGGAGTTCGGCGGGGCGGGCATTTTGGTGTTCGATATCGATCACGGACATCGGCTGGTCAAGCGCATCGAGACGCCCGCCAGCCGCGAGGCGAAGCCCGACAATATCAAAGGCGTGTGCGCGTCGGCGGTCACCGGCCGGCTGTATTTCACTACCCGCTCCAAGCTGTATTGCCTGGACCTGGACAGCGAACAGACGCTGTGGGAAATCGCCCCGCCCAATGGGACCGACCGGATGTCGCTTACCCCGGACGGGAGGATTCTCTATGTGCCGTCGTTCGAGAAGGACACATGGAACGTGATCGACGCCGACCGCGGAGCGCTGATCACCTCGATCGAGACCCGCAGCGGCGCGCACAACACCGTGGTCAGCCGCGACGGCCAGCGGATGTACCTGGGCGGCCTCAAGTCGCCGATCCTGTTTGTGGCCGACACCCGCACGCACCAGATCGTGCAGCAGGTCGGACCGTTTTCCGGAGCGATCCGGCCATTTACGGTCAATGGCGCGCGGACGCGGGCCTACATCTGCGTCAATGACTGCCTGGGATTCGAGATCGGCGACCTGACCACCGGCCGCAAGCTCTACCGCGTCGAGGTGCAGGGATTCGCCCGCGGCCCGGTCAAACGGCACGGCTGCCCCAGCCACGGCATCGGCCTGACGCCCGACGAAAAAGAAGTGTGGGTCGTCGATGCTTTCAACCAGCGCGTGCATGTGTTCGACAATACGGCCGAGCCGCCTAAGCAAACCGTGAGCATCGCGCTGCGGGAAGAGCCGGGCTGGGTGACCTTCAGCCTGGACGGCAAGCTGGCCTATCCTTCCACCGGCGAGGTGATCGATACGGCCACCAAACAGATCGTCGCGGCCCTGTCCGATGAGCAGGGTCGCCCCGTGATGAGCGAGAAGATGGTCGAGGTCCAGTGGCGCGGCGGGAAGGTCGTGGCGACCGGCGATCAGTTCGGCGTCGGCCGCGTCGTGCCCTAGCCGGATCGTGGCGTCGTCGCCGCTGGATCTGCACGCGCGGAAAAGGGCGAAGGCCAGCCGCGATCGCGAATCGCCATGGGATGCACAAGCTGCGCCGATGCAGGACCGCACCGCGCGGCGCGGCACCACACGGTCAGGCAAGGTCCGGCGAAGACGCCTTGGCCGCACTCGTCCAGCGCAAGCTACCGCGCGCCAGTTCCCGGGCCAAGGCGACCGCGCCGCGTACCGGCTGGTGCACCAGCGCGATCGTGCCGGGCGGAACTTGGCGACGGGCCAGCTCGTTTAGGACGAGCTCCCGATAGCCGCCGTGGTGGATCAGAAGCCCACCCGCCATCGCCAGCGGATAGTCGCCCGGCACCAGCGCCAATCGCCGCACCAGCGCCGCGACCATCTCGGCCACTGCCGCAGCACCTTCCTCGACGATCTGCCGCGCCGCACCGTCGTGCTCCGCCGCCGCCAGCACCACCCTCGCCAAAGCGGCCAGTTCCCGTCGGGTCATCGGACCGCCATACACCCGCTCCACCAACTGCTCCGGCGACGCAGCGCCGAGTTCGTTCAGCAACAGCGCCGACAGGGAAGTGGGCTCGCTTCTTCCGTCCGCCGCTCGCAACGCCGCGCGCAGCCCCTGACACGCGAGCTGGTAGCCGCTTCCTTCATCTCCCAATAAGTACCCCCAGCCGCCTACCCGAGCCATTTCGCCCCGCACGTTGCGCCCCCAGGCCAGCGAGCCCGTGCCACACAGCAGCGCTACCCCCCAGCCCTCGCGCACCCCGGCCGCCAAGACCGGCTCCGCATCGTCGGTGACCATCACCCGCTCGGCCAGTCTGACACTTGCGGCCCACCGCAACATGACATCTTGCTCTGCCGGCCGTCCCGCCCCGGCCAGTGCCAGGCAAGCCGCCGCCACCGGGCGCGCCGGTTGTCCAACCGCTGCGAACGCAAGTTGAACTGCGCGAAGGATTTCGGACTGCGCGGCGGAAAAGCCCACCGCGCGGGGATTACCCGGCCCCGCAATTCCCTCACCTAGAGGGGGTGCTTCGAGCGCGGCATCTTGGCTGGCGAGCCAGGCAACCGTCTTGGTGCCACCGCTATCCACGCCCAGCACAAGCGATGCGTCGGTTTGTTGTGATTCTTGGCACACAGAGTTTTAGTATCCAAAGTAGTAATATAGAGGGGTATTATCGTGAGATTGCGTCCCCAGGGTCTTTTCTTCCTGCGTTTTTTCTTGCGCGATGGCCGGTGATCGGCGGGCGGTGGCCTTGCAGACCGTGCGGACGGGCGGGCCTAGGCGCGGCCAAGTGCCGGCAGGCTCACGCGACATGCTCGATCGAATCGGGCGGGGCGACCGCCGAGGGGGCTTCGGCCGGCCAGGGAGCCTCGTTCGCGGTGTTTGAGGCATCGGCGGAGGGGTCGTGCCGGTCGGCCTGCCACGAGGTGGCCACATGGCGGTAGGTCGTGCCCTCCTCATGCAGCGGGCCTAAATGGCGGTGCGGCAGGCGGACGTGGACAACGACGCGCTGCCCTTGATAGTGCCGGGAGAGGATCTCACCGTGGGCGGCCAGGAAGGCGAGCAGCCGGCCGTTGGCGACGTTGGTCTCTACTTCCAGTTCGGCAAACGAGCGGCTGAGGGCGGCGCTGGCGGCGGCGTGGAGCTGTGCCAGCCCCCGGCCATCCTTAGCACTGATCGGGATGGCATTGGGGTAGCGCTGCAGGATCGGCGTCAGGGCGCGGGCGTCGGCCAGGCGATCGATCTTGTTGAGGACCAGCAAGGTTGCCTTTTCATCGATGCCCAGCTCGCGGAGCACCTGATACACAGCGCTGATCTGTTCGAACACGGCGGGGTTGGAGGCGTCGGCCACATGCAGCAGCAAGTCGGCGTGCCGCGCCTCTTCCAGCGTGGCTTTGAAGCTGGCGATGAGATGGTGCGGCAAGTCGCGGATGAAACCGACGGTGTCGGACAGCAGCACAGGCCCCCAGCTTGGCAGCATCCAGCGGCGGGTGCGCGTGTCGAGGGTGGCGAACAGTTTGTCGGCGGCGTACACGCCGGCCCCCGTGAGCGTGTTCATCAGCGTGCTTTTGCCGGCGTTGGTATAACCGACCAGCGAGACGGTCAGCCGGTCGCGCCGGGCGGCCACCATGCGTTCCTTGCGTTTTTCGATGCCGCGCAGCTCGGTCCGCAGTTCCTGGATGCGATGTTCGACCAGGCGGCGGTCCACTTCGAGCTGTTTTTCACCCGGCCCGCGCATGCCGATGCCGGCTTTGATGCGGGAGAGGTGGGTCCACATCCGCTTGAGGCGCGGCAGGGAATACTCGAGCTGCGCCAGTTCGACCGCCAGACGCGCTTCGTAGGTCCGGGCGTTGTTCGCGAAGATGTCGAGGATCAGCTCCGTGCGGTCGAGCACCTTGACCCCCAGCGCCCGTTCCAGATTGCGCGTCTGGCCGGGAGCCAGGTCGTTGTCGAAGATCACCACGTCGGCATCGTGATGCTCGACGGCCGCTTTCAACTCTTGCAGCTTGCCTTTGCCCAGATAGGCCGTCACGTCGGGCGTCTGGCGACGCTGCACCAGGCCGCTGACGACACAAGCACCGGCCGTGCGGGCCAGGCCGCTGATTTCATCCAGCGGGTCGTCTCCCACGAACTGGCCGGGGAGGATCACCCGCACAAGGATCGCCTTTTCGCTCTCGACGCCGGTAGCACGCTGGGTTTCGTACACGTTCCGCGACCTGCCTCCTTTCTGCCTCGAGTCTACTGCAATTCTGGTTTCCCGCCGTGAAAAAGGGAAGAGGAAACCTCGCGCCAAGGCTGCGGCCCGGGCAGTTTTCCGGTGGCCAGGTGCCGTCGCCAGGCCACCGCCCGCGGCCGCAGCGCCCATACATCGGCCATCCGCCGCCGCGCCAGGTGCCAGCGTCGCTCCGGGTCGAGCTGGCAGAAAAATGCCTGCTCGCGCAGCGGCCTAGCGGCCTCGCCCCGCACGGGAGAAGGTGCGACCGGCGCGCCGCTCGTCGCCGCCCCGCCGGCCTGCACCACGTCGCACCAGATCAGCCAGCGGTCGCACAGGTCGCACCACGCCACGACCCGCCCCACCAGCCAGCCGAGGCAGTCGGCCAGCACCGGCGGGGGACAGCCGACTTGTGCCAGCGTCAGCCCTGCCAGTTTGTCCCGGTTGCGGCCGCTGTCGCGGCTGAAGTTCCACGCCAGCTCGACCTGATCGGCTCGCAGCAGGTGGGCTGCCAGCCAGCCGCTTTCCAAGACAAGTTGCGACGTGAAATGGTTCGGGGCTAGGGCGAGCAGCAGCATCGGTCGCTGCGGGTCGATCGAGGCCGGCGAAACCCACGTGGCCACCAGCCCGCTCTGACGCTGGGCGTGCGCGGCCGTCACGACCCAGAGTTCCCGATCGAGCCGGCTGAACACCGCCTCGATCGCTTTCCGCTCGGACCAGGGAAACGAATCACCCATCCGCCGTCTAGCCAATGGCCCTGGGATCGGCCGTGTTACGTGCAACCAGCACCCGCCTGGGTGAAGAGACCTGCCATGCAACCTTCCCCACCCGGGGCCGCCGCAGCCCGCCCTGGGCCCCTTCATCCTAAAGCCCCCGCACCGTCGCTCCAACCCACCCCCTGCGGCGCGATCGGACTTGTCGGCAGATCCTGTTCGCCGAGCAAGACCGGTCGCCATCGCGGCAAGACAAGCCTCCGCCTTCCCGGCCGCTTATGACCTACCCTTGCCTGTGGCAGGCCGAGCGCACCGCTGGGGCAACCGCGCCTAGGAACCGGTCTGTCGGCAGGTCCAGCAAGCCGGACCCCGTGAGGACCCGCGATAGGAGACCGAGGCTCCTCGCGCGGCTAGGGGCATCGCCACCACCCAGGAGTGAGGGCAACGCGTCATGAGTCTGCTGCGCCATCCGCTCCGCCTGCTCGATACGCAAGGGGTCGCACGCTGGCTGGACCGCGGCTGGCTGGTGGCCGTGTGGCTGGCGGGCGGGATCGCGCTGTCGCTGAACGTGGCCGACCCCGACCTGTGGGGGCACATCCAATACGGGCGCGATGCCTGGCAGTTCGGTCTGCCCCGCACGACCACGTATTCCTACACCGCGGTCGGCTACCCCTGGATCAACCATGAGATTCTGGCCGAGTACGGGCTGGCCCTGGTGGACAGTTTCTTCGGCGGCCCGGGGCTGCTCGTGGCAAAGGGCCTGGCTGGGCTGGCCGTGTGCGGCGCTGTGCTGTGGCATGCCCGGCGGCAAGGAGTGGGCGTGCCGGCAGCTACGCTGGTGCTGGTGCTGATGGCCATCGGGTTGGGCACGCATTGGAGCTTGCGGCCGCAGCTCGTTTCCTACACGTCGTTCGTGCTCCTTCTGGCGCTGTTGTCCTACGCCTTTGATGGCTGGGAAGGGCGATCGCCCGATGTGGCCAGGCGGCTAAGGCGCTTTCTGCCATCGTGGGTGCCGCTGGCCCGCGCGAGCACCGTCCAAAACCCTGCCAGCACTGGCGAATGGTCGTACTCCGTTGCCCGGCTGAAGTGGCTGTGGCTGGTCCCACCGCTCGTGGTGCTGTGGACCAACAGCCACGGCGGGTTTCTGGCCGGGCTGTGCGTGTATTTGGCCTACTTGGTGCTGCGCTGCGGGGAAGCACTTCTGGAGCGCGGACGCCAGGCAAGCGGGCTGGTTGTGCGGCTGGCGATGATGGGGCTGGCGGCCGTCCTGGTGACCCTGGTGAACCCGTACGGCTGGCAGTTCCACCGCTGGCTGTACGACGATCTGAAAGTGCCGCGGCCCGAAATCGTGGAGTGGCAGCCGACCGAGCTGACCGACCCGCAGTTTCTACCGTTTTGGCTGATGGTCGCTCTGGCGGCCGTGTCGCTGGCCGGGTCGCGCCGGCCGCGGGACCTGACGCAGCTTGGGGTGCTGGGCTCGATCCTGCTCCAGGCGCTGGCGCATCGCCGGCACGGAGCGTTTTTCCTTCTGGCGTGCGGCTGGTGGCTGCCACCCCATGTGCAGAGCTTCTTGAGCCGGCTGGGACTGCGTAGCCATGCCGACGCGGTGCCGGACCACGCGTCTGCGGCCGCTCAGCCACTGCGCTGCACGACAGCCCTGCCTGCCGTGCGCTGGCAGCTTGTGGGTGCGCTGGGCCTGGTGGTGTTGTTGGCGGTCGAGGCAGCGCAGCTCGCCCATCGCTGGAGCTGCTTGAAGGTCGAGCGCGGCACCTATCCGGTGTCGGCAATCGACTACCTGGCCCAGCAACGCCTGAGCGGGCGGCTCGTGTGCACCTTCAACTGGGCTCAATATGCGCTGGCCGCGCTGGGAAGCCTCGACCCGCAGCAGCCGGGCATCCTGGTCCAGGTGGATGGCCGCTGCCGGACCGCCTTCCCGCAGCGCCTGCTCGACCAGCATTTCGACTTCGTACTAGGCGACGCCGGGCCCGATTACCGCTGGCGCGACCCGGCTAGCGGCCCAGTCGATCCGACGCGGGTGCTGGAGGAAGGGCAGCCCGACCTGGTGCTGATCTGTCGCTTGCAGCGCCCCAGCGTCGAGGTGATGCAGCAGCAAGAGGGCCGCTGGGTGCTCTTGTATCAAGATGCGCTGGCCCAGCTTTGGGGACGCGCCAGCCGCTATGACGATCCCCAAAGCCCTGACTACCTGCCGCCAGCGCAGCGCACAATCAGCGACGCTCCGCAAGAAGGCTATGCTGTGTGGCCCGCCTTGCCGGGTGGCCGCTCGCGCTGGCCGGCATTGACGCTGTGGCCTGGCACGCCCGCCGGTGCGGCTCCAGTGGCCCGGCCGGCGATTCCCTAGCGTGGCCCGGCCCTGTTCCTGAGAGAACTTGCGATGACCGCTGTCCCGGAATTGGTTCCGTCCAGTATGCCCGAGCGAAGCCAGCCTGACGCCTTGTCCGGGGAAGGCGGCCGCTCGCAGCCGTTGGTGGCAGCCCCATCCGGCCGAGGCGCCGCCAACTGCGCTGAGCCGGCGACAGACCAAAATCTGGCACGGCTGATGGCCGAGGTGGCGGCCCAGCGCGACGGCATATCGCCAGCGCTGGACGAGCTGATCCGCCTGACGGAACTGCTGGCAGTCGACGACCAGTACGAGCCGGTTCGCCGCGACTTCGCCCTCCCCCGCCAGTTCCTGCTCACGGTCCTGATCCCCGTGTACAACGAGGCGGCCACGATCCAGCAGGTGATCGCGCAAGTGGCCGCCCTGCCGATCCCCAAAGAGATCATCGTGGTCGATGACGGCAGCACCGACGGCACGCGCAAGCTGCTGGCCGAACTGGAGGTGGCTCACAACTTGCACGTGCTGTACAAGCCGGTCAATGAAGGCAAAGGGGCCGCCATCCGCAGCGGGCTGAGGCGGGCCCGCGGCGATGTGGTGGTGATCCAGGATGCCGATCTGGAATACGACCCGCGGGACATCCTGAAGCTAGTCAAGCCGATCGTCCGAGGCGAGGCCGACGTGGTCTACGGCTCGCGATTTCTGACGTACGATCCCCAGAACAGCCCTTGGTTCCACCGCTTGGGCAACCATTTGCTGACAGCGTTTTCCAATGCGCTGACCGGGTTGGCACTGACCGACATGGAGACAGCCTACAAAGCGTTCCGCCGCGATCTCATCGACGGGCTGCCGATCGCGCAGCCGCGGTTCGGCTTCGAACCGGAAATCACGGCGCGGATCGCCCGGCGGGGCTGGCGGCTGTGCGAAGTGCCGGTGCACTATACCCCGCGTTCCTACGCCCAGGGCAAAAAGATCGGCCTGAAAGACCTCTTTAGCACCCTCTATTGCATCCTCCGCTACAGCTTGTGGGATTAGCCCATGCTCTGGAAACGGCGGGGAAGGGGCCGAGAACGGTGGATGCGGCAGCAGCCAGGATGGGGGGCGTGGAACCGATCCGGTTTCTAGCCGCGTCGCGCTTGCCGGGCAGCCGACGCCAGGTGTACACTGCGCTGGGCCGCATGTTGCAGCGCTACTAAGAGCAAGGGCGAAAAATCGAGGACGCGGCCACGAGCTTCGGCCCAAGCGGTCGGCAGGCTCGCTGAGACCTGCCCCGGCGCTGCGCATCGCAAGGATCTGCCGATGGTCGGGCGCACAAGCGGATGGCTTGCCCTGGTTCTGTCGCCTGCCCTGGTTCTGGCGAGCGCGGCGCTGCACGCTCAGCCCCCCACCACGGTTCAACTGCCGACCATCAGCGTGTTCTCGGTGCAAACCAGCGTTTGGGTACCGGACCGAGGCGCTGCGCTGCTCGGGGGTATGGGCACAGCCAGCGACCAGCGCCGTGTGCTTGGACTCGGACCGGCATCGACCCGCGATGTGTCGTCGACCCGCGCGGCTGGGGCCGCCAGCGTCCACGTCACGATCATCGACCACGCCGTCATCGACCAGGCTCTTTTGGCGCAGGCGGCCCAGCAGTCTGGCATCCTGTCGGCCACCAATCGCGAGCTGGACGCGCAAGCTCGCTGGCTGACGCGCCATCTCGGTCGGAGCGACACCCCTGCCGGCGGCCCGCTAAGTGTGGCCGAAGCGCGTGTGGCCCACGCCCAGCAACAGCAAGCCAACGATCGCCAGGCCGCGGAATATCTGGCGGCGGGGCAGCGCGCCCTAGCGGCCGGCAATCCGGGCGCCGCCCGAGTTTATTTCCAAATGGCCGCGCGTGCGCAGAATCCCCTCATTAGAGGAGAGGCTAAACAATTATTTGAGTCGATTTCCGACAGATCCACCGTACCCGCGCGCTCTGAAAGGTGACTGTAATGTTGTGGTTTTTTAGATTTAAAGTTTTATTAGGCGCTGTCACCCGATCGCGGGTACATAACAGCATATTCCAGCAGTGAGGTGGTCTTTAGCGGGTGGTTTCAAAGCGTGACCTCCCGACTCAGGGATGGCTTTCCACCCCTCCCTCTGCGAAGCAGGCTCTGCGTCCGGGACGGGTTTTGCTTGCTCGTCGCCCGGCGACAATTCGGCACGGACGACACGCATTGCCCGCGGCGCTTCGATCCCCAGTCGGACCGTGTTGCCCTTGATCCGCACGACGGTGATGCGAATCTGATCCCCAATCATCAATTGCTGTTGCACTTTCCGGGTTAAGACCAGCACGACCGTTCTCCTGTGGCTTGAGGCGGCCCGCGTCGGCGGGCGAACCTCCACCTTTTGCAGCCGTCGTGCCAATCCCAGGCACGCGGAGTCGGTCGAATCGCTAAGTCTTTAATACGCCAGCCCTTGCGTCGCAGAACCCGATTGAACGCACCTGCGCTAGCGCCGGACTTTCCCTCGCGAAGCTTACAAACGGCGTGCAACTCTTTCCAACCGATGCAAAGGCTTTCCGGCCGAGAGCGGCACAGCAACCCGGTCACCAGTGTGGGTGCTTCGCCAGCGTCATTCGTGGCTTGGCCAGCGCAAAAGGCCGACTGGGTTACTCTGCGGGCAGCCCGCATGCGAGACGCGCTGTAAGCTGCTGAATGCCAACAGGTTACTTCTGTGCAGCGCGGATTTCCTCCGCCATGGTGAGCAGCTCGGCGAGCAATTTATCCGACGCCTCGATCTCCAGCCGGTTGGTGCCCAGCCACGTTTCGTAACCGCCCAGGCGATGCTGCCGCGGCGTGGGCAGGTAGCCGAAGTAGCCATGCGCCAGCTCGATCATGAACGCGGGCTGGATCGGGCAGCGCTGTTTGAACTCCAGGCCGATCTCGCAGAACACCTCGCAGGGCATGGTGCCGATGCAGACCGGGCCCAGCCGCAGAACCTGGAGCGGCACAGTGGTGGTCGGCGGATAGTCGGCCAGGCGGAGCACCCGCTGGGCGTAGATGTAGGGCAGGTCCGCACCCCGCTGGGTCTTGGGCCCGGCCGCAGCCGTCTCTTTCGCCCAGGCAAGCTGCTCGTCGGTGGGGCGTCGCCAGGCGAGCGTCGGTTCGCGATAGCGGGCGTCCAGGGTGATGTCGCTGCGCCAGGTGAGTTTTTCTATCGCGGCATGTGCCTTGCTTGCCAGGTCGTGGGCGACATAGCGCATCTGCTCGTAGGGCGGCTGGCGGGGTCGAGGCTGGCGGAAGTTGATGTTGTTGATGTCTCCGCTG
>Ga0073932_1005474_pt1 | contig 13771 bp, 9 predicted proteins | sample DewCreD2012metaG_FD_76967 | JGI IMG/M metagenome (GOLD analysis project Ga0073932, IMG submission 76967) | Hot spring sediment bacterial and archeal communities from British Columbia, Canada, to study Microbial Dark Matter (Phase II) - Dewar... ... | reverse complement strand
TCCGCGCACACACTCCGCCGCATAACAGCTCACAACACCGTGGCCGCCCGGAGAGAAAACCCGTATGGAATCGCTCATTGTGCTCGTCGTGTTGCTGGTGATCGTAGCGCCGATCGCGCTGGCCATTTGGTTGGTGGCACGGGCCAACGCGGCTGCCAACCAGATCGCCCGCCTCACCCGGCAGCAGGACCAACTCGAACAGGAACTGACCCGGCTCAAGCTGCGGCTTGAAGCCACCGGCCCGGCTGGCGCTGTTGAAGTCCCTTCAGCCCCGCAGCCGGCAGCGCCCCAAACACCAGCGGCGGCCACAGCATGCCTTGGTGAACCCCAGCCCCCACCCGCACCGGAGCTGACTGCCCCGCCGGCGGCCTCGCCCCCGCCGCCGGCGCCGCCGCCGTTGGTGGCACCCGCGCCCCCGCCGGTCGCGCCCCGGAAGCCGTCGTTCACCGGGCGATTCGCACGCGGCAATGTCAACTGGGAGCAGTTCATGGGGGTGAAGTTGTTCGCGTGGATCGGCGGGCTGGCTCTGTTCTTGGGCGTGGTGTTCTTCGTCAAATACGCCTTCGAGCACAACCTCGTCCCCGCGGAGCTGCGCGTGGCACTGGGCTACCTGGCGGGCACGGGGTTGCTGGTGGGCGGAATGTGGCTGCACCAGCGCCAGCAATACACCGTCGGCGCGCAAACGCTCTGCGGCACAGGCGTGGTCATCCTTTACGCGACCACCTTTGCCTGTCACGCGTTCTACCATTTCATTGGCTCCGCGCCGGCCTTTCTGCTGATGGCGCTGATCACCGCGGCGGCGTTCCTCCTGGCCGTGCGTCTGAACGCGCTGGTCGTGGCCGTGCTCGGTTTGTGTGGCGGTTTCCTCACGCCGGTGCTGCTGGCCACCGGCGAGGACAATCCGTTCGGCCTCTTCGGCTACATCGCCCTGCTGGACGCCGGTCTGCTGGCGGTGGCGCTGAAGAAGCGGTGGAACTTCCTGACCCTGCTGGCGGCGGCGGGCACGGGGCTGATGCAACTGGGCTGGGTGAGCAAGTTTTTCGTGCGCGAGCGGTACTTCGAGGGCAACAAGGTGCTCGTCGCGCTGGCGGTGTTTGCCGGCTTCAGCGCCCTGGTCTTGGGGACATGGGCGTGGGCCAGGCGCAAGGGCCGGGCCAGCGTTTGGCTGACGGTGTCGGCAATCGGGCTGCTGGCGGTGGCCATGCTTTTTGCCCTCTACTTGCTGACCTTCCCGCCGCTGGGGCAACGGCCCGGACTGGTGTTTGGCTACGTGCTGGTGGTTGACCTGGGCCTGCTGGCATTGGTTTGGCTGGAGCGGAAGCTGGCGGGGGTGCAACTGGCCGCGGGCGCGGCCGCATTCACGCTCCTGGCCGTCTGGATGCTGCGCTACTTGTCCGACAACTTGCTGACCGAGGCGTTGACGCTCTGCTTCGTGTTTGCCCTCTTGCACGCGGCGCTGCCGTTCGTGCACCAACGGCTGCAGCCCGGCGGCGCGCCCCTGTGGTGGGGACACCTGTTCCCACCGGTCGCGTTGCTGCTGATGCTGGTGCCGATCTTCAAGCTGGACTCTGTCTCGCTGGTGCTCTGGGCGTTCGTGTTGCTGCTGGACCTGGCCGTGGTCTGGCTCGCCGTGCTCAGCGCGTCGGTGCTGTGGATTGTGGCGGCGCTGGTCCTCACGCTGCTGGCGGCCGGATTCTGGATTGTCCACGCGCCGGCGCAACTGGCGATGCTGCCGGAGGAATTGGGCATCATCGGCGCGTTCGCACTCGTGTTCTTTGCCGCCGGGTTGTTCGCGGCCAGGAGACTGGCGGCGAAACCAGCGGCCACAGGCGCGGCCGCTGATGTGCGCGATCCAGCCAACGCCGCGCTGGCCGCGCTCAGGCTGCCCGGCGACATCCTGCGGCTGCAGGTGCCGGCGCTGTCCGCCATTCTGCCGTTCTTGCTGCTCATCCTGGTGGCGACGCGCCTGCCGCTGGCCGATCCTTCGCCCGTGTTCGGGCTGGCGCTGTTGCTGGGCGTGCTGCTGCTGGGGCTGACGCGCCTGTTCCCGGTGAGCTGGCTGCCGGCGGTGGGGCTGGGCTGTGTGCTGGCGCTGGAGTATGTGTGGCATTTCCGCCATTTCAAACCGGAGGCCGCTGCCGTGCCGCTGGTCTGGTACGTCGGGTTCACGCTGCTGTTTGCGGGTTTTCCGTTCCTGTTCTGGCGCCGGTTCACGGAGCAGGTCATCCCGTGGGCCACCGCCGCGCTGGCCGGTCCGCTGCATTTTTATCTGGTCCACCGGTTGGTGAAAACGGCCTGGCCAAACGACTACATGGGCCTGCTGCCGGTGGCCTTCGCGCTGCCCTCGACCGCCGGCCTGGTGTTTCTGCGCCGCGCGCTGGCAGCCCAAACGCCCCGGCGGCTGGCCCTGCTGGCCTGGTTCGGCGCCGCCGCCCTGTTTTTCGTCACGCTGATCTTCCCGATCCAGTTTGATCGTCAGTGGATCACGTTGGGCTGGGCGCTGGAGGGCACGGCGTTGCTGTGGCTGTTCCACCGCGTCCCACACGAAGGACTGCGCCTGGCCGGCGTGGGGCTGCTGCTCGCGGCGTTCACGCGGCTGGCCCTCAACCCGGCCGTGCTGGCGTATCACCCGCGCAGCGCGACACCGGTGCTCAACTGGTATCTTTACACCTACGGCATCGCGACCGTGTGCCTGTTCACGGGCGCGCATTTGCTGGCGCCCCCGCGCCAGCGCCTCCTCACGGCCAACGCGCAGGCCACGCTGGCCACACTCGGAACGGTGCTGGCTTTTCTGCTGCTGAACATCGAGATCGCCGACTATTTCACCGAGCCGGGCGTCCGCACGCTCACATTCGAGTTTTCCGGCGACTTTGGGCGGGACATGACCTATTCGATCGGCTGGGCGGTGTTTGCCCTGGGGTTGGTGGCGGCCGGCATCTGGCGGCGGTTGCGCGCCGCGCGCTGGGCGGGCATTGTCCTGCTATGCGTCACACTGGCCAAGTTGTTCTTCCACGACCTGGCGCGGCTGGGGCAGCTTTACCGCATCGGCGCCTTTCTGGGCGTGGCGGTGATGGCCATCGCCGCCTCGTTCCTCTACCAGCGGTTCATGGCGGCCGACGTGATCCAGACCGAACGGCAGACCGAGTCCGAACCGCCTTCCCCTTGACGCCATGCCTGACACGCAGCAACACCACCCTCATCCTGGACCTTCGCTCCGGACAGCAACTCCCGGTTGCGCAAGACTGAACCTTACGGGCAACCACGAGGTCCGCGGTTGGCATCGTGCCGCGGCCGGCCTCGCCACCGGTTGCCTCACAGGGCTGATCCTTCTGACCTCGCGCGGTCCGTGCGCGGCCGCCCGGGCGGCGTCCTTCTCCGACTGGCAACACCGGCAGGAACTCCGGGTGCCTGACGCCGGCCTGATCAAAGTCAGTCTCCCGCCCGAAATCCTCGATGTGTCCCGGCCGGACCTGGCCGACCTGCGGCTGGCCGACGAGGCAGGCAATGAGGTGCCGTATCTCCTGGAACGGGCCGCGCCGGGCAAGAAGGTGGCGCGCGCCGTCCGCGCGTTCCATGTCGAGCTGACGCCGGGCGCGACGATCCTGCGACTGGAAACCGGCTTTGACCAACCGCTCGGCGCCGTGACACTGCAGTCGCCCGCACGCGATTTTATCAAGGGCGTGGCCGTGGAGGGGTCGGCAGACGGTCAACAGTGGACGGTGCTGGCAACCGGTCAGCCAATCTTCCAGCAGGGCAACACTGCCAGCCAACTGCGCGTGGCGCTGCCCGCCGGCACGTGGCCCTGGTTGAGGCTGACGGTGGATGACCGCGCTTCGCAACCGATCCCGTTCACCGGGGCGGAGGTCGAAGCAGCCGAGGCGGAGCCGGGGCCGACCGAGCCGGTCTCGGCAGTCATTAGCGAGCAGTTCGAGAATCCGGAGCACACGCGGCTGGTGCTGGACCTGGGTGCGGCCAATCTGCGGCTGGCGGAATTGGCCATCGAGTCGCCAGAACCGCTCTTTCGACGGTCGGTCACCCTGGCCGCACGCCAGGTCGAGGACAACGTCGTCCAAGAGAAAATGCTGGCCGAGGGGGTGATTTACCGCGTGGCGGTGGCCGGACAGCCGGCGGCGGCGGCTCTGGCCCTGCCGCTGGATGTGCAACTGCCGACACGCGAGCTGCTGGTGACCGTCCACAACGGCGATAACCCGCCACTGCGCATCAGCGCCGTCCGCGTCCTGCGGCGGCCGGTGTATTTGGTGTTCCTCGCCTCGGAACCGGGCCGTTTCCAGCTTTTCACTGGCAACCCCTTCTGCCCCGCGCCTCGTTACGACCTGGCCACACAGGGCGTTGACCTGAAACGCGCGCCGCTGGTGGCCATCCAACCCGGCACGCTGGCGGCCAATCCGACTTATCAGCCGTCCGAGACGCTGCCGCAAGTGCGCGACACCGGGGCACCGCTGGATGTGGCCGCATGGCGTTTTCGCAAGCCGGTGCGCACGCAGCAAGCCGGCGTGCAGCAGCTCGACCTGGATCTGGACGTGCTGGCGAAGGCGCAACCCGGGCTGGCCGACCTGCGCCTGGTGCGCGACGGTCGCCAACTGCCCTATGTGATCGAGCGCACCTCGCTGACCCGCGCGTTGAAGCCGGACGTCAGCCGGGCAGACGATCCGAAACAGCCCGGGCTTGGCCGCTGGTTGCTCAAGCTGCCGCTGGCGCGCCTGCCGGTCACCCGGTTGAGCTGTGACTCGCCCACGCCGTTGTTCCGGCGCGACATGGCCCTCTACGAACTGGCCACGGACCAGCGCGGCGGGCAGTACCGCCGCGACCTGGGTGGCGCGGCCTGGACGCAGTCCCCCGACCGCGCTGCCAGGATGTTGACGTTGGCGCTGCACACTCCGCCGTTGACCGACACCCTGGTGTTGGAGACCCACAACGGCGACAACCCGCCGATCGAACTGGCCCATTTCGAGGTTGCCTGTCCGGTCACGCGATTGTTTTTCAAGACGGCCTCGACCGACGAGGTTTGGCTTTACTACGGCAACCCCGACGCGCGGCCCCCGCGCTATGATCTGAGCCTGGTAGCCGGGCAATTGCTCAGCGCCCGCAAGCAGGTGGCCACGCTCGGGACGCAAGAGCTGCTCCGCAAACCGTCCTGGGCCGAGGCCGTGGGCGCCGGCAAGGGCGGCGTGCTGTTCTGGGGGGCGCTCGCGCTGGTGGTGCTGGCGTTGTTGTGGTTGATTCACCGGCTGCTCCCCGGCCAGCCCCCGGCCGGGCGGTAAGCCGGAGCGCACTCTCCCCGTCGGAGGCACTGAGGGGCGCGAGCCGACGGATCGCGGCGCACGGCCTGCGGTGGCGTAGCGACCAGCACGTGGGAAGACTGACGCGAGACAGTTCCCGCCTACCGACCCAGCACCCTGGCGAACACCAGCGGCGCGACGATGGGGGCGTCCGACTCGATGATGAACCGTGGCGTGACCAAGCCCGGCTTGCCCCAGGTGGTGCTGCACAAACGCTCCAACATGTCCGGTGGCTTCGGCCTGTACGGTCCTCATGCCGGTTCGTTTCCGAGCTGCCACAATGCGACCGTATTCCCGGTTCTGCAAAGTCGTTGCGGCCTGTGAACTGGAGCATGCGGGCAGGACTCCCGCCCGGCGGCCAGGATGCAGGCGCGTTGCGGCGCGTTCCCTTTGCGCTTCCAACAGTGGCGGGGCGATGGTACTGTGGGCGCATGGCGCGCAAATCGGCTTCTGTGGAATCGGCCCGCGGTCGGGGCGACGTGCTGGCCGTGGTGCTGTTGGCCGTGGCGCTGCTGTTGCTGGTGGCCCAGTGGTCGTTCGACCGCTACGACCTGGCGATCAACCGTGACCCGCCCAACCGCCCGACGCATAACTGGGTCGGCCCGGTGGGCGCCCGCCTGGCGCACGTGAGCTTCTTTTTGTGCGGCGCGTCGGGCTATGTGCTGCCGTTCGCCCTGGCCGCTCTGGGCCTGGCCTGCTGGTTCGAGTCGCTCGCCTACCTGCGGCGGCGCTGGTTGTGGCTGGGGGTCTTGCTGCTGTCCAGCGCTGGGCTGTTACACCTGGGGGATGGCGTGCCGACGCTGGCGCGCGTGCGGGTGAATCTGGGCGCGCCCAGTGTGGGCGGGTTGCTGGGCCAGTTGAGCTACGACTACGGCTTTTGGCGGGTCGGCCCGGTGGGCGCCGGGATTCTCTACGCCGCGTTGTATCTGATCAGCCTGCTGTTTCTGACCAATTTCCAGATCGGCGACTGGGTGCGAGCATTGTGGCAGCGGCGCCAGGGCGGGGCACGTCCCCTCAGCCCGGAGGAGGAAGCCCTGGAGCAACGGGCCCGCGAGCTGGAACGCCGCAAGAAGGCCCTGGAAGAGGCGGTGGCCCGAAGCGGTCTTGGACCGGACCTGCGGCCCGTGCCTGCGCCAACGGTTCGCGACCTCAGCGTGCCGTCGCCCAAGCCTTCGCGGGCCACGTCGGCAGCCCCGCCGGCCGCAAGCCCCGAGGGCGAGCCGACCGAAGACGCGACAGCGGCCGCCCCAGCGGCAGGCGCGGCGGCTTCCAAGGAAGTGCCGGCGGCCACAGCGGCCGAGGTGCTGGGGCGCGAGGCGGCCGCCGCCAGCCCGGAGACGCCGCCCGAAATCCCGCAAACAGTCGCTCCCGGCCCGTCGCCGGACCAGCCGCAGGCGGATAAAGTGCCGACCGCAGAGAAACCCGCTGAACCCAAGGTCATCGGCCTGCAGGCGGCCAAACCCAAGCCCCGCAAACCCAAGCCGCTGACGGTCGCCTCCACGCCAATGATCGGCGACTACAAACTGCCGAGCGTCGAGTTCCTGCGGCCGCCGGACCTGACCGTACGCCCCACCGAGTCGAAAGAGGAGCTGCTGGCCAACGCGCGCCTGATGCAGCAGACGCTGGCGCAGTTCGACATCCCGGTCGAGCTGGGCGACATCACCAAAGGGCCGACCATCACGCGCTACGAGCTGCACCCCGCGCCGGGCGTGAAGCTGGAGCGCATCACCGCGCTGAACAACAACATCGCCGCCGCGCTCAAGGCCGAGCGCATTCACATTCTGGCGCCCGTGCCGGGCAAAAGCTCGGTGGGCATCGAGGTGCCCAACCCGGTCAAGACCACGGTCATGTTGCGCGACCTCCTGGAGACCGATGAGTGGCGCAACACCCGGGCGCGGATTCCGCTGGCGCTGGGCAAGGACGTGTACGGCCAGCCCATCGTGGCCGATCTGGCTGAGATGCCCCACCTGTTGATTGCCGGCAGCACTGGCTCGGGCAAGTCGGTTTGCATCAACGCCATTATCGCCTCCTTGCTCTACCGCTTCAGCCCGGACCAACTGCGGTTTGTGATGATTGATCCCAAGGTGGTCGAGTTGCAGCAGTACAACCTGCTGCCCCATCTGGTGGTGCCGGTGGTCACCGATCCGAAAAAGGTCGTGCTGGCGCTGCGCTGGGTGGTCAACGAGATGGAAAAGCGCTACCAGATTTTTGCCCGGGTGGGCGTGCGTAACATCGCCTCGTTCAACTCGCGTCCCAAGAACAAGCCCCTGCCCGAGCGCGAGCCGGAGCTGCCCCTCAAAGCCCGCAAGGAGAAGGTCGAAGCCGGCGCGGAGGGCTTCGCCGTCGAAGTGGACGAGGAAATCGTCGTGCCGCGCGAGGACGACATCATCATTCCCGAGAAACTCAGTTACATCGTGGCGGTGATTGACGAGCTGGCGGACCTGATGCTGGTTGCGCCCGCAGACGTGGAAATGGCCATCGCGCGCATCACGCAAATGGCGCGGGCCGCCGGCATCCACGTCATCGTGGCCACCCAACGCCCCAGTGTGGATGTCATCACCGGTGTCATCAAAGCCAACATCTCCGCCCGCATCGCCTTCCAATGCGCCTCGCGTGTGGACTCGCGGACCATTCTGGACGCGATGGGCGCCGAGAAGCTGCTCGGCAAGGGAGACATGCTCTACCTGCCGCCCGGCTCGGCCAAGCTTCTCCGCGCCCAGGGCGCGCTGATCACCGACCAGGAAATCCAAAACATCGTGGATTTCATCGCTCAGCAGGCCAAGCCGAGCTACGAGATGGAAATCCATCAGCAGTTGTCGCAGCCCGGCGGCGCGTTCGACGAACCGGCTGGCATTGACGAAGACGAGGAGCTGATTCAGCAGTGCATCGAGGTCATCCGCAGCGAGCAAAAGGCCAGCGTCTCCCTGCTGCAACGCCGGCTGCGCCTCGGCTATACCCGCGCGGCCCGGATCATGGACGAGCTGGAAAACCGCGGCATCGTCGGCCCGAGCAAGGGTGCCGAGCCTCGAGACATTTTGATTGACCTGGACGCCGGCCAGCCGCCCCCGCCCGAGTCCGCCTCGGGCTGAGCCGCGCCCACGCGCCCCGAGCGTTTCAGCCCGCTGTCGCCCCGCTCAGGCTGGCAGGTCCTTCCCGGTGGTCGTCACGGTCAGTTTGCCGTGCTTGACGCCCTTGGCGGCGATCAGTTCATCGGCGATGCGTTTGACCCGCGGCGCCGGACCGCGGACCACCAGCACCTCCAAGCAGTTGTGATGGTCCAAGTGGACGTGCAACGTGGAGATGATCAGGTCGTGATGGTCGTGTTGCAGGTCAGTGAGGGTTTCTTGGACGTGCCGCGTGTGGTGGTCATAGACGAGCGTGATCGTGCCGGCAATCTCGCCGCTACCGGTGCGTTGCCGATGCTCGACCAGCTCGTCGCGGATCATGTCGGCAATGGCCAGCGAGCGGTTGGTGTAGCCCTTCTGGGCGATCATGGCGTCCAGTTGCCGCATCAGGTCCGGCGGCAGGGACACGGTGAATCGGGCGGCGGTTTGATTTTTCATACAGCCGTGGCGTGAGGCTAAGACGGGCACGGCGGCTGTCAACGTTTCACGATTTTACTTGCAGCGTGGCAACCGCCGGCGTAGGGTTGGGCGTGATGCGTTGTTGGCGCCAACTCGGACCGGGAAGCGCGCACGCAGGACGACGGATTGTCGTCTTGCTGGCCGCAGCCCTTTACGTGACGGGCGCCGCGCTGGCAGCCCTGCCTGCGCTGCATCAGTGGCTGCACCACGACGCAGCCAGCCCCGAGCACCAATGCGCCGCCACGGTCGTTGCCCAGGGGCAAGTGGATGCGGCCGTCACGACGGTCAGTTTGGCTGTCCCGACGGTCGTGGCGAAACAGACTTGCCCGGTCCAGGTTCTTCGCCTGGTCCCTCCCGCTTTCCAACGGCCGCCTGAACGGGCGCCACCGGCCTCCCTGGCCTAACCGTTCGTCGGCCGGTTGGGCGGCGACGCGGTAGTGTGCCCTGACCGGGCGCATGCGCGGGCGCTGCCCAAGCGGGCTTACCCCATCTACGAACCTGGCAGGCCGTCTGCGCCTGCGAGCCGGTTTTGCCGTGCGGCTCGAATTGCAGACAGACAATCCATGAAACCGCGAGTGCCGACACGCTGCGGCGGGGCGTTCACGCTGATCGAACTGCTGGTAGTCATTGCGATCATCGCCATTCTCGCCGGCCTGTTGCTGCCGGCCCTGGCGCGCGCCAAGGCCAAGGGCAAACAGGCCGCCTGCATGAACCACCTGCGCCAGATCGGCCTGGCGTTCCGGCTCTACGCCGACGAGCACGACGGCTGGTTGCCCACCACCACTCACGGCACGGGCACGAACGCCTCGTGGATCTTCCAGCTCGCCGAACACCTGGCCAACGTGGACCGCATCCGCATCTGCCCTTCCGACCCGAAGGGCCTCCAGCGGCTCACCAACCACGCGGCCAGCTACACGTTGAACGAATTCGTATTCGTGGACCTGACCGACCCGTTCGGGCGGCGCTTGGAGTCGTATCGCAAACTCGATAGGATCCCCAAGCCGACCCTCACGTTCACCACGTTTGAAATCGCCGACGCAGTCGGCGTCAATGTGATGAACGATCACACGCATTCCCGACAGTGGCATCTGGGCTGGAGCGCCGTCACGGCCGACATCCAGCCCGACCGCCACGGCGCGTCGGCCAATTACCTGTTTGCCGACAGCCACGTGGAAAGCATCGCCGTGACGAAACTGAAGGCGCGTCTCGCCGCCGGCGACAATTTTGCCAAGCCGCCCCAATAGCGGCCCTTTCCCAGCGCCAAAACCAACCCATCAAAACAAACAACAATCCACAGAAAGACAAAGAGCATGAAAACAAAACGTTTGACCTACCTGTTGACCGCCGGCCTGTGCAGCGCCGTGGCCCTCACCCTTGACGCCCAAACCTGGCTCTGGTACGAGCACGCGGACGTGGGGGTGAACTTCGAAAACGGCGCGTGGGATCTCCACGTGCATCACCATGACCTCGGGGAGTTCGAGCCTGGCGAAGCCATCCTGGGCGTGGACATCCTGACTGCCAGCAACACCGTGCCTGCCGGGGCGCAATGGAGCTTCCTGGGCGCACCCGGCAATCCCGTCTGGATCCTGCCGCAGATCGAGAACCCGCAACTGCTGTTTCTTGGCGCGGGCACCGAGGACCTGGCGGCCGGCATCTTCACCGGCAACCAGGTCACGCTCTCGCTCAAAGCCGTCAGCGGCCCCGGCAACTTTGCTCTGTACGAAACCGACATGTTCGGGGCGCCCGCCGTGTTCATGAATTCCGCCGACGGCATTGGTAGCGGGGATGCGGTCACGCTCACCGCTGGTGGGCATCGGCACGTAAACTGGGCGTTCACAGCGCCGGGGGTGTACGCCGTTGACTTCGAGGCATCCGGCACCCTGGCGGACGGCAACCTGTTCACCTCCAGCGGCGACGTGACCTACACGTTCGCGGTGACGGCGGTGCCCGAGCCAGCAACGCTGGCGCTTCTGGCGGCAGCCGGTCTGGGCCTGTTCGGGCGGGTTCGTCGTAAGCGTTGATCCAATACAATTCCGGCGTGGTGGGTTACGGGGTTCTTCTTCCGTTCCCGCCGCGCTGGGTTGCTTCCAAGCCAAAATGAAATCCCATGTTCTGTCTCCGGCTCGTGGCAGTCGCTCGCCAGCGCGCCGTGTCCTGCCTGAACTTCGGCGTGACCAGCAGCGGTCTTGCGGGGCGCTGCCATGGCGTCATTGCCGAAACACCGTGTACACCGGCCTGCTACTGGTCGTGCTGGCTTTAACTACCCGCGCTCACGCCAACTGCTACCATTTCACTGAGGAACACGTGGACGTGTTGTCGGTCCACTGGAACACCGCCAGCAACACGTTGAGCTTGATGGCCTCGGACGACGACCACGGGGGCCGGCTTTACGCCAGCAACGAATGCGTTGTGGTCTGCCCCGAGAGCATGAAGTTCACGCTGCCCGGCGGCACGCCGCTCGGCAACGAGGGCGACCCGCTCTGGATTCTGGCTCAGAATCCCTATCCCGGCGCACCTTATGTCGGCGTGTCGGCGGAGCAAATGCCCGCCAGCGTCTTCAACGACCCGCTCACGCTGCGACTGACGCGCCTCGAGGGCCCGGGACACTTGATTGTCTGGCAAGCCGGCAGTTTCGGCGGATTCGTCATCGTGATGGACTCGCGTGACGGCATCAGCGCAGACGACCGCTTGACGATCCCGGTGGGCGGCCATGCCCACTACAACTGGGGCTTCACCACCAGCGGCGTCTATCGCGCCTATTTCCAGGCGCAAGGCCGGCTCATCGGCCAAGCGACGAACACCCTGTCACCAGAGACTCCGTTCACGTTTCACATCCTGCCGTTGCGCCCCTTCGAGCTGTGGACGGCAACCAACTGGCCGTGCGAATGCGCAACCAACATCATCGCTGCCGGCGCTGATCCGGACGGTGACAGTGCGGTTAACGCGCTTGAATACGCCACGGGGACGGACCCGAAACAATTCACCACCAATGCCTGGTCCGTGTTCAGTTTCGTGCCTGCCAACGGCCAGACCTACGGGGCGCTCACTTTCCCCCGCTCCAAGGCTGCCACCGATGCGATCAGCCAGGTGGTCGCCGCCGACGACCCGGCCGCCTCTGGCTGGCAACCGTTGACCAATCTTCATCTCGTCGTGGCCGAAGGCCTTGTCGAGCGGGTCACGGTTCGGGACAGTGTTCCGATCAGCAGCGCTCAGCGGCGCTTTTATCAACTTCGCATCTGGCTGCCTTGACCGGGGGCTGATAAGGTGGAGGCCATGCACACGACCGTGCTGATCGTCTATTGCGTTGCGGCGCTGGCGGCTTCATTGGCGGGCGGCGCGCTGCCGGCCCTTGCTGGCTTAACGCACACCCGTCTGCAAACGGCCCTCAGCTTTGTAGCGGGTCTCATGCTAGGTATGGCGTTGCTGCACCTGATCCCCCATGCCTCACACGCCATCGGTTCCTTGGATCATACAGTACAGTTGGCGCTGGTTGGTTTTCTGGTGATGTTTTTCCTCCAGCGTCTCTTTCGGTACCACCACCACAGCGTGCCCACAGTTGCGGAGACCACGGCCGCACCGGCGTGCCACTGTCACCGCGACGACCATGCCTGTGGCGATACCCTGCCGACACCGGCTACTTTGACATGGACGTGGACAGCCTTGGGGTTGGCGCTGCATTCGGTGCTTGACGGTTTGGCGTTGGCAGCCGCTGTGGCAGCAGAACCTGCAAGCACAGGTCTGGTCGGTCTGGGCACGGCGTTGGCTGTCATTCTGCACAAGCCCTTCGACGCCATGGCAGTTACGACGTTGATGCAGGCCGATCGGTGCTCAGCCGGGCTACGCAATCTAGTCAACCTGGGATTCGGGTTGGTTACGCCACTTGGCGTGGTTCTGTTCGGCCTGGGGTTTGGCGGCGTGGCGGAGGCCAAAGAAACTCTTGTGGGCTACGCTCTGGCGTTCTGCGCTGGCACGTTTCTGTGCATCGCCTGCAGCGATCTTCTGCCGGAGTTGCACTTCCATTCGCACGACCGTGTGAAATTGTCACTGGCACTTGCGGCGGGCTTGGCGGTATCAGTCTTGGTTGGCTACTTCGAAACCTCCGGCCACGATCGCCATCATCACGCCGCAACTCGCACCACAACTCACGCGTGACCTCAAAATCGCCAACTCCTCAAGGACCTTACAACAGCTGCGTTGACTGCAAGTTCTTGAGCATCAATATCGAAGCCTCTTAACCTGTAACTACAAGTAAAATTCCCTCCTTGGGAAGAATATGGCGGCTACCTACTCTCGCGGAAGCTAGACAACCACTACCATCGGCAACGCAGTGTTTCACGGCCGTGTTCGGAATGGGAACGGGTGGGGCCACTGCTTCATAGCCACCAAAAAGCCGTTGCTCAGACCAGCGAAGCTGTACTTCGAAAGCTGCACACAATAAGCAAGCAATCCGCAACATGCATGCATGAATGCAACCTTGGGGTGCATTGCAAAGAAAGGCATGATCAAGCCGCTCGAACGATTAGTACCGGTCAGCTTCAAGGATTACTCCTCTTCCACCTCCGGCCTATCAACTTGGTAGTCTTCCAAGATTCTTCAGGTCATACGACCGGGAGGCATTATCTTGGGGAGAGCTTGGCACTTATATGCTTTCAGTGCTTATCTCGACCGCACATGGCTACGCGGCGCTGCCTCAGACGAAACAACCGCCACACCAGAAGTGCGTCCTTTCCGGTCCTCTCGTACTAGGAAAGGAACCCCTCAAGCCTCCTACGCCCACAGTGGATAAGGACCGAACTGTCTCACGACGTTCTGAACCCAGCTCGCGTACCGCTTTAACCGGCGAACAGCCGGACCCTTGGGACCTTCTCCAGCCCCAGGATGCGATGA
>Ga0073932_1005473_pt1 | contig 13771 bp, 9 predicted proteins | sample DewCreD2012metaG_FD_76967 | JGI IMG/M metagenome (GOLD analysis project Ga0073932, IMG submission 76967) | Hot spring sediment bacterial and archeal communities from British Columbia, Canada, to study Microbial Dark Matter (Phase II) - Dewar... ... | reverse complement strand
TGAAAGGCCGGTGGCTCCGTCCCGCAACTCGCCTGAGTTGCGCCACCGTTCCCCTATGACAGGCCGCGAGACGGGACCGCACGCCATGAATAATGCAGGCTAACGCCGCGTTCCCAGGTAACCCGCGTCGATCACGGCCCGGGCCAGTTCCGGCGAGGCGCTGGCCACGTAGCGGAGCTTGCGTTTCCTGAAGGCGCCGGGGCCTTGCGGAGCCAGCGCGTCGAACGGCTCGCGCGTGAGATCGTGCAGGCGGCCCTGCTCTTCGATCCATAATGCTCCGCCGACCTGCCTCAGGAAAGCCGCCGGGGCGGCGATGTCCCAGAGCGAACTGTTGCCCATCAGCGCGTAGTCCAGGCTCGCGCGGCCCTCGAAACCCGACTGGGTCAGCAGCAGGAGCGCCAGCACTGTCGCGCCGATCTGCCGGCGCTTGGCCGATGCCACTTCCGGGTACGCACGGCTCTCGTAGGCGCTGTCCAGGGTCCACATCTGCACGTCGGACAGCTGGTTGACGGGATGTTCCGGGGCCACCGCTTCCCAACTGGACCAGACGCGACCGGAGTACGAATCCACGATCGCGCCTTCGGTCGGCAGGCCGTTTTCGAAGAGCCCCACGCCGATGGCCCAGATGGGGATGCGCGCCCTGAAATTTCCCGTGCCGTCCAGCGGATCGATGACATACCAGCGGTCGGTGCCCTCGGGCCGCCGATCGCCGCCGTCCTCTTCGGCCAGGATGCCGGCTTGCGGATCCATGGCGGTCAGCGCCTGCAGGATCGTTTCTTGCGAGCGCCGGTCGACCTCGGAGACGAAGTCGTTGACGCCCTTGGCGTCGAAATCGAGCTGCGCCGCATGAAAGGCGTCGTACTGGTAACGACGCACCTCCTGCAGCACGGGAAGCAGTCCGGCAAGTCTGGCAGCCCGCCGAGCAAGGGGCTGTTGTTCTCCCTCGCCCCTCGGCGGGTGAGGATGGTGAACTGGGTCTTTCGACGGACTGCAGGACAAGTTCTCTTCCTCCGCTTTGGCGCTTCACGGATAATCGATCGCTCCGCTGCGCGGGCACGATGGAAGATTGTAGAGGTTCGCCGAAGGGAGGCCAAGCGGGCTTTGCGGTGCCTCACGACGGCAGGTGCAAGAGCATCGAGGGGAGACCTTTCGAATGGCGAAGGGTACGAGCACGATTTCGCAGGTGAGAAGCGCCGCGCAACTTCGGCAAGTTGCGGTATCATGGGCGCGGCTTCTCGCGCTGCAGAGGGGGGGCATCCTATCGAACGGAATGGCGAATCCCTTCCGCTGTCCGGGTCCTCCGAACGCTGGCGGCTGGTTTTCCCGCTGGCCTTCGGGCTCTTCTTCCTGGTCCTCGCGCTGCCGCTGATCCAGGGGAAGGTGTACGTCGAGAACGACCTGGGGATGTACCATCTCCCGACACGCTGGTACCTTGCGCGCTGCCTCGAGCGCGGCGAGAGTCCCTTCTGGTGGAGCCAGGCCGCCAACGGGATGTACCTGCACGGCGAGGGCCAGGCGGGATTGCTGCATCCCGTGCATGGGTTGCTGTATCGGGCGCTGCCTTTCGAGGTCGCTTTCAATCTCGAACTGCTGATGCCGTACGTGCTCTGCCTTTTCGGGAGTTTCCTTTTTGCCCGCCGGCGGCTTTCGGCGCCGTCCGCCTGGTTTCACGCGTGGGCGCTGACGGGGTCCAGTTTCTTTCTCCTGCATTTCTCCCACACCAACATGGTGGCGGTGCTGGCGCACCTTCCGTGGATGCTCTGGCTGATCGAGGGTCTCTACGAGGCGACGACGACCCGCACGCTGTGCGGGCACTGGAGCGGTCTGACCGTGGCCCTGGCGTCTCAGTTGCTGCTGGGGCATCCGCCGGCCGTGGTCATTTCGGCCGTGCTTCTGGGGGCGTGGGTCCTGGTCACGATGCCGTTTTGGGAACGAAAGGGGCGGACAGGGCTCCTGGTGCTGGCGTTGCTGGCGGGCGCGCTGCTGGGAGCGGCGCAGGTCCTGCCGACCATCGCGGAGGCGAGCCGGTCGGCGCGCAACGACTGGTCGCCGGAACAGCGGCTCATGGGTTCGCTGCACCCGCTGAATCTGGCGCAGTGGTTCGCCCCGTACCTGTTTGCGGACCGCGTCTACGCGGAGCCGCGCTGGGGCGAACTGAGCACGCTCGAAGGCGGTTTCTACCCCGGTTCCGTCACGCTGGTGTTGGCGGCGTTGGGTTTGAGCGCCGGACATGGGGCGGTCGGCGAGTGCCGGCGAATGACGCGGGCATGGCTCATCCTGGGCCTCTGCTGCCTGATCCTCGCTTGGGGGGCTTATGGCGGGCTCTACGGGCTGCTGGCCAACGTGCCGCCGTTCGACCGGATGCGGATTCCGGCGCGTTTCATGGTGGGCGTGATGTTCGCCCTGGCCGGTTTGGCGGCCCTTGGGTTCGAGCGACTGCAGGCGCGCGAACCATTTGAACAGGGTCCCTCGCGGGCGGAGCGAATCGCGGTGGGCGTGTTGGTGGCGCTGGCCTGGCTTCCCGCCATTGGGGTGCTCGCCGCCGGTCGAGCGCTTCGTGGGCCGGTGGTCTTGGGGGGCGTTCTGTTTTCGCTGGCTGCTTGGCTGGCGTTCGCCGCGTTCCGAAAAGCGAGGTGGGCGCTGGCCCTGCTGGTGTTGCTGGCGGTGGCGGATCAAGGTTGTTATGGGTTGAGCGCGGTCGGGACCCACCCGCCGCCGTTGTCCGTCGCGGAGTTCTTAGAGACGCAGCCGATCGCGCCGCCGGTGCCGCCCGAGCCCGAAGGCACGGGCGTTTACATTGCCGATTACCTCGGCAACCCCTTCACGATGCTGGGTTACCGGGTCGTGTGCGCGTACGCGGCGCTGCTCCCCAGGCAGGCGCTGGACTATTCCTCGGAGCAGGCGCAGCGCGTGGCCGGCGTTCGTTGGAACGGGGTCATGGGCGGAACCGCGGAAAAGCCGGTTCTGAAGTGGCACGCCGTACGCGAGCCGATGCCCCGCGTTCGATTGCTTGCCGAGGCCCGCGTCAGCCGGGACCCGGGGAGGGACCTGATGGACATCGACATCGAACGGGTGGGCTTGGTTTCCGAGCCGATCGACCTGGGGGACGGCGCTCCGGGTTCCTGCCGGCTCGTCGAAGACCGGCCTGGACGAATCGCGATTCGGTACATCGCCGCGACGACGCAGTTGCTGGTCGTGACGGAGTCCCATCACGAAGGCTGGACGGCCACGGTGGACGACTCGGTTGTGCGCATTCAGCGCGTCTATGGGGACCTGTTGGGCTGTGTGGTGCCGCCGGGGGAGCATGCCGTGGTCCTGGAGTTCGATCCTGGCAGCCTGCGCTGGGGACTGGGACTGACGCTGGCCGGTTTCGTCCTCGCGGCCGTAACGCTGGCGGCCTTGTGGGTGACGGGAAAATCCCCAGCGGGCTCTTGTACAGGTTGCGCAAAGGGTCCCACGCATTGAACGCCTGGGTTCTTGCATTTCGCCATCCGCCACGGTAGGAGTCCGATATCGCTGCCGGAGGAGCCTGTCGGATTCGCCATAAGCCTCCTGGGAAAGACGTTGGTTGAATGGAACCCCTGTGCGAAATCGCCCTTCGAAGACATCCGGCGAAGGCAGGCGTGGTTGCGCACGCAGGCGTCCTGGTTCTGCTGATTGCGTTGGTGCTGTTTCTCTTGTGGCCGCTCGGCCAGCCCGAGTGGTGGCCCTATACGCACGAGCGGTGCCGATATCAGGTGCTTCTGCGGCTTTATCTGGATGCTTTCGCGCAAGGGCATTGGTATCCCCGCTGGATGCCGGAGATGACGGGCGGTTACGGGTACCCTCTCTTCCATTTTTACCAGCCGGGATTTTTCTTTCTGGCAATGCCGTTCGCGTGGGCAACCGGGGATGTCAGTCTGGCGGTGGTCATCGCGGTCTTTCTGCTGTTTGTTTTGGGCGGCATGGGCGTGTTCCTGTTGGGCCGATCGTTGGCAGGGTTGGGAACGGGGATTTTTGCTGCCGTGCTTTTCCTCCTGACGCCTTACCACTTCGTGAACCTGTATGTGCGAGGCGATCTTTCCGAACTCATGGCCACACTTCTGACGCCGTGGCCTCTGTTCGGCCTGGCGATTCTGGATAAACATCTCCGGAAAGGGCTGCAATCCTGGGCTGGGCCGCTGGTGATGGCCATCGGCTTGGCCTGCATTGTGATCTCGAATCCTGCCACAGCACTCTTTTTCGCGGCAATCCTGGTGTGCTTCATCGTCGTGTTGACCGCCGCGCATCCGTTGGCCACGCGTGGTTTGCTGCTGGCCGAGGCAACGGGAGCCTTCATCGCCGGATTGGCGCTGAGCGCCTTTTACTGGGCACCTGTTCTCGCCACGACTTCGGAGACGCATCTCGCGAGCGCCATGGCGAAACCCATCTTCAGGGCTTGCGCTCACACGGTCGAGTTCTCCCAACTGTTCTCGCCGGCATGGGGTCATGGGGTATCCGCTCCGTTCAGCGCCAACGACGGCATGTCCTTCCAGTTGGGGTTGCCTCATTTCCTGCTGGCCCTGGGTGGGATTGCCGTCGGCCGGCGAAGTCGCTGGATTCTTCCCGTCGGTTTGCTTTACCTCCTGCTGATTCTACTGATGACCCCGTTGGCAAAGTGGTGCTGGGAGATTCCTTTTCTGGCCCAAGCGCAGTTTCCCTGGCGCCTTTTGTCCGTCATTGCGCCGATCCAGACGGTTTGCGCGATGGGATGGGCTGAGTACCGTGCCGCGGTCCGGCCAAGTTATTTCACGCCTGCGCGCTGCTGGATCGCCGGTTCGGCGGCGCTGCTGGCCGTCTTTTTCTGGCAACCGGCCATCCGCAGCGTCGAGAGTTACCTCTCCGTCCATCCATCGACCGTGGCAGCCGTGGCGCTGCGTTGCCGGCAGACGGCCGGGTTCCAGGCGCCCTCCGACGATCCCAGGAGCGACCCGTGGCGATTCCTTCGTCTCATCTGTCGCGCACCCCATGAACGGGAAGCGGCGCAGTTGGATTTCGAAGAGATATCGAAGAGTGCGCTGGCACAGGCTCGGTCCACGTCGAGAGGCTGCTACAACTGCGATCATGGGGAATGGATACCGAAACATGCCGATCCCCGGCAGTTGCCGGGACCGCGAAGGGAGATGCTGACGCTGTCCTGCAGAGGATCGGCCACTTCAGGCGCAGGATATTCGTTGTATCGTATCGAATATGCGCTCGTCCCGAACGGCCGCTCGACCGAAGTTATCGTCAACCAACTCTATTTTCCCGGTTGGCGTGTGCGTCTTGATGGAACAGAGGTCTTGCGGGAAGACCTGGAGAAATGGGTGTTGCCGGATGGCCGGATCCGGGTGTTTCTGCCGTCCTCGGACGCCTGCGTGCTGGAGGCTTGGTATGACGGTCCGCTTCATTGGCGCCTGCGCACGATCCTGGTCATGCTGATCGTGGGTGCATGGGTGGTCTTCCGGTTTAGAAGTGGCCGACGACGGGCGAATGAATGACTGCGGAAGAACGGGAGGATGCGGAATTTCTGCGCGATGATGGTCGTGTAGACGCTCGTTGCCTTCGGCGCCGGCTTGAGGGACTGCCGCCTTTGGCGGTCGGCCAGTCGTGCTCGTCTTCCTCGTCGCAATCCTGGTCGTCCGGCACCGTCGAATCGGGACGCCTGGCTGCGACTCGCCGCAAGCACCGGGTCGAACGCCGGCGGGAGCATTCCCGCGACCTGCGTCCCGTTCGTCATTCGCCAAGGCCTTCGGCCGGACTAGAATGCGCCGCATGTCGAAGAGACCCGCCCAGGCATCCACGCCCGCGCCGTTCGCCAGCCGGCCGGGTCCCGAGATACCCCGCTTTCCGGCCGTGGCCCTCGTCGGCCGCCCGAATGTCGGCAAGTCTAGCCTCTTCAATGCGCTTCTCGGCAAGGAAGTCTCCATCACCGACAAGACCGCCGGCACGACACGCGACCGCGTGCTCCACCCCGTGGTGCTTCACGGCAAGGCCTGCGACCTGGTCGATACCGGCGGCATCGGCATCGTCGACCGGCAGGACCTCTCCGACCTCGTCGAAGAGCAGATCCTGGCCGGCGTGCAGACCGCGCACGTCCTGGTTCTGGTCGTCGACGCGAAGGAGGGTCTGACGCCGCAAGACCAGCACATCGCGCGACGCCTGCGCCAGATGGGCCGGCCGGTGGTCATCGCGGCCAACAAGTCCGAGGGCAAGGAGGCCGGGATGACGGTGGGCGAGTTCAGCGCGTTGGGCTTCGATCCCGTCGTCGCCACCTCGGCCGTCCACCGTATCGGGCTGGACGAGCTGGGCGAGGCCGTCGCGGCGCGGCTCCCGGAGGCGGCGAAGGTCGAGGAGGACTGGGACGCCCTGCCCCGCCTGGCGCTGATCGGCCGCCGCAACGTGGGCAAGAGCTCCTTCCTCAACGCGCTGGCGCGCGAGGAGCGCACGATCGTCTCCGACGTGCCCGGCACCACGCGCGACGCGGTCGATCTGCTGCTGCAGAAGGACAATCGGCGCTTCTGGCTCATCGACACGGCCGGGCTGCGCCGGATGAAGGAGCCCGAAGGTCCCGTCGAGTTCTTTTCGCAGGTGCGCACCGAGCGGGCCATCCGCCGCGCGGACGTGATCCTGTTCATGCTGGACGCGCGAGAGGGGCTCAGCACCACCGACCTCAAGACGGCCGATCTGATCCGCGAGGAGTACAAGCCGTGCGTCGTGGTGGTGAACAAGTGGGACCTGGCGCCGAAGGCGGTGACCGGCGAGTACGCCGCGTACCTGGAGAACCGGCTGCCTTCGCTGCGTCTGGCGCCCATCTGTTTCACGTCGGCAAGGGAAGGGTCGCGCTGCTGGCAGACGCTGGACGTGGCGCTGAGTCTCTACGACCAGGCCAGCACCGAAGTGCCCACGCCGCAGTTGAACGCGGCGCTGGTGCGGGCCGAACGGGAGCACGAGCCGCCGGTGCGCAAGGGCCGCAAGCCGCGGCTGCTCTACGGCGTGCAGGTGGGGGTCCGTCCGCCGACGTTTGTGATTCACTGCCGTCACGCGCAGGCGATCGACGCGAAGTACAAGCGGTTTCTCGGCGCGCGTCTGGGCGAGCTGCTGGGTCTCGACGAGGTCCCCCTGCGGCTCCTCGTGCGCGAGACGACCCGGAAGCGGTAGTGTTGGCTGTGTATCCGTTCCAAGTCGTCTCGGCCCGTCGGCACACCGGAGAAGCCCGCCACATCACACTGGGGCCGGCCTTGAATAGGTGTGCCGGACGTGGGATTTCCGCAGTGGCGGAGCGGGCTGGGCGCGGAACATCGCTGCCCCCAACATCCAGCCATTTCCCTGGATCGCCCCACGCCTCTGTGTTTTCTTCGTGGACCTGACCGCCAGCGACGTTGCTCTCCGAGACGATGTCCTGACGGCCTTCGACGCGATGGATGCCCCCAGCCGCCGGGAGGTCTTCTTTCTGAAGCGGAGTACCGTGCCAGCCCGGGAGCCTCAACCCGGTCGTGCCCACGCCAGGAAATTTTCCAGGACCTTCAATCCGACTGCCTGGCTTTTTTCCGGGTGGAACTGGCAGCCGAGGAAGCGCTGGCGTCCCGCGACGGCGCAAAACGCGCCGCCGTAATCGCTTTCTGCAATCGTGTCCGTACGCTGCGACGGCTTCACGTGGAAGGAGTGGACGAAATAGACCCAAGGCTCGTCGGGGAGTCCCGCGAAGACCGGGTGCCTGGAAACGAAGCGCAGGATGTTCCAGCCCATGTGCGGAACTTTGAGACCTCCCTGAGCGCCGAACGCCGGGCCGTCGAATTTCTTCACTTCACCGCCGAGCAGCCCCAGGCCCACCACGCCGGGGCTCTCCGCGCTCGATTCGAAGAAAAGCTGCAGTCCCAGGCAGATGCCCAGCAGCGGTTTTCCGTCCAAGGCCGCATCGCGCAACGGTTTTACCAGGTTCCGTCGCGTCAAGCCCGTCATGCCGTCGCCAAAGGCGCCGACGCCGGGCAGGACGAGTGCGTCGGCGGAGGCCAGCGCCTCCGGGCTTTCGGCCAGACGGGCGTCGGCGCCCAGCCTGGCGAACGCCTTCTGGACGCTGCGCAGGTTGCCGAGGCCGTAATCGACGATCGCTACGTGCATGCGTTCCTTCGCTCGCTAGCCGCTCAGTATCGCGCCGCGGAAATTCCAGGCCCATGGCGCCGTGCCTGCGGGCCCGGCTCTTCGTCGCCCGCTGGTCACGGATCTCCTCCGGGCAGGCTCCTCGCTTGCGCCTCGATCCGGACCCGCATCCGCGGCGCAGGGGTCGGGGGTCGGAAACTTCTGCGGCACGGCAATCAGCCCGCGCCCGGCAGACGATAGGGCAGGCTCACGGGCGTCTGCCACAACCACCACGCCATCCACGCCCGGATCAACGGATCGTAGAACAGAACGAGCAGGCCCGCCAGTGCCAGCGAGGGTCCGAAGGGAATGTAATTCCCCTGCAGCGTCTCCTCGACCGTGCCGTCTTCGCGCTGCGTGCGCTCGCCTTGGGGCCAGGCGTTCGCTTCCAGCCAGTGCCGCTGCAGGATGAAGCCCAGCAGCAGGCAGAGTCCCAGCAGCACGCCGAGGATTGCCGAGAAGGGAACGTCTTCGACCAGGGAGTACGCGAAGCGTACCTGCCGGAGATGCAGGAGGAGCAGTCCGCCTTCGAAGAGCAGCACGAACAGGCCGTAGGCCAGCAGGGGCCAGGCCGGCGGCGGGGCGAGTTCGGCCTCGTCCAGTTCGAAGGTGGGCTGTCGCGGTTTCCACGAGGCCCCCAGCCGCCGCCGCTGAAGATGGTTCCAGGCCATCGAACCCAGGCCCAGAAAGCAGCCGATGAAGGCGCCCAGCACGAAGACTGCGATCGCGGCCTTCCAGCCCAACATGGCGCCGAGCATCCCCAGCAGATGCGAATCGCCGGAACCCATGCCTTCCTTCTTCAGGTAGACCAGGCATGCGAAGCCGACCAGCCACGGCGCGCCCGCTCCCCAGATCAGGCCCTGCACCGAGTCGATCAGGGAATTCCAGTTCGGGGCCCAGGCCAAGCCGGAGCCTGCGGTCTCGGAGAGCCATTCCGTCCGCGCCGGATGCAGTTCGGGGAAACAAGGCGCGAGCACGAGCCCCAGCAGCACGAATGGCCAGGTCGTCTGGATCGGGATGTACCACGTTTCCAGGTCGGCGAAGGCGATGCACAGCAGGTCGGCGAGCAGGATCAGCTGCACGGCCATGACGATCCACGGCATGCGGAACGGCATGCCGTGCTCGGCGGGCGCGTTCAGGACGAAGAACTGATATGCCGTCAAGGCGTACAGCGAAGCGCAGAGCGCTTCGACCGCCAGGTAGCGGAACGGGATGGACACGCCGCAGACACGGCAACGCCCGCCCAAGGCCAGGAAACTCAAGACGGGGATGTTGTCGTACCAGCGGATGTTCGCTTCGCAGCGCGGACAGAAGGAACGCGAGCGGGACCACAGCGAGATGTTGCGCGGAAGACGATGGACGGCGGCATTGACGAAGCTTCCGACGATGCCGCCCAGCGCGGCGAAGAAGACGATCAAGATCCAGGACGGAAGAAGGCTCCAATCGATCATCGTTCTTGCGTCCCGGGCCGCCGATGCGAGCGAAACGGGGTGCGAGTGTAGCGCAAGGGCACGGCGGGCGCATCTGCTTTCGCGATGCGCGCGAGAGCCCGCTGCAACGGCCCGTCACATCAACCGCAGCGCGCACGGAGAGCGCAGGGAGGGGCCATTCTCCGGCATCGTGCGCTTGTCCATGTGCGCGACTCCTTCCGCGGCAGGAGCCGTTGCGGCACGCATCGGGGTAATTTCCTGTCCATTCGCAATCCTAACGCGACCGCAACGCATGCGCTCGATGGCCGGTCACAGAAACCTAACAACTTTTTAAACTTTTCCGTTGACACGCGCGTCGCGCTGAATATGACGCAGAGCAGCAGGACATTAAACACACTCATGGTGTCGAGCGAGGAAGTTGACAAGACCATTCCCGGGGGGGAACGGTTGGAGGGGGTATTTCATGCCCAGACCTTCCCGCTGCATCGTTGAGAACTGCCCGAACCCCGCGCATGCCAAGGGGTATTGCCGCCGCCACTACGGGCAGATCTGGCGGCGAGGCATGATCTACGACACGAGCAAGCGCCAGAGGGATGAAGACGAGAGTCTCCTCCGGCGCGACGATCTCGAACGCCTGCGTGCCTTGGAGCGCGAATTGCAGAAGGCGCAGCAGATGTACGATGTCGTCGTGGGTTTCGAGGGGCGCGTGAAGTGGCGCCGCCAGATCGTGGCGGTGCAGGAAGAGATTCGCCGCCTCAACGAATCCCAGGCGCAGCCGGCCGAAGCCAAGCCGGCGCCGGCGGCAACGACAGCGGCGGTAGCCTCTTAATACTCGAGCGTTCGACATGGCGCCAGACACGCGACGCGAGGCCGTCTGTCCTCGATGCGGCGTTACGTTTCATTACGCCTCCATGGCGCAACACAAGCCCTTCCCGTTTTGTTCCGCCCGCTGCCGCGAGATCGATCTGGGCAAGTGGTTGACCGGTCAATACGTCATCCCCGGACGAGCCGTCGAAGAAACCGACAGCGAAGCCCCGCCGTCTCCGCAAGATAAAGAGTAATCAAGAGTTGTCGCGAAGGTGTAGGTAACGGTATAATCTGGATGGCTCGCGACGGACAGATGCGAGTCGCTTGGAGGAACACACATGAACTTCGTGCCGTTGGGATTCTTGGGGAACATCGGTTGGCCGGAACTCCTGATCATCCTGGTCATCGTCCTGCTCATCTTCGGCAATCGCCTGCCCGGCATCGGCCGGTCGCTGGGTCGGTCGCTGACCGAGTTCAAGTCGGGCCTCAAGGAAGGCAAAGAGGAGGCCGAGAAGAAGGACGCGCAAGCGCCGCAGACGGCTCAGACGACCGAAAACAAGGAGCAGAAGGCCGGTTGAGCGGCAGACGCATGCCGTCTTGCGTTTCCGCAACCGGCTCCAGGTCCGATTCTGATGAAAAGGTTCGGCTCATGTCGTTTGCGTTTCTGGGCAACATCGGTTCGGTCGAATTGATCATCATCCTCATCGTGGCGTTGATGATCTTCGGCAACAAACTGCCCGAGGTCGTGCGCAGCGCCAGTCGTTCCATCGGACAATTCAAGCGCGGCATGGAAGAGGCCAGCAACCAGGTCCGCCGCGAGATGGAACAGGCCGCAGCGGAAGCCGACCCCACGCCCGAGATCAAGGAAGCCGTGACCGATGCGTTGGCCGACGACAGCTACAAACCCGACGACTACACCTCGATCGATCATCCGCCGGGCTACGAATACGACGGCGTTTCCGCAACCGCATCGACGGAAGCGCCCGCTGAAGCCGTTCCGGGCGCCGAAACGGCCGGTTCGGTCTCGGTCGCCTCGGTCGAGGCATCTTCGCCTTCCGCTGCGCAGGCCGTTGCGGAACGACGTGCCGAAGACATGGAAACCGCACCGGCCGATGGCCCCACGCCGGAGCCGGTTGCGCCATCGGCCGTCATGACTCCGGAACGCCCGGCCGAAACCGCATCGTCCGCCCCCGCGAACGGCGCGGCGACCGCCGCCGAAACGCTGCCGCCGTCGACGCCGCAGGACGCGTCCGAAGCGTCGTCAGCGCCCGCACCGGAGGCTGCCGAAACCAAGCCTCCACCCCCCGCGGATGGAGCAGAACTACCCAAAAAGTAGAGCGAATATCACACGCACGACCGAGTTCGGCCGGCCGAACTGGCGATTAACCTTCTTTCAAATAAACAAGTAACGACCGAAAAAATTCGGGCGGGTGAAGGAGGCTTTCCCATGCGGCGCCCTCGTCATGCGCCGCATTCGCTCGCAACGCCGCGGTGGACGGGGCCGGTCAGCGCTTGTCCTCCTTCTCCGCCCCGGCGATCTCCTCCGGCTTGAGCACACGACGGTAGACGGCAACGTCGCGGATCTTGCCTTTCACCTGATACGCGGCCTCGTGCTGCGTGGAATACTGCCCGATCAGGAGATCCTGTCCGGGCCGCGCCGGCGGGCAGGGGATCGCCGCTTCCGCCACTTTTTCGCCATTTTGGTACACGCATGCCGTCGAGCCGTCGTAGACGCAGGCCACGCGGATCCACTGGCCGAGCGGCACTTTTCCGCCGTCGCAGGAGACGCTCGACAGGTGAAAACGCCAATGGCCACCGATCTTCTGCAGGAACCAGCCGGCGCCGTTGAACTGGCCGAAACCGAAGAGCACCGGCATGTTGCCCGGCTCGTCGAAGAAGACCTCCGCCACCAGGCTGAACGGGCCGTCCATGAGCCGTTCTTCGGTCGGCTTCAGTGCCGCATGGCCGCCTTGGCTCAGATCCAGCGTGGCCTGGTCGAGGCGCGCTCCGCCGGCCAGGCGCAACCCTTGCGCATCCGCGTTCAAAGCGAAAACCGGGTCCTTTCGTTCGGGAAGCGGTCTCGCCGTCACCCACGCGCCTTCATTCGCGGCTCCGGCGGCGCGCCGCGGCGCGTTCGCGACCACGGCGTAACGGGCCTCCTGTCCTCCGTGGAACGAAGCATCCACGAACAGGGGGGCCGTCAACGGCATGGCGTTCAGCTTCCGTACGGTCCCATCGAGCCGGCGTCCCAGCACATCGAAGGTCGTCACGCCGGGCGGGCCAGCCGGCTCCCAGCGCAGCGCGATGCGTCCTTCCTGCGGTTCGGCGGTCAGCTTGCCGACAGCCAGCGCGGGAAGTTCCGCGGGAACGTCCACGGTCGCCCGCACCGGCGCGCTGCGCCGAGGGATGAAACTCGAGAGCGGGCAACGCTCGCCGTTGCGCAGCGCCTGCCGTCGTGGCGCGTCGTCCGTGCGCTGGTAGTCGATCACCCCCCCGCTCCTGCAGGTGCCGCACGTTTCGGCCGGGTCGGAAACGAAGACGACCGCGTAGTGTACCGTGCCGGGCGGCGCCTGGGTGTCGCAGTAGCCGAATCGCTCGGTCCGGCCGATCCTCGTCGCGTCGGCCGGCGCGAACGCCGCATCGGGACCGCGGTGCACCTCGGCGATCAGGCCGATCGTGCGTGCGGAACATTCCCAGGCCAGTCGGACGTAGCCCTGCTCGTCGACGGAAGCCTTCACGGGGGGCAACGGCTCCGGAAGCGGCTGCGGCAGGATCTGGCGGGACCGGCCCTCCCGGATGCCGCCGCCCACCCACTCGGCGCCCGGCATGTCGATGCGCGGCCGGGCCAGTTGGGCCGCACGCGCGCTGCGGATGATCTCCAGCATCCTCCGGTAGTGCGGATCGTCCGTCGACGCGAAGGGCGTCACCGGCGTTCCCTCGGGCGGCCAGACGGCCGGCCACGCCTGGGTGGGGAAGCGGTCCAGGTCCATGACTCCGTGCGCGTACCCGAAGCCGTAAATCAGGCCTTTGCGGCTGAACGTCTGATCCACTTTCCGGTCGCGGCACAGCGCCAGCCCATAACCGCCTTCGGCGTTCTCCGACGCCCGCAAGGGCGCGCGCAGCACCCGGCTCATCTCGGGCGCGTCGAGATTGATCCACTGGTCGAAGCGCTTGATCACGCCCTTCTCGTCGGCGTGGCACTTCGCGCAGCCGGCGTCCTTCATGGCGCCTTTGATCTGCTCGACGGCGTTCAGGAACGGTTCCGAGCGCGGACCGGCCGGCGTGTAGTCCCACGTGCCGAAGTAGACGCCGTTGGAGTCCATCCAGGCAAAGATCTGTTCGCGTTCCGTCTGTGTCAGCCGGCTGCGGTGCGGCTCCTTCAGCAGGATCTCGGCCAG
>Ga0073932_1005469_pt1 | contig 13782 bp, 12 predicted proteins | sample DewCreD2012metaG_FD_76967 | JGI IMG/M metagenome (GOLD analysis project Ga0073932, IMG submission 76967) | Hot spring sediment bacterial and archeal communities from British Columbia, Canada, to study Microbial Dark Matter (Phase II) - Dewar... ... | reverse complement strand
GCGCCAGACCGCAGAGATGCGCAGTCCATTGTGTCCGACCGGCTCCACGTGGATTTCGCGCGTATCGGCCCGGACCGCAGCCAGCCGCGTCATGCCACGGCCACCGGTGATGCCGTGGTGATACAAGGCACCTCCCGCATTGAGGCCGACAGCATCGACGCGACGCTCTCGCCGATCACGGTCATCAGCCAGGACAAGAAGGCCCTGGCAGCGGCCAGTCCGGACGCCGAGGCCCCGGCCTCGCGGCCCGCACCAGCCAGGCCGCAGCAGAAGGTCGTGGTGAGCAAGGTTGTTGCGAATGGCAATGTGCGCATCACGGACCCCGAGCGTTCGTTCGCCCTCAGTGCGCCCGAGCGGCTCGTAGCCGATATCCCCGACGGCAAGGCCGTTACCGACGTGCGGGTGGAAGGCTCCCCTGATCGGCACGCCAGCGTCGCCACCGAGCAGTACACTCTGACGGCCCCCACGATCACTGGCAACCTTCAGAAGGAGGATGTGACCGTCGATTCGGCCGGCGAGCTGACGCTGCTGGTCAAGCAGGACCTGGAAGGCCGGCGGCTGGAGACGGCCCAGGAAATGCGGATCACCTGGACCGACCACATGCGAATGGTCGGCAGCCAGGACACGGCCGAACTGGTCGGCTCGGTGCGGGCAGTACAGACATCGCCTGCGACCAACCGGCAGGTACTCGACATGGCGGCGGATCGCATGACGATCCACTTCCGCCGGCCGACGGTCCCGCCGGGTGTGGAGCAGGCCCCGCAGCCGGAAACAAACGCCGAGGCTCAGCGACTGGCTGACATCCTCGAGAAGGCGCGCGAGCAGTTCGCGGAGGCCTTCCCCGGCAGCGAGAGCTGGATACCGGTCCGCAAGTCCGACCCGGTCCCGCAACTCGGCTCGACGCGGTCGCGCGAACCGATCCGGCTGGTCGCCCGCGGCAACGCCAAGGCCGTGATGCCCCGCTATGACGAGACCGGCAAGCTGCTGACCAGCCGGCTGCTGATCCTCGGGCCGGAGTTCGTGGCCGACCTCGAACGGCAACAGCTGCAGGTCAAACGCGCCGGCCATCTGCTGGTGGAGAACTACTCGCTGGCCGAGCGCGCCAACGACCCGCGGGCAAGCGATCCGAAGGCGGTGCTGGCCGAGGCCCAGCGGCGCCCGGACATGGGCCTGAGCCAGACGGCGTTTTCCTGGCAGAACGCGATGCTGTTCATCCTGCCGGACAAGAAGGCGATCTTTGATGGCACGGTGAACATGATCCACTGCAGCGGCGGGAAGATCCAGTTCAGCGACGAACTGGCCAGCGCGCTGGGCGCCAAGATCGGCCTGCTCAAGACGATGCCCGGCCGGATCGCCGAGCTGAACTGCGACATCCTGCGCGTGCAATTCGGCAAGACCAGCACGACCGACGCGCAGTCGGGCGAAACGCAGGACAGCCAATGGATGCAGCGGGCTAGACTCGAGAACCTCAGCGCCGAAGGCAAGGCCGTCAGCCTCAACGAGCAGTTCACCGGTGGCGCGACCAACTTCCTGCTGGCCGGCCGGCTGCAGTATTCGGGCCAGCGCGACACCTTGGCCGTCGTGGGCTCGCCCAGCGCACCGGCGCGACTGGTGCAGCAGAAGGAGTCGCGCGCGGACCCGACCGTCGTGGAGGCGGAGATGTTCTACTGGGAACGTGCCAACAGAGAGCTGGGCCGTCCCAGCGAAAACATCAAGATCGTCAAGCTTCGCGGCCAGACGATCCAATCCCGCGGCGGTGGCGGGCGGTGACGACAACAATGTTGCAGGAATCTGTCGTTGCGAATGCTTATTGCCAAGCCGCCCTCCAGCGCGTATGCTGGCACTCAGTTGAGCCTGGGCGCGCAGTAGTTGGGGAGCGAGAGAGTGTATACCAACCCACCCGAGCAGCCTGACGGCCTGGACCGCGTGCCGCAGTCCGACGAACCCTCGGCCGGCGGAAAGTCGGCCCCCAGCCGCGAGCAGTTCGCGCACGATCTGAACAACCACGGCATCTGGCTGATCACGACCGGTAAACTGCAGATGGCGGTGCGGTGCTTCCGCCGGGCGTGTGCCGCCTGGCCGAACCTCGCCACCGCCTGGATCAACCTGGCCAGCACGCTGGTGATGCTTGGCAGGCAGGAAGAGGCGATCCTGACGATCCGCCAGGCCGCTAAGGCCGGCGCCCTCAGCCGGGCGCTCGCATCCCGCTATCGCAATTCCATCCGCGAGCAGATCGACCGCCAGTCCATGCTCGACCGCAAACACCGCCTGCAAAACGTCCGCCGGCAGGTAGACAAGCCCGACAACCGGCTGCTCGCCCCGCACCATGAGCCCGAGTGCATCCAGGCAGCCGGCCTGCTGGAAACAGCCGGCTTCGGCGTGTTTACGGGCTATTCGGGCATGCCGGGCGCGTAGGGCTGCTCATCCGAAAAAATCCTTGTCGACCACTGAGACACCCAGACGCGGCCAGGAGCAAGAACCAAACAGCTTTCGGCCTTTCTCCGTGTCGCCGGGACTCCGTGGTGAATCAACTGCCTGAGCGGCAGAAGCCTGAGATGATCTCGCGTCCACCCGCGGCGTCAATGCGAGTGATCGTCTCGCTGACAGCTTGCTCCGCCGTCGGTGCGGCCACGTCGGTGCGGATCGATCTGCCTGTTGTTGGATCCGCCAGCCACGTTCGCAACCGATAGCCGCCCTGCTCCGGCTCGCACAGCGCCGCAAATGGCATGTGGCAGTCGAGAGCCAACAGTTCCAGCAACCGGCGCTCGGCAGCCAGGCACCCAGCCGTTGCGGCGTCGTTCACCGGCGCCAGTACCTCGCGCAGCCACGCGTCATCCGCTCGACCCTGCAAGGCCAGCGCCGCCTGCCCCGGGGCCGGCAGGAGCACATCCACCGGGAACGCCGCGTATCGCACCTCGGTCATCGCGGCGCGAACCAGGCCCGCCTGTGCGAGCACGACCGCGTCGTATTGCCCGGCAAGGACCTTGTTTACGCGTGTGTCGATGTTCCCGCGGATGTCGGCGAACTGCAGGCCCGGCCGGATCGCCTGGAGCTGCATCTGCCGGCGCAGGCTGCTGGTGCCGATGCGAGCCCCCAGCGGCAGGTCGTAGAAGGTGACACCCGTGCGCGAGACGAGCACGTCGTTCACCGGCGCGCGCGGCGGCACGCAGAGGATATCGAGTTGCGGCGGGTTGCCGGTCGGCAGGTCCTTGGCCGAGTGGACCGCCAAGTCCACCTGCCCGCTGCGCAGCAGCTCTTCGAGCTCCAAGGTGAACAAGCCCTTGCCGCCGATCTGGGGCAAGGGCTTGTCGAGCCTGATGTCGCCTTGCGTAACGACCGGATGCAGCTCGACTTGCAGGTCCGGATGCGCGCGGCCGATCGCCTGGGCGACCAGTTGTGTCTGGGCCAGGGCCAAACGGGACTTGCGAGTACCGATAACAATCCGATTTCTGCTCGCCATGTCGTCCGGCTTTACTCGGATTGCTCACTTGGCATGGGGGCATTGATAAGGAGGAATGCGATCTGTTCGTCTTCGATGCCCAGTTCGGCAAGGGCTTCGGTCTTTTCGGCATCGGTGGTTTCAGTATTCTGCGTGATGTCCATCACCTGCCGGAGATTGACCCCCTCGAACATCTGCGGATACGACGGCTTGGGGCAGCCGGCCAGATTGAGCATGCCAAGGCCCCCAAAGCCCAGGCCCACCATGACCAGAGTCCCCAGCCAGCCCATACGGTCGTTACGCGATCCGGATGTTGAGGAATGCATACTTCAGCCTCCAGGAGACGGCACGTCAACTTCCACTAGGCTATCGGAAACGGTCCAAACGGGCAAGGGACGTCGGCCGGCAACCTGCTCAAAACAACTTCGCTTGCTGCTCCTGGCGAGGTGGGGGCTGGGCAATCTTGTCCAGCATCGGGTAGTGGCGGGCCATGGTGGGTGGTACCGCCACCGGCTGGCCTGTCAGCATGTGCCGCAATTGAAGGGCGTTGGCGGCGCCCTGCCCCTTATAATGGTTGTTGGCGATCACGAAGATGCGGTCCGCAGAGCCGGCCATTTTGCGGATCTTCTCGGACCAGTCGGTCAACTCCTCTTCCGTGTACATGTAGTCGTACCGCTCCCAGGGTTGGATGTCTTCGGCAAACCACTTCGCGGCGTTCCGACCGTGCAGCCGGACGTAAGCTAGCGGCCCTGTCACAACATCCATGGGGCGCATGTTCGACTGGAACGCAGGCTGGTCGATCGCGCACAGGCTGACGCCCAGATCGCGGAGACGCTCGATGGCTTCGGGCTGCTCCCAGGTGCGGTGACGAACCTCCACGGCCAGCGAGTACTCGCCGAAATCGTCGCGGATTCGCTCGAGGTGGTCTATCGACTCGTCGTTGTACCGGAACGACCAGGGAAACTGCGCCAGCAGCGCCCCGAGCATGCCCGCCTCGGCCGCCGGAGCCAGACCCGCCTTGAACTCCCTGGCTTCCTGTGAGGTATAGGGCTCGCTCCGCTGGTGTGTGAAGCGCTGGTTGAGCTTGTAGGCGAACTGGAATGCCTTGGGCCCCGCAACCTTCCGCACCCACGATTCGCTCATTCGGGGAGTCACGAACCGGTAGAACGAAACGTTGACCTCCACCGTGTTAAAGTATTGGCTGACGTAGTTCAGCACCTTCGCCTGGCTGAGATTCTCGGGATAGACGATGCCCGGCGAGTCCTCGTAGGACCAACCGGCCGGGCCGATGTAAAGCGGCTTGCCGCTAAGTTCCAGTTGCGTCTGTTGTGCGGTCATAGGCCACCTCGGCTGTGTTTCGGTTCGGCCGCTACAGGATCATAGGCGAAATGAATGCGAGCGGCGGAACCTGGTCGCAGGCGCCGCCGCTCGAAAAGTCTCTTCCCGGATTCCCGTGGCCCGCAAGCGCTACGGCGAGGTAGTCACGGGTGCCTGCCTGGCCAGCCGTAGCACCTGTCCGGGCCGGAGGGACTCGGGCTTGCCAGCGAGCTTGTCCGCATTGATCTCGAGGAGTTCAGGCCAGCGGTTCGGGTTGCCCAGTTGCTTTTTTGCGATCGAGTACAGGGTATCGCCCTTCTGGACCTTGTAGTCCGTCGGGCCGAGGGCCAATGGGCCGGCCTGCTGACCTGATGCCAGGGCACCGGCAGGGGTCGCACCCGGTATGGGGGTGGTACCCTGCGACTGGGTTCCGGCGTCTACGTGCACGCCCAGCGCAGAGCCAAGGGTGCCTGAGGTCGCGGCCGGTACCATGCGGGACAGGTCCACCTTGTCCGGGATGCGGATCCGAGTGCCCGGCCGGAGCCGTGTCGTGCCGTTGAGCTGGTTGGCCTGGGCCAACGAGCCAGCCAGACTGGAATCGCTGTAGTAATAGTCGGCGATCTTTTCGAGTGTTTCGCCGGCGCGCACCGGGTGAACGATTGGCTCACGCCCGATCGTAGCGGCTCCGACAGACTGAACACCGGCCGCAGGGGCCGCTGTGGCCACCGGCGGCACGGAAGGTTCGATCGAGGGCGACTCCGCGGCTGTACCCGGTGTCTGAGCCGAGGTGATGCTGCCAGCCCGAGGCGGAGCTGCTGGCTCCATCCCGCCGGCGGAAGGTATCGGCTGGTCTGCTGCCACAGGGGCAGCTGGCTCAACCGGAGTCGCCGTATCCGTCATTGCTGGCGGGGGCGGCACGATCGGCGCCGCGGGCGCCTGCCTGACGCTCGGGTTCTGGCCGGGCCGAATCACCACGGGTCGGTCTGCAGTGATGGCATCCCTGCCGCCTATTGCGATCGTCGCCGTCGCATTCTGGGTTCTCGGCCAGAAGAACCAGCCCGCCAAGAGCAGGGCTACGATCCCAACAAACAAGCCAACTTTAACATCAGTCCGCATGGCAGCAGTCCTTTGCTTGATTCCGTCACACGCCCGGGGGCCTCTTGCACCCGGGCGTATGACAGATGTCCTTTACCTGGTCCGGGCCGGAACCTCGGGGGTCGTTTCCGGTTTCGGCTGTACAGGAACCGGCTCGTATTTGCTGAGGAGCAGCAAAATGGGCGTACCGATGGCGATCGAGCTGTAGGTACCCGCCAAGGTACCAATCGTCATGACACAGGCGAAACCTTGAATGCCCGGGCCACCCCAGATGTACATGATAACGGTTACGAGCAATGTCGCCACACCTGTCAGCAGTGTACGCGAGAGCGTCTGGTTGATCGAGGTGTTCAGGATCTGCGGGGTGATCTCGCGGAGCCGGCCGCGGTTCTCGCGAATGCGGTCGAACACGACGATCTTGTCGTTTAACGAGTAACCGACCAGGGTCAGCATGGCCGCCATGATCGTCAGGTTCACCTTGTAGTCGCCGATCAGCAGCAGGCTGCCGAGCGGGGAGTAGGCGAGGAAGGCGGAGATCGCCACCACGCCCATGCCAATCGCCACGTCGTGGAACAGCGAGATGACCGCACCGAAGCCGTGGCGGAGCGTTCCGAACCGCACCCAGATGTAGATCATGATCGCGATCAGGCTCAGACCGAGCGCCAGGTAGGCACGCTGGCGGGTCTGACCTGCGACCTGCGGGGCGAACTGGACCACCTTGCGGAGGGTCCGCTCGGTGTTCAGGGCCGCCTTTGTCAGTTCGGACTCGGGCTGGGCCACCTGGGTCTCCCAAGCGGTGCGGTTCTCATCGAACGGCACGTTCGGATCGGTCACCAGCACCACCATGGAGGTGTACTGAGGCTTGCCGGTCTCGGGGTCGGTGCCGGCTTGCTTCAGGCCGACGGCCTCGAACTGCCGCCAGGCATAGTGCTCGAAGTCCGGCTGTAGACGCATTTCGCGCAGCCGGCGGGACAGGTTAGCCGGCGTGATCGGAGGGTTCATCTCCTCGACGACCAACGCCACACCGCCCATGTACTCGCGGACATCCATCGGCGGAACATTGTTGTCGTGCAGCACTTCCGACAGTTCCTTGCTGACGATCGGAAAGTATGGGGCGTTGTTCTCCTCCGGGTTGGTCCGGTAGGAGAACTCCACCGCCCGCTCGACGCGCAACGCGTCGCCCGCGACGGCCAGAATGGCCTCCCGGACGATGTATTCGTTGGTCTCGGTCGTAACGATCTCGAAGAGGCGCGGCTTGTCGGCCGTGTCCTCTTCCTCGCGAACGACCTGCACCTGGGAGGCGCCCATCTTGTCGGCCGCGGTGCGCAGGTACTTGGCCGCATCGGCCACCAGCCGCTTGACGGCGTCAAGGTTGCCTTCGGTAAGGCTGACGGTGACCGCACGGGTATCGCCCGATGCCTCCTGCACGCCGTTCTTGGCAACCAGCGGACTGTTGAGGGCCTCGAGGAACGCCTTGAGCTGGCGGGAGTGGAGGTCAGGCCGGATGCCGGCGGGGGTCTTCACCAGGAACTGTCCGGCACCCAGCTGCGTCACGCCGGACTGGGCCACGGTGTTCATCACATCACTGGCGGCACGGAGCCAGGCCACCGCCGACTCGTCCTGGTTGCCGCTGATGTTGGTCACCATCTGGCGAACCTGCTCGTCATCCATCGAGCCGGGCTGCCGCAGTTCGATCTGCGCGCTGGTGCCGCCTAGGAACTCGATGTCGTACAGCGTTTGCGGATCGCGGGCGAAGTAGATGCCCAGGCTGGCCACAACCAGGATGGCAGAGGTCGGCAGGAAGTAGCGCCGCAAGCCCCACCAGTTGATGTTGGGCACGCGGATCAGGCGCATCATCGGCAACGACTTGATTACGCCGTAGGCGAGCAGCAGATCGAACACGATCCGCGTGACCACGATGGCCGTGAACATGCTGGAACCCAGACCCAGCCCCAGGGTCAAGGCGAAGCCGCGGATGTCCTCGCTGCCGAAGTAGTACAGGATGACGGTGGTGATCAGCGTGGTGACGTTCGAGTCGAAAATCGCGCTGAATGCGCGCGCGTAGCCGTTCTTGACCGCCAGGCGCAGGGGCTGGCCGCGTTCGGTCTCCTCGCGGATGCGCTCGAAGATCAGAACGTTGGCGTCGACCGCCATCGCCATGGACAGGATCAGACCGGCCACACCGGGCAGTGTGAAGGTCGCCTCGAAGGCCGCCATGATGCCCAGCGTGAGCAACAGGTTCATCAGCACGGCCACGTCGGCGATCGCACCGCCGAGGAAGTAGTAGACCAGCATGAAGACCAGCACGGCACTGATGCCGATGTAGGAGGCCTTCAGGCCCATCTCGCGGTTGGTCTCGCCCAGGGTCGGACCGATGCTGCGGACCGACAGGGGCGGTTCCTTCAGGCGGGCCGGCAGGGCGCCGGCGTTGAGCACCTGCGAAAGCTCGTTGGCCTTGTCGCTGGTAAAGCTGCCGGTGATCTCGCCCGACGAGCCGATACGGCTGCGAATCACCGGGGCGCTGATCGCCTCGTTGTCCAGCAGGATGCACAGGTGCTTGCCGATGTTGCGCGCGGTCAGGTCGCTGAACAACTGGCCGCCCCAGTCGTCGAGCTGAAAGCTGACGGCAAAGCCGGCGTTCGCCATATCGTAGCGGACCCGGGCATCCACGAGTTTCCACGGATGGCTGGTGCCCGTGGCGGTCAGGCCCTTGTCGCTGGCCAGGTGGGCCAACACGTAGGTCTTGCCGCCGTACTCCTTGGTCACGTACGTGCGGGAGAGAAACTCCTCGGCCTTGGTGACGGGGAACCAGCCGTAGACATCGCCCTTGCGAATCCGCGGGCCGCGTTCGTCGAGCTGCTGGACATACTCCCCCACGCCCGGATCGGACGGCTCGGCCAGGATGCGGAACTCGAGCACGCCGGCGCCGCGGAGCAGCCGGCGGAGATCGGCCGGGTCATCCAGGCCGCTCTTGACCTTCGACCAGTTGCCGTAGGCGTCTGCCAGCAGCTGGATCAGGTCCTTGCGCTCGGGATACCGGGCAGACAGGCTTTCGACGGTCTTGGCCTGCCCCATCTCCAGCGCGTCCATCAGCTGCTGCATGGGGAAGTTCGTGGCCAGCACGGCGTCGATGGCCTGGTCGAGATCGGCTTGGGCCTTGGTATCGCCCTTTTCGGCCTTGATGCGGGCATCGTAGACTTGGGTCAGCGTGGCCAGCAGGGCCTTGCGCTGCGGGGCGTGCAGGGTTAGCTTGTCGAGGGCCTGCTGGCGGACCGGCTCCGGCTGCCGCAGGATCTCGTACAGGTCGCTCACAGTGACGTTGGTCGCCTCGAGTTCGTTGTAGGCCTGGTCGAACCTCTCGCGGTTCTTCTGGATCTGGTCGGACGGCCGGGGCATCTGGATCTCGATGCGGTTGGCGCCGATCGCACGCCACACGAGGTTCCGAACGTTGTCCGGGTCGACGCGCTTTTTCAGAATGGTGATGACGCTCTCAGCCAGGTTGGCCCGTTGCGCATCATCCAGACCGGTGTCATCGATCTCGTACAGCATGCTGTAGCCGCCGTCGAGGTCGATGCCCAGTTTGAGTTTCTCGCCCGGCGGATAGAGATAGAAGCCGGCCAGCGCACACAGGAGCAGGACACCCAGCATCTTCAGCCAGAGATTGCTCTTATTATTCATTCACAAAACCCCTTGTCTGTTTTCCAACGGTACTGAAATGCAATCGGCGGCCGGACCCTTTGGATCCAATGCACTTACATTTCAGTATTCTGAGGGCACAGAAGACGAATGATTTACGGACGATTCGCTCAGGCAGCCGGAGGACCGGTCGGGCGGATCTGCCGGCACCAGGCCAGGCAGGACAGCGGGATATCCACCAGCGGGATGAGCCGCCGGTCGGTCGAACGCAGTTGCACCCGGTACGGGTCGGTCTCGCTCAGCACGGCTTGCGCGTGCGGCGCAGGACTCGAGCTGACCAGGCTGACGGTGCGCCCCGACGGGGCCGCCTGGAAGGCCAGTTCGAGCAAGCCCCGGGGGCTGAGCTGCCCGAGGGGAGGAATCCAGGGGTTGCTCCAGGCCGCGACGACCGCATCGGCCTTGCGGCCATGCGGAGACCCCTGGCCCGACGTATTCGTCTCGACCTGCGTCTGCTCGGACGAGCCGTTGCGCGACGGGGCCGCAAGCCCTATGGCAGAACGGGACGTGTCCACGCCAAACAGGGTAACCGCAAGCACCCCGGCAAGCAGTCGACAAGTCCAGCGAGCGGAAGTCGCTCGAGGCGGGCGGACTCGGTACAGCCGGGTCGCCGAAAGCTTGGGCCACCAACAGGTCATGCAGCCTCCTGTTTGTCCCCTTCGCGGGAACTGAGCACACGGTCAATCGCAGTGCGGACGAACGTGATCTTGGTATTCGATGCCTCATCCACCTTAATTGTGATTTCGTTATCCTTAACGTTGACAATCGTCCCAATGATGCCGCCGATTGTCAATACTTTGTCACCCTTTCGGATGGTTTCCAGCATTTCCTTGCGGCTCCGCTGCTTCTTGCGCTGGTCCCGGAAGACCACAAAGTAGAAGATGGCGATCATGACCGCGATCAACAGGAAGAACGACAGGGGGTTGCCGCCTTGCGGGGCACTGGGGGTGGTCGGCGCCGGCACAGGGGCTTCCTGGGCAAGCACCAGCAGCTTGTGCAGCGTTGCGATCACTGTTGCAAGCATAGACAAGTCCTCTAGATACGCGTCAAATGTCCATTGTCAGTTGTAACAGCAACGGCTACAGAAGCAACCGCTCACCTGCCGGACGCTGAGACGATTGCCGTGCCCGGTGCTCAGGCCTCGTGGTCGCCATTTGGGACCTCCCTGGCAACGGGGCTGCGGCGGAAACCCTCCAGCCAGGTCGCAAAGCAGCCGGACCGAATGGCCTGCCGCATCCGGGCCATGAACTCCTGATAATAATACAGATTGTGTAGCGAAACCAGGATCGGCCCCAACATTTCCTCCGCCACGAACAGGTGCCGCAGGTACGCCTTGCTGAACCGGCTGCAAGTGTAACAGCCGCATGCCGGATCCAACGGTTCGTCCGCCAGCGTCCATCGGCTGTTGCGCAGGCGGACCGGACCGCCTGAGGTGAACGCGTAGCCATTCCGCCCGTTTCGCGTCGGCATCACGCAGTCGAACATGTCGATCCCGCACGCGACGGCCTCCGCGATGTCGATTGGCCGGCCGACCCCCATCAGGTATCGCGGCTTGGCCGCCGGCAGGGCGGGACCGAGCCACTGGAGGATCCGGTGCATCTGAGGCGGCGGCTCACCGACCGATAACCCGCCGATAGCATAGCCTGGGAAATCCAGCGCGATCAGTTGCTGCAGGCACTCGTACCGAAGGTTCTCATCGAGGCCGCCCTGGACGATGGCGAAAAGCCACTGATCGGGCCGGCGGTGGGCCTCGCGGCACTTTTCAGCCCACAGCAGCGTACGTCGGACCGCCTGGAGCATCTGCGGTGTATCGGCGTGGGCCGGCGGGCAGACGTCGAGCACCATAATGATGTCGGCCCCGAGGCTGTTCTGGATCTGGATGGCCCGCTCGGGGGTCAGGTGCAGCCAGGAGCCGTCTACCGTCGAGCGGAACATCACGCCGGTGTCGTCGAGCTTCCGCAGTTCGTCCAACGAGAACACCTGAAACCCGCCGCTGTCTGTCAGGATCGGACCGTCCCAGCCGGTGAACCTGTGCAGACTGCCGAGCCTCTCGACGAGTTTCTCACCGGGCCGCAGCGCCAGGTGATAGGTGTTGCAAAGTAAGATCTCGGTGCCGACCTCGCGGAGCTGGCGCGCCGTAATTCCCTTGACCGCGCCGCGCGTGCCCACGGGCATGAAGGCCGGCGTCTGGACCAGGCCGTGCGGAGTGGACAGCCACCCGGCGCGGGCGGCCGTGGTCGTGCAGGTGTCGGTTGCTCGGAACGAAAACATCGTGCGGCGTATGATATCCAGGCGCCGCGAGGTTGACCAGACTGGACGAAAGGGTTGGATGAGTGCATTCGCGGCTGCATAGACTTAAGATACCCGGGTGTCGGGTGTCGTTTGTCGTTTGTCATGGCCCTGCGCTGTAACCAGGCCATGCCCGTAGGTCTTGCTCAGCACTCAGGACCGATGTTCGCAGGTCCCTGAGGATACAAACGTGATGCAGCGGATGCGACAGTGGGTGATTTCAGCCGTGGTGGCCTTTGTGCGGGTCTACCAGGTCACGCTGCGCCCGCTCTGGGCGGGGAGCTGCCGCTACGTCCCCGGCTGCAGCGAGTACTTCATCGAGGCAGTCCGGACGCACGGGCCGCTGCGCGGCAGCTGGCTGGGGGTCAAGCGGATCATGCGGTGCCGGCCGGGCGGAGGATGGGGATACGATCCCGTGCCGCCCGCATGCAGCGAAAGGGTCGAGCAATGACGCGTGAGCCGGACATGCCGGATCTGCCACTGGGCGACGAACGGGACATCTCGCCGATCCTGGAGGCCTGGCAGCTCCAGCCGGGAACGGTCACCGCCCGGCGTATCCTGGGCGAGGATGGCACCGAGCAGATCCAGCTGCGCATCCCGATGGGGATGTTGCAGCTCTACCCGGACGGCCGGCCCGACGGCGCTAAGCCCGAGGGCTTCCCAACGGCGCTTGATTGGCTGCGCCGGCTGGTGGAACAGGAGCGCAAGGAGCCCACGCCGGAGCAGTGGTTCGAACTCGACCGCGAGATCATGCAGTACTATCACCGGCGTATCGCGATGCTCTCTCTGGCCGAGGCCGAACGCCGCGAGCACATGCTCGACCAGGCCGCCCGGGACTTCTCCCGGGTCGTCCGCGACGCCGACCACAACCTTCAGATCATGGACTTCATCAAGCAGCACAGCACCGACAATCAGTTCATCGGCACGCACGAGCAATACCGCTCGTTCGTCCTGGGCCATCGCACGCTCGGCGCAGGCCTCTACTGGATCTGCCGCAACGAGCCCGAGGAGGCCCTCGATGTGATCCACGTGGGGCTGAAGCGGCTGGAACAGGCCTACGAAGACCGCGGCGATAGCGAGATGCTGCGGCGCGACCCGATCGTCGGCCGGCTGGTCCGCCTGGCCGACCAGTTGCGCAAGGACCACTCGATCGCCAAGACGCTACACGAGGAACTGGCCGACGCCGTGGCCGCCGAAGAATTCGAAAGGGCTGCCGGGATCCGCGACCGGATCCGAGAACGGATGAACCGGCTCCAGCCGCCGTTTCGGGCGTAGTAACGACAGTCCTGAGTACTGAGTCCCGAGTAACGGCAACAACAAGGGCACAAGCCGACAGCGCTGGGCAAGTCGCCTTTCCAGGGATGCACGCACTCCACCGAGGATGCGTGACTCAGGACTCAGCACTCAGTACTATTCCTCTGCGGCACGACCAGCCCCACGATCCCCCGTACCAGCAGCATGTTCAGATATGCAACCATCGATTCCTTCGCCTGCGCCTCGTCGAAGCCCCGGCTGCGTTGAAGGTGCTCGGCCAGATCGCTGACCGTCCGCGTGCCGTTGATCAGCCGCCACAACTCGGCGCCAACTTCATCGAGTTCGAACTTGCGAGCAAAGGTCTTGCTCTTGCGCGAAAACAACCGCACGAGCCACGGCTTGAGGTAGGGCAGCGAAATCTGAACGCGGCCGCCTTCCAGGTCCATTTCCTGTGCCTCGGGATTGCGAACAACAATGCCGGACAGGCACTGCTCGAGGGTCATCTGGACTTGCGGTTGTCTGCGGCGAAACACGCGGTTCTCCAGTCACAGGATGGACAAGCCATGCGTGGCAGGCACGCACTCAAAACGCGCGGGCGTGGCACCCGGCACTCGACAGCCTTCCGGCCTCACGCAAAGATGATGCCGGCATAGCCGACCGCGTCACTACTGACCCGTCCAGGCAGGTCGCGGGCG
>Ga0073932_1005465_pt1 | contig 13785 bp, 12 predicted proteins | sample DewCreD2012metaG_FD_76967 | JGI IMG/M metagenome (GOLD analysis project Ga0073932, IMG submission 76967) | Hot spring sediment bacterial and archeal communities from British Columbia, Canada, to study Microbial Dark Matter (Phase II) - Dewar... ... | reverse complement strand
GGGCGCACGGTCTACGTTTACGCCCAGGATTTCACTATTATCGGCGGCACGCTCTCCGAAATGCAGAGCCACAAAATCTGCCGCGTGATGGATTTGGCCCTGCGCAATGGTACGCCCTGCATTGGCCTGCTCGATTCGGGCGGGGCGCGCATCCAGGAAGGCGTCAAGGCCCTGGGCGGGTACGCCGAAATTTTCCGGCGCAATGCCCAGTTTTCGGGCGTCATTCCGCAGGTCTCGGTTATGCTGGGGCCGTGCGCGGGCGGCGCGGCCTACTCCCCGGCGCTCACCGACCTGATTGTGATGGTCGAAAAGCAATCCTTCATGTTCCTGACCGGGCCAGATGTCATCAAAGCCGTCACCGGCGAAGTCATCGACTCCGAATCGCTGGGCGGCAGCGACATCCACATGTCGGTCAGCGGCGTGGCGCATGTCGCCGTAAAGAGCGAGCAAGAAGCGCTGGAGACGGTGCGAAAATTCCTTTCGTACCTGCCCTCCAACAACATCGAAAACCCGCCTTATGTTCAGCCGACAGACGACCCGGCGCGCATGGACGAACACCTCAACAGCATCGTCCCGATTGACCCGACCGAGCCTTACGTCATGCACCAGGTCATCGAAGCGGTTGTCGACCGCGGCACGTTCTTTGAAATCCAGGCCAACTGGGCGCGCAATGCCATCGTAGGACTGGCGCGCATCGGCGGGCATAGCGTCGGCATCATCGCCCAGGAACCGGCGGTCATGGCTGGCGTCATCGACATCGACGCCAGCGACAAGATGACCCGCTTTGTGATGATGTGTGACTGCTTCAACATCCCGCTCGTGACCTTCGTCGATTCGCCCGGTTTCCTGCCCGGTGTTGCCCAGGAACATGGCGGCATTATTCGGCACGGCGCCAAGCTGCTCTATGCCTACTCCAACGCCACCGTCCCCAAAGTGACCATCATCACCCGCAAAGCCTATGGCGGCGCGTATGTCGTCATGTCGAGCAAGTACCTTGGCACCGACGTGACCTACGCCTGGCCGAGCGCCGAAATCGCCGTGCTGGGCGCGGAGGGGGCGGTCAACATCCTGTTCAAGCGTCAAATCGAGGCCGCTGCCGACCCGGCTGCCGAGCGCAAACGCCTGGCGGACGATTACCGCGCCCGTTTCAACAACCCCTATCACGCTGCCAGCACTGGCTATGTCGATGACATCATTGAGCCAAAAGAAACCCGCCCCAAAATTATCGCTGCCCTGGCCGCCCTGCGCGACAAATACGCCCCCGCCCCGCCCCGCAAGCATGGGAACATCCCGGTGTAGTTATGACTGAAAACCTGCTCAATTCCCTCATTATCACCGCCATTGGGATGGGAATCACCTTCTCGGCGATTATCCTGCTGTGGTGGATGATGGCCGGATTAACGGCGATTCCCGACCAACAGGCAGACGCGGGCGAGCCGCAGCCTGCTCCCGCTATGGAGAGCGACCTCAAAGCCCGGGCCGCCGCCGCGGCTGTGGCGCTGGCCCTGGCCGAACAGGAAATTTCCTCGGCCCGACCGCTGCCCACTCCGCCAACCGCGCTGGTCAGCGCCTGGCAGTTGGGAACCCGCTCGCGGCAAATGTACGAGAAAGGCAAACGCAGATGAAATACAACATCACAGTAGGCGAGAAAACCTACGAAGTCGAAATCGAAGACATCAACAAGCGTCCAGTCATCGCGCGGGTCGATGGCGAAGTGTTCCAGGTGCTGGTGGAGCGCCGCGAGACGCCCCCGGCTGCCCAGGCTGCGGCGACTGTCGATTTAACGGCCAAAAAGGCTGTAGTGGCGTCCGTTCCTTCCAGCGTAGAAAGCGCCTCGAACGCGCTGGTCTCCCCCCTGCCCGGAACCGTCGTCGAAATCTTCGTCAAACCGGGCGAAGAAGTCGAATCGGGACAGGTAGTGCTGATTGTCGAGGCCATGAAGATGAAAAACAGCATCCGCTCGGTGCGGAGCGGCGTGGTCAAGAGCGTTTTGGTCAACGCCGGGCAGACGGTGGCGCATAAACAGACACTCTTGGAGTTCGAATCATGAACATCGGCGAATTGCTGCTGAGCGTCTTTGGCGGGCTGCAGTTCACCTGGGCCAACGCCATTATGCTGGCGATTGGCGCGGGCCTGATCGCCCTGGCAGTGGTCAAGGAATATGAGCCGGTGTTGCTGCTGCCGATTGGCTTTGGCTGCATTTTGGCGAACCTGGGCATGTCGGTCTACAACGAGGAGAGTTTCCTGAAGGTGTTGTATGACGCGGGCATCAAGACCGAGTTGTTCCCCCTGCTGATTTTTATCGGCGTGGGCGCGATGATTGACTTTCGCCCGCTGCTGGCCCAGCCCAAAATGGTGCTGCTCGGCGCGGCGGGACAGTTCGGCATCTTTGGCGCGCTCATCCTGGCGACCTTGCTCGGTTTCCCGCTCAACGAAGCCGCTTCGATCGGCGTCATCGGCGCCATTGACGGTCCAACTGCGATTTTTGTCACATCGAAACTTGCCCCCGAATTGCTCGGCCCGATTGCTGTGGCGGCTTACTCCTACATGAGCCTGGTTCCCATCATCCAGCCGCCCATCATGAAACTGATGACCACCCGCAAGGAACGCCTGATTCGGATGGAGTACGCCCCCCGGCCCGTTTCCAACCGCACGGTGGTGGCCTTCCCGATTGTGGTGACGATTGCCATTAGCCTGCTGGCCCCGGCGGCAGCCCCGCTGATTGCGGCCCTTATGCTCGGCAACCTGCTCAAAGAATCGGGCGTGGTGGAGCGTCTGAACAAGGCCGCCCAGAACGAGATTATCAATATAACCACCCTGTTCCTGGGCCTGGCAATTGGCGCGACCATGACCGCAGAGAAGTTCCTGTATGACCCGGCGACTGGCTTCCAGGTGCGCACGCTCGGCATCATGGTGTTGGGCCTGCTGGCCTTCATCCTCGATACGATTGCCGGGCTGACCTTTGGCAAAATCATGTCCTTCTTCAGCGGCGGGAAAATCAACCCGCTGATTGGGGCCTGCGGCATCAGCGCCTTCCCGATGGCGGGCCGCCTTTCGGCGCGCGCCGCGCTCGATGAAGACCCCGATAACTTCATCCTGATGCACGCCATGGGGTCCAATACTGCCGGTCAACTCGGTTCAGTCATCGCGGGCGGGGTGTTGCTGGCGATTGTGAGCAAGATGCTGGGGATGTGATGCGGTAATCGGTCTTTATTTCCCCTGTTGCAGTATAGAAAACCAGGGTGACAGTCTCCTAAACAAGACTGTCACCCTGTCATTTAACCGTCATTGAGTGGTCATTTCCCCACTTTCTGGCTGGCAAACAGTGAAACCGTCCTGATTCAGCACGCCCCTTCAGGGAGTTTTCCCCGAACGGGCTGCGCGAGAAGGCCTGAGCGGAGCCAGTTTTTTGACGAAATGCACCAGCCGCTCGGCTTCTTCGTATCCCAGCCGTTTATGCGCGGCGATGCTGGTTTCGTTCCCAACCCAGGTGTCGGATGCCATTTCGGTCAGGCCACGTTCGCGCGCCCAGGCTTCCATCGCCCGCGCCAACGCGCCGCCCACGCCTTGGCGGCGCAGGTCTTCGTCTACATACCAACCTTCGATGTAGCCGACCGGCCCTGTTTCGCAACCATCGGCATACTTGCGAATGCTGCCCTCCAGAAAACCGCCGGGCCGCCCATCAGGACGAACGGCGATGAAAACCGGCGTATCGGGGTCGGCCAACAAGTCGCGCATTTCGGCTTCGTGTTCTACAGGAGTGGCGTCGGGCCATAGGGCGAGGCGCATGCGCAGCCACTCACTCCAATCCGTTTGTTCCAGTCGTCGAATCATCGATTATTTCCTCCGCATCATGAATTTTCGCGCAAAATCCCGGGCCGTTTCGACGGGGTTTTGGCTTTCGCCTATCTCGCGCACGCAGGCCGAGCCGACGATGACGCCATCGGCGAGTTGGCCCACAGCGGCGGCCTGGTCTGGCGTCCCAATCCCAAAGCCGACGCAGACGGGCACATCCGTATGGGCGCGTACCCGCTCAATCAGGTTGCCGAGGCCGCTGGTGATGTCTTTGCGCGCCCCGGTGACGCCGGTGACGCTGACAAGGTAGATAAATCCCTGGGCGCTGCGGGCGACGGTTTCCATTCGTTCGTCGGGCGTGGTGGGGGCGAGCATGGTCACCAATGGTAGGGGCGATTCGCGAATCGCCTCTACGACGGATAACGCCCCTACAAATTCATCCGCTTCTTCCGGCGGCAGGTCGGGGATGATGAAACCATCGGCCCCGGCTTCGGCGGCGGCGCGGATGAAACGCTCCAGCCCGTAGGCCAGCATCGGGTTGTAGTAACCCATCAGAATCAGGGGAATATCCACGCTGCGGCGGCGCAGTTCGGCCACAGCCCCGAGGACGTGCTGGGTGGTGACCCCCTGCTCCAGAGCGGTTTGGGTGGCTTTCTGGATGACGGGTCCATCGGCCAGCGGGTCGGAAAAAGACAGGCCGACTTCAATCAGGTCGGCGCCGTTTTTGGCCAGGGCTTCGAGGATGTCAACGGATGTGGGAATATCCGGGTAGCCGACGGGGTAGTAGGGCATGAAGATGGGTTTGTTTTGGAAGGCGGTTTGGATGCGGTTCATGGTTGCTCCATTTGGTGATTTGTGGATTTGTGGATTTGGTGATTGAAAATCACGAAATCGCCAAATCACCCAGTTCTTTAATCACCGTATTCAGGTCTTTATCGCCACGACCTGATAAATTGACCAGGATGATTTGGTCTTTGCGCATTTTGGGGGCGCGTTTGAGGGTTTCGGCAATGGCATGGGATGATTCGAGGGCGGGGATGATGCCCTCGGCGCGGCAAAGAGTCGAAAAAGCGGATAGGGCTTCTTCGTCGGTGGCGGAGGTGTAGAAGGCGCGTTCCTGGTCACGCAGCATGGCGTGTTCGGGGCCTATCGCAGCGTAGTCGAGACCTGCCGAAACGGAGTGGGTTTCAGCGATTTGACCATCTTCGGTTTGCAGGACAAAAGTCCGAGTTCCATGAATCACGCCCAGGCGTCCGCGCGAAGGGTCGCCAAAGCGGGCGGCATGTTTGCCGGAGCGGATTCCGCTTCCAGCCGCCTCCACGCCGATTAGCTCGACATCCGTATCTTCGACAAAACCGCTGAAGACGCCAATGGCGTTGGAGCCGCCGCCGACGCAGGCGATGACGGTATCGGGCAGGCGGCCCAATTCGTTAAGAATTTGCTCGCGGGCTTCGCGGCCAATCACGGACTGGAATTCGCGCACGATGGTGGGGTAGGGGTGCGGGCCGAGGGCCGAGCCAAGCAGGTAGTGGGTGGCGCGGACGTTGGTGACCCAGTCGCGGATGGCTTCGTTGATGGCGTCTTTGAGAGTTTGCGTGCCGCTGGTAACGGGGCGGACTTCTGCGCCGAGCAGTTTCATGCGGAAGACGTTGGGTTCCTGGCGGGCAATATCGACCGCGCCCATGTAAACAACACATTCGAGACCGAGCAGGGCGGCGGCGGTGGCGGATGCGACGCCATGCTGGCCTGCGCCGGTTTCGGCGACGATGCGCTGCTTGCCCATCCGTTTGACGAGCAGGGCCTGGCCGAGGGCGTTGTTGATTTTGTGCGCGCCAGTGTGGGCCAGGTCTTCACGCTTGAGATAGATTTGCGCGCCGCCAAGCTGTTCGGAGAGCCGCCGGGCATACGTCAGCGGGGTGGGGCGGCCAACGAAGTCGGCCAGCAGTTTGTTGAATTCACGCTGGAAGCCGGGGTCGCGTTGGGCGGCGACGAACTCGGCTTCGAGTTCGGTTAATGCGGGCATGAGGGTTTCGGGGACGTATTGTCCGCCGTAGGGGCCGAATTTTTGGGGGAGGAGGGTGGGCATGGGATTTTTTGATTTTCGATTTTTTGATTGGGCGATTTTATTGGCGAACGGCCAGAACGAAGGCTTGCATTTTGGCTGGGTCTTTGACGCCGGGGGCCGATTCGACGCCGGAGGCAACATCCACGCCCCAGGGTTGGACTTTGGCGATGGCTTCGGCGACGTTTTCGGGGGTTAGGCCGCCAGCGAGGAGGAGCGGGATCCGTTTGGCGAGTTGGGCGGCGGCCTCCCAGTCGGCGATGACGCCTGAGCCGCCGTAGAGGCCGGGGACGGAGGCATCGACCAACAGGGCGGGGCTGGCAACGGATAGGAACGGATAAACGGATGGCGTCAACGGATAGGAACGGATAAACGGATGGTTGGCAACGGATGAATCGGATGACAAACGGATGGCTTTGAAGGCGCGGGGGCCGAGTTCGGCCAGCATTTCGGGGGTTTCGTCGCCGTGCAGTTGGGCCAGGTGCAATTGAGCAGTTTCCAAGATAGAACGGACTTCTGAAACGGATGAGTTTACGAAAACGCCAACCAGGACAATTTCAGGACGTTTTTGGCGTAAAACAGATGTAATCTTGCGGCAGGCCTGCGGGGCAATGTAGCGCGGGCTTTTGGGATAGAAGTTGAAGCCGAGCATGTCCGCGCCCGCTTCGATGGCGGCGAGGGCGTCGGGGAGGGTTTTGAGGCCACAAATCTTTATCTTAGTCATAGGAAAATGCAGAATGCAGAATGATGAATGTAGAATGATGAATGCGGAGCGCAGAATATTCTGCATTCTGCATTCATCATTCTACATTTGGGCTAGTTCCCTTATCTTGGCCGGAATATCCTCCGCTGTCACCAGGGCTTCGCCGACCAGGATGGCGTCGATGCCGATTTTTTGCAGGCGGGCCACGTCGGCGGCGGTGAAGATGCCGGATTCGGCAACGAGGGTGATGTCGGTGGGAATCAGGGGGCGAATCCGTTCGGTGGTTTCGAGCGAGACTTCAAAGGTGGACAGGTTGCGGTTGTTGATGCCGATGAGCCGGATGCCAGGGATTTTGAGAGCGCGCTCGGTTTCGGCTTCGTCGTGGACTTCGACCAGGGCGGTGAGGCCCAGGCTGAGGGCGCAGGCGTGCAGGTCGGCAAAGTGGGCGTCATCGGGCAGGGCTGCCGCAATCAGCAGGATGGCGTCTGCGCCGTTGGCGCGGGCTTCGTAAATTTGGGAGTCGTCAATGATGAAATCTTTTCGTAAGAGCGGTAATTGGTGATTGGTAATTCGTAATTGGCGGAGGGTTTCGAGTTTGCCCTGGAAGAATTTTTCGTCGGTGAGGACGCTAATGGCGGATGCGCCATTTTGGGCGTAAAGGTCAGCCACTTCGAGCAGGTCGAGGCGTGGGGCGAGGAGGCCTTTGGAGGGGCTGGCGCGCTTGAGTTCGGCAATCAGGGCGATCCCCACCCCTTGCCCCTCCCCCAAAGGGAGAGGGGAGCGGCGGCGCGTGACTGCGGCGAGAAAATCTCGAGGCGCAGGAGAAGATTCTGCAGCACGGCGCAGGACCAGGGCGTCGAGCGCCGCAATTTCCAGGCGTTTTTGTTCGAGGATGGTTTGGAGGATATTTTTCATGGCGGGTGTGGCGCAAGATAATATCTTGCGCTACGCAGTGGCACAGGATTGGCTGAATTCGACGAGTTGGTTCATTTTGGCGAGGGCCGCGCCGCTAGCGAGGGAGTCTTCGGCTTCGGCCAGGGCGGTTTTGAAGTCGGCGGTTTCGGCGGAGAGGGTGCCGGCGGCGTTGAGCAGGATGGCATCACGGCGGGCGCCAGATAGTTTTCCGCCCAGCAGGTCGCGCATCATCTGGGCCGATTGGTCGGGGTCGCCGCCGCGCAGGTCTGCGATGGTGGCGCGCGGCAGGCCGTAGTCGGCGGGGTCGAGGTCGTAGGTGCGGACGGCGCCATCTTGCAGGTGGCTGACGCGGTTGGGGCCAAGCAGGCTGAGTTCGTCTGTCCCGCCTGCGCCATGAATGACGAGCGCGGCATGGCTGCCGAGTTCGTTGAGGACGTGGGCCAGGGGTTCGGTCAGGGTTGGGGCGTAAACACCGGTCAGTTGGATTTCGGCCCCGGCGGGGTTGGTGAGGGGACCGAGGACATTGAAGATGGTGCGCTGACCGATTTCTTTGCGCGGGCCGACGGCGTGACGCATGGCCGGGTGGAATTTGGGCGCGAACATGAATCCGATGCCGATCTCGTCGATGGCCTGGCCGACCTGTTCGGGGGTCAGGTCGAGGTTGAGACCGAGGGCGGCGAGGACATCCGCGCTGCCGCATTGGGACGAGGCGGCGCGGTTGCCGTGTTTGGCAACCCGGCGCCCGGTTCCGGCGACGACGAAGGCAGCGGCGGTGGAGATGTTGAAGGTGTGCGCGCCATCGCCGCCAGTGCCGACCACATCATAAACCGGGGTCGAGCGGTCGCTTACCGGCACTTTGAGCGAAACGGCTCGCATGGCGCGGACTGAACCAGTGATTTCTTCGATGGTTTCGCCTTTCATGCGCAGGGCGACGAGGTAGGCGCCAATTTGGGCCGGGGTGGCCTGGCCGGTCATGATGGTGGTCATGGCTTGCTCGGCTTCTTCGGCGGTCAGGTCGATGCGGTTGATGACTTGGGCGATAAAGGGTTGTAGCATAAGACCTCCTGGAAATGCAGAATGAAAAATGCAGAGTGCAGAATATTCTTCATTCTGCATTTGCTATATATTGAGAAAGTTCTGCAAAATCTGCTTGCCGTGCTGGGTGAGAATCGATTCGGGGTGGAACTGGACGCCGTAAGTTTCGGCGGTTTTATGTTTCAGGCCCATGATTTCACCTTCGGATGTGAAGGCGGTTACTTCCAGTTCGGCGGGGACGGGTGATTCGACAATCAGAGAGTGGTAGCGGGTGGCTTCGAAGGGGCTGGGAATGCCGCTGAACAGTCCCTGGCCGTAGTGGTGGACGCGCGAGGTTTTGCCGTGCATGAGGCGCGGGGCGCGCGAGACTTTGCCGCCGTAGATTGCGCCCAGGCATTGATGACCCAGGCAAACGCCCAAAACAGGAATTTTGCCCGTGAAATGGCGCATGGCCTCGGCGGAGATGCCGCCATCGGCAATGGGTTCGCCAGGGCCGGGCGAGATGACCAGGTGCGAGGGCTTGAGGGCAATCAGCTCGTCGAGCGTAATCTGGTCATTGCGGAACACGCGAATATCGGCGCCGAGTTCACCAAAGTACTGGACGAGGTTGTAGGTGAAGGAGTCGTAGTTATCAATGAGGACGAGCATAAGGAAAACCTTTCTAAATGCAGAATGATGAATGATGAACGCAGAATGAAGAGCGGTTTTTATTCTGCATTCTGCATTCTAACTTCTGCATTATTTTTCTTCCGCCATTTCAACCGCTTTCAGCACGGCGCGGGCTTTGTTGAGGGTTTCTTCGTATTCCCTGGTCGGGTCAGAATCGGCGACGACGCCGGCGCCAGCCTGCACGCTGACCATCTGGCCGTGGCCGACCAGGGTGCGGATGGCGATGCAGGTGTCCATGTTGCCATCGAAGGAGAAGTAGCCGATGGCCCCCGCATAAGGGCCGCGCGCGTCTGGCTCGAGGTCGGCGATGATTTCCATGGCGCGGACTTTGGGCGCGCCAGAAACCGTGCCAGCCGGGAAGGTGGCCCGCACCAGGTCGAAGGCGCTCAGTTCGGGGCGCAGCGTCCCTCCGACGTGCGAGACGATGTGCATGACGTGTGAGTAGCGCTCGATGGTGAAAAACTCGGGGACTTTGACCGTGCCAAATTCGCAGACGCGACCCAGGTCGTTGCGGCCCAGGTCAACCAGCATCAGGTGCTCGGCGCGTTCCTTTGGGTCGGCCAGCAGGTCGGCGGCCAGGGCCTCATCGGAGGCGATATCCGTTCCGCGCGGGCGCGTCCCGGCGATGGGGCGCAGGCTGGCTTTGCGGCCCTCGAGACGGACGAAAATCTCAGGCGAAGCGCCAACGATATAGAACGGTTCGCCATCCAGGTCGCCAAAGTCGAAAAAGTACATATAGGGCGAGGGGTTCAGCCGTCGCAGGGCGCGGTAGATGTCGAACGGGTCACTGTGTGCCGGGCGCGACAGGCGCTGTGAGAGTACGACCTGGAAAATATCTCCGGCGGCGATGTGTTCCTTGCCAATCCGCACGGCCTGTTCGTACTCAGCCTGGGTTAAGTTCGAAGTCACTTCAACGTCGGCATGCTGCGGGGCATCCGTTCCACGCGGAAGCGGCAAACGGGCGCGTAAACGCGCTTCAATGTCGTCTAACTTGCGATGGGCAGCATCCACATCCCCATCAAAGGCATAAGTGATGATGTTGATGATGTGGCGGGCGTGGTCGAAGGCGATGATGGTATCGGCCAAGAGGAAGACCGATTCAGGCAGGCTGCCGGTTTTGAGTTGCCCTTGCAGCTTTGGCTCGAAGTAGCGGATGGTCTCGTAGCCCAGGTAACCCACCAGCCCGCCGACGAAGCGCGGCAGGCCTTCGGGCAGCTCGGGGGTGAAGCCGGATAACTGGGATTGCAGGTAGTGGAGAGGGTCTTGCCCTTTGGGGATTTGGATATGCTCGACGGCGTTTTCGGAGCGGCGTTCCACGCTCTGGCCTGTAATCCGATATTCATAGCGTGGTTCAATGCCGATAAAGGAGTAGCGGGCGACGCGCTCGCCACCCTGAACCGATTCGAGCAGGAACGAGGGGCCGCGGCCGCGCACCTTGAGATAGATGCTGGCCGGAGTATCGAGGTCGCCTGGCAGACGGCGGATGATGGGGGCGATGCCGGTGGTGGTTTGGATGAGTTCGGTGACCATAGGTGTCCTTTCTTAAGAGAATAGTCCCCTCCGTCCGTTGGGACGAGAGGGGACTCCCGTGGTACCACCCAATTTACGCCTATGCCTATAAAAAATTCCTGTTGTGATGCAACAGGAATTTGAAGCCAGCGTCACTCTTTTCGGACACGGCACTGTTCACTGAACAATGATTATGTCCTCACTCTGTAACGGGAGTTCCCGGATTAGGTTACTTTTTGGGTTCCGTTGCCATCCGTTTTTCCGGTTGGGATCCGTTCCCATGTTCACCCGCTCAACTCGATGGGCCATTCGGCTTCTGCGCTTTTACCGGATTCACACCAAGCACCGGCTCTCTGAAAATCGCTTTGAAGCGTACTCGTCCACGTCTGCGTTTTTGGTTGTTAATAAGTTGGGCGTGATTATATGCCATGCAGCAGATTTGTCAAGACAAAAACGGCAACAAAAAGAACTGCCCCACTTGTGATTATGGAGCAGTTCCTGTTGAAATGGTGAATATCAGGCTTTTTTATCGTCCGCAGGCACAGAAGCGGGTTCTCCTGCAACGGTGGCAGACGGTTCATCCACATCCACGCCGGTTTTGGCTTTCTTCTTACCGTCACCCAGGTCGATTCCAAACAGTTTCAAGATAGGGACAATGGGCAAGTCGCCGACGACGCGGAAATTGGCGTCCTGGCGCAGTTGATCGAGGCTGGTGGTCAGGTCTTGCTTGCCAGCGATGACCGGGGTCAGGCGTTCAACCAGGTCAGCCACCTTCAGGCTGGAGAAGACGCGCGGGTTGACTTCGGACATGACTTGCTGAATGTAGGGCCGGAAACTGTCGATGTTCTCGCGCACCCAGTCAATGGTGGTATTCTCAGCTTCGTCGATTTGCGCGCTATTGGCGCCTGCGGCGTTGATGATACGTCCAACGAGCGGCACTTCCTCGCCTAACAGGTTGATGCTTTGCGAGAAGCTCATCAGGTCGGTGATGATTTTGCCGGTCTGCCCGCCGGTTCCGTAGATGTGAACCTTGACTCCCGGCGCCATTGCCATGAAGGCTTCTTTGTAGGCCTCTACTTGCAGTGTGGCGAGCCGTTCGCGGTGAGCGTGTTCGAGCTTCATTTTTTCGAGTTCGACCAGCACCGGGGCTTTCTCGTACAGGTCGACCAGTTTTTGCTGGGCGGTGATTTCGACTTCTTTTAGCCGCTGGAGTCGCTCGGCCTCCACTTCGGCCTGGGCGCGGGCGATTTCAGCCTGGGCCAGACCCTCAGCGCGGTTGACAACGACCTGCTTTTCGGCAACCTGCACGCGGGCTGCCTCGACTTCGGCTTCAGCCAAACCCTGGGCCGCCGCTTCGGCGCGGGTGGCCTCAGCCCGGATTTTAGCGGCGCGGGCGCGCTTTTCGGTAGCGGTCGATTCGGCGTCGGCCTTGATGAGCTCGGCTTTGGTCTGGGCTTCGGTGCGCATCTGCAACGCGCGGGCCTCGGCCTCGGCTTCTACTTTCAATGATTCGGCCAGTTTGTTGGCTTCGACCAGCGCAATTTCTTTTGCGCGTTCGGCGGCGGCCAGTTGCTCGGCGCGTAATCGCGCGGCTTCAGCCTGAGTGCGCTCGGCGGCGCGCTCAATCTGGCGGATTTGTTCCATCGCCAGGCGTTCAGCCTCGGCTTTGGTCTCTGCCAGTTTGATAGCCGCATTTTTCTGCTGCTCGAGGGCGCGCAATTCAGCCTCTCGCTCCTTTTGGATGCGCGCCAGAGTAGCGGCTTTTTCTGCTTCAGCCTGGCCGAGGGTTTGACCCAACTGCACCTTGGCGATATCCGTCTCGTGCGCGGCGGTCGCGGCTGCTTTTGCCAATTCCAACTGCCTGACTTCTAGCTCGTGGCGGCGAATTGCCAGGGCTTCCTGCTGGGAGAGCGTTGCAGTTTCAACTTCGCGCTCGGCTTCCAGTCGTTCGGCAGCCAGTTTCTTTTCGGTTGCGGCACGGATTTCGGCCTCGGTACGCTCGCGTCCCTGGTCGTCTTGCAGTTCCTGCACCTGTTCCTTGTTGGTGGCGATGCTGGTCTCTTTGGAGATGCGCGATTCAGCCTGCTCCACCAGTTTATGGTAGGCCATGCCCTCCAGTTTGGTGATGGTCAGCAGTGCCAGGTCGTAGCCAAGTTCGGAAAGAATATTGTTGACCTTCGGGAAGGCGATTTCGGCCAATTTTTGACGATTGGCGATGATGTCCTGCAACCCCATTGTCGCAGCGGCGGCTATCAATTCTGCCGTGCCGACCTCGGTGATGGTGTTGATGAGACCGCCCGTATCCAGACCGACGCGCTGGGCGGCGATATCCGCTTTCTCCGGGTTAAGTTTGGCGACAGCATGTGCCCACAAACGGAAACTAACTTTACTGTTATCAAGCGCTTCCACGCCCTCATCATTGTTGCCGCGAATTGGGACGGTGAAACTGATGGTTTTGAGTTTAATGACCTGGGTTAGCGGGTTCAACCAGTAACGGGAAGGGCGCGCCGCGCTTTGCCCGAACACCCGACGGTCATTGGACATGGCCGCAATGTGCAGGCCATCCCCAACCACCACATGGATTTCATCCGGCGGAACGATGATGCGGCGGCCAAAGCCAAATACGTTGCGGGTGCGGTCAGCCTGGGTACGCAATGCTGACATGCTGGTATTGAATTCTTCCATTTGTTGTTCAGATTTGCGCCGGGAAGGCGTGGTCTGGTCAGGCTGCTCGACGTTGTTCTTTTGCTTGTTGTCCATCCTTGCTCCTTTTTGAGAAAATGCCATCGTCCCGCCAAGAACACGGGGCTTTTGGAACACACCCAAGGTTCACCGTTGATGAGCGGTTGTTTACACAGATATTCGCAAATTGCGCGAAAAAGTTTCAGGCCAAAACAGGCTTTTCGATTTCTACCGTATGGGCGGTTGAGGGCATTCGCTACCAGTCTATGGTTGCAGCCTGTCGCCACCGTCAACCTATAGCCGGTCACCCTCCCCCAGCAGCACCCGGTCGGAGCCGCGCGCAATTTCCCAAGGATAGATGACGCGCGCGTCGGTCACATCGGCGAAGTAGTCGGGGCGGGCCGAGCCGAACAGG
>Ga0073932_1005464_pt1 | contig 13788 bp, 10 predicted proteins | sample DewCreD2012metaG_FD_76967 | JGI IMG/M metagenome (GOLD analysis project Ga0073932, IMG submission 76967) | Hot spring sediment bacterial and archeal communities from British Columbia, Canada, to study Microbial Dark Matter (Phase II) - Dewar... ... | reverse complement strand
TGCGTGTCCCGACCCAGAGGCGCGTCAATGGTGCCCCGGTCCGTCTCCATGTGCCCGTGCACGATGGCCAGATACTCCTTGTGCGCCGCTTGCCCGGCAAACAGGCGGCCCAGCTCACCAGCCGCGGCCGCCGTCTTGGCCACAAGCACCACGCCGCTGGTTTCGCGGTCCAAGCGGTTGACCAGGCGCGGGGGCGTTGCGGGACCGAGTCGCTGCCGCAGCAGCCCAACGAGGCTGGGCCGCCCGTCGGCTTTGGTGGGATGACAAACCAGCCCGGCAGGCTTGCCAACGACCAGCAGCTCGGCGTCTTCCCGCAGAATGATCAGCGAATCGTCCACACTAACTTGGTGCGCGGCCCTTGGCCCGGTCGTCAAGCCGCCTTCAGCTCTCGCGTGGCGGCTTGTCCCCGCCCGCGGGTTCAGTGGGGTCCCACGACGGATGACCTTGCTGGCCCGTCGCCACCCAAGCCCAAGCAACCTGGCGCAAGCACAGCCGCCCGTGTCCACTGCTGCCCTGCGGCGTGCTGAAACCAAACAGCATTCCCGTCTGCGGCGCGGCTGACAGGTGTCAGTGGTTCGCCGCCAGGCGACCGGACGCGCTCGTGCGGCCCGCCGCCGTTTCCGTCCGGCGTGCGCAGAAACGCGCCCCGAAGCAACGGCCTGTCAAGCCGCGGCATCTCGTTTCCTTCCCGACCTGCCCGGCAAACAATCGCCCTACGGGTTGCCGCCAGCCGCGGCGAGTGGCTTTGCGTCCTTGGGATCGCGCGGCAACCAGACGGTCATTTCGTTCGGGCTGCGATGGCACCAGGCGTAGTAGGGAATGGCCGTAAACGCCACCGGTGTGGCGCGCAGCGCGTTATCTTGCGTGCGCTGGGCTGCCAGCGCCATGCCGCGTATAACCGTCACCCCGCCCAACAGGGCTGGCTGGTGTTGCGCCTCCAGTTTGGCATCGTCGGGCAGCGCCAAGTGCAGCACCCGCCCGCCGTTGTCCGCGCCCTCCACGCAATAGACCAGCGGTCCGCGTTCCAGCGCCACGCGGCCCGCGTCCGCAGCCACCGCCGGATGCGCCAGGACGCGGCGCACGGGCATCGGCAGGCGCAATTCCACCACGTCACCCCGTTGCCAACGCCTCGCCAGCACCGCAAAGCCGTCCTCCAGCTTCACGGGCACGCGCCTGTTGTTGACCCGGATTTCGACGGGGGCAACTTGCGTCTCGACGTACCGATACAGATCGCTGGGTACCGGTTCGCCCCGCGCCCATCCGGGCACACGCACGCGCAACGTGAACCGCGCCGGTTCGGCAGGCGACACCTCCAGCCGGACGGTGCCGTCCCACGGATAGGCGGTGCGCTGGCTCATGCGCACCTGCCGACCGGCAAGCTGCAGCGTCGCCTCGCTGGTGGCAAACAGGTTCACGAACAGCGAATCGCCTCGCACCGCGTACATCATCCCGGGAATCTGCGGCAGGGTGCGGGCGATGTTGGGAGGACAGCAGGCGCAGCCGAACCAGGGCGCGCGCTCGGCGCTGCCGTGATTGAACTTCCGGACGCCGTCATGCGCCAGCGGGTTGGGATAGAAAAAGCTGTCGCCCTGGAGCGAGATGCCGGAGAGAAACCCGTTGTAGAGAATCCGCTCCAGCACGTCCGCGTAACGAGCGTGGCCGTGGAGCAGGAACAGGCGATGGTTCCACAGGGCGTTGGCAATGGCGGCGCAGGTCTCGTTGTAGGTCGTGTCGTTGGGCAACTCGTAATCCCGGCCGAAGGCCTCGCCGCTTGGCGAGGCGCCGATGCCCCCGGTCAAATGCAGTTTCCGGCCCACGACATTCTGCCAAAGCGCGTCAATCGCCCGCACGTAGGCCGCATCGCCGGTCAGCGCGGCCACGTCCGCCACGCCGGCATAGAGGTAACCGGCCCGGACGGCGTGCCCCACGGCCTCCCGTTGCTCCAACACCGGCACATGGTCTTGCTGGTAGTGGCCGTAAACGCGCCCGCGCAAGTCGGCCCGACCGCGCATGTCCACAAAAAACTTGGCCTGGTCGAGATACCGGCGCTCGCCAGTGACGCGGTAAAGCTTCACCAGGCCGATCTCGATTTCCTCGTGGCCGGGCACGTCCTTGCGCTGACCCGGCCCGGGGCCGAACTCGCGGCAAACCAGGTCGGCGCTTTTGAGGGCGACGTTCAGGAGCGAGCGCTTGCCTGTGGCCTGAAAGTGTGCCACGGCAGCCTCGTAGAGGTGGCCCAAGTTGTACAGCTCGTGGCTGTGGGCGAGGTTCGACCAGCGGGTCGGGCCTGTCATGTCGTTGGTGAACCCCAACGTGCGTGCCGTGTAGAGGTAGCCGTCCGGCTCCTGCGCCGCGGCAAACTTCGCGATCAGCCCGTCCAGGTATTGGTCCAGCGCAGGATCCGGGTGCGTAGCCAGCGAGCAGGCCGCCGCCTCGACGACCTTGTAAACATCCGAATCGTCGAACGGTATGCCCTCGAACTTCCCTTGCGCCAGGCCGCCCGCTCGCGCGAAGTTCGCGATGCGCGGCGTCTCCTCACACTTGCGGAAGTCGTAGGGAATCGTCACACAGCGGTTGGTCTCCAGCCGCGCCTGCCAAAAACCGCCGGTGATCCGCACGGCGGTGAACGGAACGGGCTGGACGGGATAATCCGCCGCGATTGCGCGCAGGGCCTCCGCGGCCAGGAGAGTCAGGACGGATGTCAATGCCAGGCCAGTTGCTTTCGGGCAAGTGTGCGTCTGCATGAGTTTTCGCGTGTGTTGGTGCGATCGCAACAGTTTACCTGCAGCGCATGAAGCCAGAAGTGACCAAGCGGTGCAACTGCGGACTTGCCCGCCCACTGCGCTTGCAGACTCGCCAGCGCCAGTCTGCCGGCGGCTGCCGGGGCAGCTCGACCCGGCTGTTGGCCGGGGCACAATCGTGCGTTCGCGGGCGGACGCTGAACCTCGGCCAACCGCATTCTGCCCCGCGGCCAACAGCGTCGGTGCGCATGGGCGCAGGAAACGTGTTGTGACCGCCCGTTGCGGTCAAACCCAACACGGCGTCGCTCTGCGGCCGGGCCATGCCGCTCCCGGCTGAGCAGCCTCACGCGGCCGGCTTGGTCAACCGGGCAAGCCGCTCGGCGGCTTCCTGCCACGCCGCCGCCGATTTCGGCTCGTAGCGCTGCACGTCGCAGGATTTGCGGATGACGGCCCGCATGTCGGCCAGCGATGCCAGCTCGCCGCTGGCGCGCACCTGCGTGAGCAGGTTGCCCATGGCCGTGGCTTCCACCGGTCCGGTAATGACCGGCCGTTGGCAGGCGTCCGCTGCAAATTGATTGAGCACCTGGCTTTGCGAACCCCCGCCTACGATGTGGATGACCTCGATGCGGTTGCCCGTGAGTTCCTCCAGGCAGCCGAGGACCTCACGGTAGCGCAACGCCAGGCTCTCGTAGGCGCACCGGACCAGTTCGCCCTCCGTGTTGGGCACGGGTTGGCTGGTCTCGCGGCAGAAGCTCTGGATGGCCCTGGGCATGTCCGGCGGATTGAGGAAACGGTTGTCGTCGGGGTCCACAATCGAGCGCAGCGGTTTCGCTTTTTCGGCCAACCGGGCCAGCGCCGCGTAGTCGTATTTGCGGCCCCTGGCGTCGAAGGCCCGCTTGCACTGCTGCACCAGCCACAGGCCCATGATGTTCTTGAGCAGGCGATACGTGCCGTCTAGGCCACCCTCGTTGGTCAGGTTCAACTCCTGCGTGCGCGCCGAAAGCGAGGCCTGCTGCACTTCCACGCCCATGAGCGACCACGTGCCCGAGCTGATGTAGGCCCAGTTGGGTTTGCCGGTGTTGGCGGTGGGCACGCCCGCCACGGCCGACGCGGTGTCGTGTGTCGGCGGCGCCACGACTTTGATCGCCGCCAGCCCGGTGCGTTCGGCCACCGAGGCGCGCACCGTGCCCAACTCCGTTCCAGGCGGAACGATCTTCGGGAAGATGTGCAACGGGATGTCGAACCGCTTGAGCAGGTCGGTCGCCCAATCGCGCGTGAGCGGATGCACGCATTGGCTGGTGCTGCCGTCGGTGAACTCGACTACGCGCGAGCCGCACAACGCCCAGTGGATGAAGTCCGGCATCATCAGCAACACGTCGGCGGCTGCGAGCATGTCGGGGTGCGCCCGCTGGTGGGCGATTAACTGAAACAGCGTGTTGAACTGCATGAACTGCAGGCCGGTCTGGGCAAAAATTTCTGCGCGCGGGACTACCTTGAACGCCTCGTCCATGATGCCGTTGGTGCGGGCGTCGCGGTAGGCGTAAGGCTGGCCCAGCATTTCGCCACCCTTGGTCAGCAGCACATAGTCCACGCCCCACGTGTCCGCGCCCACGGAGACGACCTTCTTGCCGTATTTCTTGGCGGCCAGCGCGAGGCCGTTTTGGATTTCGTTCCAGAGGCGCAACACGTCCCAGCGCAGGCTGTCGGCCAGCAGCACCGGGCCGTTGGGGAAGCGGTGCAGTTCTTCCAGCTTGAGGGTCTTGCCGTTCCAGAGGCCGGCGATGACGCGGCCGCTTTCGGCACCGAGGTCAATGGCGAGATAGACTTTGGTTTTCATGTCCCAGTTAATGTGTGGAGGGAGGATAGCCGGTCTTACGCTCGGATTTCAACCGAATCGTTGGGCGAACCCAGTGGGGCACAAGGCCCGGAGTTCAATGAACAAAGGCTGCGAGCGCTACTGGAAGGCACTATCACCTCCGCCAGCGCTCATACATCAATAAAATCTCGCAACTCGTCTTTGACCCAACTCACACGGCGAGGGTCAAAAGACGAACCGATGAGTTCTTGGAAAACGCAGCAGTACGCTTTGTGAAGGCGGCCTTCCACGTCGCGATAAATGACTCGGAACGGAGTCCTCCACCAGCCTGTCGCCCAGTATGCAAAAGGTCGCCACCAAATGTGAAGCGGCTCGCAACCGCGTTCGATGGGTTCTCGTTTTACAGCTTCGCTGTGGAACATGGCGCGCAAAAACACGAGCAGGGACATGACCCCAAAAATAAAACCAAACGACTTGGCGAGCAGGAGGTAAAAACGAATTTCAGGAGGCATTGTGAATGGGCATGTTATCTTCCCCAAGCCTCCTGGTGCGGTTCGTTGTCGTAATTCCAGCGCCGGGCGGCAGCGTCGCTAAATTCGATCCACTTCCACCAACGATTCCATTCTACATGGCTGTCGAGAAACGCCATGTTTGCTCCTTGGTTGTGAATAGTTCCGATTCGCACTGGGCGATTCACACCCTCTTCGCTGCGAATATACGGATCTTGAAATGCACCCCACCCGGTCAGTTTCACCCAATTGTAAGATGCTTTATTTGTCGTGCCGCTCGTATCATCGCCAATCGCGATCATATCGGCGGGTACTCGGATTTCGGTTGGTTTGCGTGTGATGGTATCAGCGTTCAGGGGCGTTGCTTTCACCAATCCCAAGTTAACCACTGCCACCCCGCTTGCATTGATCGCATAACAGAATGGACGGTTGCCCTCAATGTTTGTTGGATACAAGTAGCCCAGCGCCGAGGGGTTAGTTGTCCAACGAAAAAAAGGCGGGAATGAAGGACAATTGAACACGTCCGAATTCTGGCTGAGATAAGGCAGGATCAATGAGTTCCACACACTTACCTGTGATCCCTTGGCGTCGGGCGCGCCTCGGCCTGTAGGAATCAAGCGAAAACAGGTGGGATACTGGTTGTGTTCATCGGCATACAAGTTAAGCGCCATTCCAAGCTGCCGGAGATTGCTTTGGCAAACCGTTCGCTTCCCTTTTTCCTTCGCCTGATTTAGCGCGGGCAAGAGCAACGCCGCCAAAATACCAATTACGGCGATGACCACCAGCAACTCGATCATGCTGAATGCCTTCGGCCCCGAGGATGTGCGCCTCACGAAGCGCCGTAACCAGCCCGTGGACCGGCCGGGAAACCGCTTGGACTGCGTTGGATTGAATAGCACGTTCATCGTCGCCACCATTTCATCACTACCGAATGTATCACAGATGGCCAGCCTTGTACCAAAACCAGAGCATTGCCAGCAGGCTGCCCCAGCGAACCAACACGAGAACCAATTGCAGGAACCATGACGGTTCTGGGTCATACTTGGCGTGCATTGATAAACAGACAAAAACGCTCAAGGCAATACAACCGAGCCCAGCCCACATGGCAGCTTCCCCTTCCACAGGATACAATTCACCCCGCCAACGGCGACCGCCAAGTCGCTCCCCACTGCGCGGACCAACGTAGTGCCCGCGTTGGGTGACAAGGCATTTGATCCCGTAGGCAAGGGGAAGCAACCAGACGGCGTTGATCATCCCCCACAGCAGCCAGCCTTTTATGCGATCAATCAGTTTCTGATCCATAGTGGGCGCACAGCGGGGGGACAGCGCCTTGCGCTGTCCCCGCGTCACTGTCGATTCAATACGGCCACAAACAATCCTGCCAGCTCCCGCTCCCGCCCTCGTAAAAACCAAGCGGGCACGGGTCGAAGATTGGAGTTGTCGTGCTGATCAAGCCCCCCGGCATTCCGGGAATCGAACTCAGGAATTCCTGAATCTTGAGCGACAACAGCGCCGAAGCTGCCAAGTCGCGCTGATTCCAAACGTCGCTGAGATAATCCAGGATGCGTTCTCTGAAATCCTCCATATGGTCCGGCAGACTGCATGCAAACGAGAACCATTGCACGCCCTTGAGCACCTTGCCGACGTATCGAAGGCCGTCAGCCGGATATTTGGCAATGTATTTCGCATCAATCGCACCTGTCTTGGTGATCTCGGAGTGAACAATGCTCATTTGCTTCTGGATGCGCATCCGCAGCCCGGGCTGGTCGCCCACGTTCGACCGATGGTATTCGAGCCATTGAATCTGGCGACAGGCATACGCGACCCGCATCTTTGCCGTGGCGCTTGCGTATTCGTACGTTCGATGCTGCAGGGCTTCAAGCACCGGCTCCTCGATTTCACCCCACAAGTTGTCCGCAAATTCTGTTGCCAGATCCATCACGTCCCGATAGCTGAACAAATCATCGGGATCTGGGCGCTGTAGTTCGAACTGCGTGGGCGTGCCATCCTCAGTGAAAGGAAAGACGTTGTAGTAAAAACTTTGGATTGGCATGATGTAGAGGTCCACATCGGCAATCCCCGCTCCCTCGAAATTGCTTGGGGTCACGACCATCCCCGCTGTGATTCCGAGCGGACCGGTCGAGAGTGCGACTGTGGGAAAATATGGATTGCCGCTCGGGCCTTGACTGGCGCTGTAAGGCACGCCGCTCAGGTGAACGGTAACAAACTCTGCTGCTGAACTTGGTGGAGGCGGAAAATATCCGCCAAAATCGCGGATGGTTGGGTCACTGCCGATATCAAACTCAACAATGTTTGGCACGGCATCACCGTCCGCATCCGTCCACGCGCCCGCGGCTCCGGCCCCACACCAAATTGTGATGTAAACCCTGAACCAATCCGGGATTCCGTCTCCGACCGTGTCTTGCGTGCTCGTCGGCGACCACGGGTTCAGGCCGTATTGCCATTTCTGCAGGTTGGAGAATCCGTCGCCACTGGGATCAACATCGCCGTCCGGAATTCCGCTGGCGTCTGAACTCGGTGCGTCGGCGGTGGTTTGCGTGGCGAGAATTTCGTAGCCGTCTTGGAGCCCGTCGAAGTCGCGATCTTGCCCATCGAGCGCGGCAAAAACTGCGTTGGTTATTTCTCCCCACCACGCCGTTACGAAACGCCGCGTAGCAGTGTTGGGATCGTATCCTTGGTCGAGCCAAGGGAAATTGAAGAATACGTCCTGCCAGACCAGATTCGTGTCTGTCGCATCAATCGAAGGAGTTTGGACGTAAATGTGGTGTTCGTCCAATTCAGTGATTCCCGACACAGAAAACCAAAGGTATGTGATGTCGTCGAAGGGGTCGTAGTAGCTATCTTCCCACACGAGTTGGGCCCGCGTGCCGGACTGCCCCGTTTTCGCGGTCAGATACCATTCGCCATCCTTGAACGTGTGCGAGGAATCCTGAGAGTAGCCGTCCAGCGGATCAAAACCCAACTGGAATTCAAGCCCGTCCGAAAGCCCGTCACCGTCCGTATCCGGCAAGCTGGAACTCGTGTGCGCCACGAGCCGTTCATAGGCGTCCGTCAGCCCGTCGCTGTCGCTGTCGAGCATTGTGCCCAACCGGAAATAGGCCTCGTCTGACCAGAGATTCGTGACCACCAGATTTGTCCCGCCTGGCTCAGTTCGCAGCAGCCACACCCAGTTCGTGAGGTTCAGCCCCGGCACATTGGGGCTGAGATTCGTCGTCATGAACAAATCATAGACGCCCTCGGCGTCGGATGTGTGAATTACAAGATGCGCGATTTCATCCACCTTCGACACGATTTCGAGCCATAAATCGTCCGGTCCATAAGCGTAGGCTTCTCCGCCGCCTTCGGGACCGTCCAGAGTGGCGCCCCCGTTTTCTTTTTCATTCAAAGCCTTCTCCGCTGCCTGAAGCGCCTGCAGTGCAGCGTAATCTTCCGGCGTGTCCAAGACGAGAAACTGCCCGTTTTTCTCGTCGAGTGGTTCAATCTTTATCGCGCCTCCATACGGATCGAACGGGTAGGGCGGAGAGTTTTTCTGCGACTGCAACCAATAGGTTACAGCGTGAGCTTGTTGCACTTGTGAACACTGGCCGCCCACCATCGCGGCAATGGACAGCAAGGTCCACATCCTTGGAGTCAGGAATGTTTTCATGGAACTGCCTTTCTGTTTTTTGGCCGGGTTTTTCACCAGAAACCAGAGGGGCGCACACCCGTGCTCCCTCCAGAGGCAACCGACCAAGGCAGCCTTGCAAGGAAAACACAAGGCGGCGCCCGGTTGGGGCGCGCCTTGGCCTTCGTCCTGCAATTCTGCCTTTGAAAATTTGGTCGGTTTTTCTGGCGGCTTTGTGTAGCGGCCAACGCTACGCAAATTCTGCTTTGTTAAAGAACGCAACTGCTTTCGCAGCTTTCAGATGAGCAATTCTTGCCACCTGCAATGCGCCGTGTCAAGCTTTTCCATGAGCTGCACAGAGCTTCATAAAGCGTTTCCAAAGTCTCACGAGATCCGATGTTCCATCCAGAACGGGGTAGCCGCGAACCACACGATGGTCGCGCCCAACAGCCAGCGTTGCGTGACAGCAAGGTCCAGCGCGCCGGCAAAAAACAGAATCGGCGGCAACAGCGTCCCCAAGAAAGCCAGGGCGGACAGGAGTTGGGCGAGGCGTTTCATGATGGAACAAGGCTTGCGCCGGCCAAGGTGGAAAGGCGTCGTTGCATCAGCGCGCTCAACCCGATGTAGAGCAGCACAGTGACAAACCAGCAGGGCAGACTGACGAAGTAAATCTGCACGCCGCCGCGCAGCACCAGCCACGTGCCCACCGCCATGCTGACCAGCCACGCCGCGCCCGCCGCCCAGTTGATCGAGCGGCGCGTCAGCTCGGCGAAATTGCTGCGCAGCCCCAGCCGCGGCAGAATCCAGAAGTCCACGAAGATCACCGCGCCCATTGGCATGAGAATCATCCCCCAGAGCGCCACAAAGTCCAACAGGCGCATCGTGACGATGGGGAATACGGCACTGACACTGGCCGCCAGTCCGACCAGGAGCGTGACCTTGAATCGTGACCAAGCCGGGTGAAGCGATTGGAAGGCCAGGCCCGCGCGGTACAGCGTCGGATTAGCCGTGGTCCAGCCAGCGATCACCACGCACAACAGGCCGGCCAAGCCGCAGGCCCGGTAGGCCAATGGCCCGGGGAGCACGGCGGTGTTAGTCGGGTCTTGTTTGAGTTGGACGGCGTAGAGTGTCGAGGCCGCGATCCAGGCCATGAAGTGGCCCAGATACATCCCGCCCGCCGAGGTGAGCGCATACCAAGGTTTCTTCGCAAACCGCAGGATCGAAAGGTCGGCCATGCCAATGTGCCAGGCCATGTTGCAGAACCAGGCGAAAAACATTACGTGCCATAAGGTGAACTTGACCCGGCCGGCCAGCGGTTCACCGCCCGTCCAAATCACCGTCGAGGCCACATGCCAGAAATCGCCCGGCCGCGTCAGGCCCATCTCGCGCAGGCCGATGATGCCGAAAGCCAGAAACATCAGCACCAGCCACGGCGCGGCGATGTTGGCGAACCGGGCCACGAACCGGTAACCGTAGGCTGCCACCACCGAGAACAACCCGCCCGTGACCAGCACCGCCACCACCCAGCCGATGCCCGTGGGCAACGTGTCGGTCAACTGCGGCATCGAGAACTTGAAGAACACGCCCAACGCCGTGGCGGACACGGTCATCATCGCGCCAGCCAACACGGTGAACATGACGCCGTTGGCGAGGTTGTAGGCGGAGACGAGTTTACGGCCGCAGATTTTCTCAAGCTGATAATACATCGTCAGCCGGGCGCGGGTGGCGATGGGCGCGGTGAAAAACGTCCAACTCAGCACCGCCAACAGATTGCCGACCAGCAGGCCAAAGATGAAATCGAACGCGCTGACGCCCGCCGCCAGGAACAGCGGGCCGATCATGATTTCGGTGCCGGCGACGTGTTCGCCGGCGAACTGGCCCACATAGCTTTTCAGGCCGAGCTGCGCGTGCGGCGGCACTGGCTCGCGCTCGTATTCGTTGACCGGCTCGCGATGTCCTACGTCTGGCATGATGGCATCTCGGCACTCACAGACCATTCACAGCCTGTAGCCGCCGAGGTGACGAGGCGGGCTGGATTCAGGCGTCTCATAGTGAATCGCGTTCAATCTGCCACGAATCGCCCCCTCCCCCCACAACCCTCTCCCCCCCTGGGGGAGAGGGTGGACGCAGTCCGGGTGAGGGGACTTCGTATCCGTCTGACTGCAACTTGGCCTCAAGTCTCTGTTCGTTTCCGCCTCCTTACGTCGGCGGCTACCAATCGCCTGAAATGCCCCAACCGGACGTAATCAGTTCGACGGCAGCACCGACTCGACGGCCTTCTGGGCTTCCGCTGCCGGTTTGGATTGCGCCAGCTTGCCGCTGTAACCGGCAATTACGGTCGAAGCGATCAACAACACCAACCCGGCCGCCAGGCGCATGCGCGTCCGGTTGCTTGTGCCCCGCCATTCCCCAAGCAAAATCCCCAGCAGCGCGCTGAACAAAATGGCGCTGGCCATCAGCACGGCCCAGCCGATGTAGGCCAACGCACCCATCTTCGGCTCGCCGGTCTTGAAGCAGATGAACTGCGAGCACCAGATGGCGCCCGCCAGTCCGGCGAACACAAAGTTGGCTGCCAGCGGCGTGGACGCTTTCGAGTAGTCACCCAGCGTCTTGTTCTTCGTGTTCAGGTAAAGACACCACGCGCCGTTGACCACAAAGCCACCCAGCAGCACCACCACCAACACCGGCATACCCTTCCAGGCCATGGCCGTAACGGGCGCGGTCGTCAGCGCCAGTTCCTCGATGGCCGTGCCGCCCTGCAGGCCGAAGCTCATGGCCGAGCTCATCAGGCCCGAAAAAATGGCCACGGTGATGCCTTTCTTGAAGTTGAACTCGGCGACAGCCTTTTTCTTCTCCTCCTCGGGCAGCTCCTGCTCCTTGGACATCCCGGCCATGCCCACCAGCACGATGCCCACCAAGGACACCAACGCCGCCAGCAGGGACACCTGCCCGGCGGAAGTTTGGAACAGCGTCTCGAACTGGCCCTTGAGCAGTGGGGGAATCAGCGTGCCGGCCGCCGAGCAAAGTCCGCAGCCGATGGCCAGGCCCAGCCCGACCCCGAGGTACCGGATCATCAAGCCCCACGTCAGCCCGCCCACGCCCCAAGCCGCGCCGCAGCAAAAGCAGTAGGCCAGCGTTTTGCCCGGCGATTTGCCGATCACGGCCAACACGTTGGGCGACATGGTGAAGGCCAGCACCCACGGCACAATGACCAGCCCGGTCACCGCGTAGATGAACCAGTAGCTTTCCCAGGCCCAGTTCTTGACCTTCTTGAACGGCAGGTAAAACACCGCACCAGCCAGACCGCCCAGCGCGAAAATCAACACGCCCAAGGCCGGGTTTGTCGTGGTTTGAGCAATTTCATTCATGGGATTTTCCTTTCGATTTTGAGCCAACTATTCACTGCGACTTGGCGCGGCGAGCTGGTGGCGCAGGTTTCCAAACCTGCTGTGTCGCCGACTTCCCAGTCGGCAGACACTCTGCTGAAGCCCGGCATCGGCGGGTTGGGAAACCCGCGATACGGCAGAGTTGGAAGTCTGCGCCACTTGGAACGTGCCACAGTGAGCAAGCGTTCATCCGGGCTGGGTTTGGTTGGTTCGGATTTCGCTGACAGTTATTTTCGTTTTGACAAGACATCCTTCTCGTACTTCTTGACCTCGGCCAGCCAAGCCTCGCCGACCGGCGCGCCCTGTTTCAGGCAGTAGTAATCCCACACCGCGCCGAACGGCAGGGTCTTGGCCTCCTCCATGAGGGCCAGCCGCGCCGTGTAATCGCCCGCCAGCTCCAACTTCTTGTATTGGGCGTACGGCTCGAGCATCGCAAACAGCAGGGCGCGGATCATGTTGCGTGCCCCGATGGTCCAGGCGGCAATGCGGTTGATGCTCGCGTCAAAGAAGTCCAGCCCGATGTGGGTGCGCTCGAGATAATCGCCGCGCACCAGCTCCTGGGCGATGGCCAACAGGTCATCGTTGAGGATGACCACATGGTCGCTGTCCCAACGCACGCCCCGGCTGACGTGCAGCAGAATCTCCGGCACGAAGCAGAGCACCGATGAGATTTTGTCCGCCATGTTTTCGGTGGGGTGGTAATGGCCGGCATCGAGGCAGACGAGAATCTGCTTTTTGACCGCGTAGCCGAGATAAAACTCGTGCATCCCAACGGTGTAGGACTCGGCGCCGATGCCGAAGAGCTTGCCCTCGACCGAATCGAGGTTGTGGCCGGGGTTGAGCCGCTTCCGGAACACTTCGTCCAGCGACTCAGCCAGCCGCTCGCGCGGGCCGCGCCGGTCTGCGGGCGTGTCCTTCATGCCGTCGGGAATCCAGACGTTGGTGACGGTGGGCGAGCCGAGCGCCTTGCCCATTTCCGCGCCGATTTCGCGACAGCGCTGGCAATGCTCGATCCAGAACCGGCGAATGGCCTTGTCCGGATGCGACAGCGTGAACCCGCTGGCCGCCTTGGGGTGCGAGAAACAGGTCGGGTTGAAATCCAGCCCGATGCCGAGCGACTTGGCCCAGTCAATCCAGTTCTTGAAATGTTTCGGCTCGATTTCGTTGCGGTCCACTTTCTGGCCGCCGAACTCGCCGTAAAAGGCGTGGAGGTTGAACCGGTGCTTGCCGGGGATGAGCGACAGCGCCTTGGCGGCATCGGCGCGCAGCTCATCTGGCGTGCGGGCCTTGCCGGGGTAATTGCCGGTGGCGACCAGGCCGCCGCTCAGTTCACCGCCAAAATGCTCGAACCCGCCCACGTCGTCGCCCTGCCAGCAATGCAGCGAGACGGGGACCGTTGCGAGCTGTTTAAGGACCTCGTCGGTGTTCACGCCCAGGGCGGCGTAGCGCTCGTGCGCCAGTCGGTAAGCCTGCTCGATCTGCCGAGTGTTCATTCTCATGGGTTGTCTTTGTTCAGCCGCAGTGGACCGCGGTCACGGGACGGCCCAGATGTCAGCATTTGAACCGGCTCCGGCGCAAGCGCAAACTCGGCAGCAACGGTATTTAGGTTGCCAGGACAAAGTGGGGATTTTTGAGCACATGGTTCATCAGGATGACGAGTTTGCGCATCACTGCTGTCAGGGCCACTTTGGCCGGTTTGCCCGCCGTCCGC
>Ga0073932_1005462_pt1 | contig 13797 bp, 10 predicted proteins | sample DewCreD2012metaG_FD_76967 | JGI IMG/M metagenome (GOLD analysis project Ga0073932, IMG submission 76967) | Hot spring sediment bacterial and archeal communities from British Columbia, Canada, to study Microbial Dark Matter (Phase II) - Dewar... ... | reverse complement strand
TGGACCTTGTGGACGAAATGGACAAGAAAATCAATCCCCTTGTGGGTGAAGTCCACTGGGTCCACAATGTCCATCTCGTCCATGGTTTGGTCGAAAGAGCCGCGTTCAACTGCCGATTTTAGGATGATGCCTGCACAACGTCATTGCTTCCTATCGCTTCACTTGGCAGTGAAAATCAACCATACTGCACAGAAGGAATGTAAACAACAACACAGCCAAGCCGACGTGGCCGGTGGCAGGCAATGCTTGGGTTATCCGTAGCACGGCCATTTCGGACGTGACCGATTGTGATCCGTTTTCGCCAACGTGGAGGAGGTGGATTTCTCGGACCCGGAATTGACACTGATGCTGGACGGGCAATTGCGGTATAGTTGTGTACGGGCGGACGAGGGACCGGGCAAACCGCTTTCGGCGTGCCGGAAGGTGTCGGTGACGCTGACGGTATTGCACCGGGAAGACAAACAAGGCGTATCGGGCTTGGCCGCCGGATTCGGATTTCGATTACCGAATTCAGGATAATCCTTTTTGGTATTTGGAATGCATACACCAACCCATTCGATTGCGCCATTTGACAGTCTTCGCCATGTAGCGGCTCTGTTTCTCCGCCAACGTTGCACGTTATTGATACAGAGAGAGATAAGCGGCGTAATTCGCGAGGACTTTCTTGACGTAATCGCGGGTTTCATCGAAGGGGATGGATTCGATGAAGGTTTCGAGCGGAACATTGCCCATGGTTTTCTTCCATTTGGAGCAATTACCGGGGCCGGCATTGTAGGAAGCCAGCGCATAGGCTACATTCCCGTCCCAGCGTTCGAGCATTCTTTTCAAGTATCGTGCGCCCAGCCTTAGCGAATGGATGGGATTTTCGAGATTGTCCGCCATGGCGGCATCGAAATCGGATTCGGAACCCGTGAGATGCCGCGCGGTGGCGGGCATGATTTGCATGACGCCCGACGCGCCCGCGTGCGATGTCAATGCAGGCCGAAAGGTGCTTTCCTGCCGGGCCACGGCAAGGATCAGGTAGGGATCGAGGCCGTCCTCCTTTGCAATTTCGCACACACGCGGCCAATACGCACGTGGATACAATATGCGCCATCGGGCCGGCGATTTCTCCGTCCCGTTTTCGCCCCACTTATAGGCTTCCGCGATATTCATCGCGGTATAAGCGAGACCCGCTTGGCCCAGCATCGCGTAGATTGCGGGGGCGGCGGGATCTTTGTCCAACAGCGGCAACAGGGCGATCGCCTCCCATTCCGCCTCTTCCAGACCATGTTCCGCGAAGAACGCAATGCGCCGAAACCGGGGAGATTCGAGCATGATTGGCTTGAGGGCCGGCTGCGGATCGGCCGGCACAGCCATGGTCCGGAGAAACGGCGCCTCTCCGTTCACAGGCACGATTTTTCCGCGGTTGCCGGGCAGTCGCGCAAGCGCCCGGTGCGCGTAGAAATCGCCTGGGCCGGCCGCCGCGGCTTTTGCAAAGGCGTCGCCGGCGCCCTTTTTCTCACCGGTTTTTTCCAGCGCAAGCCCGGTCCAGTACCATGCCTTGGCCAGCAGCGCGCTGTCCGGATGGCGTTCCGCAAGCAGGCGGCATGTCCGGATCATCGCATGCACGTCCCCGTCCTTTTGCGCTAATTCCAACAGGGCGAACAGGGCATCGTCCGCGCGGGAATGGGCCGGATTCGTCTCATCAATCCGGCGGCGCCACGAGTTGGCCCGCAAGGTTTCACCGGCCTTTGCGAGACGAAGCGAAAGCGCCCAAGCGGCGTCGGATGCCTCGTCGGACAAAGGGAAGCGTCGGATCAACTGTTCGCAGGCCATTTCCGCGGCTGTCAGATTGTCCCCGGCCGTTTGGGATCGCGCGATATAATAAAGCCATTCGCGGGTCCATGCCGAAACGGCGCCGTCTTCCGGCAACGCCGCCACCCGGTTCAATTCCGTTTTTCCCGGCGGTGCTGTTTTTGAACCAAGCCCCCCCAGCCATGCGGTCCAGTCGAGTCCCGTGGGCGCGGTGCGCAACAGCAGGGGCAGCGCGGGCCGGAATTCACCCGTCTTGATATAGCCCTGCGCGGCCGCCAGGAGGTCCGCTTTTTCCGGAGATTGCGCGAGCCGTTCCGCGGCTTCCAGTCTCGGCGAACGCAGGCGCGTCGTCGCAACCACATGGCGGTAAAAACCATAGCCGGTATCGCGCAGAGCGGGACATTCGATGTATACATCGGCCGCCATGCGTTCGTAGGATTGCGCCCACCACGGTTTCGGCTGGAAATCGAGCGCCGCGGCGTATTCCTTTGCGGCTTCTTCAAAAGTGTTGCGTCTTGCCAGCGCGTCCGCCAGATAGATGCGCGCCATACGCATCCACGGTCCGTCCGCCGTTCCGCGGAGAAGTTCCCGATAGGCTTCGACGGCGCCGTCCCAATCGCCCGACGCGGCGCGGCAAAAGGTCTTTTTTACCCGGGCATACGCCGCCAAGGGGCCCGGATTTTGGGCGCAGGTCTCATATAAAGCGATCGCCTCGGCATAGCGCGCGCCCCGTTCGGCTTCGTGCGCGGCCAAATATATATCGGCGCCCGGCATCGCGGCGCCGAACAACAACGCCGCGGCAAGAATAGCAGTCATTTCCCGGCATCTCCTTCCGGAATACACCCCGATTTCGGCGGCCGCCGTCCGGAAGATCGCCAAGCGAAAAGGACATGAATCATCTCTTGGTTTCAAATCATCCGGCGACGGCAGCAGAATTTCGGTCTCGCATGACAATTCCCCGCCTATCGCGGGTGGTTGGGAACGTAGCAAACCGCCGCGCTGCCAATCAACCCGATCATGGACAAACGGGACAGCCCGTCCTAGATCCCCGCACCGAGGCGGCGTTCGCCCGTGGCGAGTTCTTCGAGACTTTCGCGGTCAAGCAGGCGGATGTGCCGGCCTTCCTGGACCTCGATGAGGCCTTCGCGGACCATCTTGGCCAGCACGCGGGAAAGCGTCTCGGGAATAGTCCCCAAGAGACTCGCGAGTTGCACTTTCGACAGGTCGAGGAGAAGTTCGTCGCGGTCGCCTTGCCGATCGCTAAGATAGAGGAGATGCGCCGCAAGGCGTCCTGGCACTTCCTTCAACGACAGGCTTTCAATCAAGTTGGCGAAACGATGCAGGCGGCGCGAGAGTTCGGCCAGCATGTTCAGAGCGAGCGACGGATTCCGCTCGACGAGCGCCAGGAAGGCATGCCGGGGGAAAAACAGGGTTTTCGACGCTTCCATGGCGTCGGCATGGGCTGGAAAGCGATGTCCGGCGAACACAGCGGCTTCACCAAAGGCGTCGTGCGGTTCGATCACATGCAGGATCTGCTCCTTGCCCTCGGGAGACAGTTTATAGACTTTGACCCGGCCCGACACGAGCACATAAAAGCCTGCCGCTTCCGCGCCCTCGGCGAAGATGTTCTGGCCCTTCGCGTAGGTTTTCCCGATAGCGATATCGGCAAGTGCCTGGCATTGTTCCGGACGCAGTCCACGGAACAACGGCACAACGGTGATTTGATCTCTCATCATCATGAACGAAACAGCGTCTTGGCTTTCTTTTTCGCGGGTCCAATCGTTATCGTCATCGTACTCGAATTTGTGCTTGGATTTCAGCCTTGCCCGTTTTACTGGGGCATTACAAAAGAGGTTCCTCACAGGAAAAAAATGTACAAACTCTCGAAACAAACAGGACAGTCAGTCCGACAAACCGCATCCAGGAATTTTCCGGATCAACGGCACACGCTGGAGTAAGCCACATACCCTTTTTCGATTTGCCCTCTACGGCACGAGGGTTACGGTGAACCGTTCGCCGAATGGTGTGCGGCGGCGGGCATCAAAGGAGAGGGTAACGGTTTGGGGTTTCGCAAGACCTTCCGGCGCAAGAATCAATTCAAGATCGGCGATGGTTTCGGTGCGCACGAGGGGTTTTGGGATCGGGGTTTCGATTCTGCCGGCGCCTTGGGCGGTTATCGCCACCGCGCCGTCGCCTTCGGCGAGCCATTCCGCTTCGGCGAGATTGATGAACGATACACGGGCGCGGACGGGCCGATCGGTGGCGACTTCGACGGCGCCGCCTTTGGCGGCGTCCGTCCAGCGGCCTTGTTTGTCCTGTACCTGGACACGGTTGAACACGCCGTCAAGGTATTTCGGCGGATTCGTGCCGTTGCACGGCACATTGCCGACGGCCTGCAACGGGCAGTTCGCGGACGTCGTCCCCGTGCCGGGCGTGCGGAGTCCGGGAGTCTTCCCATCTTCGATGGCCTTCCAGAACTCGTCCTTCACGTTGTCGTAAACGCCAACGATGCCGTTCGCATAACGGTCGCGGTCTATTTCGATCCAATGGTCCACGGCTTTCGCATCCGGTCCATCGAGCAGCGCCTGGGTGTTTTCGCGAATGGCTCGCGTCGAATCGCGGTCCGTGCCGTCGCATTCGATGATTCCGTAATCGCTGTTCTCGCCGACGCGGAATCCGCCGGGATACCACCACCAGTAGATGCCGTCCGCGCCGCTCGAAATGACCATCCGGTAGAAATCCCGATAGAACTCCCCCTGTCGTTCGAGCAGTTGCGGCGTCGCGGACATCGTGCCCATGTCCCACGCGTGGAGGCCGGCTTCGGCCCAGAACAGGGGTTTGTCGGGTGCCCATAGGCGCGCGTATTCGTACTGGAACCAGCCGGGTTTGATCTTCTCCCAATCGCCGATACGGCCGTAGCCTTCCGGCTCGAGGATGTCTACCGCCGCCGCGAGGTACGGGAAATCGTAGGGCAATACGCCGCCCCAGTTCATCGTTGGATCGGCGGTTTCGGTCATGCGGAAACTGACGAAATGGTTCGGGTCAATGCCGCGGATTTTCGAGCGGATGTCGTTGTAACTCGTGTAAAGGAGCGTGTCGAGAAATCGGCGGTAAGCCGACGCCATGACGCGCCAGCCGCCGTCCTTCTGGAGTTGATCGTCGGGCGGATTCATAATCGCGCCGGACTCGTCGCGCGGCGCGGGCATGCCCCAATCCTTTTCGGCGTTTTCGATGGAGCCGTAGCGTTCGAGGAGCCATGCTTCCCATTCGCGATCCCATTTGACGCGCTCCTTGTGCGTCCACCAGAGCGGTTCCCAGTCAATGTCGTACGCGAAGACGGTGTCGTTTTGCCACAGGCGGTAGTATTGGATGATCGATTGGAGGCCGGGCCAGTTGAAGTTGCCGAGGGTGGCGTGGCGCAACGACAGGTTGGCCTTCATGCCGAGCGCATCGAGCCGCCGGAGGATGTCGAGCAGGTTCTGCGCCGCCACGGATTGCGTGTAGATGAAAATGCTGACGGAGTTGAGTCCCATGTCCTTGCAATGGCGCAGGTCGCGCTCGACGATCTCCGGATCGTACGCACGCGAGCCGAGCCACTGCTCGAAATAGGGGCCGTCCTCCGTGCCGATGCCCGACGACGGCATATAGTTGACGCCGTGTGCGCGCCAACGCTTGCCGTCGCTCATGAAATCGCCGTTCACGGCCGTGATGAACGACGGATTCGACTTCGGACGCCACACGTGCGCCTCGTGCGACACTTCGTCAACGACCGTGCCGTCCACGACGAGTTGTGCGGCCACCTTGAAACCGTTTGCGGGCCACGATTCGGGTTTCCACGCCTCGGAAACGCGCGTTTCGCTTCCCGATCCGACGGCAAGCGGCCATTCTTTGGCAAAGACCTCATGCCCGGCATCGGTTACGCGAATGCGCACCACGCAATCAATCGGCCGGGCTTGTTGAATATTCGCCACCCGCGCGCCGAGCAATAGCGATTGATCCTCGAAGTAGGTGTAGAAATTCGCGCCGGCATCCATCAGGTAGACCCCGCGTTTCATGGCGCGGGCAATGCCTTCGATGGCCGACAGCGCGGCTTCCGTTTTGTACCATGCCGGATCCTCGATCCCGAACGAGGCCCATTGGCCGCCTTTCCATAGGCCCTCGCCATGCACCATCAACGCAGCGGGAGCGCCGCGCCACCGGCCTTCCGCCGAGGCGGTTTCGATCAGCGGGATGTAGCGCCATGCGCGGCCCTTGTCGAATCCACCGCCGCCGGGCCGCGGCTGTATGGATCGAATAACGGCAGGGACGGCAAACGCGGCGTCCGCGACGATTTTCTGATCGCCGCGCGCATAAAGCCGCGCAACGCCGCGCGAATCGAAGAACTTGTAGGTGGGCGCGAGCAGGTCCATCTGCGGGAGTTGAGGTCTAACGAGTGCTTCCCGGCGTTCCGGCGTGAGCGCTGCCGTGCCGAAAGCCGAGACCCAGTATTCGTGCCGTCCGGCGACTTGACCGGTGTGCGTGAACGCGAGTCCGATATTCATCCGCTCGACGTTTTTCGGATCGAGTTGGCCGGCGGCGCGTGCGGGATTGCTCTCCCAGAATTTGAAGTCTTCCGGTGCGAGGACATAGCGCCGCCACTCGCTGGTCAGCGGAACCGTCGCGATCCAACGCGAACCGTCCTTTTCCTGCCATTCGACCGCGAGGCTGCGAGTCTGCGGCCCGCCCTTCGCGCAGAAGACGGTCAATGTGTGGCCTTCGGGGAACGGCGCGTCGAGATGAGCGGGACCGAAATTGTCCCAGTTGGTGAGGTTTTCGATTACGGCGTGCAATGATCGCGCGCCCGGTACGGGCCCTTCCACGACGCTTTCATACACGGCTTTCGCGTCCTCCGGAAAAAACGCCCGCCGCCACGACGCGATCTCGTCCGGCTGGAACGTGAACAGCGCATGGTCGGGCGGTTCGGTCAGCGAATCAATGGCGTATTCCTCGGTGGTCGTCCATTGGCCATGCGGACGTATCAGTAACGAGCGCCACAGCGGCGCATTCAACGCAAGGATATCGCCGCCTGATTCGAGGTACGAACGGATCGACGCCACCGATGCGGCGGGCAGCATGGCCGCGTTCGGCAGGATGAGTAAATCAAGCGTGGATGCATCGAGCCGTCGGACGTCGCAAAGTGCGTCCGCGTCGAGTTTCTGGACGGCATATCCGGCGCGTTCGAGGGTTTCCGACAATACCGCGATCAGCGCGTCGTCTTCACCGGGCAGCCCGGCATGAACAATTCCCGCTGTCGGCGCTTGTTGTGCCATGGCCGCGCCGCATATCGTCAACAGGCAATATCCGACGCCCACTCGTTGAAGCATGTTCATCTTGTCTACCTCCCTCAGAGTTTGTGAAAAAATACCCAGCAGCGTGGCGCAGACTGTCGAGTCTGCGTAAAAAGGGCCTTTTTTTGGTAGAGCCGCACAGACTCGACAGTCTGCGGAAAGGGGCTTTTTTTTCCGTAGATCCGCACAGACTCGACAGTCTGCTCCACAAATTTCGTCATTTTTTCACAACCTCTCAGTTCTTGTTCGTGTTCGCGATCGTGCGGGATAGCCGATTGCGATTGCGATTGCGATGACGAGCATAAGCACGAGCACGAACAATACATCAATATGGCCAGAAATGATACACGCGCACTTCCATGATAACCCCGTAGAGGTTCCAGAAGCTTCCTGCCATGAACTCGCCGATGATCAATCCGACGAAGAACGGCACGGCGGGTTTATAGGCCCTCGCGCCGCCGTATTTGAGCAGGAGGGCTTTTGCAAGCCACGCCACCATAATCGCCGCCCAGAGTTGATCCATGGACCACGAACCGCTGATGGCATATCCGACCGGATGCAGCGGCCACCAGCGGAAAGTCATCCGCAGCGCGGCCAGTCCCAACGAAAACACGAGACCGATCAGGATGGCGTAGGTAGGCGCCATCTGGCTTGTCTCCGGGGCGGTGAACCAGCGGTCCACTTCGATCCAGGCCTCGCGTCCAAACCATTCGCCGGGACCGATGGTCTGCGTTGCACCGTACTTGTTCAGCAGCCACAACATCGCCCAGAACGCGGAAAGGATTCCCGCCGGAATCGCCACCCACATGGCCGCCAGATAGCGCAGGTGGCTGAACTTGAGGCGTTCGGCGATGGCGAACGCTTCGAGTCCGTGCGGCATCGGATGCGAACGGTACGCACGGTTGAAGAAATTGAAGAATCCGAACATGACGGTGTCGTTCGGGTATGCCTTGGGCATTTCCGTCGAACCGACGAACCGGAGAATTTGAAGTTGCGGTCCGACGTGATGGAGATCGTGGGAAATCGGTCCCAGTTCGGCGCGCATGCGGGTAATCGCGAGGGAAATGAGAAAGAACAGTCCAAAAAAGGCAAGCGTAATCCACAGGGACATGCCCGCGCGCAGGCAAAAGTAGATCAGGAACGCCATGCCGCCCGATATCAACAGGGCGGCCAGCCGTGTTTCGCCACGCTCGCCGGGCGTTTCGCGTTCGACCGCACGCCCCATGAGCATGCGCGCCGCGCGGACGAGGTGCCTCCTCGTGACCCAGAGGGCGATCAGCGCAATCGCATAATAGCCGCCGGCGGTCTGTTCGGCGATGAAGGGAAAACCGGGCATGCCGTGCATGCCGATGTAGGCCGCGCCGACGCGCTGCAATTTCCAGAAGATGTAGAAGAACCAGCACGAAAAGGCGAGATCCGTGGGCATCAGAAAGGCCATGCCGATTGCGAACGGATAGAGCGACACCCACGTCGGCCCCATGTCGCTCCAGGGGCGTTCGGGGAAAAAACTCTGGATATTGACGATGTAGACCACCGGAAATTTCGGAAAGAGCGGGTAAAGCACGTGCAGGCCGTTCACGACGTCAATGGAACCTGCGATCAGGCAGCCGATCCAGAACAGCCGGTTGCGGAACAGTCGTTCCGGTTCCGACGCGAGGATCATCGGAACTTGAATGATTGGATACGACAGTTTTTCGTTCTCGGTCCATTGCCGGCGCAGGATCAGGTTGATGCCCCACATTACGGCGCATAGGGCCATGATAAAGGCCGACCACCACGCCACCGGGCCGAGCCAAGGACGCCAATTGGCGTATTTATAGATGGACTCCTGGCCGACGTATGTGCTTTCGAGCGCGACGGGATCGCTTACGACGAGCCAGTTTGGAAGATGGCGCATGATTTCGGCGTACCGGCCTTCGACGGGCGCGTACCGGTGCAGATGCGACATGATCGGCACGAGGATCGTGATCAGGTCCACGCCGCACATGGCCGTGCCGAGGCAAAGCATCGTGTAGATTACAAGGATTTCCGGCGGTTGGAGCGCCCATCGCGGACGAAGCCGTTTCACGCACATGTTGGCCGCGACGATGGGCACGAGAATGAAAACGACATTGTAGAACAGGCTGATGGTCGCGGGCTGCCCTGACAGCCACATGATCTCCGTGAGCACGACCCAAAACGCATTCGCGGGGATCAGCACGAGGCCGATCAGCACGCTGCGCAGGGTCACTCCGTGTTTCACGAAATCATGCTCCCGCCGGCCAAGCCGCCCGCCTCATTCCATCCATTGCGCAAGACCACATGGCCCCTTGTCCCGTCCGTTATATCATGCGGAATCCTTGATCGTATTCCGATCGCCCGGCGTGGAATCGTCCGATGAACGTAGGCGATCGAGAATGCCGTTGACAAACCGGGGCGCGTCCTCGGCGCCGAAAATCTTGGCCAGTTCGATGGCTTCGTTGATGGCGACGGCCGGCGGCACATCCTCCGCATGGCGCATCTCGTACAGGGCGATGCGGATGATGTTGCGTTCGATGCGCCCGACGCGTTCGGGCGCCCATTTCTCGATGGCGCCGGCGATGGCCTCATCGAGCGCCCCGCGTTGTTCGCAAACGCCCCGGATCAGCGTCATGGCATACTGGCGAACGCTGGCCCTCGTGGGTTCGAATTCCCAGAAAAGGGCGGCGGCGGGTTCCCACGGGTTGTTGGTAAAGTCGAGGCCGAACAGGAATTGCAGCGCCCGTTCCCGCGCCTTGCGGCGGATGCGTGGATCGGGCACGTCAAATCTGCTCCAGGAGATTGGCCATCTCGATGGCGGCGACCGCGGCGTCGAATCCCTTGTTGCCCGCCTTGGTTCCGGCGCGTTCGATGGCCTGCTCGATGGTCTCGGTCGTCAATACGCCGAACAGGACCGGCACGCCGGTGGCCAGGCCGATCTGGGCGACGCCTTTCGACACCTCCGCCGCCACATAATCGAAATGCGGCGTGTTGCCGCGAATGACGGCGCCGAGCGCGATGATTGCGTCGTACTTGCCCGACTCGGCCATCTTTTTCGCCACGATGGGAATCTCGAACGAGCCGGGCGTCCATGCCACGGTGATTTCACCGTCCTTTACGCCGTGCCGCGCCATCGCGTCGAGCGCGCCGCCCAGTAGCCGGCTCGAAATGAATTCATTGAACCGCGCCACGACGATTCCATACTTCTTCCCCTGCGATACCAGTTTGCCTTCCAGTGTTTTCGGCATCTTTTTCTCCTTGAAATTGTGCTTCAGGCTCCCTCTTTACATGATGAGGTGCCCCATTTTTTCCTTTTTTATCCTTAGATAGTGTTCGTTTATTTTATTCGGCGGAATTTCAATGGGAACACGGCCGGATATGTGCAGACCGTATCCTTCGAGGCCGGCGCGCTTGACGGGGTTGTTGGTCATGAGCCGCATGCGCTTGACGCCGAGGTCCACCAGAATTTGCGCGCCGATACCGTATTCGCGCGGATCGGGATCGAATCCGAGGTGGACATTGGCCTCAACGGTGTCGAGTCCCTGATCCTGCAGCGCGTATGCCTTGATCTTGTTGGCGAGTCCGATGCCGCGGCCTTCCTGGCGCATATAGACGAGCACGCCGCAGCCTTCCTTTTCGATCATGCGCAGCGCCTCGTGCAGTTGCGCCCCGCAGTCGCAGCGCATCGAATGAAACGCATCGCCCGTGAGACATTCGGAATGCACGCGGACGAGAATATCCTTCTCCGCCGCAATGTCGCCCTTGACCAACGCAAGATGATGCGCATCGTCAATGTCCGTTTCGTAGGCCAACAGGCGGAACGTGCCGTATTCGGTGGGCAGGCGCGTCTCGGCGATCCGGCGCACGAGCCGTTCCGTGCGGCGGCGGTATTCGATGATGTCCTGAATCGAACAGATTTTGATGTTATGCTGCTGCGCGAATTCGAGCAGTTGCGGCACGCGCGCCATCGTGCCGTCGTCGTTCATGATCTCGCAGATAACGCCGGCGGGAATCAGGCCGGCCATGCGCGCAAGGTCCACCGAACCTTCGGTCTGGCCGGTGCGAACGAGCACCCCGCCTTCGCGCGCGCGCAGGGGAAACACGTGTCCGGGCCGCACGAGATCTTCCGGACGGCTTTTTGGGTCCACCGCAACCTGGATCGTGCGCGCCCGGTCGTGCGCGCTGATGCCGGTCGTGACGCCGGTCGCGGCTTCGATTGATACATGGAACGCCGTCTGGAACCGCGAGGTGTTGTCCGGCGACATCGGCGGCAGTTGCAGTTCCTCGATGCGTTCGGGCGTCAACGCAAGGCAAATCAGGCCGCGCGCATGCGTGGCCATGAAGTTGATGATTTCGGGCGTGACTTTTTCCGCCGCGATGGTCAGATCGCCCTCGTTTTCGCGGTCCTCGTCGTCCACGAGGATGATCATGCGTCCCGCGCGAAGTTCTTCCAGTATTTCCGGTATTGCCGCAAACATTTGCCTACTGCTCCCATCCTGCTATACGAATCCGTGTTGCGCCAGGAAATCAACGGTGAGGTCTTTCCGTCCGCCGTTTCCTTTTACGTAATGGTAAATGTGCTTGCCGATGATGTCGGCTTCGAGATTGACCGCGTCGCCGGGCCGTTTCATGCCCAGCGTCGTCTGTTTCAGCGTTGTGGGGATAACCGCCACACCGAAGGTATCGCCAGCCGGTTCGATGACGGTCAGGCTGATACCGTTGACGGCCACCGATCCCTTGGGGACGAGATAGCGCGCGACGTCGTCCGGCGCTTGAAACCGCCACAGGGCAAACTCGCCCTGATCCTGAATTGCCGCGATGCGTCCGACGCCGTCCACGTGCCCCAAAACGAAATGACCACCGAAGCGGCTGCCCGCTGCCATGGCCCGTTCGAGGTTGACCGCGTCGCCGGGGCGAAGACGGGCGAGCGTGGTCCGCGCGAACGATTCCGGCGAGACCTGCACGACGAAGTGATCGCCGTGAATGCCCGTAACCGTCATACACGCGCCGTCAATGGCGATGCTGTCGCCGGGATGGAGTCCATCGAGGACGGTTTTAGCCATGATGGCGAGTTCCGTGCCGGGCCGCCGCAAGACCGCGCCGATTTCCTCGATCAACCCTGTAAACATTGCATCAACACCTGTGAAAAAAAGCCCGCCCGCGTGGCGCAGACTGTCCAGTCTGCGTAAAAGGGGCTTTGTGTTCGGTATGCCTGCACAGACTCGACAGTCTGCGCCACGTGTTTCCTCATATATTCACAACCTCTCAGTCTCTACGTACATAGGCCTCAATGAGGATATCCTCGCCGATGGGCGTCGCGCGCATGCGTTCGAGTGGAATCGCGTCCGCCATGCGGGCCGCTCCTTCGCCTTCGACGGCCGTGATGGCATCGCGCCCGCCGACGATCTTCGGGGCAACGAAAAACAGCACCTTGTCCACGAGATCCGCTTCGAACGCCGAGGCGAGCGTCGTGCCGCCGCCTTCAATCAAGACGGATACCACGTCGCGTGCGCCGAGTTCGCGCATGAGGTGCCGCATATCGAGCCCGCCCGGACCCGATGGGATATGGATGGTTTCGGCGGCGCCGGGGACTGTGCGGTCGTCGGGCACGACGACCCACGTCGGGGCCTTGCTTTCAAGATGGAACACCCGCGCGCGCGGATCGAGATAATCGTCCGCGTCGAGGATCACGCGGATCGGATCTTTCGTCTTGCCGGCTTCAAGGCGCGTGGTCAAACTCGGATCGTCCAGCATGACCGTCCGGCTGCCCACGAGAATCGCGTCCACTTCGTTGCGCAGTTCGTGAACCCTGCGCCGCGACGCCTCGCTCGTGACCCATCGCGAATCGCCGGTCCGCGTGGCAATCTTGCCATCGAGCGACATGCCGCACTTCGCGATGACAAAGGGCATTCGCGTGACGATGTGCTTGCAGAACGCCTCGTTGAGCCGCCGCGCTTCGTCTTCGAGCAAGCCGGCCTCGACTTCGATGCCCGCGTTGCGCAACTGGAAAATGCCTTCGCCCGCCACCTTCGGATTGGGATCGGGCATAGCCACGACAACCCGCGACGGCTTATGTTTGATGATCAGATCCGTGCAGGGCGGCGTGCGGCCATGAAAACAACACGGTTCCAGCGTCACGTAGATCGTCGCGCCGTGGACGTCTCCCGCCGCTTCGATGGCATGCACTTCGGCGTGCGGTTCACCGGCCTTGGCGTGGAAGCCTTCGCCGATGATTTGGCCGTCCCGCACGACGACACAGCCGACCATCGGATTCGGACTCGTCCGGCCCCGGCCTTGCGCGGCCAGATCCAGCGCACGCTGCATGTACTCGCGATCGCTCGCCATAAACAAAATGGTCCCGAAAGACACACCGCCTCCGGGACAAAGCTACCGCGTTGCCTTCTCCCATCCGGACTGTACCGTCGGTTCCGGAATCGCACCGGATCAGCGCTTGCGCGCTCGCGGACTATACCGCCGGTCGGGAATCGCACCCTGTCCCGAAGGCTATTCTCAACACAGGCCCTTATTCTAACAACACACCGCCTGTCTGTCAAACCGCGGATTCATATTGTAAGTGCAACATCGCGAGGAACGGGATGAATCTGGTGCCCGTAGCGTTGGATGAGCCTATTGGGCCGCCGAGAATGGGCCCGGCAGGGTTAGCTCGTCGGAGGCG
>Ga0073932_1005460_pt1 | contig 13803 bp, 15 predicted proteins | sample DewCreD2012metaG_FD_76967 | JGI IMG/M metagenome (GOLD analysis project Ga0073932, IMG submission 76967) | Hot spring sediment bacterial and archeal communities from British Columbia, Canada, to study Microbial Dark Matter (Phase II) - Dewar... ... | reverse complement strand
CGCCGCCCCGCCCTCGGACTGCAGCTCCGTGACCAGCGGCACCGTGCCCCAGATGTTCGGCACGCCCTTGGCGCTGAGCTCGTCGGCCGTCTCGCCCATCGGCGAAGAGGGCGTGATCGGATAAATGGCGCAAATTTCGTTCGTGGCATGCGCGACGCGCGCGCAGGCCTCGTTGCCGTCAACCATGATCATGTTCTTTGCGGACATGCTGTTTCTCCTCGCTTTGCTGACCACAGGCGCCGGGCACGCCTGCCGCCGCCGCGGGGCGGCAGCCCGGCGCCGCGCGTCCGGCCGCCTCAGCCGGCCAGATGCCGGCGGACTTCTTCCAGTTTTCCCGCGCTGCCGAGCACCTGATTCTTGTGCACGATGTACTTGGCGTACTCCTGCATGAACACCTTGCCCGGCGGCCGCAGATCGAAATTCTCCGGATTGTCGCGGAAAGCCTCGCGATGCACGCGGCACCAGACCAGCCGGCCGTCCGTGTCGATGTTGACCTTGCAAACGCCCATCTTGGAAGCCTGGGAAATCTGCGCTTCGTCCACGCCCTTGGCGCCCTTGAGCTTGCCCCCGGCCGCGTTGATCCGCTGCACTTCGTCCTGCGGCACGGAGCTGGAGCCGTGCATGACCAGCGGGAAGCCCGGCATGAGTCGCGCAATCTCGCGAATCACTTCGAAGTGCAACCCCTGCGTGCCGGTGAACTTATAGGCCCCGTGACTGGTGCCGATGGCGCAGGCCAGAGAGTCGCAGCCCGTGCGGCCGACGAACTCCTGGACCTGCTTCGGATCCGTCAGCTTGGCGTCGGCCTCGGCCACCGAAACGTGCTCCTCAACGCCGCCAAGCTGGCCAAGTTCGGCTTCAACCGCAATCCCGCGGGCGTGGGCGGCATCCACCACCCGCTTGGTGATCGCGATGTTCTTTTCGAACGGCTCGTGGCTGGCGTCGATCATCACCGAGCTGTAGAAACCGCTGGCAATGCAGTCCATGCAGGTGGCCTCGTCGCCGTGATCCAGGTGCACGGCAAACACGGCCTCGGGAAAAATCTCGCCCGCCGCGCGGATCATCGCCTCCAGCAACCGCTTGTCCGTGTACTCCCGCGCGCCCTTGCTGATCTGAATGATGAAAGGCGCCGCGAATTCCGGCTTCTTGACCCATTCGCCCTTCTTGCCCCGGGCGGGATCCCAGACGTAACCGCAGTTGCCCCGCAACAGCCCCATCACCTGCTCGGCGTTATTGATGTTGTACGCGCCGATGGCGTACTTTCCATAGCACTGCTTGAACAACACATTCGGCGAAACGATCATGACGGCCCTTTCCTGCGCTTGTGAACACCTCGCCGGCCTCTCGGCTGGCTCAACGAAAGCATATATAGTATAGCTGCCGACACCCGCGGTCAACAGACGATTTCCCGCGACACAGACGATTTTCCCCGCCGCCAGCGCTTCGTTCGCCGACGCCGCGATACGTCGGATTGGCTGCCGGACTTGCTGTCGGATTTGCTTGCGACCCGCCACCCGTCTCGCTACCTTGCGCATCCGCGGGCCGCGAAAGACCGCGCCGCTCCGCAATGGCCGCCGCGTATGACACCGCCCTGCACACGGCAAACGTTGCTCGATTTCCAACCCCAACACCGCACCCTGGTCGGTATCGACTCCGACGGCTGTGTCTTCCCCACCATGGAGGCCAAGCAGCTCCAGTGCTTTTTTCCGGCGTTCGTCGAACACTGGCATCTGCAAGCCATCGCCCCCGCCGTGCGCGAGACGCTCGCCTTCGTCAACCTCTACTCCCGCACGCGCGGTCAAAACCGCTTCCTGGCGCTGCTCCAAATGGCGGATTTGCTCCGCCAGCGCCCGGAAGCGCGCCGCGCCGGCGTGGCCCTGCCCGAATTCCCCGACCTGCGCCGCTGGGTGGCCGCCGGCGGTCCGCTCTCCAACGCCGCCCTGTCCGCGGCGGTTCGATCGTCCGGCAGCGCTGAGCTGGCCGCCGTCCTGCGCTGGAGCGAAGCGGTCAACGAGCGCATCGCGCGCCAGATCCGCAGCCTGCCCCCGTTCGATGGCGCCGCCGCGGCTCTGGACCGCATCGCGCGCGATTCGGACATCCTGTGCGTCTCGCAGACGCCCGCCGAAGCGCTGGCGCGGGAATGGCGCGAAAGCGGCCTGGACCGCTGCCTGTTCGCCATCGCCGGCCAGGAGGTCGGCTCCAAATCCGAACAGCTCGCGTTCGCCGGCCGCGGCAAATATCCGCCGCAAGCCGTGCTGATGATCGGCGACGCGCCGGGCGACCTGCAGGCCGCCGCCGACAATCAGGCCCTCTTCTACCCCATCCTGCCCGGCCGCGAGCCCGAGTCCTGGCAGCGGCTGCGCGCCGAAGCCTACGACCGCTTCCTCGCCGACGCCTTCGCCGGCGCCTATCAACAGGCGCTGATCGCCGAGTTCGAAGCCCTGCTGCCCGAACGCCCGCCCTGGGAGCGGCAACTATGATCGGCCGCGTTCAAGTTTATACCGGCAATGGCAAAGGCAAGACGACCGCGGCGGTCGGCTTGGCCGTCCGCGCCGCCGGGGCCGGTTGGCGCGTCTATTTCGGCCAGTTTCTCAAGCGCGGCGCCTCGAGCGAACTGCGTGTCTTGCGCCGCCTGCGCGGCCGCGTCACCGTCGCCGCCTTCGGCACCGGCCGGTTCGTGAAAGGCCGCCCCTCCGCCGCCGCCGTCGCCGCCGCCCGCCGCGGCTGGAACACGCTGCGGCGCGCGCTCGCCAGCGGCGCCTACGCCCTGGTCGTGGCCGACGAAATCAACGTCGCCTGCGCGCTGGGCCTGCTGAGCGAAAACGATCTGCTCGCCCTGCTGGACGCCAGGCCCCCCCACGTGGAACTGGTCTTCACCGGCCGCGGCGCCCCGCGCCGGGTGCGGCGGCGCGCGGACCTGCTCACCGACATGCGCGCCGTCCGCCACTACTACCGCGCCGGCGTCGCGGCCCGGCAGGGCATCGAGTTTTGAGCCGCCCGCCTCGCGCCTCCGTCCACAATCCGTCCGATCCGGCCGATCTGCCGGATCAACCCCCTGGCCTCTTCCGCGTTGCCCTCCCGCCCGCCGGCCGCACGGGAACATTTCCGCTGTGGACTTTCGCCGCGTTTGCGCTATAAACCGTCCCCATGTCGGAGGACCGACGAAGAAAACGGAGGGTGATCCACCGGCACCGCAGCCGACGCAGCGCCAAGCTGTTTCTGCTGACGATCGGCTGGACGGGCCTCGCCCTGGGCGCTGCACTCCTGGTTTGCGCCTGGGCCACGGGCAACCGCCGCTTGCTGGCGCTTGGCCTGCTCTACGTCTTCGCCGCCATCGGACTGCTGAGCGTCCGCCAGGCTCTGGCCAGCTATGGCAGATTGCAACGCCGATACGGGCAAGACGCCGCAAACGAAGACGCGCCGGAAACGCCAAACGCCGAATCCGCACCCCGGCCGGCGTCCTGAGCGAGAAGCCTGGCTCCGCGTCGGCCAAGGCGCCGCCCTCTCACGGAGGATCGTGACCCGCACGTCGCATAGATCGGCAGCCGCGCGCGCCTGGGTGGGCGTTGACCTCCAGGGCCCCGACGCCGTGGCCGTGCAAGCCCAACGCGCGCGCGGTCGGCTCGTGCTAAGCCGACTGCCGTCGCCCGGCAACCTGGCCGCTCTGGGCCCCCGCACAGCGGTCGCCCTCGCCTGCCGCGAGAGCTTCACGCGCTGGATCGAGGCGCCTCTTGCCGAGCCCGCCAAGGCGCGCCGCGTCCTGCCCACCGTGCTCGACGTACAACTGCCCTTTCCGCTCGAGGAATGCCAGTACCAGTTCGTGGCCCTCCAGCGCCGGCGCGGCCAGGGCCTGCGCGCCCTGGCGGCCGCCGTGCGCGTCTCGGCCTTGACCGAGCAGCTCGCGCAGCTCGCCGCCCGCGGCCTCGATCCGGTCGTCGTGGACCACGAAGGTCTCGCGCTCTGGAGCCAGACGCTGCGCGAACTGCCGCCGCCGCCCGACACGCTGCTCTCGCTGGTCGTGTACTTCGGCGTGGACCGCTCCACCCTCGCGCTGGGCCGCGGCCGGGAATTCCTCAGCGCCCACGCCCTGCGCCCGGCCGAGCCGCGGCAATGGCTGCGCCTGGTGGATGCCCAGGCCAACCCGGCCGCCGGCGCCGTCCGCTGGGTCTGGACCGGCCCGCGCGCCGCAGCCCCCGAGACGGAATCCCTGCGCCGCGAACTCGCCGCCGCCCGGCCCGGCGCCGTTCTGACCGTGGATGACCCCGCCGCGTTCCTGGCCCGCGCCCTGGCCACCCGCGCCCTGCTGCCGGAACCGCTGCGCTGCAACTTGCGGCAGGGCGCTCTGCGCCATCCGCTCCTGCAAGCGCAGGACCGCCGCCGCCAGGCCGCCGCAACCGCCGCCATCCTCGGCTCGGCGCTGCTGCTGCTCGCCTTCGCCGCCGCCGCCCGTTGGGACTTGCGCCGGCGCGAACAACGGCTGGCGGACGCCGTCGCGCGCCTGGCGCAAGGCCTGGCCGGCCGCGACCTGGGCGCGGCCCAGGGCGAGCAGGCCCTGCGTCTCGCGGCCGAAAACGTCCGCCGCCAGAAAGCCGCGCTGCAGCCGTTCCACGCCGCTTTCGCGCCTTCCCTCACCCGCACCCTGGCCGAACTGCTCGCGCTTGGCCGCCTCCATGAGTTGCGCTACGAAACCCTGACGCTCGGCCGCGCGGAAATCCAGATTCAGGGCGTCGCGCCGGATTGGCGCCGGCCCGAGCGGCTGCTCGAGGCCGTGCAGCGACTCGGTTACGAGGCCCGGCTCGACCGTCGGGAGGCCCTCCAGGATCAGTCCGTGCCCTTCACGCTGGCCGGGGAGGTTCAACCATGAAAACCGTTCCTCGCGCCCTGGCCTGGCGCGGCGCCGCCGTGCTGCTCGCGCTCGCCGCGCTCCTCAGCGTCGCGGACGGCTGGCGCCGCCTGCGCGAGGCCCGGCCCCGCCTGGCGCGCCGCGGCGCCGAATTGGCCGCCTTGCGCAGTCTGCAAGCCGAACTCGACCGCCACCGCGCCGCCCGTGCCGCTTACGAACGCCACGCGGCCGAACGCGCCCCCGCTCTCGAACCGTTGCTCGCCGCCCGCTTCGCCCGCCGCCCTGACCAACGCCCGGAAACCCGCGAGGAAGCCGCCCCGGGCTGGTCCTGGCGCCGCCAGGAACTGGTGTTTGCCGACGTGCCATTCGCCGACCTGATGGCCTTCGTGGCTGCCGCCGAAGAGCTGCGTCCGCCCTGGCGTCTGACACGCTGCAGCCTGCGGGCCGCCAGCCCGCAGGGCGGGTCCGGACAGGCCGCCATCACGCTCGAGACCCTGGAAAGAAACCCATGAGCCGGGTCCCGCCGCTGGCCACAGCCCCCCTGCCGGAAGTTCTCACCCTGCCGCCCCGAACCCTGACGGGACCGGGCGCGATCCGCCAGTTGTTGCCCGAATGCGCCGCCTTCGGCGCGCGCGGGTTGCTGATCCACGGCCGGGCGCTGCGCGAAGCGCCGGGCGCGGAAGCGCTGAACACACGCCCGGCAGGGCTGGATGTGGCGCTGCACGCGCACGCGGCCGGCGAACCGACACTCGACGACGTGGACCGCGCGCTCGCCGCCGCGCGCGCCCAGCGCGCCGACTGGATCGCCGGCGTCGGCGGCGGCAGCGTGCTGGACATCGCCAAGGCCTGCGCCGGACTGCTGCGCGCCCCGTTGCCCGTGGAACGCTACCACGATGGCGCCGACCTGCCGCCCAGCCGCACCCCCTTCATCGCGGCGCCCACGACCGCCGGCGCCGGATCGGAAGCCACCGTCATTTCCGTCCTGACCAACCCGCGAACCGGCGTCAAAAAGTCGTTTCGCCATCCCTCCCATCTGGCCCGACTCGTCATTCTGGACCCGCTCCTGTTGGCCACCTGTCCGCCCGCGACCGTGGCGGCTTCAGGTATGGACGCCTTGACCCAGGCGGTGGAAACGTTTTTCAGCCGCCACGCCAGCGGCTTTACCGACGCCCTCGCGCTCGAAGCCCTGGCCCGCATTTACGCGTCCTTGCCGCTCGCCGTCGAAAACCCGGGCCGCGTCGAGCCGGCGGCCGAACTGCTGCAAGGCAGCTATCTGGCCGGCCTGGCCCTGTCGAACGCCCGCCTGGGTCTGGTTCACGGACTGGCCCACCCGCTGGGCGCGCGCTTCGGCCAGCCGCACGGGTTGGTCTGCGCCGTTTGTTTGCCGCTGGTCTTGGCGTTCAACCAGGAGGCCGTCGGCCCGAAATATCGGCGCCTCGCCGAGCTGCTCGGCGGCGATCCCGCCGCCGTCGCCAGCGAACTCTTGCGCCGCCTCGGTCTGCGCTCCCCCTTTGCCGGACTGCCGCTGCCGGACCGCGAGGCTGTGATCCGCGAGACGCTGGCCTCCGGCTCCACTCAGGCCAACCCCCGCCCGGTCTCGGCCGCGGACGTGGCGGCAATCCTGGATCGCCTGTTCTTCGATGCCGCTTAAAACGTCAGCGGCCGCCCCGGAGGTCGTCCCGTCAACAGCGGTCATGCATGAACATCGAACGTCCAACCTCCAACGCCGAACAAGCCTTCCGAACTTCGACGTTGGATGTTCGATGTTCCGTGTTCGATGTTCGCCCGGAACAATTCAAGACGTTCTTCACCGAAAGTTTTGTCCGAAATAGCGCTTGATGCCGGCGCCGATGTGTGTCAGGGTGCCGAACGGTGAAACCCGCGGCCTATTTCATCGTCTTGCTGCTGGCCGTCGCAAGCCTCGGTCTGAGCATCGCGCTCTGGTGGGTGGGCCGCGGCAATCTGGACCTCCAAAACCGGCTTCAGGCGCAGCAGCAGGCGCTCAACAGCGGCATCCTGGGCCAACAGGGCCAGCAAATCAGCGGCAATCTGCTGCAAGACCTGGCCGCCGCCGCTGCCACCAACGCCAGCATCCGCGGCCTGTTGGACCAGCACGGATACCGAGTGCCGACAGCTGGCGCTTCCAGCGACACGGGCGCCGTGCCATGGAGCGTATCTGCGCCGGCGACAGCCGGGGCAGAGGAGAGGAGCGCAGACTGATGGCCGCCGAACCCAACACCCCGGCGCCGAATCCGCCCGTCTTCAGCGCGTTCTGGCCGTTGTGCCTGCTGGCCGCGGGCCTGGTCTTCTTCCTCGCCTGGCAATTGACCGGCGCCGCGCGTCAGCGCATCTTGCTGGTCCGGCTAGCCGATCAGCAGACCCAGCTCGCCGGCCAGGCCGCCGAAACCGAGTCCCGCCTCCAGGCCTTGACGTTGGATTTGCTCAAGCTCTCGCGCAGCGATGCGGATGCCAAGACGATCTGCGCCAAGTACCGTATCACCTACAACCCTCCGGTCAGAGTCCCCGCCGCTCCCCCGGCCGAAACCTCGGCCATCGAACGGGTCCGCCCCCCCGCCACCGAACCTCGCTAATGTTCCACCGGTCCAGCCCCCCGCGCTGGGCTGTTTTTCTAGTCTGTCTGCGCCGCGGACCCGAGAGGAATCCCCTCGCCCCATCGCAGTTCGGGTTTTTCGCCGCTGGACGCTCCCCCGCCGCCGATGCTATAAAGCCGCCCGTTGCGTTGCGCCCGCACCGGGCGGCGCCGCGCCGCCAAGGAGAAACGCTCATGGACGAATTGCTCAAGCTGCTGAAACGAAACGCGCTGGAATCGCCGGCCAACATCGCCAAGATGCTCAAACTTTCCTCCCGCGAGGTCAAGCGCCGCATCGCGGACTACGAACGGCGCGGCATCATCCGCGGCTATCAGGCCATCGTCAACGAAGACCGGCTGAATCTGGAGCGCGTCCGCGCGGTCATCGAGATCAAGATCACCCCCGAACGCGAAGGCGGCTTCGACCGCGTCGCGGCGCGCATCAGCAAATTTCCGGAGGTCGAATCGCTGTTCCTGATGTCCGGCGGCTACGACCTGCTGGCCTTCGTCAGCGGACACCACCTGCGCCAGGTGGCCGGGTTTGTCAGCGAAAAGCTCGCCACCATCGAAGGCGTGCTGTCCACCCAAACCCACTTCATGCTCAAAACCTACAAGGACCAGGGCGTGCTGATGGAAACCGAGAAGGAACATGAACGGCTCCAAGTCTCGCCCTGAACCCGCCCCGCGCGCGCGGCGCAGCCTGGTCGCTTCTTACCTGCGCGACGTTCCGCGCTCGGGCATCCGGGATTTCTTCGACATCGTCAGCGGCCGCAAGGATGTCATCAGCCTTGGCATCGGCGAGCCGGATTTCGTCACGCCCTGGCACATTCGCGAGGCGTCCATCTTCGCCCTGGACCGCGGCGCCACCAGCTACACCGCCAACCTGGGTCTGCTGGAACTGCGGGAGCGCCTGGCCGATTACGTCGAACAGTCCTTCGGCGTGCGCTACGATCCGAGGGCGGAAGTGCTGGTGACCGTCGGCGTCAGCGAGGCCCTCGACCTGGCCGTGCGCGCCATCCTCGAACCGGGCGACGAAGTGCTCTACCACGAGCCCTGCTTCGTGGCCTACGCGCCGGTGGTGGTCTTCGCCCACGGCCGCCCGGTGGCCGTCAGCACCAACCCCCGCGACGGCTTCCGCCTCACCCGCGCCATGCTCGAGCCTCGGCTGGCCCCGCGCACCCGCGCGCTGCTGCTGAACTTCCCCACCAACCCCACCGGCGCCGTGATGGACCCCGCCGACCTGCGGGAAATCGCCGCGCTGGCCGTGGAACGGGACTTGATCGTCATCACGGACGAAATCTACTCCGAACTGACGTACGAAGGCCCGCGCCACAGCATCGCCGCCCTGCCCGGCATGCGCGAACGCACCGTGCTCCTCCACGGCTTCTCCAAAGCCTGGGCCATGACCGGCTTCCGCATCGGCTACGCCTGCGCCCCGGCCGAGCTGATCGAGGCCATGATGAAGATTCACCAGTACACCATGATGTGCGCGCCGATCCTCGCGCAGAAGGCCGCGATCGAAGCTCTGCGCAACGGCGCGGAGGACGTGGAATCCATGCGCGGCGAATACCTCAGGCGCCGTAACTTCATCCACGCCGCGCTCAACGAGAACGGTCTGCCGTGCCATCTGCCCCACGGCGCGTTCTACGCCTTTCCGTACATCGGCGATTACGGCCTGAGCTCCAAGGAATTCGCCGTGCGCCTGCTGGAGCAGCAAAACGTCGCCTGCGTGCCCGGCTCGGCCTTCGGACCGACCGGCGAGGGGTATCTGCGCGCCTCCTATGCCACCGACCTCGAATCCCTCAAGGAGGCGGCGGCTCGCATCGGCCGCTTCGTCAAGACGCTGCGGCGCCCGCGCGCTTCCCGGACCCGGCGCCCGCCGCCGAGCGGCCGCGCCTGACCCGGCGCGGACGGGATGACCTCCGTGTCGTCCGCTCCGGTCATGCGGCGCTCGCCAGATTGCCGGGGCGTGCGGCCCACTTGCCGCAGGGCAGCGGCTGTGCTATAGAACAGAATGGAATGCCGATCTACGAATACCAGGCTCGAGATCCCGCCCGCGGCTGCCCGCATTGCTCCGCGCCGTTCGAACAGCTGCAGCGCCTCGCCGACCCGCCGCTGGCCGTTTGCCCCCGGTGCGGAGCGCCCGTCGCGCGCCTGATCTCGCCGCCGGCCGTCGGCCGCTCCCGCAGCGCGCTGGACGACCGCGCCAAAAGCGCCGGCTTTCACAAACTCAAACGCCTCGGCAAAGGCGAATACGAAAAGGCGTACTAGACCGCACCGCCCCTCGCGAACGCCCCTATGACCGCAAAGCGCAGAGTCGTTGTCACCGGCATCGGCGTCGCCACCGCCCTGGGGCTCGACGAACACGCCTTCTGGGAGCGCCTCGCGGCCGGCGTCTCCGGCGTGTCCCGCCTGGGAGGCAGCGACCAAACCGACCTGCGCGTGGCCCACGCTTCCCAGATCGAATCGCCGCTCCTGCTCGAGGCGCTCGAGGCGCTGGGCCTCGCCCCCACCGAGCGCGCCGTGGACCTGGCGCTGCTGGTTGCCGCTCAGGCGCTGCAAAACGCCGGGCTTCTGCCCGCCGGCCCCCCGCCGCCGCAACGCATCGGCGCCATCTTCGGCACCGGCCACGGACCCGCCCACGCCATCCACGACGCCTGGATGGACTTTACCGCCAAAGGCCCCCGCGGCCTGCGCCCGACCGCCGTGCCCCGCTGCATGGCCAATGCCATCTGCGCGCAAGTCTCCATGCGCTTCCGACTCACCGGCCCCAACTATGCCGTCGTCAGCGCCTGCACCTCCTCCACCACGGCCATCGGCATCGGCTTCCGCATGATCCGCGACGGCTACGCCGACGCCGTGCTCTGCGGCGGCGCCGAATCGCCGCTCGACCGCGGCTCGCTCGCCGCCTGGAGCCGCCTCGGCGTGATGTCCAAGAACCCCGATCCCGCCCGCGCCTGCCGACCCTTCGACCGCGACCGCGACGGGTTCGTCATCGGCGAAGGCGCGGCCGCCCTGCTGCTCGAAGCGTTGGACGTGGCCCGCGCCCGCGGCGCCGCCTGCCGGGGCGAAATCGCGGGCTTCGGCGAGTCTTCCGACGCCGAACACATCACGCGCCCCAGCGTCGCAGGCCAGACCCAGGCCATTCGCGCCGCGCTGGCGGACGCGGCAATCCAACCGGAACGGATCGGCTTCGTCAACGCCCACGGCACCGCCACCCGCGCCAACGACGAATGCGAGAGTCTCTCCCTGCGCCAGGCGCTCGGCGCGGCGGCCGATGCCGTCCCCGTCTCCGCCAATAAATCCTTTTTCGGCCACCTCCTCGGCGCCGCCGGCGCCGTGGAAACCGTCGCGGCCCTGCTGGCCCTCGAACGCCGCACGCTGCCGCCCAACCTCAATCTGGACCACCCCGACCCGGCCTGTCCGCTGCGTTTCGCCCCCGCCCACGCCACGCCCTGCGACGCCGAGTACGCCCTCAAAAACAGTTTTGCCTTCGGCGGCAACAACGGCGTGCTGGTCCTGCGCCGCGGCCCGACGGAATCCGCGCCATGAACCCAGCCGCCCTGGCCGCCCTCGAATCGCGTTTTGCCGCCTACACGGACTCGTTCCGGCCCCCGGCCGGCGCTCTGCCCTACCCCCTGCAGCTCAAACTCGACCACAGCCGGCGCGTCGCCGCCGACGCCGCCGCCATCGCCCAGGACCTCGGCTGGCCCGCCGCCGAGGTCACGGCCGGCCGCGCCGCGGGTCTGCTGCACGATATCGCCCGCTTTCCCCAGTACGCCCGCTTCAAAACCTTCTCCGACGCCGACTCCTTCGACCACGGCGAGGAAGGCTTTGCCATCCTGACCCGCGAACGGTTCCTTCCCGACACCGAACCGGAGCGCCAGGCCCTGCTCGATGCCGTGCGCTACCACAACCGGCGCGAAATTCCCGCAACCCTGCCGCCCGCTTCCCGGCCGCTGCTGCACTTGATTCGCGATGCCGACAAGCTCGACATCCTGCACGTCATCAACGAGTTTCTCCGGCACGAAAACCTCGATGACTATCCCGAAATCCTGCTGCACACCGATCTGAATGGACCGCCGACGCCGGAACTCGTCCGCGAACTGCGCGAACGACGCACGGCCTCCTATCGCAACGTCCATTCGCTGGCGGACATCAACCTCATGCGCGTCATGTGGGTGTACGACATCAACTACCTGCCCACCCTGCGCCGGATGCAGGAGCGCCGCCTCTATGACGATCTGCGCGCCAATCTGCCCGACGATCCGCAGGTCCAGTCTCTCGTCAACGACGCCCTGTCGTGGCTGCGGCAGCGACTGCGCGACCCGCAACCGCCGACGCCCGCCCTCGGCGAGACCCAGGCGGCCGGCCCTCGTTGACCACAACGCCGCGGCGCATCGCTGAGCGTCTGGGGGTTTGCGTTCTCTTGCGGCCGCCCACCGTCCGGGTTCAGGGTCTTTCGTGTTCCACTTGATTCTGGACGCTTATCGAAGCGTCGGGATCTGTCCCGACCGTCCTGCAAGCAGCGATTTCGGCGCGGAACTTCTTATCGCGCGCCGGAGGTCACAATTGACAGGCCCCCGGCCAACTGTTAGCCTGCCTTCGATCGTCATGCCAGAATCCGTGCATCTCGTCGTCGAGCAGGGGCCGGACAAGGGCCGCGAGCTGGCTGTCCCGCCCGACGGTCTGCGGGTCGGGCGCGCTCCCAAGAACGACGTCGTGCTCAGCGATCCCCTGCTCTCCCGCCATCACTGCCGCTTCTTTTTCAAGCCGGGGGACGGCCTGTGGGTTCTGGACCTGGGCAGCGCCAACCAGACCCTGGTCAACGACAAGCCCGTCGTGGATTCCGCCGTGCGGCGGGACGATCGCATCACCATCGGCGACACGGTGCTGCGCGTCGTTGACGACGGCCGCGCCCCCGCGCCGCCGGTCAAGCCCGCCCTGCGCGGAGCGGTGGTAGATCTGGGCCTGGCCGAAAAGCGCCCGCGCGCAACCGCTCCCGGCGGCCGCAAAGGGCCGCTCGTGCTGCTGGCGGTTCTGCTCATCGCCCTGGCCGTCGCGGCCGCGCTCGTGTTCTTCCCCCAGCCCGGCGCGCGGCCCACGCCCGCGGCTCCGCCGGCCGATACCACCTTGGAATTGTCCTACGAAAACGTGCAGGCCAGTTCCGCCGGCATTTTCCGCTACCACCTGCGCCTCGACCGCGACGGCCTGCTGGCCATTGACGTGGACGACACCGGCGCCACCCACGTCCACAAGGAAAAGCGCGTCGAACCCGAGCAACTGCGCGAGCTGACGGGCTTTTTGAACGAGTCCGGCTTCTTTGCGCTGGAAGAAGAATACGTCGGCGCCCAGCCCGGCATCCTGGAACGGCGTGACATCTCCGTGACCATCGGCCGCCGCACGCACCGCGTGCAAGTCGAAAACCGCGTCGAGCCCCCGGATTTTGAAAAAGTCCGCCAGAAACTCGAGGATTTCGGCCATATCGAGCTCGGTCTCTGGGCCCTGAAGCAATACCCGCCGGAAAAACTGCGCGAGATGGCGCAAGATGCGTTCCTGCTCGGCCGCAAGCTCTACGAGGAACGCGAGGTGGCCTACGGTAACCTCGCCAGCGCCATCAAAAGCTTCACCGAGGCGGAGTTCTATCTCGAATCCATCGAACCCAAACCCGATTTCTACGGCGAGATTCTAAGCGCCCGCAAGGATTGCGAACAGGAACTCGAACAGCGCTTCAACAACCAGAACTTTCTGGCCGAGCGCGCCATCAAACTGAAAGCCTGGGACGAAGCGGCCCGGGCCCTGCAGGTGATCTGCGAGATGATCCCGGACCGGGCCGACCCGCGCCACGCCGAAGCGCGCCGCAAACTTCTCGAAGTGCAGAGCCGTTTGAAAAAACCGCGATGAACCGCCTGACCCGACTCCTGACCGTCCTCGGCCGGCTGCTGTTCGCCGCCGCGCTGCTGACGGCGGCGCCCGCCCGCGCCGCCCGGCCGCCCGCCCCGCCAACCTGCCAACTGCGCATCGTCACCGACCCGCCCGGCGCCAACGTCGCGCTCGACGGCGCGCCGCGCGACGTCACGCCCGCCATCCTGGCCGACGTGCCCCCCGGCGAGCACCTGCTGGTGGTCAGCAAAGCGGGCTACCAGGAACTGCGCCGCACCCTCGCGCTCAAGGCCGACCAGCGCGAAGCGCTGGACTTGAAACTGACCCCCCTCTGCGGCTTGGTGTACGTCGCTTCCAGCCCGCCGGAGGCCGAGGTCAGTATCCGCGGCGCCGCCCGCGGCAAAACGCCCCTGTTCCTCGCCGATCTCCCCTTCGGCGCGCACCGGCTCGACATCTCCCTGCCCGGCTACCAGTCCAAGGCGATCGACAT